>Ga0307379_10002875_pt1 | contig 25160 bp, 19 predicted proteins | sample UN2MG_FD_202237 | JGI IMG/M metagenome (GOLD analysis project Ga0307379, IMG submission 202237) | Soil microbial communities from Risofladan, Vaasa, Finland - UN-2 | ecosystem: Environmental > Terrestrial > Soil > Coastal area > Acid sulfate soil | place: Finland: Risofladan, Vaasa | collected...
CTCCATCTTAAACGAACCTGCGATTAACTAGACCAGAACGCCATCCGCCTACTCGCCACGCACGGCATGTCGAAAGCTTCCCTCCTAAGTCTCTGTGCACCTGCGCCCTGGCCCAGATTTGGGCGGAGGACGCCCTTAGGAAGGAACAATCACGGAAAGACAGTGCAATCAGTTGCACACTGCACCCTGGCGGGCACCGTCAGTCGCTCAATGAGTTGCAAAGAAAGGGGTTATCCTGCGGCGAAGGTAGCGGATTCTGGAAGCGTAATTGCTCCGCAATGATCCGGATTACACCCCCAGCAGGGCAATGGGGTGGGTTCACGATCGCCCCCAAAGGTCGCAAGCCAGGGAACTGACCCGGAAGGACGACACGAGGTGGAATGACACACCCTTCCCTCTTAGCGGAAGGGTCGCACTTGGCAGGGTGAGGAGAGGAGCGCGTGAAAGTCGCAATCCTAGCTGGAGGCCTTGGCACGCGGTTGGCTGAAGAGACCAAGTCCATTCCCAAGCCCATGGTCACAGTCGGTGGGCGGCCGATTCTTTGGCACATCATGAGCCACTACGCCGGGTATGGTCACAAGGAGTTTGTGATCGCCCTCGGGTACAAGGGGAATGTCATTAAGCAGTATTTTGTGGACTCTTGCAGGCTGCACAGCGACCAGACAGTGGATATGGGGACAGGCCAAGTGACCGCGCGCAGTAACGGCTCTCCCAGGCAAGACTGGGTCGTGCATCTGGTGGACACGGGGGAGGCGACGCAGAACGGCGGTCGCATCAAGCGATTGGCACCGTATCTTGGCAAGGGCACTTTCCTCCTGACTTGGGGCGATGGTGTTTCCGATGTGAATCTCAACGACCTTATAAAGTTCCATCGCTCGCACGGGAAGCTGTGTACAGTGACGGCCGTTCACCCGCCGTCCCGATTCGGGAAGATGGACCTTGAGGGCGACCGGGTGATGAGATTCTCGGAGAAGCCTCAAGAGGAAGATTGGATCAACGGGGCCTTCTTCGTTCTCGAGCCCGGAGCGTTCGAATACATCGACGGAGATACGACGCAGTGGGAGCGCGAGCCCATGGAGCGTCTGGCGCGGGACGGCCAGCTCATGGCTTATCGCCATGAGTCTTTCTGGCAATGCATGGATACACTACGCGAAAGGCAGAAGCTCGAAAATCTCTGGGAGAGCGGCAACGCCCCCTGGAAAACTTGGGAGTGAATGATGCGCGTGCTTGTGACCGGCCATAATGGATACATTGGCGTGGTTCTTGTGCCTCTCCTTCAGGAAGCCGGGCACCAGGTGGTGGGCCTGGATAGCAATCTCTTCGACGAATGCACGTTCGGCTCCGCCTGCCCCTCGTCTGTGGTTTCCGTCCGCAAGGACGTGCGGGACGTTGTGGCCTCGGACCTCGAGGGCTTCGATGCGGTACTTCACCTCGCGGGGATCTCGAACGATCCTCTGGGCGACTTGAATCCAGATTGCACGTACGAGATCAACTACCGGGCCACCGTGGAGTTGGCCAAGCTCGCCAAGCGGGTGGGGGTTCCGCGCTTCGTTTTTTCATCTTCCTGCAGCATCTACGGCGCGGCGGGGGATGAAATCCTCGACGAGAATGCGACGTTCAAGCCCGTAACCGCCTATGGTCACTCCAAGGTTTTCGCCGAGCGCGACCTGGCCGAGCTGGCTGACCGGGATTTCAGCCCAACCTACTTGCGCAACGCCACAGCCTATGGCGTTTCCTGCCGGCTGCGCGGCGACCTTGTGATGAACAATTTGATGGGATGGGCAGTCGGCACCGGCCGCATCTTTATCAAGACGGACGGGACCCCCTGGCGGCCTATCGTTCACATTGAAGACATCGCACGCGCTTTCCTGGCCGCTATCGAAGCCCCGCGCGAAGTGGTACACAACCAAGCCTTTAACGTGGGCGTTCAGGAAGAGAACTATCAAGTGAGAGATTTGGCGGAAATCGTTCACCAGGTCGCGCCAGATTGCGCAATCGCCTACGGCCAGCAAGCCGGCCCGGACAAGCGGAACTATCGAGTGGACTTCAGGAAGATCATGAAGATCCTCCCCGCTTATGAGCCGCAATGGAATGCGAGGCGTGGGGCCCAGCAACTCTACGACGCTTACAAACAGGCCGGCCTGACACTGGAGGACATCGAAGGCCCGAAATATGTACGTATTCAGCACATCAAGCAACTCCAGGCGGAAGGTCGAATCAACGAAATGCTACGGTGGATCAATGTCGAAGATCGAAGTTCTCGCGAAGACTCAGTCGTTGGCGCGTAATCCGGCCACACGGTGTCGTCTGTGTGAACACTCCGGCCTGGAGCTGGTTCTCTCCTTGGGCCGCACTCCGCTGTCGGACGCTCTCGTCAAGCCGGAGCAACTGGACCGGGAGGATGCCACATTTCCGCTCGACCTCGTCTTCTGCCCAAAATGCAGCCTTTTGCAGATTCAGGAGGCGGTGGACCCGGAGATCCTTTTCGGCCGGGACTTTCCCTATTTCTCCTCTTTTTCGAACGCTCTTTTGAGCCACTTCCGCGAAAGCGCACTGAATCTCATCAAGACTCGCGGGCTTAACTCCAACAGCTTGGTCATCGAACTGGCCAGTAATGACGGCGCCATGCTGCGGAATTTTGTCGAGTACGGGATTCCTGTTCTGGGCATCGACCCCGCGGAGGGACCGGCTCGCGCCGCAGAGAAAATAGGGATCCCGACCCGCTGCACTTACTTTTCCCAGACACTCGCCCGGGAAATGCGCAAGGAGGGAATCCGCGCGGATGCGGTCCTCGGGAACAACGTTCTCGCCCACGTGCCGGATCTCAACGGTTTCGTGAGCGGCGTCGGCATCCTCTTGAAAGAAGACGGAGTGGCCGTCATCGAGGTCCCGTACATCAAAGACCTGATCGATCATTGCGAATTCGACACGATCTACCACGAACACCACTGCTACTTCTCCGTTACGGCGCTCGACCGGTTGTTCCGGCGGCACGGGCTATTCCTGAACCGGATCGAGCACCTCGCCATTCATGGGGGTTCCTTGCGCCTGTTTGTGGAAACCCGCGAAAACCCGCAGGATTCAGTTCGGACCTATCTCCAGAATGAGGCGGAAGAAGGCGTGGATCGTATCGAATACTACCGGGCTTTTTCCGCCCGCGTCCACGAAATTTGCGGGGCTCTTCGGGAAATGCTGGCCGACCTCAAGCGCCAGGGCAAGCGCATCGCTGCGTACGGCGCAGCCGCCAAAGGGAGCACGCTGATCAATTTCGTAGGCATAGGAAAAGAATACGTGGATTTCGTCGTAGACCGGAACACGCACAAACAAGGGCTCTACATGCCGGGACAGCACTTGCCCATCTTTGACCCGTCGAAACTCCTCGAGGAGAAGCCGGATTACGTTCTCGTGCTCGCCTGGAACTTCGCGGACGAAATCCTCGAGCAGCAGCAGGCTTACCGTTCGCTTGGGGGCAAGTTCATCATCCCCGTTCCCAATCCCAGGATCGTTTGATAGGCTAAAAGCGTTCATGGCCTCGATGAAAACGTCGGACATGTCAGCCGACCAATCCTGCCCTAATTGTGGCTCGAAAGGCATGCGCGTCTTCGACGAAGTGAAGAGCGTACCGGTCAACAGCTGTCTCTTACTGAAGGATCCGAAGGAAGCTCTCGAGTATCCGCGTGGAGAGATCGCGTTGGGATTCTGCCCGTCCTGCGGCTTTGTTTCGAATATCAGTTTCGAACCCCAACGCCTCCGGTATTCGACGGCCTATGAGGATCAGCAATCCTATTCAGCTTGCTTCCGGGCTTTCCAGCACGAGCTCGCCATCGATCTCATAAAACGATACGACCTCCACGGCAAGACCGTCATCGAGATTGGCTGCGGGAAAGGCGATTTTCTGGTCGAGGTCTGTGAGCTCGGGAACAACAGGGGCGTAGGCATCGATCCGGCCCATATCCCGAATCGCCTCGAAAGTCCCGCTCTGGACCGAATCTCCTTTATCCAGGATTTCTATTCGGAGAAATACGCCCACCTCACTGGCGACTTGGTGTGTTGCCGGCACACCCTCGAGCACATTCCCAGGACCTACGATTTTCTCCGCACCGTACAGCGCACCGTCGAAGGGAAACCGGACACCGTCGTCTTTTTCGAGGTGCCCGACGTGGAACGCGTCCTAGTGGAAATTGCGTTCTGGGACATTTATTACGAGCACTGTTCCTATTTCAGTCTCGGATCCCTCGCACGCCTGTTTCGATCCTGCGGCTTTGACATCCTCGATCTTCGAAAGGATTTCGATGATCAGTATCTGTTGATTGAAGCGCGGCCGACCAACGGCACTACGCCACCTCGGCTTCCGCAGGAGGATGATCTAGCCCGAATGACCGAACAGGTGGACCACTTCGCGACTCAGTACAAGAGAAAACTGCAGCAGTGGAAGAAGGAACTCCAGCGTATCAAGGAGCAACGGCTACGAGCGGCCATATGGGGGTCGGGTTCCAAGTGCGTGGCATTTCTTTCGGTCCTCGAGGTTCGGGATGAAATCGACGTCATCGTGGACATTAATCCGCACCGGCACGGGAAGTACTTGGCGGGAAGCGGAAAGCAGATTAAGTCGCCCGAATACCTCCGCCAATTCAAGCCCGAGTTTGTCATTGTGATGAATCCCATATATCGTGAGGAGATTAAGCGGGACCTAGAAGGGATGGGTCTCAAACCGGAAATCGTCGCTGTGTGAAGCGTCAGCGCGTCGTAGGCTCCCCGTCAGGGAGGCTTGGTCGCCGTCGGAAGCCGTTGAACCACCCGCGGATCCTCCATCGTGACTCGCCCAGTGCGCTAAGGTATCATGGTAAATGACCGGGTGCGACAGCCGAGCAATGAACTCACTACATAACACAGCCGGGCGTGACACCTGCACCCTCTGTGGGGCGTCCGATCTGAACGCCTTTTTTGAACTCCCCCAAGTGCCTCTCTTCTGCAATGTTCTTTGGCCGACGCGTGAAGCTGCTCTCCAGTGCCCTCGCGGTGATATCAGGCTTGGATTTTGCGGCGCGTGTGGTTTTATCGCGAACCTCGCATTCGAACCCCGGCGGATGGAGTATGCGCCCGCCTACGAGAATTCGCTGCATTGCTCGGCCCATTTCCAGAAATATGCGGAAGAGCTGGCGACCTACCTCGTCGATCGGCATGACCTGCGTGGCAGAGACCTTATCGAGATTGGGTGCGGCAGGGGCGATTTTCTTCTCATGCTGTGCAAGTTGGGAGGGAATCGTGGCGTAGGGTTCGATCCCTCTTTTCCCGGGATTGCCGAAATGCCCGCGGCCGGCCTGAGTGTCCGGTTTGTCCGCGAAGAGTTCTCCGCGCGTCATGCGGACTATCCCTGCGACTTCCTCTACAGTCGGCACATGCTCGAACACATCGCGGCTCCGAAGCCCTTCCTGGCGGAGGTAAGTCAGGCAATCAGGGGACGGGGCGGCGCGACGGTATTCTTCGAGGTCCCTAACGTAATGTTCACTCTGCAAGATCTGGGGATCTGGGACATCATCTACGAGCATTGCTCCTATTTCTGCCGGCCGTCGCTGGACCGCCTCTTCACCTCCTGCGGTTTTCAGGTTCAAGCCTTGCGGGATTCCTACGATGGCCAGTTTCTCTGCATCGAAGCCGCGCCCCTCGAGGACCACGCGGAAAACCGTCATCGGGATTCTCGAAAAGAGGTTGAGCAAGTTGCCCGTTGCGTCGCCTCCTTCCGTAACAGCTACTTGAACAAAGTCGGAAGCTGGAGGCGAACTCTCGCAGAAATGAAACGCGATGGACGGCGGGCTGCGGTCTGGGGCGCTGGCTCGAAAGGCGTCACGTTCTTGAATACACTCAAGGACTCGGCACCGTGCGACGTGGTGGTGGATATCAATCCCCGAAAGCAGGGCATGTACGTTCCAGGGACTGGCCAACAGGTTATCGCTCCGGGGCAGCTGCGTCAGTCTCGCCCCGAGGTCATTCTGGTTATGAACCCGGTTTATCAGAAGGAGATAGCTGGTCAAATCGCTGAGCTCGGCGTCAGCGCTGAGATACAGACCGTATGAATTCGAGCGGAGCAGCCCCTATGCACAACACGACCGAGAGATCGAATGGCGTTGACCCTGTTGCCTCCCGCCGCCCCCGAGTCAGCCTGGGCATGCCCGTCTACAACGGCGAGAATCTCATCGCGGAAGCCCTGGATTGCTTTTTGGCCCAGACCTTCACGGATTTCGAACTCATCATTTCCGACAACGCCTCCGACGACCGGACGGAGCCGATTTGCCGGGACTACGCGGCAAGGGACAAGAGGATTCGCTATTTCCGCAATGACCGAAATCTCGGAGCAGCGAAGAACTATAATCGAGTCTTTGAACTCTCCGTGGGTAAATACTTCAAATGGGCTGCAGCCGACGATCTTTGCGCCCCTGAATTCCTGAGGACGTGCGTGGAAGCACTGGAGGGCAATCCTGAGTGTGTGCTCGCTTTCCCGAAGACGTTGATCATCAATGAAAAGGGAGAAACCCTTCGGGAGTACGAAGAGTGTGTCCACCTTATGACTGCGCGTCCCAGCGATCGGTTTTGGCAACTCAGCTGCGTCCTGCGCGAGTGTAACGCTGTCTTCGGTGTGATCCGGCGTGACGTCCTGGAACGGACCCCTCTGATCGGCGCATACACAGGGGCAGACAATTGCCTGCTGGCAGAACTAAGCCTGTACGGAAAATTCTTCGAAATACCCGAGTTTCTCTTTTTCCGAAGAGTCCATCCGGCTTCTTACAGCTGCAACAGGAATACCCCGCAAGAGCTTGAATTCTACAATCCCGCGAAGCACGAGCAAATCATCCCGATTCGATGGCGGCGCCATTTTGAGCTGTTTCGTGTTGCCAGGCGAGTTCCGCTGGGATTTCCTGAGAGATTACGCGTGCTGTATTATGTGCTGAGAGTCGGATTTTGGACGCGACGCCTACTTCGCCAGGAACTCCTTACGGCTGCAAAGAAGATTGTGGAAATCTGTCGGCGCAAGCTTACCCGCCTGTGGGCTTCCGGCGCGAGAACCTCGCGCTAGTCTAGAGCATCCCGCCAAGCGCGGACGTCAATCGGCGAAACTCCATCGGGACCGCGGCCCCCGTTTAATCGTTACACTCGTCGGGCACCATTCTGGAGAACGCATGAAGGTATCTACGTTTTGCAACGTGCCCACAGGGTTGAGCAAAAGGTGCACAGTCCGGGGGAGTGTGCGCACTCGGAGTTAGTAGTCGCTGCTCATTGCGCCGCGAGGGCGTCAATCAAGTTTCTCAGAATCCTGAAGTTGGTGTCTCGAACTACAGAGAGGAAGTCCCCATAGTCGCGCTCTTCTGAACCACAAGGGAAGCCCCAGGCGTCCCTGCAGCGCGCACTTCCCACTACCCCGGGCCTGCCAACGGATACGGTCGCCTCCTTGCCGTCGTAGGCGTTATCGCTGAGGGTGACGAGTCCCCAATTGGCCTTTTCGCCGTAATTGTCATGGAACTCCCACCAGATGATACCCACGGATGGTCGGGTTCCCGAGGCAGTGGTCGTGGCCGCGAAGTAAGCGTCGGCTCGAGCTTGGTAGAACCGCGCGCGGTCCGGCTGGTTCGCAGAGCAGCTCGAACAGGGATAACGCCAAAGTGCCGAATCGGAATTGGCAATGCGGCCCTCCCAGTAAGCGATTGGTTTGTCGCCCAGGTACTGGGCCACGAAATCCAGCCGCTGCTGGTCTGCAACAATAAGGCTGGTGCTCAGCACGTCCACATATTGGCCCGCCGCCTGAAGGACTTGGCGGTACGCCGGCGCACCCCACGATCCGATATTTGTAGGGCCAAAGTAGAGAGCATGGGGCATATGCGCCTTGATGTGCGAATTGCAAATGCGGAAGTAAGTACTTGCCAACTCAAAGAGGAAATCGTCGAGATCCCGTTTGAGTCCCGCGCTGGCGTTGCTCAAGAAAACTCCGTCCGTGCCCACCCACGCGGTATGGCGCCCATCCTCGTCGAGCAGCCCATCGCCGCTTCCCCAGCCGCCGTTGGAGTCAAAGGTCGTATAGGCAGAGCCCCAGGCCGAGTTCAGAGCCTCGATTGTCTGGTACCGGTTTCGAAGGAAATCCGCGAGTGCGTACTTTGTATAGACTCTGGTGTCAGCGTACGTCACCCCCTGCTCGGGATTGTTAGATTGGGAAGGCGAGGTAATGAGAGCGATCCATCCCAGGTGCCGATTGTTATTTCCCGGGTTCGCGGTTTGGAAGTCCGGCCCGGCCCCAAACCCGTTCAGGTAGTCCGTGTCATCACTCATCCAGCCCATGGTCCACGGGGAGTCCGGCGACTCGTCCTGACTCAGGGCATCGACGATCTGAGCCTCCACGAATTCCTCGAATTTGGGATCGTAGATATCGGGAAAAGACCTCCTATACCCCGTATAGTATGATCCCACACCGTGGAGGAGGTCCTTGACCGGGCCGCTGGCAAGATTGTTCGAATTCCTGAGGCTGTACAAGGAAGGATTCAGAATCCGGATAGTGGGTATCTTCTCGGGTTGCTCATGGTCGCCGGGCCATTGGCTGTAACGGGCGGTGGGAAGAACCCAGCGAATCGAGTAAGGGCCGGAACTGTTGAATCCCCAGGATTTGATTCTGCGGACCTGCTGCGGCCCCCAAGTCACGTCCCGGTCTCCGTACTTGGCCACGACCCGATCATCGTAACGGCCGCCCATATCGTCCGCACGGGTCTCACCGCTGATGTTATATACCCCGAGTAAGAAGAAAGCATTTCCCTCAGGGCTTACGAGCGTCCAGCGATTTCCTACCTTCGCAACGCGAAAGAAGCCTGTGGGGCCGCCCGGGACCGGCGCGTCCAGCAAGCCACCATATTGGTCCAAGCGAAGGTCGGAGATAGACAACGTGAAGGTCTTTGTTCCGACGGCGGAAGCGGGCTTCAGAGAATCCCTCACCTGAATGGTCAAGGAAACCTGGCTCCCCTGAGCCGGCGTTCCCGAGACCTTCCCGCTGCTGGCGTCGAGGCTCAGCCCTGGCGGCAAGGTGCCGGAGGTCACGCTCCATGTATACGGAGGAACACCTCCCCACGCGCTCAGAGTGGCCGCGTACGGCTGACCGACAAAGCCACGATAGAAATCAGTCGTAGCCACATGGACTTGCGACGTGATCGTCAGCGTGAGGTCGCGGGTAGCTGTAATGGGTGAGGGTTGGCCCGAATCGCGGACTTGCAGCGTGAAGTCATACTCCCCGGCCTCGACCGGAGTGCCCTCGATGACTCCCTTCGAAGAATCCAGCCGCAGGCCGCTTGGCAAAGCGCCGGCCACCAACGTCCAAGTGTATGGCGCGGTCCCCCCCTCTGCCTTAAGCGACCCGGTGTAGGCCGTCTGGACCTCTCCCTCCAGAGGGCTGAGGGAGACTGTCAGCGCACTGCCCGAGTCCGTGCCGCCCCCGTCTGCAACCTCGCTCCCGGATCCTCCACAGGTTGCTGTGAAAAGAACCGCCAGACCGACGACGATGAATCCTACTTTGCCCGCGTACTTGCCCATAAGAAACATCGATGCTCAAGGTGACCCAGAAGCTGCACCGCGGGGTTCACAATCACATACTGCCATAATGTCACCATGGCCGTATATGAGGAAATGTTTCAGGGCCTAAATGCTGGAACTGGCGGGAATTCCTTTAAGTTCGGCGTGTCTCCAAGTTGCTTGACCTAAGCATCGATCTCTGACGTAATCCACCTCGACGGTCATGTGGCAGGCCAAATTGTATCCATCAACCTGGTTTCATGAGGCCCTCACGTGCAGAACAAGTCTGGGTCGTTCTTAACAAGGATCGTAATTCTGAAAGGAACTAACTGGCGCACGCGGTTAGTGAACTCGGGGGCCGAGGAACCGGCCACGCCCGCTTTTTCAAACTTGGAGGATCGTAGGAGATCTTTGCAGTTTCCAGGTTCCTTTCTTTCGAGGGTTTCGGGGCTTTTTGGCGGGGAGCCGTTGGGGCCAATCGGACTTTCGAGAGTCTCCCCAATCAAAGAAAACGCTGCCTTCAGCGCAGCACTTCGGGTCGCAGCGGGTAAGGCCGAAATCATAGGGATGGTGAATGACGGTCGCGGAAATCCAAGTATGGGCGGAGTGCCAGAACGGGTTCAGCTTTGCGCGAGATGCGGCCAATTTGCTGACGGCCGTCTTGCCGGCCGTGCGCCAGACCCGATTTGCGGAGGGATTATCGGGCAGCGATTCGGTAAATTGCTGGGCGCGGGAGAAAGGACGGGGGTGAGAGAGGAAGCAGGGGTTGGGGTGGGCTAAGGCGCCGGGAGAGGGGAGAGCCGCTAAAGTATTTGCTCCGGAAATAATCCCGGACCTGGATGCGCTCGGAGTCGCTTAAGGCCTTCGCGTACACCAAAATCTCGGCAATATCGCCGGCGAACCACGTATCTCCCCTGGCACTTGCGAGATCGCCGTAATCTACATGATTGGCTAGCGCAGGTCTTGCGTTCAATTTTGACTTAACGAGATCTCCATCAACATACAAATATTCAGACGTTGCACTTTTTACCGACATGGTTATGGTAAACTGACCGCCTATCGACTGAGGCCGCTGGTAAACATTAATATTGTCCACCTCACCTGTGCCGAATCTCCAGCTGATGGATCTTTGGAATGGGGAAAGGTACGTGGTTCCCCAATCCCCGTTTTCGGGCCAATTGATCGGCGCATGGGTTGTGCCGTGTTGTCCGCCTTCATCTCCGTACTGGCTCGTCTGGAACCTCGTGTTGGCGCTGACCATGGCTATGGTCATGGCTTGGAGGCCGTCAATGTCCCATGTGCCGAATCGCATGTCGTCATCCACCCCATCGAAGCGCACGATCGGCCTGCCGTTAATCACGTTTCCTACATAAACAGGTCTCTTGCTGTCCGTGGTCTGGACCGCATGTAGTCCGTAGCTCGACTGGTCGTTCCATTGCGCTACTCTGTTTGAAGTCGTCCCGCTTATCCCGGCGTCGGCTTTGAACCAAAGGTGCAGGCCGGCCGTCGGGGGCGTGCCGACGGTGGAAGGCGTAGGGGTAGGGGTTGGCGAAGTGTTTGGCGCCAGCGTGTTGTACCAAACCTCGAGGGGGTTCAGATTACCGCTGACGCTGGTGAAGTTCTTGCCCACAATATCCGGCATCTGGTCTTTGTTGATGTCAACAGCGATAGCGTTGTGGGAGCCCGTGGTTGCCATCACGTGCGGAATCCAATTGCGACCGCTGCCGTCCGCATTCTCAAAGACTGTAACCCGGTGCTGGCCCTTCGTATGCATCTCGGCCGTCAAGATGTCCAGGTCCCCGTCCCGATCAAAATCGGCAAGCCAGTTCGAGTGGTTGCCGGTGTGAGAGGTGCTGATGGTAACTTGGGTCCACGAACCCGTCTTGGGATCCGCGGGTCCGAGATACACCCAAATACCCGTTTCTTCCTCGCTCGTGTAGACGATGTCGGTATACCCGTCGCCGTTAAGGTCGCCGGCGGAATTCTTGACCCCGTCGATAGAACCCACCTGGTGCACTGGCCAATCGGTCGAAGCGGGATTTCCAGGATTTTCAAGCCACGTGTTGTTAACCAATACGTCCATATCACCGTCACGGTCCACATCAAAGAGACTCAGGCCGTTGGCTCCTGTACCGATCTTGTAAGACGGCCAGGTGCCACTGGGGTCAGAAGGGGATGGAAGGTAATACACTCCCCCGCCCTGCTTCTTCTGGATGATAATGTCGTCCCTCCCGTCTCCGTTGAAATCATGTGTTCTTGCGTGATCATAGTAATCGCCGGTAATCGGGAGAGGGTGTTCCGTCCAGCTTCCACCCCTGCCGTCCGCGTTTTCGAACCATGCCGTCGGATGGGTCCTTCCCCCATAATCTCCCTTTGCTCCAGAAACGACATCCAAATCACCATCACCATCGAAATCGCCAACCCACGTTCCTAACCAACCAGCCTCACCTGACCAATCCGAGTGAGGGGGGACAATCATGCCTGATCGAGTCCAACTGGGCCTACTTCCGCCATTGTTTTTGTACCAATAAATGTTGTCGTCAGAATTGTTTACGATGTCGGTGTCCCCGTCACCGTCGACGTCTCCGTAAGCGATATCGTCCGATCGGCCGAGATTTGAGTAGATGATTCCATGTCCAAAATGCCAACTGGGGGAATCAACTTCGGAAGAACCAGCCCCGGGGGAATAAACTTCTGGAGCTGCACAGCATAGAAAGATGAGCATCACAACACCGAGCGATGCTCCGAGAATCGGCAAAGCCGTGTTTGCTCGACGAAGCGACATAACTGAGAGAATCAGCTCACCGCCAGTTCGACAAAAATGCCCCGACGCCAATCACGTCCACCCGCCCGTCCTGGTTCAGGCCCGCAGTAGGCCGCGACGGTTCCAAGCGGTCGATGCGAGGGGCAAACGTGGAGAGTACGCAGCCGTAGATCCCCGGGCTGGGGGATAGCATGCACAGCCGGAAGATCGAATGATTCAAGCTCGGCCCAGCGAGTTCCGGCGTCTCTGGCCTGTGGTTGGATCGCCGGCGCCTCTTGTTCGATGCAGCCTTCACAGTGCCTGCCACGCTCTTGCGCCCTGACTTCGCGCAGAGCTTTCAAACAGAATCTCCAATGTTGAATCTTCCCTCAACCGCAAGCCAAACACTTACCCCCCTCCGCCGTCAAGGTAAAACCGACATGGCCTGTCTTGGGTGGCAACGCGGCTCGTTCCGGCCCCTCCGGCATCCTCCGCTGTGAGGCCGCGGCTGGCCGCGACCTGACTGGTCCCGAAGGAGCCGAAAACTCACTCTGAAAGTAGTACAAAAATCCCAAACTACTCATTGGCAAGATGCTCGTCAAACGCTTTGGCACTAGGTCCACGACCGCTACGGGCCCCTTTGGTCCGTGGCGCGGATTCCGCATTAACCGGCCATTGCACAAACTTTGCCCTAGGTCGGATAGCCTTGCACGCATTTCAGACTTGCCCGGGCCACTTGACCGAGCCGGCGTTCTCTGACCTAATCTGCTGTGGCGGTCGAACTGCAACACCGTCTGTGAGCATTGACGTAGTTTGTAATGGTGTGTCGCGTGGAGGCTCAGACAAAGCCTTTCTTGATTGGAATCGCGGGAGGAACGGGCTCCGGCAAGACGCTCCTCACGATGACCTTGGCCGGCAGATTCACACGGATAGGTGTCTGTATCCTGAACCAGGACTCGTACTATCACGACCAGAGCCGCCGGAGGCCGGAAGAGCGAAGCCGTGTGAACTACGACGAGGCATCGGTGATCGACCACGATCGCCTGTTCGAGGATTTGCAAGACCTCATCGCCGGGCAGGCCATTCGAAAGCCCCGGTATGATTTCGCAACGCATACCCGGCAAGCTGAGAGTGACCCGGTCTATCCCATGCCTCTGATCCTCCTGGAGGGTCTGTTTGCCCTGTGGGATCCCAAGTGCCGCTCGCTGATGGATTTGAAGGTGTACGTCGAGGCCGATGCGGACATTCGTTTCATCCGCCGCCTTCGCCGCGACGTTTTGGAACGCGGCCGGACGGTCGATTCCGTCATCGAGCAATACTCGAAGACCGTCCGGCCTATGCACCAGCTCTACGTGGAACCGACACGAGCCTACGCGGACATCGTCGTGGATAATACGGATCGCCCCGACCCGGCGATCTCCGTCGTCGAGCGCGCCATCCTTGACCGCCGGCCCTCGTTTGCCCCAGGCGAGGCAGAGGAGGCGCAAGCCTAGTTACTCCGTTTGCTCATTGCCAAGACCGGCCATTTCAACCCCGCGTGCTCCTCCCGGGAATGAATCCCCAAATCCCTTCGCGCAGATTGAGTTTATGATTGGGCGTCGGCGACGTCCCGCTTCGCCGCACGCTGATAATTACAAGCCGGCCGGCAGGGCGTTTCTTGTTTGTCTTTCACGGTCGGGTGAGGGCACCTCAAGAACTGATAGCGGGAGACCCGTTGTCCAAGAACCCGGGACGTAAATGCACCAACTCTGTCTCCTCTGTGCGTTGATGATGGTGGCGGGAACGCCGGGCATGAATCATGCCCAATCCGTCGCGCACGAACAAACCGGGCTGCCGGGAACAATTCGCGGACTGATCCTCACGCGGCGGGGCGTGCCGCTTGCCGGCGTGGAGATCGCTCTCATCGGCGAGAGCGTAAGCTTCGAGCAGCGCCGTTTTTCTGATGCACAAGGAGAATTCTCGTTTTTGGCGATCCCGCCAGGCGGTTTCCTGATTCGAATCAAATCAGAAGGGTTTGCTGCGCACGAGGAGTCCCTCGAAATCAGGCCCGGGGATTCACTTCAGCTGACCTTCACCATGGAAATCCTTCCGTTGTTCGAGCAGATCACCGTGACGGCCACTCGAACTGAGCGGAAGCTGGCGGACGTTCCCGTACATGTATCCGTGCTCACCGAGGACGATCTCAAGCGCTCCCCTGCCCTGACACTCGACGACGCGCTCCGCCAGCTCCCCAGTTTCAGCCTCTTCCGCCGCACGAGCAGTCTCGTTGCCCATCCCACCACCGAAGGCGTCTCGCTCCGGGGCGTTGGGGCAAGCGGCGCCAGCCGAACGCTGGTCCTGCTTGACGGTGTGCCGCACAACGATGCCTTCGGGAATTGGGTCTATTGGAGCAAGATTCCCAAATCGGAGATTGAACGCATCGAGGTCGCAGAGGGAGGCGTCTCCAGCCTTTACGGCAGCTCCGCCATGGCGGGCGTGATCAACATCATCACCCGAAAGCCGGAGGCAAATCTCTTGATTCTGGACGGCCAGGCGGGAATGAGGAGCACCGGAGACCTGGACGTGTACGCAAGTCGGAATGCCGGACCCTTCGCTTTGGGGATTGGGGGTCGTGCTTTTCGTACCGGGGGCTACGCGCTGGTTCGGGAAGAACAACGCGGACCCGTGGACATCAACGCGACCTCTCGCTCCGAAGTCCTCACCTGGAGGGCGGACTACAACCCCGCTCCAGGGATCACCCTCTTCCACAACGGTCGCTTGTTCGGCGAAAACCGCATCAACGGGACTCCGCTCCAGGAGAACTCCACCCACGAAGTGTATCTGGGCGGTGGGTTGCGCGCTCGGAAGCAAGGCGGCAGCGACTGGCAGATGAACGTCTTTTCCCACCTGCAATCATTCGAAAGCAGTTTCAGCCCTCAAGTTCCCCGTCACCGCACCAGTTTGACGATCGACCACGCCAGCCCAGCTCTGCTGAATACCAGCCTGCAGGTTCGTTATGAGAGCCTTCGCTTCGACGATGATCTGAATCAAACCAAGCTCCCGGGCTTTTGGATCGTCGATGTTTCCGGATTCCGGCCGCTTCCGAGATTCGGCGAAGTGTATTTCGGATTCCAAAATATCCTGAATCGGGACTACTCGGTCCAAGCTTCACCGGTGCCGCTGCGCGGGCTTCCCTTCATGGTCATAGCCGGACTTCGCTTCAGTTTCGTCCGACGTTAGTTTCGCCCTCATGGACTTAGTCGGGAAAAACCAAAAGGTGGGTGACGCCACAATCCCTCCCGTTCAGAACCCGGAATCAACGACTGGAAATCCCCGAAAGAATCGGCGAAAAGCGTTATCAGACAGGTTGGTAGCGGGGGGGAGGATCGAACTCCCGACCTAGGGATTATGAGACCCTCGCTCTACCACTGAGCTACCCCGCCGGCCGCCAGCCCGCAACAGATACGCATCTCGCGGGCAAGCCAATTTCACATACTAGAATATGGGGCCTCGCGAGGTCAAGGAACGCTACCCGACGTTGGTGACTCAGCTTGGCGTAGCGTCGACCGGAACGTGTCCCGGTAAAGACGGGAGGCCGTCATTCTGAAGCCGTGCCGGGCTGAAGCCCGGCGCTACCAAACCAAGCGGTCGCCGCTTCCCCCCGGGATGACCCGAACTTCAAGTAAGTCGGTAGAATGCCAGTTGAGCGTCGCCGTGGCGGAGAAGGCGGAAGCGGTGCAAAGCTCCGTACTCTTCTTCCAGGCGGATGTGGCGGGAGTGCTCGGCGATCACGAGAGACGAAGGAAGGATGATTTCACTACGCGCGAGCTGGCGCAGCGCGTGATGGTACTCGCGGATTTCGTCGTAAGGCGGGTCGAGAAAAACATAATCGAACCGCTCGCCATCCGCGGCGAGCCGGTCGAGCGCGGTCAGCACCGCGCAGGTCAAAATATCGTAGCCGCCTTCGATCTTCAGAGAATCCAGGTTTTTCCGGATGATTCCAATGGCCGGGCGGTGATGCTCGACAAAGACCACATCTCGCGCCCCGCGGCTCAGCGCTTCCAGGCCCACCGCGCCCGACCCCGCGTAGGCGTCGAGAAAAGTTGAGTCGACGATTGCCGGGCCCAGGACGTCGAAGAGCGTCTCGCGCAACTGCTCGGAAGTGGGGCGTAGCTTTCCGCCCTTGAGCGTCTTCAATGGCAGTCCGCGATATGTTCCGGCAATGATGCGCATGCGCAAAATTGAATCATTGATTCATTGGATCATTGACCCATTGAAGATCGAAATTCGAAAATCGAAACTGGAAACTCGAAGCACGGGCATACACACATTTCACTTTTCGCTTTTTAATTTTCGATTTTCGAATTTCCAGTTTCGAGCCTCCAATGGTTCAATGAACCAATGAGAAAATGGGCCAATTCAGGCGACGCCGGCCAGTCCGTAGCGCCGTGGCCAGGCGCGACGCAGGTAACCTACATACGCTTCAAACTCTTGGGGCGAATCGGGTCGCTCGACGAAATCTGCAGCCTCGCGCTTGGCCCATTCAAGGATTTCCTGGTCGCGCAGCAGGTTGGCGATGCGGAACGCGGGAATCCCCCACTGGCGTGTGCCGAAGAATTCGCCCGGCCCGCGCAGTTTCAGATCGATTTCGGAAATGCGGAAACCGTCCGTCGTCTCGGTCATGGTCCGCAGGCGCGTCTCGGAGACTTCCGTGCGCGATTCTTCCGCCAGCAGCAGGCAGAACGATTTTCCCCGTCCGCGGCCGATGCGCCCCCGAAGCTGGTGCAGTTGCGAGAGCCCGAAGCGCTCGGCGTGCTCGATGAGCATCACCGTGGCGTTCGGCACGTCCACGCCGACCTCGACCACCGTCGTCGAAACCAGAATCTGGACCTCACCCTGCTTGAAGCGCAGCATCACGCCTTCCTTCTCATCGCTCGGCAGGCGCCCGTGCAACAGTCCCACACTGAATTCGGGGAAGACGGTTCGCGAGAGGTGCTCGTACATGCGCACGGCGGGCCGCAGGTCGAGCTTGCCGGATTCTTCGATGATGGGGTAGACCACGTAAGCCTGCTCGCCGCGCCGCACTTTCTCGCGGATGAACTCGAACGCCCGCTCGCGGTCCCGGTCGGCAAGCCGCCGCGTCTCGATGGGCGCGCGCTGGGGCGGAAGCTCATCAATGACCGAAAAGTCGAGGTCGCCGTAGAGCGTCAGGGCAAGCGTGCGCGGGATGGGCGTGGCGGTCATCACCAGCACGTCAGCGACCGGCCCTTTGCGGATCAGCTTGTAGCGCTGTATCACGCCGAAGCGGTGCTGCTCGTCTACGATCACCAGCCCGAGTTTCAAAAACTCCACGTCCTCTTCGATGAGGGCGTGCGTGCCCACCACGAGATGCGCGTCACCCCGCGCGATGCGCCGCTTGAGCTCCGCCTTCTCCGCGGCTTTGCGCGCGCTGATGAGCAGGTCAACTTCGTAAGGCAGCGGTTCGAGCAGCCGCTTGACGTAGAGATAATGCTGCGTGGCCAGGATTTCCGTGGGCGCCATCAGCGCTACCTGATAGCCGTTCTGCATAGCCAGAATGGCCGCCTGCAGCGCCACGATGGTCTTCCCGCAACCCACGTCGCCCTGTAGCAGGCGGTTCATGGGACGCGGCGAGCACATGTCGTCAGCGATTTCCTTCAGCACGCGTTTCTGCGCCTTGGTGGGATGAAACGGCAGTATCTTCTTGATTTCCTGGCGCACGCCTTCGGCGACGCGAAACTCGATGCCTGGCGCCGTCTTATTCTTGCGACGCTTCAACGCCAAGCCAGCGCCGACGTTGAAGAATTCCTCGAAGATCATGCGGATTTGCGCGGGCGTGCGGAAATTGGAAAGGGTCTCGAGAGATTCCTCTTTCCCCGGAAAGTGCGTGCCGCGCAGCGCCACAGCGCGGTCCAGCAGCTTGTTTCGGCGGCGAACCGAGCCCGGAAGGATTTCCGGGATTTGATCGTTAAGCGCCTCGAGTGCTCTGGCGATGAGCTGGCGCAGCGGGCGCGGTCCGATTTTTCCCATCGCCTCGTAGACCGGCACCACGCGTCCCACTTCGAGCGACTCTTGCTCTCCGGCGCCGGGATCTTTTTCCGGCAGGATTTCATACTGCGGCTGGATGATCTGCAGGTTGCCCGTACCGTAGGGGTCGCGCTCGACTTTGCCGTAGAAAAATACCTTCTGCCCTTGCCGGAAGACCTTGTTCTTTTCCAGATAAGCGGCGTTGAACCACTTGCAGCGGATCATCCCGCTCGCATCCCGGGCGGCAAGGTCGAAAATGTAGAGCCCGCGCCGGGTGCGCGTCAGGCCGCAAGTGAGTACCGTCGCCAGGATGGTCGTGGTTTGTCCGGGAACGAGGTCGCGAATGCGCGCCAGGCGTATGCGGTCTTCGTAGCGGAATGGGGTATAGTACAGGAGGTCTTCAATCGTGCGAATGCCTCGCGAGGCGAAGATCTCGGCCCGCGCCGGGCCGACGCCTTTCAGGTATTTCACCTCCGAGGCGAGCGTCAATTTCGAGGTCGGCATCGGGCTCACGCCCAGCCATTATAACCGGAAGCATGGCGAGGCGAGGCGGCCTCGAGGCAGTTCTCGGAGATTCCATCCCGGGGGGCGGCGAAGCTGGGTTGGGCCAATGAGTGCTACCTCCGCGCGCTGGATTAAATCTCTCATCGCCGTTGTCGCTGGCAACGCGCTCTATTTCTCGCTGGCGCCGCACATGCCCGCCGCCGCGCGTCATGAACGCTTCCAACTCGACCTCGGGGTACTCGTTGACTTCTGGTTTTGCCTCGTCGTCTACGGGCTCATCGAGCTGGTTCTACACGTTCGCCGCCGGCGGCGGGGGTAGACATTCGGCATCGGTGCTCCGGACCGTTTTGACGCTTATCAATTCAGGGTCAGAATCTATTCCCGGTTTATGTCCGGGATAGCAATTTCTTATTTCTCCGAACATGTGATTGACGGTAAGATGATTCTTCGAAAGCTTCGTACGACGGAAGGGGATCAGGCGGAAGATCAGATAGTTTCTCCCCGGATGGTTCCCGAAGACCTCCGCGCAAGGAACTACTGACCTCCGTTCGGGATCAAGACCAGACTCGGCCCGCGACCCTGCCAAAGGGTAGGAGAACTGCTTGACTTAACTAGGTGGGGCGTCCGGGCGGGGATTTTTCCTCAAGTCTGGGCGCAAATCGGCCGATAAGCAGGAGGTATCTTAGTCATGATGGATATCAAGCCGCAAGTCGGTGAAATCGCCGGCAAGGTTTGGGAATTGCTGTCCAGTGACGGGCCGCAGACCCTCGCCCAGTTGAAGAAGAAGGTGAAAGGAAGCGGCGAAGTGCTGGGCTTTGCGATTGGCTGGCTGGCCCGGGAAGACCAGGTTGAAATAACCGCGGAGAAGAAGACCTTTCGCGTTCAGCTGAAATAGGCGTGGTGGTCCGCCGGCCAAACGTCCGCGACGCGCCGGGCAAGTCGCCGCTTGGGGACTCTAGTCGTAGAGGTGCGACGACGATGCCACAAATTTCCGCCGTCCTGTTACATGATCTGCCGGGTCCTCTGCGTGAGCTGAAGGCGGCTCTGGAAAGGCAGTCGGTGAAGACCCAGGTGGTGCGGACCTGCCAGGAAGCTTTGTACCTGCTCGTGGGCCCGGACCCCCCGCTGCTGATCTTCACGGACAGCCAACTACCCGACGGCACGTGGTCAGACGTGGTCCGCATGGCATGCCAAGCGCCGACGCCGACGAGTGTCATCGTCGTCTCGCGTCTGGTGGACGTTTCCTTCTACCTCGACGCCCTGGAACGCGGCGCCTTCGATTTCATCGCTCCGCCGTTCGAGCCGATGGAGCTCGCCCACATCGTGCAGTGTGGCGTCGACAACACACTCGCCATGCGAGGCGCCCAGGCACACGCTGGTCCCACGGCCTGAACCCTTCCCACTGGCGCGCTTCGACGGTCGATTCGGACCTAGTTAAACCCCGGCAGCTTGGTTCTCCGCTTTCTCGATCGGCGCATCCACCAGATTGCCCCACTCGGTCCAGCTCCCGTCGGAGTTGCAGACCTTGTCGAATCCCAACAGGTACTTCAGGACGAACCAGGTGTGCGAACTTCGCTCGCCGATGCGGCAGTAGGCAATCGTCTCTTTGTCGCCGCGCACGCCTTGGGCCTCATAGAGCTTCACCAGCTCGTCGTAGGACTTAAAGGTGCCATCGTCGTTGGCGGCCTTTGCCCAGGGAATGCTGACGGCGCTGGGAATGTGTCCGCCGCGCAGCGCGGTTTCGGACATGCCCGGAGGCGCGATGACTTTGCCGGTGAACTCGTCGGGTGATCGGACGTCAACCAGGTAGCGGTTCTTCTTGTCCAGGGTATCGAAAACAATCTCGCGCCGCGCCCGCACGCTCTCATCGGGGGCGCTCGCCTTGTATTGCGTGGGCACGATCTTGGGCACGTCGGTGGTGAACGCTCGCTTTTCGAGTTCCCATTTCTTGCGCCCGCCGTTCATCAGCCGAGCGTCTTTGTGGCCGTAGTGCTTGCACTGCCACAGCGCGTAGGCGGCGAACCAGTTGTTGTTGTCGCCGTAAAACACAATTGCCGTGTCGTTGGCGATGCCGGACTGGCGGCAGAGACCCTCGAACTGCTTCTGTGTCAACAGGTCCCGGCGCACGTTATCCTGAAGTTGGGTCTGCCAGTTCCAGCCCACGGCGTTTTTGATGTGGCCCTTCTCATAGGACGTGGTGTCAACGTCCACCTCAACCAACCGCACCTTGGGGTCGTCGGTGTGCTGGGCAACCCACTCCGTGCTGACCAAGACCTCCGAATGCTTATAGTCTACGATGTTGGGGAAAACCTCCTATCTTACTGATTTTAAATTAATTAAATAAGCGGATTAGAAATGAGTGGGCATCAATAACAACAACGATGGTCCAGCCAGAGGATTTTCGAGGAACTTGTCACTTTGCCCCCTAAGGATGTGATTTCTATACCACAAAACCGACAAACTGACAACTATGCGGCCCCTGGCCGAGCCCGGGCAATCCAGCCTCTCCAAGCCCCGCCCGGCGTCTCCCGGCAGCGCCGATTTGACGAAAGGCACTGGAATTTGTTATAAATACAGACCACGGCAAGGTTGAAGGCGGAGCTTGGCTCCCAAATGTAAGGCAAGTTTTTGAAATGAAAGGCATTAAGGCAAAACGCAGGGTCAGGGGCGCGGCTATACCCGCCAAGCGGCGGGGACCAAAGGCACGCGCTCGACGAGCCTCAGTCAACGGGTCCGGGGCCCGCGCTCGTTCCCAGGCCCGAAGAACGGGAAAGGCAGCTCACCACCGAGCTGCAAACGGTTCGAGGCAGAGGAGTATGTCACACAGCAATTCCCACGAGAAGAGATCGTCCGATGCCGCGTATCAGGCTGCGGTGAAAAACTTTGAGGCCGCTATCCGCTATCTGCAAAAGCAGAACTACGAGAAGGCCAAGGAGAGCTTTGAAAAAGTCCTGGAAGGGCACGCCAGCGAGATTTCTGACCGCGCGCGCGTGTACCTCCGGGTATGCGAGCAGAAGCTCGAGCATCAGGAGCTCACGCCCAAGACCGCGCAGGAGTTCTACCTTCTCGCCGTAGCCCAGCTCAACGCGCGCCAGCTGGAGAGCGCGTTCGAGAATCTCCAAAAGGCCAATCAGATGCAACCGAACCGGGGACACATCCGGTACGCCTTGGCCGCGGTCCACGCCCTCCAGGGCAATACGGACGCGGCGCTCGAGCATCTAAAGGCGGCGATCGAGCTCGAGCCGCGAAACCGCATCCAGGCGCGTCGCGATGAAGACCTCCAGTCGTTGGCGCAAGACTCCCGGTTCAAGCGGCTCGTCTTCGCGAATTCATTCGTACCTTCTGGAACGACCTCCTGAAAACCCCATCCAGGGCCGATAGTAAAGCGAGGATGGAAGAAGGCCAATGAAGGTGGTCTCCATCGGCGGGGGCACGGGGCTGTCCACCGTGCTCCGCGGCCTCAAGATGCACCTCGCGGAGCCCTGGCGCCCCGCTCAGTACCAGCCCAACATTTCTCGGCTCGTCGCCATCGTCACGGTCACCGACGAGGGCGGAAGCTCCGGCCGCTTGCGCCGCGATTTCCGAATCCTCCCTCCCGGTGACATCCGCAATTGTCTGGTCGCTCTGGCTGAAGACGAGATGCTGCTGACGCGCCTTTTCAACTACCGCTTCGCGGAAGGGCGGGGACTGAAAGGGCACAACCTGGGGAACCTGCTGCTCGCCGCGCTCACCGACCTGACGCGCGACTTCGCCCACGCCGTCAAGCTCTCGAGCGGCGTCCTGGCCATTCGCGGCGAGATTTTCCCCTCCACGCTCTCCGACGTCCGCCTGAAAGCCCGGCTGCGCAACGGACAAACTCTCTTCGGCGAATCGGAGATTACCAAGACGCGCGCCCCCATCCAGCGCCTCTACTTGATTCCCGGCCGCTGCCGCCCGCTGCCCGAGACGCTAAAGGCCATCGAGCAGGCGGACCTGATCACCGTGGGCCCCGGCTCGCTCTACACTTCGCTCATCCCCAACCTGCTGGTGCGGGGCATTCCGGAGGCGATCGCCCGCTCCAAAGCTCTGAAGGCGTACATCGCCAACTTGATGACTCAACCCGGCGAAACGCGCGGCTACACCGCCTCCGACCATCTGCGCGCTCTCAACGAACACGCCGGCCGCCGGTTGTTCGACGTGGTGATCCTCAACACTCGCAGGCTTTCCTCATCTCTGCGCAAGCGCTACGGCGCCCAGCGCGCCGAGCCCGTCCTGAACGATATCCGGGAAATCAAAGCCCTCGGAGTGAAGCCGGTCCTGGCCGAGCTGCTCGAAGAAGACCACGTCGCCCGGCACGACTCCCGCCGCCTGGCGCAAATCCTCCTCGACCTCGCCGGGCAGGGATTACACGTAGAGGCAGCCTCGACCCGGCACACCGCGCGCCGCAAAGCGGCCGGACGGTAGGGGACACTACTCGGGAAATTCATGCGCTGATGTAGCGCCGGCCGGAACCTGTCCCGGCGAAGCCGGGAGGCCGGCATCGTCGATGCCCACCTGAAGGTGGGCGCTACTCCGGAAAATTCATGCGGCGCAGAAGGGACTGGAGGCCGTTGAAGGAGCCAGAAACCGATCAACCACTTCCGGCGCGATGAACCGGTACCCGCGCCGCGGCAGGGTTTCGACGAAGCGAGGATTATCCGCAGAGTCGCCCAGCGCCTCGCGAATCTTGTTGATCCCGGTGTTGAGGCTGTTATCGAAGTCTACGAACGTGTCTTCCGGCCAGAGCTTTTTGCGCAGTTCGTCACGGCTGACCACCTCGCCCGGACGTTCCAGGAGCATGGCCAAGATTTGGAAGGGTTGTTCTTGCAGTCGGATCTTCAGGCCGCTCTTGCGCAGTTCCCCCGAGCGCAGGTCAACCTCGAAGACCCCGAAGCGAATCAGGCGTGGAGGCGAGGGGGGATCGGGCATGAGCCCCTCCACTTTGGCCGGAGTTTACCACTCAATTAGCTCGCATCAAGCCCTTTATCGAAGGCGCTGGCTCCTCGCCTTCGCTGGGCGCGAGACACGGTGGTAGGGGAGGGGCTTTATGGCCCTCCCGCGCTGGGGGCTTGACAACGGGAGCACCGCAAGGGTACTCCCCTACGACCTGAAAAGCCGTCCGTCGGCTGACGGGCTACACCTCGAGCCCTGCGCTACAAGTACCTGAAAACAAGCCGATTGAAAAAATCTGTCTCACTGTTCTCACTGTTCGCCATGGGCGCACGGCGATGTGCTAGTGTGGGAATGGGAGAGAACAGAAGGCAGAAAGCAGAAGGCAGGCAACGCCTCTGCGCCCTCTGCGTCTCTGCGGTGGGGCAGGAATGGTGAGTTGTGAATAGTGAATTGAAGAGCCCAAGGCCAGAAGTTGGAGGCACGAGACGGGATAATCGCGCCCTGCCGGGCAGGCGGGCGGGCATCAAAAATCAGCGCCCAGATGCGCGAAAACGTAAAAGCAAAGCCGCTATGTGTATGAAAACACAGGGGCGGTGCGGAAAAAAGTTGAATAAACCTCCTTGCGAGGGCAAGGGCGACCCCGCCGCGTGGAGCGTGCTCGCCAGCTGGCCGAGGGCCGTCGAAGCCGGCGAGCCCGATATTTGTCTTTTGACTTTTGCTTCCAGGCTTGTATAAATGTTCGGCAATGGACTTCGCCCGATGAGCGTCCACAGTCGCGGAGAACAACTTGGCTGACCAGGGTTTCTCGCTGCTGATTCTGGCGGCGGGCAAGGCAACGCGATTCAAATCCGAACACTCGAAGATGCTGCACCGGCTGGCGGGGCGGCCGCTCGGCGACTACGTTCTGCGCGCCGGGCTGCAGGCGGGCCCCGACCGCACCTACATGGTGATCGGGCACGAGACCGCGGAAGTCCGCAAGGTCTATGCCCGTCCGGGGATCACGTTCATCGAGCAGGGCGAGCAACGGGGAACGGGCCACGCGCTGCTGGTGGCGCGCCAGGAGCTGGAGCGCTGCCCGAGCCCGACGCTTCTGGTGCTGGTGGGCGATGCGCCCCTGCTCCGCTCGCAGACGCTGCGCGCGTTGGTCGAAGCGCACTCGAAGTCGCGCGCCGCCGCCACCGTCCTGACCTCCCGGCCTCCGGACCCGACGGGCTACGGCCGCATCGTGCGCGGCAGCGGCAATCGCGTGCGCGCCATCGTGGAAGAAAAGGTCGCCACTCCCGCGCAACTCAAGATCAAGGAGATCAATTCCGGCATTCTCTGCTTTGCGCTGGCGCCGCTGCTCAAGCACCTCGACGAGCTCTCCTCGGAAAACGCTCAGAAGGAGTTTCTGCTCACCGATCTGGTCGAGATCTTCAACCGTCACCGTTTGAAGGTG
>Ga0307379_10002876_pt1 | contig 25159 bp, 16 predicted proteins | sample UN2MG_FD_202237 | JGI IMG/M metagenome (GOLD analysis project Ga0307379, IMG submission 202237) | Soil microbial communities from Risofladan, Vaasa, Finland - UN-2 | ecosystem: Environmental > Terrestrial > Soil > Coastal area > Acid sulfate soil | place: Finland: Risofladan, Vaasa | collected...
CTTAGTGGCACCTTCTGGTATATTCTTCAGCCGTTCGGCGAAATTTCTTCGCTCCTCATCAGCAAAAATGGCACGGCCGGTCTCGCCTCGCAACCGCCGGACATCGCGAAGTCCCATAGCGCCCAACACTTCAAGCAGTTGGTCCTTCCAGGAGAGCAAAAGATTGATGACACGAGAGGCTCCCCATCGGGGATCGAGCTCTTCGATCCCTTTCGGGATCGGATGTTTATTCCCGTTTTCTCCTGGGGCCCATTTCAAGACATCCATGGCGATCAGTAATGGAATGTCCAGCACAACGGCATCTGCACCCAAAACGATGGTTTTTGGGACATGTTCAGCCGCAGCAAGACCTCCAGAAGCTACCAGCGTGATCCTGTCTCGCAATCCTTCCTCAACCAATAAACTGTGGACTTTGTGAAGGGATTCCAACAGTGTGATACCGTCTGCACCCTTTCCGTGAAGGTCTGCACTCAAGTGTATAATCTCTGCTCCCTTTCGAACGAGCTCCAGAATCTTTGTGTCCACTCCAGCGGAAACTGGAACGTGAATAACCGTGAGCACATTGGAATTGATCTCTCGTACCCGGGCAATACCAGAGATCGGGTCCATGTCGGGATCGAACTCGACGATAGTCGCCCACTCGATAATGTCCCTGTACTGTTCAATCTCATTGGGTCCTAATCGGATGAGAAGATGACTGTAATAATCCTTCAGTTCAACGGTGGCGTTTTTCGCTGGGACAGTAAGGTAGGTTGTTAGCTTGCTCGCAGCCAATGCTAGAGCTGAGATTGCCGTATGTCCTGGAAAAAAGGGCATGAGTCCAAAAATTATGGGAATAGGGATCTCCCGGTTAAGGGGGATTTGGGACTTGAGGTTGCCCTCTTCATCGAAAACCATCCCACACAGGTCTCTTGCCGTCTGTCCAAGAGTTACGGTTGTTGAAATGTGTTCTCTACCGTGGATCCCATCACGTGTGGGACGCACGATCTCGGACATATCAGTCCAGATATTATCGTAATAATCCCCGTCAAAATATCCCCGGTAACCGGTACCGCTGACCGGGATCTTTCCTTGTTCTGCTTGCTCTAAGATCGAACGGATTTTGTCTGGAGTGTATGTGTGATCTCCCAAAGTTAGAAATTCCTCGCTCATCTGCATGCTCAATGCTTCCCGCGGACAGCGGTTGATGCAGGCAAAACAATTGCGGCAACAGTTCTCCTTGGGATCGGCCATTTTTCGTGGATCATCCTCTGAGCGGTAATGACAGTCGTAAATACATGCTTCGATACAGGTGCCGCAGTTAATACACCGGTCGCTGCGGAGGATACGATAAGGAGTCACGATGGAGTAGCGTGAGGGAGTCGGAATCGGTGAAAGGCGTTTAGGGTGTGTCATTCCTTTGCTCCATCTTCTGGTCTATCGACAACCGGAACTCTGGACAGTTTTTCCTCCGGCGACCAGTCGGGCAGATCCAGGCCAAAAATATCCTTTATGAACTCCCGGCGAGAGTCCAGTTTTTCGACAAAGCTCTGCACGGTTTCAGCGGGAGACCCGAACCGATCCTCCAGCAAGTCCTCAAGCACAAGATAACAATCGCGGAGCGGCAGATGAGTCTGGCAGACCTCCTCGCATAAACCGCAGTGAAGGCACTGGAAGGGTGCGCGTGCCTCTTCTTGATACAGCCCCATGCCTTTTTTCATCGCCTCTGCCATCCGCAGTTTTGTCCTGCCGGTGACTAGCTCGTCTTCGGTGATATGGTAGGCCGGGCAGACAGAGATACACGCGCCGCATGACGTGCACCGTTGAGCACTCTGGTGTAACAGGTCTTCACCGTGGTTTCCTTCTTTCGCGGGGATGTCCCACCGGCTTTGTGGCTCTGGCCCGGTGAGCCTGGCGATCAACCCCAGAATCGGTGCAAATAGGTGTGATAAGGCCAATACCGGACGGAAAATTACCGGGTGGAGGAAAAGCGATGGGATACTGAAAAATCGTCCTTTGATCTTAAAAAATTTATTGGGATTCATTATGTCTTTAGGATCGATCTCGTGTTTTTTTTGCCAGAGTCTGTTCAGTTGACTCCGGCTATATTTGCTTGTGATAAAAGGAGTGTTCCATATGCCAACTCCATAAGGGGCCCCTCCAAAGTGTACTGCCATCCTGACCAGCAGCTGGATGAACAGAAGGCTTAAAACATAATGGACAGTCCTGGAATAATCACAGCTGAATGAGACGATGAGCAGATAGGAGTAAAATCTCCTATTTTTCGATATCGATTCCCCATTATAGGTATGTGACGGATTTTTGTCGCAGACGATCACTTCCACGGTGGGTTCAATTTTGAAATGCCGGGCCAGTTTCTCGACCTTTTTGACATATTTAAGGATCTTTTCCCTGGGGATTACAACTTCTGATCCTAGAAGGCCGGGACCGATGCGCTGGGCTTTGAGAGGGAAATACCGGTCAGCCCATAAATAACGGGCAGCCACTCCATTTTCCGAAACGGAATTTGAATTTCCATTTAAAAAAGACATGAATTTCTGCTCGTTTTCCTGTGTGTCGAAATGAAGAAGAACAGCATCGTTTTCTGGGACTATGGGATCTTTGAGCTGGGTTTGCTCTGCAAACAGGATGTTTTCCCGTTTTAAGTATTTCCCGTCAAAAAAGACAACATGTGATGGCTGAAAATCCCCATTGGTGAGCTCATCAATAAATTCGAATGCTTGTCCTGGATCGTCGAATGTGAGCAAAAGAGCCCCGCTGTGTCCGGGTTTGGGCCGGACACGTAGCGTGATTTCTGTGAGGATACCGAACTGTCCCTCTGTTCCAAACAGGTCTTTTAGGGATTCGTCTTTGGAGTTCAGCTCGTCTATAGAGCCGTCTGGTCTGGCGACACGGACAGCGATAACAGATTCGTAGACGCTCCCATGTGCATAACTGTCCAATCCCATCCCACCTGTGGAGATCCATCCGGCTACAGTGGAAAACCGGCTGGTGGGAGTTGTTTGAGGAACCAATCCATAGGGTTCAAGATGAGTTGCCACATCTGCCCAACGAGCGCCTGCTTGCACACGAACAATCTGGGTTTTTGGGTCGACTTCAAGAACGGCCATCATCGGAGAAAGATCCATCACGACTCCATTCCGGGTGGGGACAGCACCGCCAAAAGCGAATGAGCCTGATCCTCTCGGGAAAACGGCCAATCTTTTGGAGTTGCAGTATGCGAGGATTGAAGAGATGTCCTTCTCAGTTTTTGGCTGGACCACTAGAGACGGAGTTGTGCGGTGGAGAATTTTTTCCATCAATGCGGGGACACGAGCAAGGTCCCTGCTGTAATTCCTCCGCTCAAAGTAATTTATGGCCACACGGCAATCTTCGCTGATATGCGGGCGAAGGTCTTGTGCCAGAGACTCTATCTGCTGCCTCCGCACAGGAGTGTCCTTGTCTGTGATATACTTCCACAGCAGCTCCAGCCGGCGCTGCGGAGATTTGAAAAGAATATAGGAGAGCAACCGGCGTGTTTCACGAAAACTTAAGGAAGGGGATTCTTGCATGAGAAGATCCCCCACACGAGGTGCGGGCTCAATGCCGTATGTTCGCTTTCTCCGGCTCGCTGTTTTACGAGCGCGTTCCATTAAATATTCTTTCCAGCTCATCTCACCATTTCTCCAAGTCAAAACCTCAGCTTTGTGATTGTTTTGTTCTTACATGCCTTACAGTTTTTGTCTTTCTCCTTCCGCATATTTTGTTTAACGCGAATAGTTATGAAATATAGTATAAAATATTATATATGTCAAGAAATCATTGGTACAATATTGACAAATGTATGATATTATCATACAATTCCTTACAATTGAAAGGAGGTAATATGATTGATGATGCGGGAAAAAAGATCATAAGAGCCCTCAATCAGAATTCGAGAAAGAGCTTTCGGGAAATTGCCAAGGATATCGGGATATCCGCCCCAGCGGTTATAGATAAAGTTAAAAAACTCGAAGAGGCGGGTGCCATTAAGGGATACATCCCTGTCCTTGATTCGAAGTATTTCGGGTATGATTTGACAGCAATAATCGCTATTCGTATTTCCAATGGCAAGCTTATCCAAACTCAAGAAAAGATAGCTGAAGATCCCCATGTGTTCGCGATCTACGATGTAACTGGAGAGTGGGATTCATTCGTGTGTGCTCGTTTTAAAGATAGGGAGGACTTGAACACATTTATCAAGTATATCCTTAATCAAAAACATGTGGAACGAACGATCACCCACATCGTGTTGAATGTGGTTAAGGACGAGCGAAGGCTGCTTATATAAAAATATGGGGACAGCATACGTAATTCCATATCAGCGTATGTTCAGAAGTGTTATACTGACTTCAGAATAAAGTATGCTATCCCCCGAATTTAAAAATAGAAAACCGACCTAGAGAATAACTTTACTGGGTATATAAAAGTGTGAAAGAGAGAAGTCCCGAAGGCATCTACAGGAGCAGAATTGAACAGTACTAGTCCAAGATAAAAAATATTAAGAACTTAGAAACAGCCCTCTCCCTGATAAACCTGGCACTAGTCATAGGTTTTATCATCGTGTTTTATCTGGCAGCCATGGCCTACACACCATTCCATTTAATCAGGCTCATCGTGCTTGCTGTCGTTTTTACTTTTATTGCCATTATCCATGAAAACTTTATTAAAAAGAGAACCTCCATCCAAACTCTTCAATCCATAAACGAAGATGAGATTCATTCTCTCAACCATGAATTTCCTGATGATAACTTTGGCGAGCTGTTCCAGGATCAAGATCATCCCTACAGCTATGACCTGGATTTTTTTGTTAAGAGGGGTGTTTTCCACTTTATCAACCGGGCAAAAACCGGAATGGGATGGCGATGCCTCGCAGAGTGGTTGGGAGATCTCCTTTCCAAAACCGACACAGCACAGATAAAAGAAAGACAAAAAGCTGTATCTGAATTAAGCGAGAAGATCGACCTCAGACAGAATGTCCAAACGCACGGCAGATCGGTCGACCATTCACTGGAAAGACTGAAGGCCATAACAGACCTCATAAACGAACCTCTCTTTATACTCCCAAGGAAGAAATTGATTCTTTTTATTCATATAATGCCTTTAATCACTTTGGGATTTATCGGGCTTATTTTCGCTGGCTTCCCATGGCCGGTCATTTTTTTGCCAGTAACCGTCCAATTCATTCTCAACAGACAAATACGTGATAAATTGACGCGAATGTACCTGATGGCAACGAGTAATTCACGCATCCTGAGAAATTACTCCCAGATTATCGCTGATATCGAAAAGGCAGATTTCTCCAGTGAAATGCTGAACGGAATCAAAAAAAGTCTTTTTACAAACGAAAGGTCTTCATCTTTTTTTATCTCCAAGTTATCGTCCCTTGTTGGATATTTAGAACTCCGGCGGAATGGGTTCTTTCACCCCATATTCAATAATCTTTTCTTCTGGGATCTCCACTGGACCTACAGGATCGAGAAATGGAAAGTCAAAATTGCCCCACATGTGCCAGGCTGGTTTGACGCGATCGGCCGTTTCGAAGCTCTCTCCAGCTTTGCCAGCCTGTATTTCAATCATCCCAGATGGGCCATGCCGGAAATGAGCACGTCGGAATTTACGTTTAAGGCACAAAATCTTGGACATATCTTAATCCCTGAGGACAAGAGAGTCTGTAATGACATAAACATGGATGGCAAGAGCAAAATTTGGGTCATCACCGGGCCGAACATGTCTGGAAAAAGTACTCTTCTCAAAACTGTCGGCGTAAATATGGTGCTGGCGCTGGCAGGTGCTCCTGTGTGTGCGGATGCATGTGTGATATCCCCCGCGAAGCTGTATACGAACCTAAAAGTCAATGATTCTTTGGACAAAAATCTCTCGCTCTTTTACGCCGAGCTTCAAAGGCTCAAAATGGTTGTTGATGGGGTCGCTAAGCACGAGACGGTCTTTTTTCTACTCGATGAGATGCTAAAGGGAACAAATGCTCTCGATCGCCAGGCAGGTGCCCTTGCCTTGCTCAGACAGCTCTGTACAAGTGAATCCAACGGTTTTGTTGCCACACATGACCTTGAATTAACCAAGCTGGAAGAGGAATTTCCTGAAAAGATCAAAAACTTTCACTTTGATGGGACTGTCAAAGATGACAAACTCCTTTTCGATTTCAAGCTCAGAAGCGGCAAATGCGAGAGCTTCAACGCCCTACTCCTAATGCGCAAGATGGGGATCGATGTCTAAACGCTATATCCTGTAGACACGATTCTATTATTCGCTGAACTCCCGGACCCAGTCTGCTTCGGCTGCTATGTAACCGAAGGATGCCCAGGTTTTATTCTTGAGAATTTGTTCGAAAAGCTGTTTCGCCTTATCCCGCTGTCCATTGTATAAATACCAGTTTCCTACACCATAGGCCATTGCATCATTGGTGGAGCCGGAAGAATCATTCCAGGTCAGGTCCTGCAGAGTGAATTCCCCTTTGTAGAACAGGCAAAGTTGATGATAAGCATGATTCTCGATGATATTCATGTCTTTCTGAATGGGTTCGAGGGCTTTCTCTGCTTCATCTTCCATTCCCTGCAGACGAAGGGTCATGTAAAGCCAGTGCATGGTGGACACGAGTTTGTCGTCATTATTGGAGGTCTCGACTCCTATGCGATACACCCTCAAGGCATCTTCCAGGTCGTGTTTCAGATAGTAAGCCAAGCCGAGATGATACCAGATGTTCGAGTGGAGAGTGCTTATGGGGATATTTTTGGCGTTGGGCATCCCATCGGGTTCGATGCGGTCCTCTTTGCCCTCGATCAGAGTGGCGGCTTTCTCAAAATCCTGGATCGCTCTGTCGAATTCACGGATAGAGATATACCGGTGGCCTCTGTGGCGATAAAACCGGGCATCATCCGGGAACTTGCTGATTCCTTGGGTGTAAATGCGAATGGCTTCTCGGTAATCCCCGGCATAAGCTGTCCATCGGCCGTACCAGATGATATTGTCTGTATTTTCAGGGTCGGCATCATAGGCATTTTTGGCGTCCTCCAGCTTTGCCAGTATGTTGTCGGAAAGTGCGGCTGCATAGAGAGGTTCTCCCTTTAGGGAAACCGCCTTAGCGCCTTCGGGTACATCCGGTAAGACATCCGGTTCTTGGGATTTTTTTGTACAGAAACCCGTGGCAATCACAATACACACACAGAGAATTAAAAATCGTATCTTCATGCTTATGACTCCTTTCATTTGCAGATAGGCGAACTCTATCCGGATTTGCTTCTGTGGATTTTATATTTTGCCCCTCAACATGATGGATAATTTTTTAAGCCTAATTAATCTTTATCAATTTGATGAGGTTGAGTCAAACGCAAGAACGTTTGTTTGCTCTGTTGACATCGATTAATTCTGTGATATAGGATACAAAACAGAATCTGGGATATTCTATCGATGAGGGGGAATGATGCAAATCAGTAAAGAGAATTATGTTCATCTTGAGGGGGGAAAGTTTGCTCGGCAGCAATATACAAAAACAGATCTTGAAAATTTGTTCCGAACGTTCCGAAATCATGCAAACAAAGATCTTCTAGTCGTTCATTTCCATGGGGGTCTCGTAAGTTTTAAAAAAGGTCTGGAGGTCTCAGCACGTCTCAAGCAGCAATGTTACGCACCCGCCGGAGCATACCCTGTGTTTTTCTTATGGGAATCACACCCATGGGAAACAGTTATGAATTATTTATCTCAAATCTTCCGGGAGAGCATGTTTCAAGCTCTGAGGTGGGACATCCTCCGGTTTGCCGTCTCCCGGGAGAAGCAACCTCCAGATCAGCGAGGGCAGCGACTCAAACTCCTCTCAGACTCGGATGTTAGGGAGGAGCTGGATTTGATAGAACAGAAACGAGTCCCTTACGCCAAAATTGATGAGCGTCGTGTGGATTACACAGCGATATTAAGCAAGGAGCAAAAACAGCAATTAAAGGAATTGATTTATAAGGATTTCCATTTAAAGAATGAAGTTAAAGATATAGTTGAAGAACTCTTTCCTCTATCAAAACGGGAGGCTCTGCTAAGAAGTTCTACAGCGACCTTTATGTCGGATAATATCCTTTCCGTTGCTCGCCAAAAAGCTCCTTTAGAGATGGAAGAAACATTGTTTGAGAGAATTACAGCCGGTGGAATCACGGTTATAGAAAGAGTGCTAAAAAGACATCAAGAAGGTCGATACCATGGCCTTCGTGCAACAGTTGTTGAAGAAATGCTTAGGGAATTTTCTATGGGCAATGCCGAAATGTTAATATGGGAAAGGATGAAAAAGGATATATCGGACTCATTTAAGCTGAATGGAAACGAAGTATCTAAAAAATACGGAGGAACTGCATTTCTGGAAGAACTGAAAAATGGATGGGAAGATAGACACAAACCACGTATCGTCTTGGTCGGACACAGTGCCGGGGCGATATACATTTGTCGCTGGCTTGAAGCTGTTGAAAAACTACAACTGCCAGATGAGATTAATTTCGATGTCATATTCCTTGCGCCGGCCTGCGATTTTGATTTGTTTTCCAATACTTTGCGATATTATCGCAAGCGTATCAAAAATTTCCGGATGTTTGGGATGGAAGACAAACATGAAAGAAAGGACCAGATATTTTGGGAAATGTATCCTCGTTCTTTGCTCTATTTTGTTTGCGGAGCTCTGGAGTTTGAGGCAGATCAGCCGCTTGTTGGGATGGAACGTTTTTACTCCCGCCAGTGGCCATTCGATCCGAACTTCGATGAGAATCTAAAAGAGATCTTCGATTACCTAGATACTGATAGCAATAAAATAGTTTGGGCAAAAGAAGATAGGGGAGATGGTTTGAAATCTCACTCGACAAAGCACGGGGATTTTGATGATGATCTCACTACACTCGAAAGCATTAAACACATTCTTCAGCATGGGTATTAGACGAATAATTCAGCCAAATTGTAAATTTGTTTCTTGATCGATCCTTGAGAAGATTACTCAATGTAACCTTTGAACTAACATCCTATCCAGTTCCTCTGTAATGCTTCTCATCTCAGATTCTTTGAAGAGATCCCGGGCTTTTTCCAAATATTCATCAGCACCAATGCCGCAGAGCTGATTCATCCGGCATTTTTCATCTATGAGTCTTTTCCCGACCTCCATATAAGTCCGGGCAAGCTCTGGCTGTGCACTAAGTTTTTCTCCAAGCGCGATGCTCTTCTCCCACCAGGCAAATGCTCTCTCCTGCCTCCCAGTCTGCCAGAAATAAATGCCCATCAATCTCAAAACTTTTGTTTTTTCTGCCATATATTTCTCGGAATTTTTCAGTGCGGCTTTTCCAAAATGCCATGCTTTCTTCCGAAACTGTTTCATTTTTGATTTATCACCGGAATCTGATGCCTTTTCAAGCTTGAAAAGATACAGCAAAAACTGACTTGTTAAATAGCTGCTGATCATAAGAGGCGATATACGCTTTTCTTCCGAAACAAGTTCTTCTGCCTGGAGCAGAGAGCTTTCTGCTCCACTTATATCTTTGAAAAGAATTTGTGCATTGGCTTTCATGCCCAGAAGAAATAGCACGGCAAGAGGCTGTCCAACCTTGGCAATAAAAGGAACTCCTTCTTCTGCCACGCTTACAACCTCTCCAAGGTTGCCTTTTCTCAAGAGAAGTCTTGTGTAGACATAATAATTCCTGACCCGCGCATAATCATCCTCATAGACTTCTGCAATTTCCTGGAGTTTATCACAACACCTCTGGGCCGAACTGAAATCTCCCAGTTCGATTTTGATAAAGCCCAGAATAGTGATAGATCCCGTGGCATTCCAGGCTTCTCCTCGTACCACCATAGAATCGATCAATTCTTCATTAAAATCCTCTTTTTGGCTCCAATATCCAGAAAGATAATCACAGACCAGTTTCCAATAATTGTAAGCAAATACAGCTTTTTCATCGCTTTTAGGGAGATAATCTTTGGTGTAGTCTAGTATTTTTCTTCCAATGTTCAATGATACACCTGAATAGGAGAATATAGCACTAAATCCTGATACAGCAGCCACTCCATGTTTTATCTTTGTCAGGTCGAACTTGACCATTCTCCTGAATAGACCGAGAGCCTCTGTGAACATCCTGTGTGTATCTATGGGCACAAGCGCCGACTGCTTTCTGTAGGAGGATTCCATGATCTCGTTTTCCAGCTTACCGGGAATTCTTTTGGCTTTATTTGAAGGAAAGTAGAGCTCCTTTATCATCAACAGCAAATTAATCAGCAGTTTAACATTTGCCAAAATCTTGTTCTCTAGCCTTTTCCCTTCCCAATATTCCAATGCTCTATCGAAATGCTCTACCGACTCGGCTAGATGGCCTTTGAAATACAAAGCGATCGCAATTTTTTTATTGAGATCAGCAATTTTTTCTGGATCTGCCTCGTCTCCAAACTTTCTAAGATAGAGTTTCATGGCTTCCTGAAAATAATTCAGGGCTTCATAAGATGCCGCCGCTTTTAATGCCTCCTCTCCAGCCTTGAGAAGATATTCTTCTGCCTTTTCCATCTCATCTCCCCGGCTGTAATGGAAAGCCAGCATCCCATAAAACTCATACAGTCTGTCTGAAAAAACGGATTCGATCGCTTTAGCCACCTTGATATGAAGTTCTTTTCTCTTTTTAAACAAAATAGATTCGTAAGTTGTCTCGTGTGCCAACGCGTGCTTAAAAAGGTACTCGACCTCCTCCAGTCTTTTTCTTTTTTTAATAAGCTGGATACGCTGGAGATATCCAAGGCGTTCATCAATATTTTCTGTGATTTTAGCCACACTCATTAATATTTTATGAAAGAAATATCTTCCTATGACCGATGCCTCCTTGAGCAAGGATTTTGTCTTGTCATCGAGTCGATCGATCCTACTCATGATGACATCCTTGATCGTTTCTGGAATGATCACCGAATCAATTTTTTCGGTGACCTTAAATTCTCCACCTCGGTGTTCCACAATGCCCTCATCAATAAACGACCGCAGGACTTCTTCGATGAAAAAAGGGTTCCCTTCAGCGCTGCGGGCGATAGACATCTTGACATTTTGGGGGATACCTGTGGCCTTAAGCAGATTCTGAATCAGAAGATCGCACTGTTTTTCGTCCAGTGGTTCTAAATAAATATCTGTATAAAATCCAGGGCATCTATCCCGGATGGACTCTTGCAAACGGTCACTGGTTTGTTTATAGTTCGGTCTAAATATGTTGATAAAAAGAATTCGGTTATTTTCCGCAAGACGATAAAGCGATTCGAGCAGTTCCACAGTCGTTATATCAGACCAGTGGAGGTCCTCAAGAATAATTAAGAGAGGACGGCGTTTGGCTCCGCTGATTATCAATTCACGGGTGCTCTTTAGTATGAGTTTTTCTATGGCATCACCCTCGATGCCTCTTATCCGGTCCGCGTGTTCACCAGTGAGTGTTATTCCCATCAGGGTCGCGATAAATGGAAAAATGTCGTCAACATCGTAAGGGCATATTTGTCTTATCGTCTCCTCGATCTTAGCGGCTGATTCGTTTTCTGAATCTTCTTCTTGGATGTTCCCCCAGCTTTTAAGAATATCAATGATGGGGTAGTAGCTCAGGTTTTTCCCGAAGGATAAGGCTCTTCCCCGTAGACACTGGACCTTCTTAATAGATTCCTTTTCTAACAGTTCTGCGACTAGCCTTGATTTACCGATCCCGGCTTCCCCAATGACGTTGACGACCGAACCTTCGTCGTTGATCACTTTGAGAACATGATACTCCAGTTTATCCAGTTCTCTGTTTCTGCCGACCATCTCAGAATTGATCATACGATCCAACGCAAATTCTTCTCGGTGGAGCGTCTCTTTTTCTGACAGGAGTTCATAGATAAGTACGGTCTCTTTTTTTCCTGTCAGGCTGACTGGCTTTAGCTGTTGATAAACAAATCCTCCTTGAGAATATCTATAGGTTAAAGGGCCTACATAGATCTTTCCATTGTCTGTTAAGTCCATCAGCCGAGACGCTGTGTTGACAGAAGTCCCAGTCACAGAGTATTCTTCTCCATCCAGACTCAGCGGTCCTGCGATAACAACACCCGAGTCGATCCCGATATGGATATCCAAGGAAGGCTTCAATTTCTTATGCGTGTTTAATCTGAATATCTCATTACGCATTTCTATGGCCGCATTCACGGCCTCGATCGGAGCGTTTTCGATGGCCACTGGAATTCCAAAGAGAGCTGAGTACCTGTTCCCCATAATCCTGTATTTTCTACCGCCGTACTTCTCGATGATCGAAGTAAACATGTCGAAACAAGAATTCATGATCAAGGCAGCTTCCTCGGGGTCAAATTTCTCCTGTAATTCTTCATATCCTAAAACTTTCGCAAAAACCACAGTCGCCTGTCTACGCTCGGATTCCTTGTATATTTCCCATTTTTCTGAAACTCCAACGTTCTTCTTTACTCCTCTTTCACGATCTAATAGATCATTTAGATCCGACAACAAGTGTTTTGCGGAAGAATAGCGATCTTCTACATTTTTTCTCAAACATTTTAGGACTATACGGTCCAGGCTGGAAGGGATATCCTCTTTGATCTCGGAAGGAGGTTTCGGGTATTTATTGATAACAGAATGAAGGACAGTTCCTGGATTATTTCCCAAGAAGGGCATTTGAGCTGTTAGGGCTTCATAAAGGACCACTCCTGCCGACCAGATATCGGTGCGGTGGTCCACATTTTCTCCTTGAGCCTGTTCGGGAGACATGTACGAAACAGTTCCCATGATGGATGCCGTCTTTGTAACCTCCGTTCCTTCGAAGACCTTGGCCAGCCCAAAATCCATAATTTTGGCCTGTGCTTTTTTTGTGATCATAATGTTGTCACTTTTGATATCTCTGTGAATAATCCCATTCTCATGGGCCTCCTGAAGACCTTCAGCAACCTGAGCCATTATCTCCAGTGCTTCCTTTGGTTTGATTGGTGACAATGCAATTTTCTTCTTCAAACTCTGTCCATCGATATATGACATCACTATATATGTCTGCCCTTCGGCTTGATCGATCTCGTAAGTCGTGCAAATATTGGGGTGATCCAGTAGCGCAGCCGTTTGGGCTTCTTGGACAAAACGCTTCTGTTGATCTTCGTGTTCTAAATATCTCTCGCTCAGGAATTTTAAAGCCACTGTCCGGTTGAGCTTGATGTCTTTCGCTTTGTATACAACACCCATTCCCCCTTCGCCCAGTTTTTCAATGATTTTGAATCTGTTGGCGAAAAGCTTTCCTTTGGTTAATGCGTCCATAACATCAGGGGAACTTTTACATATACCTTTTTGTTGTTTGCTGTTCTTGAGGAAGCGTAGCAATTAGCGAGAAAAAAGTCAAACTTCCATCATTGTTACGTTATCCTGATGAGACCTAAAGTGCTCTCAGAGATATCCCCTCTTTCCCTGTACACTTTTGTTGGTTGTCGCCAGAAGGGAAGAATATGGCCATCGGCGTCTGTTACTCGCCAGGGTTCAAGGATGATCTGGCGCTCTTCCTCTGAATCGAAGTCATCGTCAGTGAATGGGACCGTCCTTGCCTCCGGAGGCTCAATATCTGTGCTGGCGATGTAGGTTCGCTCCGGATCAGAATGTTTGGCCCGTGTGAATAACTGCACCGTGGCGGCCAAACTCGTTGGCAAGAAGCCTCCGGGAATAAAAACGTGCATATCGTCTACGAACTTGTGGAGTTTAACCCCGAAGTTGTATGTTTTGTCGAGAACGTGACAGTATGCCTGGATAAAGTCCTTCAATGACTCTTTTTTTGGCTTTACGGTCAATGCGTATCCGTTAAAATCCCGGAGCAAGGCATTGGGCAAGAGAGCCGGCTCTTTTTTTTCGGCGAGTCTCATAAAGGAAGGAGTGCCTGGAATGGGACACTCAAAGGATATATAAGTTGGCAGGTGCAATCCGCACTCCTGGAGACGTCGGGGAATGGATTGAAGATAGGTACAATCATCCATCATTGGATTAATCATTAATCCAGCCATGATCATAAGCCCGTTTTTACGGCAATCGCCAAACGATGAGCGCACGTTTTCTATGATGTTATGGCGTTTGTTCATGTTGGCCAGAGCCTCGGGATTAAAACTCTCCAAACCTATGTAGAGAAGCCGACAGCCAGAGCGTGAAAGCATCTTTACAGCATCCTTGTCAGCAGCGATGTTAAAACTAATCGAAGAACCCCATAAAATTTTAAGAGGAATCAAAACATGACACAATTCTTTAAGGTAGCTCGGGTCGCCGCCAATGTTATTGTCAATAAAACAGACGATACGCAATTGGGGAGCAAGAACTTTGCCCTTGAGCATTTTTTGACCCGCATTGATATCGCGTACGACAAGCTCAACTGGGCGGGTGTGAAAGCGGGTTCCCAGACCCGTGAGGGCACAGAAATCACAACTGAATGGACAACCACGTGTGACCTCAAAGGACAGAGGAATAGGATGTTTTCCTGCCAGGAGATCGAACCGTGGAATGGGGACCCTGCGGGCATTATAGCTTGATGAGACATAGAGCGGTCTAAGCCTGTTGTGAAGAAAATCCTGGAATATCTGGGGAACTGTACTCTCGGGATCCCCAACGACCACTGAATCGAAAAACGGCTGGCAAAGAGTGGGGTAGGTGCTCGCCATGTTACCCCCATAGATTGTCTTTGCGCCTCTGCAGCGCCAGTAATGTGAAACTTGGCGCGCACGATCAAAATCAGAATGGAGAGAAGAAATGAAGAGAAGATCATAATCCTGACTCCAGTCCGGATCCTCCCAGGTCTCATTGATCATGTGGACCTCTATATCCGATGGGAGAAGTCCGGCGATGTAAGCGCCGGCCATGGGTTGTATTATACCTCGATTCTTTTTTCCCTTTCGGTAATAGTCCATATAGACAGAGATGATTCCGACCTTAATTATCTTTCTCCTTGGTCTTCGTTTATCCTTTCAATTTGGACCTTTATCGCAATTGTGTTTATTAACTTCTTGCTCAAAAGATGTTTTGTCATACTAATTATGCCGGATTAACAAAGAGAGCGAGGAGTTTCTATATTCCCATCAAACAGAATTGTATTGAGTGAACCTGATTTTGATCCTTTTTACTTTTCTCTCCCCTTTTAAACGTAAAATAGCGCTTAAGAATCTTATTGTCCAATTTCCGAGTGTTATTGTCAAGACAACGTTGAAGCTCTGTGGCTATTGAGAACAATTGGCGGGCGACAAATGATTTTAATCTGAAAAATTTAGCCTCTTTACAAGTGTCCTTTGTTTAATATATGTTACAGAAATTGATACATTCCTGGTCAAAAGCCAAACATTACTATTGGAGTCAATCAGATGGAAAAGAAAAAAAGGACGAGCCAAAGAGTCCTTATCGGTCTGTTCCCGTTGGTGTTTTTTTTGCTGGGGGAGATGGGCGGGACGCAACAAAAAAAGCCTGAGGTGCCGTATGTGTCGACTCCGGACGACGTTGTTGCTGAAATGCTCAAGATGGCCGGTGTGGACAAGGATGATGTGCTTTACGACCTCGGTTGTGGCGATGGACGCATTGTCATCACAGCTGTAAAAGAGATGGGGTGTCGAGGCGTAGGGATCGATATAGATCCCATCCGTATCAAAGAAAGCCGGGAAAACGCCATCGAAGCTGGAGTATCAGACAGAGTGGAATTTGTGCTTAGTGATCTCTTCGAGGCAGATATCAGCCAGGCCAATGTGGTTACTCTTTATCTACTCTCGAAGGTCAATCTCAGATTGCGTCCGAAGCTTTTCCGGGAACTCAGCCCTGGTACAAGAGTTGTCTCTCATGATTTTGACATGGGTAAATGGAATCCTGATGAAAGCAAATATATAGATGGTGATCGTGATGACGTTCCAATCGCTTATGATCCCTTTGAACCGAACTCCTTTGTATTGGGCAGTAATTGGGACAGGCACAATGTTTATTTATGGGTAATGCCTGCGAATGCCACAGGTGTTTGGAAATGGACCATGCCAACGATTTCTGGTAATACGCATTATTCACTAGAGATTGAGCAAGCTTTTCAGGAGATCAAGGGAAAAGCATATGAAGGATCTTCTTTGATACCGGTGTCCATTATAGATGGGAAAATAAAGGGGAACACATTGGAGTTCACCCTGGAGAGAAAACTCAAAGGGCGCACTGAACGAATGAATTTTAAAGGATCTGTCAAAGGGCATACCATGGAAGGTTCTGTGAGTATAGTGGGCAAACCAGATTTCAAAGAAAAATGGCGTGCCGAGCGGGTTCTGTCGACGTTCAAACCTATTGACAGGCTTGAGAAATAGGTCTTATCTATGACATTAAGCTTGAAAATTTTAAGGGTGGAAAATGAAATTATTCCAACAATCAACATTGAAACATTCCATTGAGTTGCATGATAGACATGTGGGGGCAGAGGGGGAAAATCTTAAAAAGATATTGGAAAATAAAGATGATGTCCTATTGAAAGAATGATCAGAAATAGTTATATATTGTCTGTTTGATTTTTTTACTTTATAGTAATTTTATACAGTTAATTCAGAAACCTGATAAAGAGGGATATATTCTTCAAACGTTTTCTAATGGGAACTTCTCTCAATAGATAATTAATAGAGTATAATCTGGAGGTGAAGAAAATGCCTCGTCGAATGAAAGATCTTCTTGCTCAGCGTGCGCTCGAGAACTTTGTCGGTAGGACCAAGGAGATGGCTACACTTCTTCAGTGCCTGGAAGACGAGTGCCCGCTTGTGGTGCATATCCATGGTATCGGGGGAGTGGGGAAATCCGCACTGATACAAACATTTTCGGCTCAGGCGCAGGCGCAGGGAGCCACTGTGGTCATATTGGATAGCCCTCTGATCGAGCCCACCGAGCGCGGATTCCTCCACGAATTGGGGAATGCGATCGGAGGAGTTGCTCCAACCATGGAAGAGGTCGTGAATAAGCTGGAGAGTCTTGGTTCACGGGTGTTTCTCGTGATTGAAACCTATGAATTGTTCCGCCTCATGGATACATGGTTGCGCCAGGTGTTTGTGCCCGCTCTATCAGAGAATGTTCGTGTGATTCTTGTTGGTCGTGAACCTCCTACTCCTTGCTGGTTGACAGCACCCGAATGGCAGGGGCTTTTCAGCAACATAATTTTGGAGTCCTTGAACAACCAAGAGTCACTGGAACTGCTGGGGCGTGCAGGTATCAGCGAAAAGAATTCTCAGCGCATCAATCGATTTGCTCGGGGGCATCCTTTGACGCTAAAACTAGCGGCTTCTGCTGCGCTGGAGCGCCCGAGCCTGGACATGCAAGATGTAGCAGAACACAAGGTTATCCAGGAGCTTTCTCGTCTCTTCCTTGAGGATGTTGCCGATTCTGAGACACGGGTAGCCCTTGAAGCTGCTTCGGTTGCAAGGCGGATCACCCAATCGCTCCTTGGAGCAATGCTCCCTGACACTCCCACTCAAGAGACATACGAGAAACTAAATTCTCTCGCATTTGTGGACAGTATGCGAGATGGACTCAGAGTACATGATGCGGTTCATGAAGCGATCGCTGCTTCATTGCGTGCCGCCGACCCGAGTCGCTATCTTGAATACCGGCGGGCTGCTTGGCAGCAGCTGCGAAAGGAAGTAAGAAAGGCCGGTACCAGGGAACTCTGGCGTTATACGGCTGACATGCTTTATCTCATCGAGAATCCTGTTGTGCGTGAAGCATTTTTTCCCAGTGGTTCCCAGCAATTTGCGGTTGAGCCTGCACGCAACGAAGACATTGCCGCCATTCGTGAAATAACGGAAAAACGCGAAGGCCCAGATGCTGCCAGGTTTCTCCAACGCTGGTGGGATTTACATCCGCAGACCTTTCATGTTGTGCGCGGGGAGGAAGGATCGATCGTTGGGTATTATTGCTGCTTTGATCCCAACACTGTCGATCCGGTCGATTTTCAAGAGGACCCCATCTTACGTCTTTGGTGGCATCATGTTAGCGAGAATCCAGCCCCTGAGAATCAATCAGTTCTCTTTTTACGTCGATGGCTCAGCAGTGAACATGGCGAGGCTCCCTCTCCAGTGCAAGCTGCATGTTGGTTGGATATCAAACGGACCTACATGGAACTTCGTCCACAACTCCGACGTGTTTATCTGACAGTCATCGACCTGCCGACCTATGCTCCCGTAGCGGTAAAACTGGGTTTTAATCCTATCTCCGAGTCTGCATTAGATATGGATGGCAAAACTTATCATACGGCGATGCTGGATTTTGGCCCTGCATCTGTGGATGGCTGGCTTACGGGTCTCGTTGCTGACGAATTGGGGATTGAAGAAAAGATTCCTCTCGAAGAGCTTCATTACAAGATATTGGAAAAGATTGGAGCTGGGGGGATGGGAGTGGTTTATCGGGCAGAAGATATGGTCCTCAAGAGAGAGGTTGCATTAAAATTCCTTCCATTGGAATCCATGGGGAGCGATGAAGGCCGTGCCCGTTTCTTGCAAGAGGCCCGTACAGCTGCAGCGCTCAACCATCCCAATATCTGTACCGTCTATGGGGTGAGCCAGGTCGATGCGGGATCTGTCATGATTCCTGATGAGGAAGAACAATCGATTTCCAAGGGATCTCCCTTTATCGCAATGGAACTGATCGAAGGCCATTCACTGAGGGAGATCCTGGACAGCTCTCAGGTGTTGCCTCTGGAACAACTCCTCGACCTGTCAATCCAAATTGCTGAAGGGCTCGCAGAGGCACATTCCCATGGATTTATTCATAGAGATCTCAAGCCTCGGAATGTGATGCTCACCAAACAGGGCCGGCTCAAAATCCTTGATTTTGGTCTGGCAAAGGCCGTCCAAGCTGTACACACAGAGGAGGAGGGAATTGGAAAATCTGTAACTCTTCCCCTTGAACTCACTCAGCAGGGCAAAATCGTCGGCACTTTGGCATATATGTCTCCAGAGCAGATCGAGGCCCGAAATGTGGACACACGCTCGGATATCTTCTCATTTGGCACGATGCTCTATGAGATGGCTTCAGGGAAGAATCCACACCTAGCCGATACAGCTGCATCTACAATGTACAATGTCGTGGAGAGTACACCTAAGCCGATATCTCTGGTGCGATCGGAACTGCCAGAGCAATTTATTGAGATCACTCTACGGTGTCTTAATAAGAAACCAGCCGATAGGTACAATGATGTCCGTGATTTATTAGCAGACCTGAAGGATGTTAAGAGATCCATTTCGTAAGAAGCAATCAAACTTTGTAAGTTTCACTTTCTGAATGGTACTCTTTTTCTGCTTGAATCTTAACAGGCATTGTGATAATTATATCTCAAATGTAAATTTGGGGAGAAGACCTATGAAACTCTGTTTCTGTCGTTTTTTGCTTGCTGTTGCGATTATAGTGATCGCCATTTTCTTTTGGCAGGCCAGCTGGGCAAAAATTGTGGTTATTATTGGTGCAGCCCTGTTGGCGATCTTGAGCCTCTTTTTTAATGTCTGCTGCTGTCGTATGAAAAAGGAGGCAAAGGTAGAAGCTCCACCCGCACCGCCGGTTGCACCCGCGGCACCCGAAGAACCAAAAGTCGAAGAATAAAGCTATTTCCTTCGCAGACACGCACGTAGTCAACAGTTAGAATTTACTAGTGCTGGATTTTTCCCTTATTTGTTGAGGGAGAAGTATGCGAACCTCTCGCATGATTGAATTTAATACGGAGACGATGCAGGTTTGAAGCTTGAGATTTTTGTTGTGTGACTAGCGTATCTGAAATTATTGAGTACTCTCAAACCCATGTTCGGTCAAGAATTTGCCGATTTTGGAATCAGATCCCATTATATGCTTGATGAGCCAGTTGAGGAGAAAGACGTTAATGGCTGTCGCAATCTCCGCTGTCGTTCCCTCTTCCTTATAATCTTCCAAGATGTTGTTTAAGGTCGCCTTGAATTCTTCATGCTGTTGTTTTTGTTCTTCTAACCCAGGATAGTCATTCTCTTCCATGACCTTTTCTTCCGCGGAAAAGTGGAAGTCGGTATAGTCGATCATAAATTCAAGTGTTTTCATGACCTTATTCTGTTCTAAACCCCTTCTAAATGCAGCTGACAGATCCGCTAACTTCTGGATGAGCATCTTGTGCTGTTCATCGATCAGATCCACGTTTACGGACATGCTGTCGTCCCACTCTATCTTACTCATGTCTTATCCTCCAGATTAGGTTATCTTCAATAATTACCTTCCATCGATGTTCTTCTCATAATTTAGCATGAATAATTCAGTTTAAGTGAGTAAATGTAGCACACAGTTTTTTTACGGTCAATCAGAATGGTTGTTTTTGCGGCTAAAGTTTTCTTTTATAATGGTCTTTGACTTCTCTGCACATTTTCCCAAATGCTTTATCTTTTTTGCGCCTCTCCAAATAGGACATTTCAAAAAATTCCGATTCTTTACGTACCTTTAAATAATTTTGATACCGTTTTTCACTCAATTCCCCGTTCTTGACCGCTTCTGTAACAGAACAACCCGGTTCTTCGGTGTGGGCACAATTGGTAAAACGACAATTCTGAGCCAGTTGGAAGATATCCTTGAAGGTTTCCTTTATTCCTGTACTCACTCCAATGTTTCCGAGTTCTCTCATCCCGGGCGTATCAATGATCAGCCCACCTCGTTCAAGGATGATCAATTGCCGGCGTGCGGTGATGTGTCTTCCTTTACCGTCTTTTTCACGAACGGTTTCTGTAGCAAATATTTTTTTTCCGATGAGTCTATTGATTAATGTTGTTTTTCCAACTCCGGATGATCCGAGAAGACAATACGTTTTGCCTGGTTTTAGTATCTCTTGAATGTTTTCCAGTCCTTCACCCGTTTTATTGCTGAATGCGATAATGTCACAGTCATGGGTGATGCTTTTAATCGCCGCGATCTCTTGTTCCAAATTTTCTTGTGAGATCAAATCACTTTTACTGAGCAATATGACGGGTTCGATTTGACCTTCTTTGATCATTATCAAATATCGTTCGAGTCTCCTTAAGTTGAAATCAAAATCGACGGATTGAACAATAAATGCGATATCGATATTGGATGCTATCGGCTGATACTCAATTTCTTTGCCCGCCACTTTCCTTTTTAAAAGTGATTTTCTCGGTAATATGTTGTGGATGATTGCAAAAGTGTCTTGGTTAAAATATTTGACATAAACCCAATCACCAACCGTTGGCAGATCCAGATGCGTTTCAGCTCCATACATGATCTTTCCCGTAATCTCTGCCGGGATTTCTGCATCTTCGTTTCTTATGAGGAAATTGTTTTTGTTGACAGTAGTAACGCGGGCGAGACTAAACTCAGGTTGTGGCGACTCTAGAAGTCTTTCCTTGAACCAGTCGTTGAATCCTAGATCTTTGAATTCCATTGTTAAATTTTCGCTCTATTTATCTTTTATAACTATTTAACCTGAATTATTCACGAGTTGAGATCGCTGCAAAGGCAAGGAAGTGGCCCACGAAGCTGTAGTGATCTACCGCGAGTGGGCTACAACGAAGACTTTGTAGTGAGATCAGCTCGCCCGAAAGGTAAAAAATGTCGATTATTAATGAAAAACGCATAGTGAATGCAATGTCCAAATGAGTATTCCAAAAAAGTTATGTATCATTCTGATATAGTGTCTGTAATGATAAGTATCGACATTTTTTATGAATAATTCAGGTTAGCATGACATTTGGAAAACATAAAGTATAATTTTTTTATAAAATACTTAACAAAAGATGAATGTCCGTTTATTTTAGGGGCATGCGATATAAACTGGTTTCCACTTATATCGAGACAGAGCATTCAATAACCAAAATATAGAGGAGAGGAAAATGTCAAAACAAAAATGGGACAGCGGTGACATTCCTGACCAGAAGGGAAGAGTGGTCATTGTAACGGGTTCCAGCAGCGGGATCGGTTACGAGACGGCTCGCGTACTTGCCAACAAAAACGCCACTGTGGTTATCGCAGTACGGAATCTCCAAAAGGGAAACGCGGCCCTTGATAAAATAAAGGCCGGATACCAAAACGCAGATGTTAGAGTTATGGAATTAGATTTAGCAGATTTGGAATCCATACGTAATTTTGCTGCAGAGTTTAAGAGCAATTTCAGTCGTTTGGATCTTCTGATCAACAACGGTGGTGTGATGATGCCGCCCTACTCGAAAACAGCCGATGGATTCGAGCTTCAGTTCGGAACAAATCATTTGGGTCATTTTGCACTTACAGGTCTTCTTTTGGATTTGATTGAAAAAACTCACGATTCAAGGATTGTCAATGTATCGAGTGGTTCACACACCTACGGTGAATTGGACTTCGACGATCTGAACTGGGAGAATCGGTCTTACAAAAAAATGAAGGCATACGGTGACAGCAAAATCGCCAATCTTTATTTTACTTTTGAACTCCAGAGAAGATTTGAAAATAGAAATATGAATGTTATTGCTTCTGCAGCACATCCGGGATGGACAGCGACTGAACTGCAAAGACATGTTGGGATTTTTGATTTTTTAAATCGTTTCCTTGCTCAGGGGATTGAAATGGGAGCACTGCCGACACTTTATGCGGCGATAGCTTTGGATGTCAAAGGCGGCGATTATTATGGCCCATCTGGGTGGAGAGAGATGAAAGGTTGCCCGAAAAAAGTCGAATCGAATGAGCTCTCGCATAGTAGAGAGATCGCAGCAAAATTGTGGAATCTGTCAGAAAAGCTAACGGGAATAAAATTCCTGAGTAATTAAAGACAAATGGCAAGTGATAAAGGGTTTGAACCCGAATCTCCCAGTTTGTTTTTTGACACAAGTCAATGATTTTCGATTAAGATAATTTTATACTGAAATCCTTGATATAAAAACAGGAGGAGTAAATGAGTGAATTGATAGACAATTCCCTAAAGCGAAAAGAACTTCTTAAGCACATGATCCTGCAGCTCCATGAAGGGACAGCCCCTGAAGCCGTAAAAAAGCAATTGGTGAAGTTGTTGGGAAAAGTGCCTTATAACGATGTTGTGGAGGTTGAGCAGGAGTTGATCTCAGAGGGTCTGCCACAGGAAGAGGTGCTCAGGCTGTGTGACATCCATTCGGCAGCCTTGGATGGTGTTCTGGATCATACAGCGGCTAAGACTGCACCTCCCGGACATCCGGTTCACACATTCAAGGAAGAAAACCGGGCCTTGAGAAAAGAAATCCATGCTCTGGAACGATTATATGAAGAAGCTCAAAATGCAAAAAGTAAAGATCAGCTAAATACTCTCTTTGATGAAATACACCAACACTTCAATGCTTTGATGGATGTCGAGAAACACTATCTGCGCAAAGAAAATCTTCTGTTTCCTTTTTTGGAAAAACATGGCGTCACAGGTCCTCCCACCGTGATGTGGGGCAAACATGATGAAACCAGGGAGCTCTTAAAAGGAGCTTTTGAAGCTCTCAGGGCAGCCGAAAAGATCTCTGTGGATGAAATAATAACTGCCATCGGCCTTGTACTCAAACCAGCATCTCAAGCCGTGGATGATATGATCGGCAAAGAGGAAGAGATCCTTTTTCCCATGAGTCTGGATACGCTTAGTGATGAAGAGTGGTTACAGATCGAAAAACAGAGTATCGAGTATGGATTCTGCCTCTATGATCCCATGGTCAAATGGAGCCCGGAGGGAGTAGAGCTTAAAGAGATCGTTAGCGAAGAGACCGGAAAGATCCAACTTCCCAGCGGCAGCTTCAATGTGACTGAATTGACGGCGATTTTAAACACCATTCCCTTTGATATGACCTTTGTGGATAAGGACGACAAGGTAAAATATTTCACTCAGGGAAGGGAGAGGATTTTTGCACGCAGCCGGGCGATCCTTGGGCGTAATGTGCGGCAATGCCATCCTCCTTCGAGTGTCCATGTGATCGAGAAGATCCTGGATGATTTTAAATCCGGGAGGGAAGACCACACCACGTTTTGGATCACTTTAAAGGATAGCTTTATCCACATTGAATATTTTGCTTTGCGCAGCGAAGAAGGCGATTATTTGGGAACGTTAGAAGTCAGTCAGGATCTCACAGAGAAACGAAAGCTTGAGGGTGAACAAAGACTCCTTCAGTACAAATAAAAAAACACTCGGGATGGAAAAAACAAGTCTCCATTCCTTTGAATCATTAAAGTTTTTTCTCGGGAAGAAGATAGCAACTTTTATTCCGGCTGCTCCTCCATTGGCTCCATCTTTATGATGGCAAAAGCTGCCCCTTGGGGATCCAGCAGAACTGAAAATCTTCCTGTCCCAGGGATATCAGTAGGGGGCTGTAATACTGTAGCTCCCATTTCCTGAGCTTTGGCGCTGCTTTGGTCACAGTCCTCGACAGCAAAATAAGGCAACCAATGGGAGGGCATATCACCCATTTCTTCTAACATTTTGTACATGCCTGCAACCGGCTTTTCGTCAAGTAAAAAGGCAGTGTAGGTGATATTGATCATCTCATCTGTGTGCGATCCCCAATCGAAAAGCTTGGTGAAAAAGCTCTTTGCCTCCTCTGTATCGGTCGTGATCAGTTCGTTCCAACAAAGTGAACCGGGGATGTTTTTAAAATGGGTTCCGATTTCTTTCTTGGGCTCCCACAGTGCCAAGACTGCACCTGTCGGATCCTGAATTATGCCCATCCTGCCCGAATCGGAAACATCAACTGGCTCCTGAAGGACGGTTCCATTCAGGGTTTTTGCTTTTTCCACGGCCTTATCAGCATTCTCTACGGTCACATAGGAATCCCAGTGGGGCCGCATTCCCTGTTCCTGCTGCTCTTTACTGATCTCATATAAGGCCGCCACTGGTTTATCTTTGAGCATAAGCATGGTATAGACCATGTCCGGTCCGACCGGCATATCCACTGCCTTCAAACCAAAAAGCTCTGAATAAAACTTTTTGCCTGATTCCAGGTCTGTTGTGGCCAGATCAACCCAGCTGAATGTGCCCGGTTGGTGTTTTTTTATTTCTTCCATTTTTTTTTGCCAGCTTGAATGTTTGTCTTCTTATTTCGCACTTGATTGATCATTTCAGTGACTGGTTCGATCACTGCTTCGGGTTTCTCTAAATGCATATTGTGTCCAACGCCCTCAACAATGATGTGTTTCCCGCCAGGAATCAAGGCCACCACT
>Ga0307379_10002877_pt1 | contig 25159 bp, 16 predicted proteins | sample UN2MG_FD_202237 | JGI IMG/M metagenome (GOLD analysis project Ga0307379, IMG submission 202237) | Soil microbial communities from Risofladan, Vaasa, Finland - UN-2 | ecosystem: Environmental > Terrestrial > Soil > Coastal area > Acid sulfate soil | place: Finland: Risofladan, Vaasa | collected...
TTTTCGCACAGGTCTACTCCGGATGCTGACCTCAAAGAAAAGCTCTGGGCCCTTATAGAATCAGCCGCTTATGCGGCATGAAAGTGCGAAAGTATAGACTAGCAGAGCCGGATATTATTGGCTCCGCCGGCGCAAGGCCGGCGGCTGCCCATGACACTCATGTCCCCCTCCGCGCGCCGCAACATGCTGTGCAGGCGGCAGTTCAGAAAAAACCCTGTGCAAAACCGCCCAGCATTCCGCATCAGAAAAAGCTCAAGCCCACAGATTTGATGACGTTATCATAGCCACCAGTGGCGATCGCTCCGTCGGCGTTTCTCACGCGGCTCCGTTCGTACCAGGGGAATAACCGTGGACACGCATCGCCGTATCGTCTGCTTGGGCAAGAACGCATTGATGCTGCTCACGCTTTTGTTTGCCGGCTGCTTCTCTTTCACCACGCCCCAGCACGTGCTGAGGCATCACGAGCGCATCGAGCGCGATTTGAAGATAAGCGTTGATATCTCGCAGGCCAGCAGTTTCACGGGAAACGTTGGCAAAGTGCTGGCCGACATCGAGAGCCAGCTCGCGCCGCTGCCCGAAGCCTATCGCGCCAAGATCGGCAAGATCGTGGTGAAGGACGGCTTCTTCGGCGGTTTTACCCTGCTTGCGCCGTTTGTGGGCGCCTACACCGATAACGACGGCACGGTTTACATACGGAATGCAAATACAACCAAGCTGCTCCAGACGCTGCTGATGTTTCCGGGCAACGATACTTTGATCCACGAGGTTACGCACTCGGTGCAGCACGCCGAGCTGAGGCGCTGGGATGAATCGAAAACGCTCTCGCCTCAGTTCAGCCGGTACATCGTGGGATGGGAGTATGCGTATTTCGGAGATGTGAACGGCGACGGCGAGCTCGACGACCTGGACGTGAACTACATAGCGGCACACACTGATCAGTTCGACCTCAACGGCGACGGCGTGGTGGATCACAAGGACGTGGAGCTGCACGCGGGCAACCCGTATGTGAGCGGCAATTGGCTGTCGGCACGCGGGCTGGAGGTTCTTCTGCTGATGGGGATGCAAGGCATCACAGCTCGGCCGGCCGGCTATGTGTGCAATTATGCCAGAACGTATGCCTGGGAGGACGCGGCCGAAACGTGCCGTTACGCGTGGAGCGAAGGCTATGTTCCGGGGCTATATTCGAAGGAAACAGGCCGGGCGGCCGCCGCTGGAGCGTGGAAGAAATACCTGCACCTGAAGAAGCGCGACCCCCTGCTCGCACGCAAGGTCTTTCTCACCGTTGAGTACATCGCGGCTCACGAGCAGGCCGAGCGGCTCAGTGCGGCGTGGTTGGAAGCCGCCGGCACGGGAGCGTCGGTGGCCGCTGCCGCTCAATGACCAAATCGCATCACGAGCACCGCGCCCGGATCGCGTCCACCGCTTCGCACGGCCAGCCCGAGCGCGAGGCCGACCAGCCCCCAGAACACCAGTTGAATGGCCATATTGTAGAAGATATTGAACGAAATGGCAGCCACGGCCAGCCCGCAAATCGCCGCGCCAAGGCTCCAGAGCCTTAGCCGAAGCTCGGGCGATTGCTTGCGAGCGGTGATCGAAATCTCGCGCACCACCAGGGCGCCCAGCCACGTCATCAGGCAAAAACCGGCAATGCCGTTTTCAAGCAGCAGTGTGAGATACCCGCTCTCGGGCAGGTTGCGCGCCCACTTGGCCACCGGGCCGTACGGTCGCGCGCGCTCCTGCGAGATCGTGCGGCTGCCGTAGCCGATCAGGAGCTGCTGGAACGACGACTGCCGGATGGACTCGACGGCCGCCGCGCCCGCGCGAACGGTGTCGCCCGCCACTGCCTGCGGCCCGTAGCGCCGGCCCCCCGCAATCGCGAGCAGCAGAATGCACGCGACGCCGATCTTCAGCATCGAATTCAGATGCATCCTCCCCGATTTCACCAGCATCACACCCGCCGAAACAAGCAGCGCCGGAACGCCCAGGCGGCTGCCCGCGGCTGCAACCGCACCGCCAATCGCAGCCACGATCACTGCCCACGCGATCCTGGACCTCCGGCTCCGGGCGGTGAGGAATTCGCACAGCGCCAGCGGGAAGCAAAGCGCGAGGTAAGCCGTGAGCGCCAGTGGGCTGCCCAGCGTCGAAACGGAGCGGCCCTCACCGCCCATGAAGCCCATTCGCACCGCAATGGCTTCCACGATCCCCAATGCTGCAACCGCTCCCCCTACCGCTCCAAGCACCTGCGATGCGCGGCAGGCAAACTTCTCGTCCGGCCGGAGGTTTACCAGCACAAACGCGAAGAAGAAACCGGTGATGCACAGGTAAACCAGCCCCCTGAAGGCGGTAACGGGATTGAGCGCGAATGGCACGGCGATGGCCGAGAGGAAAATGAACGCGGCGGCCGGCCAGTCGATTGCCGAATGGCTGATAAGCCACTTGTTGGACTTGCCGGCGTGCAGCGTGAGGTATACGCCGGCGGCCAGGATCGCCGGGATGAGCGGATTGAACTGCACGCCCAGCATCCTGCACGAGAACGACCTGATCAGGCCGGCGGGCACGAATGAAACGATCAACACGAGTGCGCCCAGCAGCGTGCTGGCCGTGATCCATCGCTGCACGAGCTTCACAAAGGTCATCAGCAGAATGGAGGCATCGAGCCGGAGCGAGCGGTTCGTTATGTAAACCTTGTCGTAACGCAGCTTGTTTTGCGGCCTCGTGTAATAACCGCCGCGAAGCTGCGCGAGGCCGGTCATGCCGGGGCGGACCGCAAACCTGGCGCAATAGCCCGGGACGGAGGTTTTGAGTTCGGAGAGGAAAACGGGCCTGACGGGTCGCGGGCCCACGAGATTCATGTGGCCCATGATCACGTTCAGCAGTTGCGGAATTTCGTCGAGCTTGCTGTGCTTGAGGAACTTGCCAAGGCGGTGGTAGAAGGGATCGTCATTGCATAGAAGGCGGCCCCCGATTTTCTGCTCCGCGCCGACCTCGAGCGTTCTGAACTTGTAGATGGTGAAGATCCGCTCGTCCTTGCCCACGCGTTCGCCGCGATAGAACGCAGGCCCGGTCGACACGATTTTGATGGCCGCCACCAGCAGGGCCATCAGCGGCAGCAGCACCACCACCAGCCCAACGATCGAAATCATCACCTGCAGTATGCGGCTGACGAACTCATGCGCCGGACGTTCGGCAGAGTTCCGAGCGTCTTGCGCCCAAGCCGCTGATTGTCGCAGCACTTGCTCCACACGTGTCCCCGGTCATCCAACTGTCCGCAGATCGCGTTACGGGTTCTCTGCCGTAATTATCAAACCACAGCATGAAGACCAGCAATCCCCAGATGTTCCGGCTGAAGTCCACCTCCATCCTGTTGTGCCGTGCAATGATCTCGCTCACGTACTTCTCGTTGAAGATTCCCTGGCGGCGGATCGCGTCGGGGGCGAGGTAATCAGCCGTCACGTCGCGCAGCTCGTTCCTCAGCCACATGGCCATCGGAACGCTGAAGCCCTGTTTCTTGCCGTGCAGGATTTCCCTGGGCAGGTGCTCCTTCATTGCGCGCTTCAGGATGTATTTCTTGGCCAGCCCCTTCATCTTGAGGTTTGACGGCATGCGTGCGACGATCTCGACAAACTCGTGATCGAGAAACGGCACGCGGCCCTCGAGGCTGTTGCCCATCGTCATTCGGTCTACCTTCGTAAGGATATCGTCGGGCAGGTAAACCTTGGTATCGGTGAACTGCCACTGCCTGAGCTGATCCATATTCCGGTATGACATGAAGTATCGGTTCATACTATCAAACGATTCACCAGCAATAGTTTGTGAGAACGGGCACAGCAGGCTTTTCTGTTGCTCGTCGAAAATCACTTTCCACATGAAATGAGCTCGCGCCGGATCGTTCAACGCACCCTGCATAAACTTCTTGGCCTTGAAGTCCCAACTGTCTTTCTTATGCGAAACGGGCAGGCAGTTGATCATCCGCGGCACGATCGTGCGCGAGAGCAGCCCCGGCATGCTTCTGTAGATGCCGTTGAGCTTGCCGGCGGTGTAGGTGTGATAGCCTGCAAAAAGCTCGTCGCCGCCGTCTCCGCCGAGCGCCACCGTAACGTCTTCGCGTGCCAACTGCGAGAGGTAGTACGTGGGTATCGCCGAGGAGTCTGCAAATGGCTCGTCGAACAGGTGTGCCAGCCGCGGCAGGATTTCCATCGGGCGGATCGTTACCGTCCGCTCGCGATGGATTGTGCCGTATTGCGCCGCCACCATTCGTGCCTTCGCCACTTCGCTGAAGTTCTTCTCGCCGAAATCGATCGTGAAGGTCCGTATTGGCTCGTTGGTAACCTCCGCGTACAACGCGCCCAGCGTGCTGGAGTCGACCCCGCCGCTCAGGAACAGGCCAACGGGCACGTCGGCCATAAGCTGCCTCCGGATCGATCGCTTGAGCGCTTCTCGGATCATATCGGCATACTCTTCCTCCGGCATCAAATCGGGCGGATCGACGTCCATCGGCAAGTCCCAATACTTGCGCATTTGCATCGAGCCGTTTCGCACCACCATCAGATGCCCGGGCTCCAGCTTCTTGGCCGAGCGGAATATCGTGGCAGGGGCCGGAATGTAGTTGTATGACAGGTAGTCGCTCAGGCCTCTCGGATCGATCTCGCGCGAAAGGCCGGCTGCCAGCATGCTCTTCAGCTCCGAGCCGAACAGCAGCCGTTCGTTGTCAATCGAGTAATACAGCGGCTTCACGCCGATCTGGTCGCGCACAAGTATGAACGTGCGGTTTGGGGCGTCCCAGAGCGCGATGCCAAACATCCCGTTCAGGTACTCGGGGAACCGGTCGCCGTGCTCCTCGTAAAGATGCAGCACCACCTCCACGTCGCTGTAGGTGTAAAAGGTGTGGCCGCGTTCTTCGAGGTCGGCGCGGAGCTGCTTGTAGTTGTAAATCTCCCCGTTGGTCACAGTCCAAATGGTGCCGTTCTCGTTGCGCAGGGGCTGGCCGCCCGTCTTCAGGTCGATGACGCTCAGCCGCCTGATGCCCAGGCCGGCCACGCCGTCGGTGAAGATGCCCTCGTCGTCGGGCCCGCGATGCACCATAGTGGCGCACATCGCGTGTATGCCGGCCCTGGTGATAGTTCGCCGCTCGCTGTCAAGATTCAGTCTGCCGCATATTCCACACACGCCTGGCTCCTCCGGATGCTTCGATGGCCTTTCGATCAAAGAGACATTCATACATTGCGATGGTGTTTTGCACCATTGATTCAGCCGACATCAGCTCTTTCACGCGCCTGTGGGCGGCCTGCCCCAGCGAGGCCGCGAGTGCGGGGTCTTTGAGTACTCTCACCGCCTTGAGGGCGAGATCGGACGGGTCGTCGCCCTTAACAAAAACGCCCGTAACGCCATCCTGCACCAGTTCGGGCACGCCGTTCACGCCCGTGGTGAGCACGGGGCGTCTCATGTACATCGCCTCGGTGAGCGCGCGGCCCACGCCCTCCCAGCGCGACGGCAGCGCAAAGAGGTCCATCGCCGCAAGCAGTTGCGGCACGTCATGGCGTTCGCCCAGCAGGTGCACCCTGTCGGCCAGGCCCAGCCGCTGCGCGGCCGCCTCCAGCTCGCCATGCAGCGGGCCCTCGCCCACGTACAGTAGCCGCGCTTCGGGCAGCTCGTTTGCGATCTTCGCAAAAGCGTGCAGCAGCACCTCGGGTGCCTTCTGCTCGGCAAGCCGGCCAACGAATCCGATTACAGGCGCACTAGCCGGCAGGCCCAGCTCGCGCCGCACGTTACCGGCGTCTGATGCCGGGTCGAGCTGCGAAAAATCCACGCCGCTTCGCACGGTAACAATCTTGTCCGGCGATGCCACGCGGTTTGCGATCAGTTCTTCACGCAGCACCTCGCCCACGCTGGCAAGCTTGTCGCAGAAGAGGCACAGGAGGCGCTCCGACAGGAAGCACAGCCTTGTGCTCCACGTGGGGCGGCGGGTGTCGAACGGCACACCGTGGAAGGTATGGATGATTACCGGCACACCAACCAGCCACGCCGTGAGCCTGCCCAGCATCCCCGCCTTCGTGCTGTGAGTGTGCACCACGTCGTAGCACTCGGTGCGCATCAGGTGCAAGAGCGCCCACGCGGCCTGCAGGTCTTTCAGCGGCTTGATCGGCCTCACCAGCGACGGCAGCGGCCGCACGCAAACGCCGGCCTTTACGGCTTCGCGGATCAGCGCGGTGGCGTCGCCCGGGCCGTAAGGCCCGCACGCTAGATGCACCTCGTAGCCGTGTTTTACCAGCCCCTGCACGGTGAGCAGTGTATTTCGCTGTGCGCCGCCAAGATTCGATTCGGTTATCACGTGCAGTATCTTCACGCGTATGCCCCCTCGTGCAGAGCCGCCGATGGCTGCAGCAACGCCTCGTACTCGGCGTAGAGGCGTCTGACGTAATCCTCCACTGCAAAATCGGCCTCCGCCTTCTGTCTGCCGCCCGCTGCCAGCTTCTGCCGCAGTTGCTTGTCGCGCATCAGTCTGTCGAGGCACTCGGCCAACCGGTTCGCGTCGCCGTTTTCGAAGAGCAGCCCGCTCTCGCCGTGAGTGATAACCTCGGGAATGCCGCCGGCGGTGCTGCCTACAGAAGGCAACCCCGCTGCCATGGCCTCGATGAGCGAAAGCCCCAGCCCCTCGGAGAGCGATGGCAGCGCGAACGCATCCATCGCCGAGTAGTATTGAGCGGGGTTCTCGCGACTGCCGGCGAAAACCACCGAGCCCGTGAGATCCAGGTCCTGCGTCTTTTTCTCAAGCTCGGCGCGGTAAGAGCCGTCGCCGACCAGCAGCACGCGAGCTTGCGGGAAGTGCGGCCGCAGCACGGCCAGCGCATCGAGCAGGAGCTGCAGGCCCTTCAATTCCTCGAGCCGCGCCACTGAGCCGATCACAAAATCGTCGTCCGCAAAGCTCAACGACCGCCGGATATCCGGCTGCCGCGGCATCAGTATGCGCGAAAAATCAACGCCGCTGCGGACGACGCGCAAGCGGCCTTCAGCAACGCGGCAGTTTTCTGTGATGGATTGCCTCACCGCGTTCGAGATCGCGAAAACCCGGTCGTAAAACCGGTACGAAATCTGGTTCATCTGCCGCAGCATGAGGTTCGCACGAAGGTGATCGAATGTGAAATGAACAGTGGTGACGACGGGCTTGCCCGCCTGTTTCGCGGCAATAAGACCGATCTGCGTAGCGGGCAGAAGGTGCGTGTGCACTATGGCCGGGCAGATTTCCCTGATCGCCCTGCGCACCCACATCACCGCCGACGCCAGGTTCATCTGCTTCCAGGGGCACAGCATCTTCGCACCCGCTTCCTCAAGGGCCCCAGCCATCGGATTGTCGGGCTCGAGTGTGCAAATAGTCAGCTCGCCGGGCGCGGGGCGCATCTGCCTCGCGGCGTCCAGCAGCAGCGTAGTTGCGCCGCTGACGTTCAAGTTATTTATGACATGCAGCACTGGCCGCTTCGGCATGCTTTGCACTTTCGATAGGGACCTTCGTGTCGTCGAAATAGTCCAGCCTGTTCGTGATGAACCTGAAGACTGCCGGGTCGATTCGCGCAAGCAGCGGCAGTAGGAGCCTGGGCACGCGCTGCCTCACCGCGCCGCTGATCTTCAGGTACTTGCTGAGGAAAACGTATTGCCTCTCCAGCACGTCGCGCGGCCATTCGGTGAATTCCGGAATGCTGGCATACATGCTCCAGCCGCCGGCGAAGTCGTCGTACCACGAGAAGCCGTCGGGTATGATGCCGCGCTCGCGGGCGAGATTTTCGATGGGCGTGCCCGGGTACACGCGCAGTATCTGCGTGCTCACCTCGGTGGCGGTGGTCGACAGCGTCTTCGCGAATGTCTCGCGCATGTTTCGCGGCGTATCGCCCGGCAGGCCGATGATGAGGTAAACCTTCACGTGCTTGATGCCCGCATTCATGGTCATCCTGATCGTATCGCGAGCGCGCTCGAAACTGGCCTTCGTGCCCACCTTCGCTTGCGCCTGCGGGTTCAGCGTCTCGAGGCCGTAGTCGATCTGGCGGCATCCGGCCCGCGCCATCAGCTTCAGGATTTCCGGGTTCACGAGGTCGATGCGCGTGCTCGTGCCCCAGATCAGCCCCAGCTTCTTCTCGATCATTGCCTTGCAGATTTTCTCGGCCTTCTTGCGGTCGGCCGTGAAGGCATCGTCGTAGAAATAGAGCGCGCGAATACCGTAATCCGTCACGATGGTTTCGATTTCGCTCAGCACTTTCTCGGCCGAGAGGCTTCGCGTGGTTTTGCCCCAGAAATGCGTTGCGCAGCAGTATATGCAGCCGAACGGGCAGCCGCGGTTCGATAGTATGTGCGTGGTGCGGCGCTTCAGCGTGCTGTAGCCGGGATAGCGGGCCATATCCACCTGATGCCGGGCCGGCGGCGGCAGCGCGTTCAGATCCTTGATGAAGCCGCGATCGGGATTGATCGTGATGCCGCTGCCGTTGCGGAAGGCGAGGCCGGGAATTTCTTCAAGCGGCTTGCCCGAGAGCAGGTCGAGCGTTTTCATCTCGCCCTCGCCGATCACCACCATGTCCAATGCTGTATGCTGAAGAGTGTCTTCCGGCGTGAAGCTCACGTGCGGCCCGCCGGCAAAGAGGAACATGTCGGGGAAGCTTTTCCTGATGGCGGCGGCCACGTCGCGCATTTCGAGCCGGGTGTGGGTAGTGCACGTGAGGCCAACGGCATCGGGCCGGCGCTTCCTGATCTCGGCCACGATCGCCTCGTCTGAAAGCTTGTCGAGAGAGGCGTCCAGCACCTCCGCCTGCAAACCGTTCGCTTCGAGCGTGGCTGCAATGTAGAGCACGCCGAGCGGCGGATAGTGCGTGTTGTTGTACTTATCAAGCCGCGACGGAACGACTATGAAGAGCGACTTCTTGAGAGGCTTCCTAACGGCATCGGGCAGCATTGCATTTCCTTTCGTTGACTGTCTGAAGCAGACGCCGGTAAATCTCTTCTGTTTCGCGTGCCATGCGTTCGGGCGACAGCACGGAATGGGCGTGGGCCAGGCCGGCGGCGCCCATTCGCCGTGCTTCATCGGGATCGGCCGCGAGGCGCGTGATGGCCGCGGCGAGCATCGAGCAATCGTCCGGCGGCACCAGCAGCCCGTTCACCTCGTGTTCCACGGCTTCGGGCATGCCCTCCACCTCGGTGGCGATCACCGGTTTGCCCTCGGCCATTGCCTCGAGCACCACGTTTGCAAGCGGCTCGGACTTCGACGGCACGGCCACCAGGTCGGCGCACGCAAAAATATCGCGGGTGTCGTGTCGATAGCCGGTGAAAATAGCCTTCGCTCCAAGGCCGAGCGAACCGGCCTGGCGGCAGTATTCGGCGGCGTGCGGGCCGTCGCCCACCAGCACGCAGCTCACGCGGTCGGGCACCTGCGCCATTGCCGCGAGCAACACGTCCACGCCTTTCGCCTGCACCATCCGGCCGGCAAAGGCCACCAGGAAGCAATCGGGCGCAATGCCAAGCTCGGCCCGTTTCTTCGCGGCGTGGTCTTTCTCGCGGCGGGGCGCGGGGCTCACGCCGTTGTAAACCACCGATATCGTTTGCGGATCGTAACCGCGCTCCACGTAATGCGACTTCACGGCCTCCGCCGGCGAGATCGAAACGTCTACGCAGCGGGCCAGCATATGGTCGGCCGCGCGGAAATTTATCAGCGGCCGGTAATAGCTGTTTCTGCAAACATTCTTGCGCTCGACCACCGGCACGCCCAGCGCCTTGGCCACAACGGCCTCGAGGCGGCCGCCGTAGATGTGCACGATGTGCGGCTGCAGCCTGGCCACCAGCCCGCCAAACCTCAGCAGCGCGAGCGGGTCGGCCTTGCCCAGCCGCGTTATCACCACCGCCCGCGCGCCGCGGCGTTCCACCTCGTCTTTAAGCATGCCCTCGCCCCGGCAAACTACCACGTGCTCGAATTGCACGCGGTCGCTGTTGTCCAGCAGCATCAGGAGCGACTGCTCCGTGCCCGCGATGCGGCAGGCTTCGGTAACGTGCAGTATTCGTGTAGCCATTGCTTTCACCTCGCTGCCGACGGCGCGTGCAAAAGGCTGCGCCAACCCAACAGGTGCCTGATTTCAACCACGCCAAACGCCACAAGCCCGGCCGCGTAAAACACCATCGAGGCGCCGCCCGCGGCCGCGAACGAGCCGGTGATCTGCTCAACGAGCAGATACCCGCCAACCATCAGCGCACCGGCGCACAGCCCGCGCAGGCATTCGGCCTCGATGCCGCAATGCTGCAGCGCACGAACCTTTCTGCGCAGTTGGATGAACAGTATTCCCACGCCCAGCGTGACCGCGAGCGACAGCGATAGCGCAATCGCCGCGTGGCCCAGCACCGGCACCAGCAGGATGTTGAGCGAGATGTTGAACACCGTGCAGATGAGGCTGGACGGCAGCGGCGTGAGCGAATCGCCGGCCGACTGCGAAAGCCTGGTGAGAAAATGCCTTGCCACCAGCGGCATCAGGCCGAACGCGTAAAAGAAAAGCGCCACTGCCGTGGCCGCCGCCGACGCCGCGTCAAACTCGCCCCGCTTCAGCAGCAGCCCGATCAGCGGATTACGCCACAGCACCAGCAGCACCGTTAGCGGCATTCCGATTACCATCAGCATCTTGAAACACGCAAACATCGACTGCTGCAGCTTGCGGTCGGCAGCTTCGCTGCGCGGCTGGCTGAACAGGCCGGAGATCGACGGGAAGCCGGCGTCTACCACGCTGCGCACCAGCGAAAGCGGCACCGCCAGCAGCAGCAGGCCATAGCCCAGCGCCGAAATGCTGCCGGCCGGCAGCCTCGAGGAAAAGATGCGGTCGGTCACAAACGTAACCTGCAGCATGGCCACGCCCGCCATCACGGGCAGGCCAAACCGCACGCTCTCGCGCACGCCGCCGCTGCGAGGACTCCACGCGGGCACGTATCTCGCGCCGGCCCGCCTTGCCGCCAGGTAGCACACCAGGCAGCAGAAGAGCTCGGACGCAACACTGCCGAGCGCATAGGCGGCTATGCCCTGGTCTCTCGCCAGCAGCCACACCAGCACCACCACCAGCATATTCGCAAAAAACATCTGCAGCGACGACATCACGAACCTGTCGCTCGAATGCAGGATGCCGTGGAGTATGTGCTGAACCACTCCAAGGATCATCAGCGGCGCCAGGCATTGGGCCAGCAGGCACGCCTGGTGCAATTTATCCCCGCTGAAACCCGGCGCCACCAGCCGCACAATCGCAGGCGCGCAAAACCAGTACGCCGCGGCAATGGCCGTCATCGCGAGCACCGAATAATTGAACAGCGAGCTCACCTCGTACCACTCGCCTTGCTGCCGGCCGCCCACCGGCCGCCGCGAAGTGAGCCTGATGGTCGACACGTAGAGCGCCTCGCCGCAGACGGTAACGATTCCCGCCGGGATCACCATCGCCACGAGGAATGCATCCATCCCGTCGCCCGTGCCGAAGAACGAAGCGACGATCGCCAGCTTGATCATCCCCGACAGCCGCCCGAGGATCAGGCCAACGGATATGGTGCTGCAGTTCTTCAGCAGTTTTCTGTACAAGGTTCGGTTCCAGAGTTGCGGCGGCTGAGCTCAACGGCCGCCAGCATCATTGCATAGAAGATAATAAGCCAATGGCCCAGGCTGCCCTCGAAGATGCACGACGCCGGCCCCGTGGAGTAAACGCCCACGATGACGGCGGCCATCGTGGCGGCCAGAAGCGCGGTGCGGGCCTTCCGGCGGATCAGCCTCGCGCTGAACAGCACCGGCACGCTGCCGAAGGCGGTCAACGCTACGAGGCCGAGAATGCCGTTTTCGTAGAGGCGTGCCACGAATTCGTTTTCCACCGAAATCTTGGTAGCACCGAAAATCGACGTGCTGAGTTTCGCGGCCGACTTCGGCCCGTGGCCGATCACTGGATGCTCGGGCACCGCTCGCAGGGCCTTCGTGTCGATCGGCACGCGGTAGCGCACGTCGGAGCTGTGCGTGAGGCTCTCGCGGAAATCGCTGAAGCCGGTGATCGCCACAAAGATGAAGAAACCGGCGGTAACGGGGATCATCAGCTTGGCCATCATCAGCTTGCGCCCGGCGAAGATGCCGTAGAAGCAAGCTGTAACCGCCAGTGCCAGCATGGCAGACCTTGTGCCGGTGGCGAGTATGGCCAGCACCTGCACTAGAAGCGCCGGCAGCTTCCACACCCATGACGTATTGTGCCTGAGCCACAGGAAGCACGATGCAACGAAGAGAGCGCCGATGGTGGGGCCGATGGTGCCGAATACGCGGCTGCTGCCGCGGAAGCTATGCCTGTCGAATGCCACGATCTGCACCAGGAAGCTGTTGCCCGCACGCACGGTCAGAAACTGCGCGCAAGTGTAAAGCCCTTGCGCCAGCATCAGCAGCATAAACGCGAACGCGATGCGGTTGAGCGTGCGCTCGTCGCGCAGCACCAGGTAATAGGCCACGCCGCAAACGATCAGCAGGTAAAACTGCTGGATGACCTCGAGGCCCGCTTCGGCCAGCTCTTGCGAGTTTGCCAGCGAGATGATCTGCACGATCAGCAGGCAGGCCGCCGGCAGCATGTAATGGATCGGCGGCAGGGTGAACCTGCCTCGGCCCACGGCCCACAGCACCGCGGAAACGATGACAATAAGCGCGGCCGCATCGTGCGGGTAGATGTACTTTGGCCCCGCCTGGAACGGCACCGGAAAAGCCAGCGAGAGAAACAGCACGTACATGCCGAATTCGGGTTTCAGCAGCATTGCCGCTGCCACCACTACAGCGGCGGTGAGCAAAACGCCATACACGCCAAACACCGCCAGCACCAGGCCGCACAACGCCGCCAGCACCACGATAGCCGCGCTTCGGGCGGTGTGGCTGAGGCCGAAGCCGCGATCGATTTGCGATGAGGCCGCAAGGCTGGTCATTTCAGAGATGTCCTCTCAAGCCCCTGCTCGGCTTTGCTTCGCGACACATTCCACGCGGGTGGAATCAGCTCGAGCGCCCGTCTGTAGTAATGCGAGGCAGTGGCCGAGGGCCCGGTGTTTTCATACACCTCTGCCAGCGCGAGGAGCACGTTGGGGTCCTTTTCGGCGTTCATTCTCATCCGCTGCTCGAAATACTTCTTCGCGTCGACGTAGCGCTTCTGCCTGAGGCATTCGTAGCCCAATTCCTCGTAGTAGGAGAACCGATCCGGCTGGAGCAATACCGCCTTCACGAAGCAGGCCATTGCGTCCTGGCTGAAGCCGCGGTCGCGCCTGATGTGCCCCAGCTCGAAGAATATGGTGGCGGCGGTGTCGCGATGCGATGCGTCGTTTTCCACTCTCGCAAGCAGATCGGTCAGCACGTTCTCGGACTCGTCGGTGATTCCATTGTTGATCAGGAATTTCGCGTATTCGAATTGCGGCTCGATCTGCTCCGAGATGCAATACCTCAGCTCGCCGATGTCATCGGTTTTGGCCGCGAGCTCGGTGAGAACGGTTCTGGTGTACTGCGGATCGAGATCAAAGGCCCGCCTGAGAACCTGCCGCGCGAGGTTGCGATCGGTGTCCCACGTGGCCATTCCGAATTTGCGGTGAACCCAGGCATTGGTCGGATCGAGCAAGATTGCTTCGCGGAAGGCAGACTCGGCGGCGGCGCGGTCGCCGCATTCCGACAGTGCGATGGCCATAGACGAGCGATACCAGCCGTTGAAGCGGTCGAGCGCGCAGGCCTTTCTGAATTCGTTGATGGAAAGCTTGTAGAGGTAGTGGGCGCCCGCGGGCGTGGAATCGGCATCGCGCTGCTTGATCTGGGCCAGCGTTTGGTAGAAGATGCCCGCCCTGAAGCGCCATTCGGGGTTCTGGCCGTCTTTCTTCAGCGCGGCTTGCACCTTGCGCACGCCGTCGACGGCATCGAGGTTGCCCTCGCCCCCGGCAAAAGCCAGCGCCTGCCGCTCGACGGAGTCGAGCTCCTTCTCGGCTACGCAGCTCTTGGCGCCGCCCGCCACCCAGAACGCCAGCACGCACAGGCAGGCCATCGAGATTGAAAACGCACCCATCGTGCCGGACCCGATAACGGTCTCGCCGCGCAGTATCCTCTGCCCGGGCGATCCGATCCATTCGACGCGCGCGCTGGACTGCGATCTCGAGACGTGCATGCTGCCCAGCACGGCCACGATGCCAAGCACCAGCGCGAAGAGCAAGCCATTCGACGGCACGTGGAGGTTGAAGTCGACCAGGCTGTGCACCAGCACGCCGGCCGCGGCGGCCATAAGGCCGATGATGAGCCCGCGCGAATACAAGCTGCGCTTCCGCGACAGGCTGCCGATACCGTGCCGGCATAGCAGCGCAACGAACGCAATGGCGATGGCGAAACCCACCAGCCCCATTTCCACGATGAGCTGCAGGTAATCGTTTTCAACGTGCGTGAAAGTGAGCTGCACGGGCAGGCTCTTGTACATCGGAAACACATACCGGAAACAGCCCAGCCCCACTCCGAACAGCGGGAATGCAGCGATCATACGGAAGGTGTCCTTCCATACGTCCCAGCGGTACTCCTGCGAGGAATCGGTGAGCAGCCCCGCGCTTCGCGAGAGCAGCGGGCTGATGCCGATCACGGCTGCGCCGATCACCGCAAGGCAAAGCACGGCCACAAACGGGAAGACGTTCTTCTTCGCGGCCTTCGAGGCGAGCATCATCAGTGCAAACGCGGTGCTGCCGGCTGCGAGGCTGATCACGCCGCCGCGCGAGGCGGACGTCAGCACTGCGGCGGCCATCAGCGAAGCGGCAAACCCGAGCAGGATTTTCTTGTCGCGGTTGCGGGTGGCGATCATCATTCCCAGCGCGATCGGCACCACCATCACAAGGTAGCCGGCAAAGTGATTGCGGCTCACAAACGGGCCGAAGAAAAGCGCCCCGGGCGGAGCGCTCCTGAACCACAGCATCTTGCCGTTTGGTGCAGCGGCGCCCAGCACGCCCAGCATCGCCACCACGAAGCCCGTGACCACTATGGCCGTGAGCAGGCGCGATACCTGCGAGCGCCGCCGGATCGTGTTGATCACCACGATAAACGCAATGGCATATGTAGCCACCATGAAAAGCGTGGATTGGCCCACCGATCTGTTTGCGGAGATGCACCGGGATTCTTCCGACGGCGGCATCGGGGCCGCCGGCGGGGCGTCGAGCGCGGGCGGCACCGCACCAGGCAGCGTGCCCGTTTGCGAATAAACCGTTGCCGGCGACACCCGCGACGCCAGCACGTCGGGCAGCGGAACGAGCTGCAGGCACGCCAGGATGATGAACGCCGCTATGAGAAGGTTCAGCGGCGTTTTCACGCACACGAGCTTGCGCCTCACTATGGCTCTGAAGCACCAGAGCGCGCACATGCCGCTCACTGAAATCTGCACAACGAGCTTCGACCAGCGCTCCGTTGCACCGAATGCCAAAGGCGTGAACGCGATGAGAAGAATAGCCAGCAGCTCTATCATGCCGTCCAGCACGCGCACCGATGTGCGGTCGATCACGTGCGGCCGCGAGCTGCGGTCGTCATACGTCGGCATCTGGCCGATCGTCTTGTCGCCGTTCTGCTGAGTTTCGAGTTTCGAGGATTGCTCCTGCATCAAGACCTCCCCTGGCTGGTCTGCACTGCTATGCACTGTTGATGATTCCGCCGAACCACGACCGCAACGGCTGGGGTTCGGGCACCGTTATAAGCTCGCCGTTCACCACGGCGCGAGGGTTCTCGCAGGCCATTGTCATTGCGTAGTCGCCTGCATATTTTGAAGCCTTCTGCAAAGCGTCCCAGATGCAGGGGGCGCGGTGGTCGGCCGAGTGCGCATCGGTGGCGATGAAATGTGCGGCGTTCATTTTCAGCAGCGAGATCGCACATCGTTCGGCCTCGGGGCCGAATGTGCCCACGATGCTGTCGGCGGTGATCTGCACCATCACGCCCGACTGCACGAGCCGCACAATGGTATTCGGGTTGCGCTGCACTTCGAGGTTCCGCTCGGGGTGCGTGAGGATCACGCCGATGCCGTTCACGCGCACGTCAAAGATCACCTCGTCGAGCCAGTCGGGCATGCTCTGGCGGGGCGGTTCGAGCAGCATGTACTTGCCTTGGCGTGCGATAGTGAGGCGGCCGTTGGCGGTCAGTTCCTTCAGGCGCATGTGCGGTGCCACGTCTGCTCCGGGCAGAATTTCGAGCGGCAGACCTTCGCGTGCCGCGGCGGCCCTCAGCAATTCGAGGGCGGCGTCTACCGTTGCATCATCGGGCTGGAAGCGGTCGTTGAAATGCGGCGTGGCAACGATCGTCCTGATGCCGTCGGCCACGGCCAGCCTGCACATCGCCAAAGACGTCTCGAGGCTGTCGGCGCCGTCGTCGATGCCCGGCAGGATATGGCAATGGATATCGCACAAGCCTGTTGCCTGTTCTTTCGCGTCCGCCAAAACATGCTCCCGCTAGTTCGAGTATGTGCGGTGATAGTAGTAGTAATACGAGGAATCGCCGTGTTCGGATTCCACGTTGTTCAGCACGGCGCCGATCACGCGCGCGCCCACGGTGTCGAAATGCTTCTTGGCCAGTTTGGCACAGCGTTTATCGGTTTTGCCGGCTTGTATGACGTGAATGAGGCCGTCGGCCTTGGCCGCCGCCAGCCTGCTGTCGGTTACGGCCATAACCGGCGGCGTATCGATCAGCACGCGGTCATAGCGCTTCCTGCATTCTTCGAGGAGCTGCGTCATCCTGTCGGAGTTGAGCAGCTCGGATGGATTTGGCGGCGTGGGGCCGGAAACGATCACATCCACGTTGGGTATGCACGACGGCATCACGATGTCGCCGAGCCGGCACTTGTTCACGAGATAGGTGCTGAGGCCGCGGTTATTGGGCAGATGCAGCGAGCGGTGCAGCCTGGGGCGTCGCATGTCTGCGTCCACGAGCAGCACTTTCTCGCCGCCCTGCCCGAGCACGGTGGCGATGTTGATAGCGGTTATTGTTTTGCCCTCGCCGGGCATAGCGCTCGAGATCACGATGTTCTTCACCTCGCCCTGCGGCGATGAGAACGCGAGGCTCGTGCGAATGGCCCTGTATGCCTCCGACGCTGTGGATTTGCTGTCGAGGTGGGAAATGAGGTCGCGATTCTCGCCGATCTCGTCGTCTTCCTCGATCTCGGGCACCATGCCCAGCAACGACTCGCCCAGCTCCTTCTCCACGTCTTCGGCTGTGCGGATCGAGTTGTCCATCATATCGAGCATCACGCACGCGCCGCATCCGACCACTGTGCCCACGATCAATGCCAGCAGCAGGTTCAGCGCTACTCTTGGCCGATAAGCATAACGCGACATTTTTGCTGCGTCTACCACGCTCACCTTCGATGCCTTGATCTGGGTTGAAGCCACAGCTTCCTTGCTTCGTGCGAGGAGCGCCTGGTAATGCTGTGTGCTGGATTCCAGCTCGCGCTTCAGGATGTTGTAGTCCACGGCGGCGTCCTGCAGGCGCATCGCCTCCTGCTGCTGGATCTCGAGTTCCTTCCGGAGTGCGGCCACGCGCTGCTCGGATGCCCTGCATTCGGTCTCAGACACCCGCACCCATTTCTGTGCCTGCTCGTCGATCGACCGGCGCAACTGGCCGATGCGGGCCTGCAGTCGAATGCAATCCGGATATTGCGGCTTGAATGTTTTCAGGAGTGTGGAGTATTCGCCTTCGAGTTTTGCCACCTCTTCGCGGAGCTTCTGCACCACCACGTCGGTTATGCCTATCGAGCTGCCCAGCGGGTCCGATTTCATCGAGTCGTAAGTAACGCGCTTCCTGATGCGGTCGGCTTCGGCCTCCGTGATCATGGTATTCAGTTCGGTAACGCGCTGGGCGTTGTTGGCCTTCATGTCTTCAAAGGAATGCAGCCCAAGGTGCTTTGTGCTGGCGTGGAGCTTGCGCTCGATATCTTCGAGGTGCGCCTGCTGTTCGCTAACCTGTTTGTCAATGATCACACCGGCCGTTCGCGACGCCTGCATCTTCATGTCCACGCAATTCCTGATGTAAATCTCCGCCCAGGTGTTTGCGATTTCGGCGGCCAGTTTGCTGTTGTGCGCCACTACGCTCAGCTTGACGAGGCGGCTCCCGCGGACGGGGTCGAGGTCGAGCATGTCGAGCAGGCTTTTCACAACAGATTCCTTGCGGTCGTCTTCGTTGATGTCGTCGGGGCCGGGCGTCTCGCTGAAATGTGCGATGAGGCTTCGCGGGAAGCCCGGCTGCAGCTCGCGCTGGAAATCGGCGTCTGCACCCAGATTCAGCGCCTGGGCCACTTTCTCGGCGAGGTTGCGGCTGCGAATGACCTCCACCTCGGTCTTGATCAGCTCATCGGTCGACTCGTCGGGTATGACGAAGCTTTCAAACGAGAGCACCTTCAGGTCGTCTTTGTTGATCCTGATGACGGCGGTGGCCTTGTATGTGGGCTTTTGCGAGAAGGTGTAGACGGCCACAACGGTCATGACGATCAGCAGAAACGACAATGCAGACCACCGCCGTTTCCAGATGATGCGCAAGATGGCGCGCGCGTGCTCGACGGCCAGCGAGGTGGCGTCGGACGGAGCATCAAACGAAGGAGCATCTGCAGAAGGATTCTTGGCCACGTTGGCCCTCCCAGGCTGTTCTATTGAAGCTGAGTGCTTATGCCCAGCACGCTCTTGATGAAGTCGAAGGTGCCGTACACAGGCACTTTCCACAGGCTCGGCTGGGCCTCGATTACGTCGGATTTCTCGAGCGTTACGTCGGAAGCCTTGCCCTCGCAGGCAGCGGCAAGGTCGATGGTCTGCACTTCCATATGGTCGGGGGATGTTCTGCGCACAAGACGAACACGGCGGGACGATGTGGTGGTGAAGTCGCCCGCCGCGCCGATGGCTTGCAGAGCTGTCATGTCTTTGCGAAGCGGATACGCACCGGGCGTTTTCACATAGCCGGTTACAAACACATAGCCGCCCTCGGGCACGTAAACCGAATCGCCCGCCTTGAGCGGAACGTTCTGACCCAAGTCGCCCTTTTCGAGCAGGGCCTTGAGATCGACGGTTCTCACGGAATTGCCGCCGGCGCCGTCACTCTTGCCGACGTGCACCTCGTTGCCCGCTTTCTCGGTGAGCCCGCCCGCCTCGGCGAGGGCGTCTACCAGCGTGCAGTTTGCCTTCTTCAGGATCACAGTGCCCGGCTTTGTAACGGCACCCACCACGGAAACGCGGTAGCTGTTGTATTCCTTCACAAACACCGACACATACGCTTCGTTCATGTAGCGTTCGGTCAGGGCTTTCGCTATCGTCTGCTCCACCTCGGGGGCAGAGCAGCCTGCCGCCTTCACCGTTCCAACCAGCGGAAACTCGAACGTGCCGGACGCAGGTATTTGCAGCGTGGTATCGAGGTCCTTCACGCCGTGCACCTTCACATCGATCACGTCGCCGGTGCCCAGGCGGTAGTCCTCGCATGGCAAGCTTTCGGAAATCTGCTGAATCAACGCAAGGCTGCGGCCGTTGTCTTCTTGCGGCACTGCAAACGTGCTAACCGTTCTGCCGCAGCCCATCAAGAGGGCGAGCACAATGAAGCACAGTAAAAAAAACAATCGCCTGAACCACATGTTCATGTTGAACCTCCCGGAGACTTCAAGGGAGCGTGCCGCGCTGTGCGGCCCGGCTCCCACAGGCATTGATTGCTATTCCGGATGCGGAGCGTACGGGCTGGCGGTCCTGCTCCTGTCATGGTCGGCCACCGCCAAACCAAAGGAGGCCACCGCTGCAGCGGGCACGCCAAGGATCGCAGCCTTGCTCGTGGTGCTAAGGCCCGACCACCAGCCGGGCTTTTTCGACCCCACAATACTCTCGGCCGGCACCACGCTCTTCACCTGCGAAATTTTGCCGGCCTCCACGTTTGCGCTGACCGGGGTGCCGCCTTCCGGCAGCACAATCACTTTTCCAGCCCCGGGCGGCACATCCATGGTAAACTCGCCGTTGGGGCCGGTAGTTGTCATTGCGATCACCTTGCCGGATTCGTCATATCCCGTTACCGTGATATCCGGCAGGGGAATGGAATCGAAGGCCAGCACATTTCCTTTCACCACCGCGGCATCCGGCGGCACGGCGGCTCGCGCTGCCGGCGCATTATCCAGCACCAATGCCCTCACCGGCATTGCGATCACCATAAGAACAGGCACAGCGACTGCCACGCAAATTCCCCTCACGAAACTCGATCTTAGCTGAGACATCTTTCTCCTCCGCTAAGGGATTATGAAAGAAATACCCTGTGCTCGCGTCTATCAGGCACAGCGACTGCCACGTAAATTCCCCTCACCAAACTCGATCTTAGCTGAGACATCTTTCTCCTCCGCTAAGGGATTATGAAAGAAATACCCTGTGCTCGCGTCTATGCACGTTGGCAATAGCCACACTCACAGTCTCGGACGGAGGGGGCGAAAGTTTGCTGTTTTCAAGGCGGAATTGCCTACAGCAAAAGGCTTGCCGTCAGCCGTTTTCTCTTGTGGAAAATGCTGTAAGTGATTGATTAGTATGATCTTATGGTGGAGGAGCGTAGACGGGCTGCGGGCATTCGTGCTGCATTTCACGCCAAAAGCAGCGATAATCCAGCACAGTAAGGTGCTGGAAATGCCTGCACGACAATAGCTTTATGGCGGCGAAAGGCACGGGGGAGGAGGCTCTTGCGCCCCCTCCCCCGGATACCTGAAAAACAAGGCATGACTACCTGCTGAACTGCACCTTCACCGCCTGCCGGGGCGCAGCGGTTACCGGCTGCTCGGCGGTTGAGCCGTCCGGCCAGCGGGTTGTTACAGTGCTCACGATGGCTTTCGCGGTAGGGTTCCACACGTGAACGGTGCGGCCCGATGCGGCGCCGGCTCCCATCATCGCCGCCTGCGGCACTACCACGCCCAGTCGGTCGTCGGCGGCCGATGCCAGCCCGCCGCCAAACACCATCTCGCCCACCAGGCAATCGGTGCCCTGGTAGCTGGCCAGCAGCGTCTGGTCGTGCGGGTTCTCGTAGGCGAGGTATGGGAGGATGTCGTAGAAGTCGCGTTCGCTGCCGATCGAGTTTCTTTTCACGAAATGCACGCCCATCGCCTCGTCGAGGATTCGCTTCACCGATCGTGCGGCGGGAAATTGTGCGAGGCCGGTGCGGGCAAAATACCAAAGCACGTCGTAAAAGCCGGCCTCGAGGTCCTCGTCGTCCATCATCGCCGCCACGCACAGCAGCGGATTGCTCGTTTCCCACGGCGGGAATTCGGCGTACTGGTCGCGGCCCGCGTTTGTGCCGTTGGCCCAGCCCCGCCAGTCGAAGTCAGGATCGCCCGAGTTATTGTGCGTTACGTAGTTTACCGACAGCAGCAGCCTTGCGAACCGCAGCGCGGCCGTGCGATAGGCTTCCTGCTGCGTTGTGCGGCAGGCCATCAGATTTGCCAGCGCGGCATGGCCGTAGCCCATCGGCCTGATCTGCCCGCCGTGCATCCTGTCGGCGCGGCGCGAGCAGCCAAACCCCCAGAAGCTGCCGTCGAGCTCGCGGTTGATCTCGTCAAGCAGAACCAGGGCCTGCTTCGTGTAATCGGCATTGCCGTAAATGCCGCCGCCGAGCAGCAGACCTTCGGCGATGCAGGCCTGGTTGCCGTGGTCCATCACGCGTTCCTTGCCGTTTTCGGCCACCGAGCTTTCATGCGAATTCCTGACCATCATCTCCGCGGCCTCGGCGATCCTGCTTTGGCGCCCGGGCCCGGCCGTCCACCAGATCGAAGGAAGGGTGCTGATCGACACACCAAGCCGCTTCGGATCGCGCTCTTTCACGTAGCTGATGAATATCGAGTCCAGTTCGTCGCATTTTGCGGCCAACTCATCGTCGCCGCGCATCAGCGCCTGGTAATGAAAGCCGCCCGACCACTGCGGCCACCAATGATACGAGTAATCGCCGCCGGCCTTGGGCCGCGAGCCGGCGGCATACGTGGTGATGCCCTTGCCGCGCAGATAAAGGCCGGTCACGCCGTCGCCGCAATAAACGTCGCGCAGCCATTTCACGGCCGTCTGCCAGGTTACGCCGCGCTGCGTCGCGTTGTCGTACGCCGCCACTCTGCCGTTCGCGGGCAGATCGCACGCCGCCGCGCGGCTCCACGCTGCAAACAGCATCGTGTCTAGCGTGCCGCCGGGCAGCGAAGAGTCGAAGCTCAGGACCAGCCGCTGGGCGTGCTTGGCCTTGCCCTTGTATAGCACGTTCGGGTCCTTGTTGAACGCGCTCGACCAGTTCAGCGCGCCCACGATGAACTTGTAGCCGCGCAGGTTGGCGCGCTTGTTTTCCGACCACTCGTCCGAGTCCTTCGCCACGGTGCGCGTAGGCGTTACGAAAACATCCCGCACCTTGCACACGTTCCAATCGCCTATCACGGTTGTGTAGCGTGCGTTCGAGCCGTCGGCGTTCTGGATCGCCTGGCACAGGATCGGTATGTTGCACGGGCCGGTGATCCGCACCGACGCCTCGCGCGAGTACTGCCACACTGCATGCTTCCACTGCGGCGGCGTCACCTGCTTTGATCCTTCCCACCGCGCCACGGGGTTCTGGCCGATCACCGTTGTCACGTCCTCGGTGCCGTCATACTCGTATGGCGTCTCGAAAGTGGAATACGCTTCCATCAGCTCCAGGCTCTCGGCCGGCACAAAGGTGCAATCCATCACAAACCCGCCGCTCGCCTTGTCCGGCTGAATCCTGATGCTCCAGGGCACGTCCACGTTGCCATACTTGCCGGCGGCGCGGAAGATCGCCCCGCCGCCGCGCACGCTCTCGGCCTCGTCTGCAAAAGCAGGATGCACGTGGCCGACCGACAGCCACTCGTGGTCCTTGAATCGCAGCATCTTGCGCTCGCCCTCGTAAAACCAGTCGGGCGTCCAGCCCTTTTCGGTTCTCATGAAAACCGCCCGCTTCTGTCCGTTTATCACTTCAATTCGATTCGTATCCTGTTTCACAGCGAAATACTCCAGGCAAATGCCAACCAAAGGAATGTGCACGCCAAGGAAGCGGATTATAGCGATCAGGCGGCGAAAAACAATACCAAATGAGCTCGCAGCTTCAGCTTGGCGCGGCAAAGGTCAGCGGGCGGGGGCCAGCGGCGTAATGTCGTCCCATCCGTAAGCGACTTCGATGTACGCCGCGCCGCCGATAGTGATTTCCCTTTCGCGCAGCCGGCGGCCGCCGAGGCTCTCATAAAACATCCGCGACGGGTTGGCTGCGAGCGCCCAGATGAGCATCGTGGTAATGCCGGAGTCCAGCAGCTTTCCGACGACTGCAGCAGTGAGTGCCCGCCCGATGCCGCGGCGGTGGTGCTGCGGCAGCAGGTAAATGGCATAGAGCTCGCCTTTGTAGGCGGGGTCGGCCTCGCGCACCGGGCCGCCGCACGCAAAGCCTATGACTTCGCCGTGGTCGTCTTCCGCCACGAATACCCAATCGCGCGATTGCGGGCTCATGAAAACCTCTCGGAAGTGAGTAGCGCTCCTTTCGTAGGAAAGCCTATCGAGGAATTCGTCGGCAACGATGCCGCGGTATGCGGCTCGCCATGTGTCGATATGCACGCGCGCTATGGCGGCGGCGTCTTCTTCGCGGGCTTCACGTATGCGTGCGGGCGATGTCATAAACGGATATGATACAGGTGTGGACGGCCGCTGTCAAGCGCGCTGCTGCTGGTTTGCCTCGTGAGCCGGCACGAGCTGCTGCTCGGGCGGGGCGGTCTTTATCCAGCAGCGGATCACCTCGGCCACGCTCCACGCCTGCGCCGGGCAACCTCGCGGCGTGAATGGCTCTTCGGCGTCGAATACCTCGCTGATCGAGCCGACGAGCCCATCCTGCAGGTGTGGAATGAAGCCGTCGAGGAAGCCCCTGGCACCGGCGGTATCGTGCGGGTGCAGCTTCAGCCACGCATCGATGAACGGCCCCGCCAGCCACGCCCACACCGTGCCCTGGTGGTAGGCGGCGTCGCGTGCGCGCACGTCTCCGTAATACTTGCTCTTGTAGTCGGTGTGCGAGCGTCCGAGCGACCGCAGCCCTACGGGCGTGAGCAGCTCGCGGCGTACTGCTTCCACCACCGGCTCCCATCGCGAGCGGTCGAGTATCGGATAGTCGAGCGATACGGCGAGAATCTGGTTTGGCCGCAGCGCCGGATCGTCGCCCTGCTCGCCCTCGATGATATCGTAGAGGTAGTTGCCATCGTGGTACCAGAAGCGCCTGTTGAAGGATTCGCGCGCCCGCGCGGCGTGCTGGGCGATCGGGCGTGCGGCATCATCGCCGCGCTCGTCGCGCAGCCAGCCTTCGAGCAGCCTGAGGGCGTTGTACCAGAGGGCGTTTACCTCCACGGGTTTGCCGCGCCGCGGCGTTACCACCCAATCGTCCACCTTCGCGTCCATCCACGTCAGCGGATATGTCGGCTCTGCCTGGCTCAGCAGGCCGTCGGCCGGATCGACATGAATGCCGAAGCGCGTGCCGCGCAGGTGGTGGCCCACGATGTCGATCAGCTTCGGCAGCAGGAAGTGCAGCGTTTCGCGGTCGCCCGTGGCAGCGAGGTAGCGTTCGAGTGCGTGAAAGAACCAGAGCGTGGCGTCGACGGTCTGATAGCGGCCTTCCTCCGAGCCTTCCGGAAACATGTTCGGGATGAGGCCGTCGCGTATGTAATGGCTGAACGTGCGCAGGATGTAACCAGCCTCGAGCTGGCGGCCGGTGAGCAGGGTGAGGCCTTCGAGGCTGATCATGGTATCGCGGCCCCAATCGGTGAACCAGTAGTAGCCCGCGATCACCGAACGAAGCTCGTCGCCCGATGCGCTGGCTCTGACGGCATCGGCTGTGCGGCTGCGCGGCGAGATGATGAACTGGTCGGCCGCAAAAACAAGCTCTGCGGCGGGGCCGTCCTTCAGGAGGGGGTGCGCCAGCGACAGCAGGTGGCGGCGGCGGTCGAATTCGGCGCGCAGCGCCTCGTCGGGCTGCAGGGCCGCAATGGTATCCCATGTTTCCGTCGAAGCTATCAGCGTGGCCGATTGCCCCTCGCCCAGGTTGCAGCGGAAGTAGCCGGGCGTCCAGAGCGTGCCGTGCGGGTCGTAGCCGCGCGGTTTCTCGTCGCGGAAAAACGCGCTCTTGATCCGCCCGTGGTCGAGCACCAGCGCAGCC
>Ga0307379_10002880_pt1 | contig 25148 bp, 15 predicted proteins | sample UN2MG_FD_202237 | JGI IMG/M metagenome (GOLD analysis project Ga0307379, IMG submission 202237) | Soil microbial communities from Risofladan, Vaasa, Finland - UN-2 | ecosystem: Environmental > Terrestrial > Soil > Coastal area > Acid sulfate soil | place: Finland: Risofladan, Vaasa | collected...
GGAGGAAGTGTATCATGTCTAAAAAATTGATTTATTTGATGTTTGTTGTTTTGATGCTTGGTCTGTTCTTGACGAGCGCAGCCAATGCTATTGACCCGAGTCTTATCGGTTGGTGGAAGCTTGACGAAGGTGTGGGCACTACCGTAGCCGATGCGTCGGGTAGAGGGCATAACGGAGTGTTTGCCGAAGGTACTCCTGAATGGGTAGAAGGCATGTATGACAAAGCGCTCAAATTCGACGGCGCCAACAAGGTGGAAATCCCCGATCATCCCGATTTCCACCTGGAAGACGCCATTTCGATGGCCCTCTGGATTATGCCCGAAGCAGACGTTCAACCTGGGTACGCTAAACTCTTCATGAAGCAGAGATCAGACGTATACCCATACAATATACAATATGCTGGTAACGGTACGAACATCCGTACGACAGTCTATACTTCGGGTCAAATGGATACCTCTGGCACGCCAAATTTCGCAGGCGAATGGGGTCACCTCTGTATGACTTATGATGGCAGTGCCCTCATTCTGTACAAAGATGGAGAGGAAGTTGCCCAAATCGCCACGTCAGGCAAGATTCAACAGAATGATCTGTCACTTTCCATTGGCGGGCGTCTCAATTCCAGTCAGAACTTCATTGGGATTATTGACGATGTGAAGCTTTACAACCGGGCATTGACACCAGCAGATATTAAACAGGCAATGATAGCTCCTCTTCCGACCTTGGCCTTTGACCCGAACCCGGCCAATGGGGCGACAGATGTGCCGCGAGATGTAGTCTTTAGCTGGACGCCGGGAATCTTCGCAGCGCCAATCAATGGGCACACAGTTTATTTTGGTGAGAATATAAACGACGTCAAGGACGGCATTGGCGGGGTCACCCAGGATACCAACAGCTATACTCCGCCCCAACTGCTTGATTTCGAAAAGACCTACTACTGGCGGGTCGACGAGGTCAAGGCACCACCCGACTCCACGATTTTTAGGGGCGACCTCTGGAGTTTTACGACTGAGCCAGTTGCCTATGCCATCGAGAACGTGTCCGCCACAGCTTCAAGCAGCGAAGTAGATAAGGGGCCTGAGAACACCGTCAACGGTTCGGGACTGGATGACAGTGGTTTGTTGCACGGTAATGTGGAGGAGAGTATGTGGCTGAGCGGCCGGGACGGAGTTCAGCCGACCTGGATCGAATTTCAGTTCGACAAGGTTTACAGACTCCACGAGATGTGGGTGTGGAACTCCAATGACAGCTTGGAGCGAGTGATAGGTTTTGGGTTCAGAGATGTTTCTATTGAGTATTCGGTCGATGGCAACGACTATACGACATTGGGAACTACGCATGAGTTTGCCCAGGGGTATGCTGAGCCAGACTACGCACACAACACGACGGTTGATTTTACTGGTGTAACAGCGAAGTACGTCAGGCTCACGGTCAACACCAACTGGGGAGGCATCCTGCCACAATACGGCCTCAGCGAGGTCCGCTTCTTCTATATACCTGTGGCTGCAAGAGAGCCCGATCCGGATTCGGGTGCAACAGATGTGGCTGTGGACGTGATCCTTAGCTGGCGAGCGGGAAGAGAGGCGGCCGAGCACGATGTGTACCTTGATACGGACGAGCAGGCCGTGATAGACGGTAATGCCCCTGTTACTACCGTGACCAAGACCAGCTATGGACCCTTGTCGCTCGATTTAGGCACGACCTACTACTGGAAGGTTAACGAGGTCAATATGGCTGAGACGCCAGCGATATCGCCGGGCGATGTCTGGGACTTTGCAACACGCGAATATTCTGTCGTGGACGATTTTGAGGACTACAACGACTATCCGCCGGACGAGATATTCAGTACGTGGACAGACGGATGGGGCATCCCGACAAACGGCGCCCTCATAGCCAACGACGAGGCACCTTGGGCTGAGACTACGATCGTTCACAGCGGCAGGCAGTCGATGCCGTATCGCTACGACAACAATCTCAAGTATTCAGAAGCAGAGCGGCCGCTGAGCCCGCCACAGGATTGGACCAGGAACGGCGTTGGAGCATTATCGCTGTGGTTCTACGGTGATCCGAACAATGCCGCTGAGCGGATGTATGTAGCTATTGCCAATAGCCCCGGCCTTGCTGCTGTGGTTTACCATGATGATAAAAATGCAGCGCTGATAGATTCCTGGACCGAATGGACAATCGAGCTGAAAGCGTTTGCAGATCAAGGTGTAGACCTGACCAACATCGATAGATTTTCTATTGGCTTTGGCGACAAGACCAATCTGCAAGCCGGCGGCTCAGGTCTGGTATTCTTTGACGACATTCGTCTGTATCGGCCAAGTCCATAGCCACAGGCTAAACTCAGTGAAAGTGTGGTTTCTTTGTTGTCTTGTTGAAAACAACGAGTGCACTGACGTGTGCCCAAAGCATGGTTATTAACCTTTCTTTTGAAGGAGGACTGTTATGTGTAGAAAATTGGTCTATTTAACCTCTTTTGTTTTGGTGCTGGGTCTGGTTCTGAGCGGTGTAGCCAATGCTGCTCTGCCTGGCCTTATCGGCTGGTGGAAGTTTGACGAAATGGCGGGCATCATCGCCTTTGATTTGTCCGGCCTTGGAAATGATGGCACACTTGGTGGCAACCCGCGGTGGGTACCCGGATACTTCCGCGGCGCGCTGGATTTGGGCGGGTCCGATTATGTCATAATTGACGCTGTAGCTGATGACATAAAAACCGACAATCTTACGCTTAGTGCATGGATCAAAACCACGCAGACAAATCAGGGGGACGTGTTTGGATTTAATGACACTGGTAGCGGTCACCAATTTGAGTTTGGCGTTGACAATGGGAATGTGTGGCTGGATGATGGTCCCGCATCAACCTTCCCACCCACCGTTGTCAACGACAACCAGTGGCATATGATAACGTACGCGAGGGATGGGGCCACCGCGACCATATACGTCGATGGAGTTGAGATAGCCACGGATCCAGCCACGGGCACTCCGTCCACGGACGTGCGGGTGTCAATAGGACAGGAATGGGATGGTAGCGGTACGAGCAGTCCGAGCAACTTTTATGTCGGCATGGTGGACGATGTCCAGATCTACAACCGGCCTCTGACGGCCGAAGAGGTTGTACAGGTCATGATAGGTTTGCCGCTTGGTGCGTCTTCTAATCCGAGCCCTGCTGATAAGGCTACAGATGTACGCCGGCCGGTGGTTTTTAGCTGGAAGCCGGGAATGTTTGCTGACAAACACGATGTGTACTTTGGCACCAGCTTTGACGATGTGAACGAGGCGGCTGCAACACTGGACCCAAACAACGTGTACCTGGGCCGTCAAGACCCCGACTACTATCCTCTCAGCGGAGCCCTTGACTTGGATTTTGGGCAGGCCTGCTACTGGCGTATCGATGAGGTCAATAGCCCGCCGGACTACACCATCTTCAAAGGTTATGTCTGGAGTTTTACGATCGAGCTGTTTGCTTATCCCATCGAGGATATAATCGCCACAGCGTCCAGCAGCGAAGCAAATAGAGGGCCCGAAAATACCGTGAACAGATCGGGACTGGATGAGAATGGTTTGTTGCACGGCAAAGATGGTGAAGGTAACATGTGGCTGAGCAGCACAATTGGAGCTCAGCCGACCTGGATCGAATTCCAGTTCGACAAGGTTTACAAACTCCACGAGCTGTGGGTGTGGAACTCCAATGACAGTATAGAGCCGGCGATCGGTTTTGGATTCCAGAATGTCTCCATTGAGTATTCAGTCAATGGCATCGACTATGTGACATTCGGAACTACTCACGAGTTTGCCCAGGCGCCTGGTGTGGCCGACTACGCACACAATACCACCGTTGATTTGAGCGATGTAGTGGCACAGTATGTCAGACTCACGGCTAACAGCAACTGGGGAGGCATCCTGCCACAATACGGTCTCAGTGAGGTCCGCTTTTTCTACCTACCTGTGCGTGCAAGAAAGCCCAACCCTAATTCGGCAGCAACAGATGTGAATCCGGATGTTACCCTTAGCTGGAGAGCGGGAAGACAGGCGGCCGAGCACGATGTCTACTTCAGCACCGACCAGCGGGCCGTAATAGACGGTAATGCCCCTGTTACTACCGTGACCGAGACCAGTTATGGACCCTTGTCGCTTGATTTGGGCCAGACGTACTACTGGAAGGTTAACGAGGTCAATGACGCCGAAACGCCATCGACATGGCAAGGTGACATCTGGGACCTCTCGACACAGGAGTATCTTGTTGTGGACGATTTCGAGTCCTACAATGACATTCCAGCCGGGCAAGAGGGCAGCAATCTGGTATATATGGCGTGGAAAGACGGACTTGATAATCCGTCTGTAAACGGATCGACCATGGGTTATAATGTACCGTTCCAACCCACGATGGAGACTTCGATTGTTTATGACGGCAAACAATCGGCGCCGCTTTTCTACGACAACACCGTGGCCACCTATTCAGAGGCTACTGCGAATGTGGCTGATCTGGCGATTGGCCAGGATTGGACCAAGCATGGCATTAAGACCCTATCGCTATGGTTCTCTGGCGATCCGAACAATGCTGCTGAACAGATGTACACGAAGGTCAATGGCGTCAAGGTGGTATATGATGGTGATGTGGCTGATATCCAGAGTGCATCGTGGAATGAATGGAATATTGAGCTGGCATCGTTCGGCGTGAATCGTAGCAATGTCACTGAGCTAAGCATTGGCTTTGAGCGTATTGGAGCGGTTGGCGGCAAGGGAATGGTTTTACTCGACGGTATCAGGCTGTATTCGCTTCGAGAGCTGGAAGGGGATTTAACTGGCAACTAATTGCGCGGTTGATATGGCGGACTTATATCAGTTCGGGGTCTATGCTGATTGACTCGGTATAGGCCCCGGTTGTTTTAGTACAATAGCAGACACGCGATATACACTCCAATAGAAGGTTAGACCAGCTCAGGATTTTCTGTAGAACTGCACTGAAGGGCATTGCTGCTCACAGGATAGCACCTACGACTACTCTGGTGTTTTATCTCAATAAATAGGCAGATCGTCCATTCTATGGCTTCAACTCCTCTCTGATGGCTACCTTGTGAGATTCTATGGGCTTGCGTGAGCAGTATGGATAGAAAAAATGGCGCCGCAGGAGTCTGGCGACGCCGGTGAAAAAAAGTTATTATCTACAATCTTTTATCGTGGAATATGTTCTTAACTTAATAGCTGCTCTATCTACATTCCCGTAAAAATGAGCAGAATTAACGGAAAAAACCGTTCTTGGCCTGCTCACAGGCACGGATCAGTTACAGTCATGAATTTTTACACTCCATTAAAAGGGGCAATAGTGCAGAAGATATCCAGAATGACATCAATATTATGGGATTGAACATCACTAGCGCCAAGCCAAGTAGTACGGGCGAGAAAATTGTTGCAATCTCAATGAGATTTTGATATTTGGGGCTTCAAGTGTGTATGAGGGTTTTAGGGAAGTGTATATGTGAAATCCCAGTTTAATGAACCTTGAATTGGTGGATTGAAAGGTGCACTCATGAAAAGCGGAAAATGTCGACTCGCGATGGCGCTGTTTGCCGTAGCTCTCGGTTTTAACGCTCGGGCGGTATCCCAAACGGGCTCGTGGGGCGATCAGGGAGATGGAACGTACAAGAACCCCATACTGAACGCTGACTACCCGGATGTGGATATCGAACAGGTTGGTGACACCTACTATATGATAACATCCACCAACCATTATGCTCCGGGCATGACATTGCTGACCTCGAAGGACATTGTGAACTGGCGTACGATCGGCCACGTGTTCCAAAAGCTGACGTGGGAGTCTACCTACAATTTCGACAAGATGTCAGGCTATCGCGTCGGCGTCTGGGCAGGTGACCTTGCTTATCACGACGGCACATGGTACTGCTATTTCATCGACACTAATAGCGGCCTCTATATGAGCAGCGCCGAGGACATTACGGGGCCGTGGTCACGCCCGATTTGCATGCTTAAGAAGGAGCGCTGGACCGACCCGGCGGTGTTCTGAGATGAGTACGAGAGACAGGCATACCTCGTATGCAACTTCGGACTTGATCCGGTCCAGAAGAAGAATCAGACGCGGTTGTTCAAGATGAGCTGGTACGGCAAAAAGCTCCTCGATGAAGGCATAGCGATTTATCATGGTGGTGGGGCAAAAGCCGCCAAGATATATAAGATCAACGGCTTTTACTATATCTTCCTTGCAGAGTGGATCGAAGGCGACCGCAAGCAACTCGTCTTGCGCGGAAAGAGCATGTATGGCCCCTTCGAGCGTAGAATCGTTATGGAAAAAGCTGCCGAAAAAGCACCTGAGCGATTTGGCATGAGCGGGCACGAAAGAGCAGTATTGTACCTGTTGGCTATAGAAACCGGTTTGCGCGTTCAAGAACTACAAAGCCTAAAAGTATCTTCTTTCGATTTTGAGAACTGTACGGTCAATGTTGAGCCTGAGTATTGCAAAGACAGGAAAATGGCGGTGCAACTATTGAAGAACAAACGAGCTTCACAGTTACAGGATTTTTTCTCGAACAAGACACCGGGAACTAAGGCATTCAATATGACGAGCAATTATCGCACGGCAGCGATGTTGAAAGCCGATCTGGCTGAGGCTGCGATACTCTACGAAACTGATGCTGGCAGGGCCGATTGTCACTGTTTGAGGCATACGCTTGCAACCGCATTAGACAAAACCGGCGCATCACTCAAAGAACGCATGGCAATTTTGAGACACTCAGACAAAGGAAATCTAAGTCTCGGCACGTACACTCATGTGCGAGTTTATGACCTGAGACGGGCAATAGAGAACCTACCGGACTATCTTTGGCCGGGAACACAGAGAGATAAAGCTGTCGCAACTGGCACTGACGGCAGGGCGTTTTCAGCAGACCAGCCATTGACAGGAAAACGGACAGGAAAATGGACAGGAAAATGGACAGGAACTGCTTACCCGGATAGTCTCTCAATGTCCCCAGACTGCAAGGTTAAGAGCCAACGAGAGCAGGTAGCCACAATTGCGAGGGATACACCTAATCCCTTGAATTTAACAGGCTTAGAGACAGAAAAAGACCCCGTGTCATCGGCTGGCAAAGGAGAAAACTCGAATGGGCCCGGTAGGATTCGAACCTACGACCAATGGATTATGAGTCCACTGCTCTACCGCTGAGCTACGGGCCCTGATTATATATTAAAGAGTCTTATCATAATATAATGCACAGTTTTTTATACTACAACCAGATTCCCGTGTAGAATTTTACTATGTGTTTGAATTCAGCAGTTATAATTAAGAATATAAGCCAAAGCAAAATCCAAATTCACAAGAAAAGTAAGTTCAAAAAATTCCCGTATACTTTACGTTAAATAATTTCTTATTGCAAGAAAATTCGAGACAAACCATATTATTTCAGTACAGGTATGCACCAGACATTTAATAAAAATTCGTATCTGCAAATTCAGTCCGGCCGGAGCAAAAGTAGAAAGTATGCCGTAACCTTTCTATAGACAATGTCTTACATCCCTACAATAAATAAGACAACACCACTATGATCTCTTGAGTCTTGACTTCTGGATGAGATAAGATAGTCCATAGACTGCTATGCCAACAGGGTACACGTAATATCTGAGGTTATAATCGAGATTAAAAAACTTCGTTACAGCAGCGGGATAAAACAATATGAGTGATGCAATAAGAAAAAGAGGAATTTCATACCATTTATTCTTCGTTAGAAACCATCCCTGAACTACATTCGTAAAGGCAAACGCCCCTAACATCGCCATTACAAATATCAGGATTGCCTGAGTCCAGTTATTAATTCCATAAAGAACAAGCTCGGCATTAAACACAAACATAAAAGGAATAACTGCGGTCCTTAAATCATATATGAAACCCTGTATTCCAGTTTGTATAGGGTCGGACTTCGCGATGGCTGCAGCGGTGTAAGCAGCCAGGCCCACAGGTGGGGTATCATCCGCAAGAATACCAAAATAAAAACAAAACAAATGAGCAGCTATCAGAGGAATAGTACTTACACCGCTTGCAGAGCTTAGCTCTACGACCACAGGAACAGTTATCGATGCCATAACAATATAGGTTGCAGTCGTCGGTAATCCCATTCCAAGTATCAGACTTGCAATTGCCGTTATGATTAACAGCGGGAAAATATAGCCGAAAGACAGTCCCGCCACAATGTCCACAATCATCCCGCTAATACCCAAAAAGACAATACCAACAATAATACCAGCAGTGGCTGTAGCCATCGCAACCAGGAGCATATTTTTGGATCCCGCAACGAAGCCTTCCCCAATAGTCCTAAACGCACTAACTACTGCTTTTATCAAGGCCTTTGTGATGTCCGTGCTATTTCTCACCGCCTTGATGACTTCCCGTACAAAAACAATCACTATAAGGACAAGGATTGCATAAAAAGCTGCCAAATTGGGAGTATAGCGCATAACAATTAACATATATACCAAAACAAACAGCGGAATAAGGTAATAGAAACCATTTTTAAGTACGGTTATACATCTGGGAATGTCCGCCTTCGGCAGCCCTTTCATTCCGAGCTTTAAGGCCTCAAGATGTGCGATATAAAACAGGGCAAAATAGGATACAAAAGCAGGAATGGCCGCCGCCTTCACAACCTCAAGATAATCAATACCCAGATATTCTGCAATAATAAATGCTGCTGCCCCCATTATTGGAGGCATTAACTGCCCGTTGGTACTTGCAGCAACTTCGGTTGCCGCTGCAATTTTAGCGGGATAACCAACCTTCTTCATTAAGGGAATTGTAAACGTCCCTGTCGTAACAACATTTGCAATACTTGATCCTGAGAAAAGACCTGTGAGTCCGCTCGAGACGACAGCGGCTTTGGCCGCACCACCTCTAAATCGGCCAAGTAATGAGATGGCAAGCTCATTAAAAAAATGTCCTGCTCCTACCTTTTCAAGGATCGATCCTAACAGTACAAACAGAAAAACTGTATTGGCGGAAACATAAAGGGGAATGCCATAAATACCCTCTGTAGATAAAGCAATCTGGCTGAGATATCTTCGCAGAGATACGCCTCGAAAGGCAAAAAACATTGGCATATAAGGACCCAGGAAGGCATAGAGGGTGAACAAAATGGCAATAACGGGAAGAGCCAGTCCGACAGCGCGCCTCGATGCCTCTAAGAGAAGGATGATTAGTAGAACGCTTGCAACAAAATCCCGCCAAATGGGCAGGCCTGCCCGCATTAATATACCCGTCCAGTCAAGAACAAAATATAGAACACAAATACATGCCATCCCGGCCAGAACATAGTCCATAAGCGGGATAGAACCTGTTGCATCAAGCAACTTTTTTTCCCGCCTGTGTTTACTAATAGGAATTGTCAGAAATACAAGTGTTATGGCAAAAGCCAGATGAACCGCCCTTACTATTGTACTATCCAGTATTATAAGACGAGGTAATGCCAATTGAAACAGAGCCCATGCTATTGAGATACCAGCAACGATGAATTTATCGATTTTTCTCTTGTTTCTTAAAAACATCTAATCAATTATTAGCTTCGAATCTATATATTTATCAAGACCGGTTTGCCGATAGTATTTTAATGCACCTTTGTGGATTGGAGCGGAAAGACCCTTGAGCATGTCTTTTTTTGTCAGTATCTCGTAAGCTGGATGAAGAGATTTGAAATCTTCAAAGTTTTCAAATACCTCTTTTGTTATAGCATACACGATATCCTCATCTACCTTCTTTGACGTAACCAAAGTTGCCTTTACACCAATTGTTTCAATATCTTTGGTATTTAATGCGTAGCGATAAGAGGAACAAGGTATTATCGATTCTGCATAGTAAGAATATTTGTCAATCATCTTATCTACAAGAGGGCCCCTGATAGGTACGATAAATACCTTAATTCTTCCTGATGTTGCTTCTTTAATATTGCTGCTCGGATGTCCCACCGTATAGAAAAAGGCATCGATTCTTTCATCCTGTAATAGTCCAGGTGCTTCTACAGATTTAACATACTCCGCAGACAGGTCCTCTTCAGCAAGTCCTATCGCCTTTAGCACGTCCTTTGAGTTCTGTAAATGTCCCGAACCCGGATTTCCAAGATTTACCCTTTTCCCCTCCAAATCTCTAATTTCCCTAACACCGCTCTTTTCCGATGCAATTAAGGTGATTGATTCCGGGTGAATCGAAAATACAGACCTCAGATCCGACTGTTTTCCCAATTTTGACCACTCCGCCAATCCGTTATACGCCTGGTATTGCCTGTCCGATTGAACAATGCCAAACACCAGGTCACCATTTAACACAGCATTAACATTGAATACGGAACCACTTGTCGATTCAATCGTCACTTTGAGCTTGTACTCATCATATTTCTTATTAATCATTCGACTTATGGCGACACCTGTAGGATAATAAACCCCTGTTACCCCCGCCGTACCTATCGATATAAATCTGGCTTTCTTGTCCCTGCACCCTCCCATGAGAATGGTGATACTGAGAATAACGGCTGTATAATAATATACCTTCTTCATACACCTGCCTTTTGTAATGCTTTATATCTTTATATGCCATTATAAAAATATATACGCCATTGTAAAAAACATTCCATCATCTATCAAAAAAGCCAGGTACCACAAGCCGAATGACAGATGATAGTGTAACGGATTTGCGTCACTTCGAGACCTATACTGACTCGATGCGGTATAGGTCCCTTATGTTTTAAAGGCTGTCCAGAAATGTCACTATTTCACTGTCACCTGATTGTAATTAACGATATTCACTTTTCAATGGAAAGGTCTGCGCAGACAAGCTCTTCGTCATTTCTGGCATAGATATGTTTATACGCAAAGGCCGGGTGCGACCAGCAGACTCCGTCCCGCTGGCTCAGTTGTCCCCTTGTGGGATTGATGAGTTTAGTTCTGCTGATTTCGTGGAACCCTTCGGGCGAGAGTTTGCTGATAATAAGTTCGCCGCGTTCATTGAACATCCATACTTTATCTTCATTTCTTACCATGTGAATATTGGACCAGCGGGCTTTGGGCACAGGATCGAGACTTTCCCAGATGCGATCGCCGGTGTGCAGATCCAGGCAGCGAAATTCACCGTAACTGTCTACACCATAAATATAATCACCCTGAATAATCGGAGTGGATATGCAGCAATGGAGGCTGTCGGTTTCTCTTTCACTGGCGCCTTTACGCTGCCAGACTTTTTCGACGGCAAGCTTGTCGGGATCGGCTTTTAGCAGAAACGAACCGTCATAAAAACTGCTGAAGAAGAGAAAGCCGTCCTCGAAAACAGGCGTCGCAATATTGATAACCATTCGGAACGGCTTAAACGGATGACGCCAGTAAAGCTTTCCTGTCAGAGGCTCAAGTCCGGAAACGCTGTCACCTGTCCAGCAGACCAGCACGCGTTTGCCGGCCTGTTCGATAATAATCGGCGCCGAGTACGAAGCCCGGTCGTCCAGAGCACGCCACTTTTCCTGGCCGGTTACTTTATCAAACGCAATCAGGCAGGCGTTGTCTTTGCCGCCAACGTGCACGATAACAAGATCATTTTCCACAAGCGGGGCCGCCGCAATACCCCAGGTAGGCACTTTAATTTCATATTCGAGTTTGAGATTCTTACTCCAGAGGACGCTGCCTTTAGCCGCATCGAAACAGAACAAGTTTCCCGTGGTCCCGAGCGAATATGCACGACCGTCGTTTATGGAAACTGCCGCGCGCGGGCCGTCGGGATAACCGACTTTTTGGTATTTACATTCATAGGCATGAGACCAGATTTTGTCGCCGGTCATAGCATCGAAGCAGTGGATACGCTCAACCTCGGTCGGAACAGTTAAGTGGTCGGTAACATAAACCCGTCCCTCAGCAACCGTTGGCCCGTTGTAGCCGTTAGCGATTTCAACTCGCCAGCGGACAGGAAGCCGACCACTGTCAAACTTCTCTATAATGTCTGTTTCGACCCAGATACCGTCACGATTGGGACCTCGCCATTGTGGCCAGTCGGCGGCGAAAACCTGAATATTAAATAATATCCCTGTGATAATTGCCAATATCGCTTTCTCTCTCACCATCATATAATCCTCATATAATTTGAGTTCGTCCGGTTAATAGTCATACGCTTCGTAGTCAAAGAACAGAACAATCGACTAACGAGGGATGAGCACACATCATCCATTCGTTTTGTTTTGGATTTAGGATTTCGAGCCTTGGATTTCCGGCCAAAGGCCGCCGATTGGCTTTGAATTGGCTTTGTTTTCACAAAATGTCCAATTGAATATATTTTTCATAATACCTTGCTATAACTTAGTTTACATTCGTTCGTTCTTTTGTGAAATTGGCTTTGTTTTTTCAAAAAGTAATCTCTCGGCGCTCCGGGGTTTTCCGCTGTTTCGGCCTTATGGGCAGACAGACTAAATTTTCGATTTTTGAATTTTGCCTTTTGATTCGTGCCGGCCTCCGCTGCTCACCACTATATATGACATACTATCCATTATTTGGATGGGTATTATACCACGCCCCGTGTCGTTTGTCGAGTGAATTCCGGAAAAATCTATTAAAACGTCAGAACTCGAAAGGTGCAATGACTCGCACCACCTTTCTCCACATACGTAAAGCGCTTACGCGCTTTACGTCTTTATGTTCCTGAACTCTTCTTTTTAAATCATTAGTAACTCCCGTATAGATGATAGTTTTATTACGATTAGTCATCATGTAAACCCAGTATTGTTTCATAACGTTGTTATAGACTTGGTGAAGAAGATTGCCGCGTCGGCCTGTCGGCCTTCTCGCAATGACATAGAATGTTAACGACATCATCGAATTCTTTTAAGATATCCTTGTCTTTTTGCCCGATTAGAAGGTTGATAAGGAGAATTGTCAGGCAATTTGCGGCGAAGCCGGGGACTATTTCATACATCGTGTCACTCAGGCCGGCCTGCTTCCACAATACCAGTACGACCGTTCCGGTGACCATTCCCGCCAGGGCCGACTGCCAGCTCGTCTTGCGAGAGAAAAGTGCAAAAAGGACCAGCGGCCCGAAAGCAGCCCCGAAGCCGCCCCATGCATAAGAGACAATACCGAGAATCGTATTGTCACGATCCAGCGCCATAAACAACGCGATTACGGAGATGATAATTACGCATATTCTTCCGACCAGAACTATCTCCCTCTGCGATGCCTGTTTCTTTATCGCCTTGCAGTAAAAATCCTCGGATAAAGCCGAAGATGAAACCAGCAGTTGCGAATCTATCGTCGACATAATCGCCGAGAAGATTGCCGCCAGAAGTATTCCTCCGAACCACGGATTGAATAAATCGCGTATCATGTAGATAAAAACCTTTTCTTCCTGTCCACCGCTCAGATTCTCATACATCGCGATGCCGATGAAGCCGACAAAGACTGCCCCGCCCAGCGACAGCAGGACCCAGACAATTGCAATAGCCATCGATTGTCCAAGTTTGTTCACGGATTTGATGCTCATGAACCGTACAAGTATGTGAGGCTGGCCGAAATACCCCAGACCCCACGCCATGCTGGAGACAATCATACAAACAGCCACTGGCAATGTACCGGCCTGCGGCAGCAGGGCGGGTGAGATGTTCTTAAGTGACATTGCTTCGCTTATCGCCTCAATACCGCCAACGTGATGGTATGTCAGCACAGGCACGATAACTATCGCAAATACCATCAAAGCACCCTGCAGCAGGTCCGTCCAGCAGACCGCCATGAAGCCGCCAAGGAACGTATAGGCGACAATAATAAGCCCCCCGATGATGACCGCGGTATGATATTTGACGCCGAAAGTCGATTCGAACAACTTTCCCGTCGCCACAAGTCCCGAAGATGCGTATATGGCAAAGAATATCAGTATGATTATCGCCGAGACTATCCTCAATAGTCCCGTCGGGTCTCTGAAGCGGGCCTCGAAGAAGCAGGGCAGTGTAATCGCGTTGGTTTTCTGCGTATAGACCCTCAGGCGTGCCGAGACCAACATCCAGTTCAAAACCGTCCCGATAAAGAGACCTATCGCAATCCAGACCTTTCCCGTCCCCGCCAGGTAAATGGCTCCGGGCAGCCCCATCAGCAGCCAGCCGCTCATGTCACTGGCCTGGGCCGAGAACGCCGTGACCCACGAGCCCATGCCTCTGCCTCCAAGCAGGTAATCTTCGATACTGGCCGACCTTCGATAAAAGCAAAAGCCGATGCTCAATAAGACTATAAAATAAGCTATAAATGTAATTAAGGTTGGAATTGACATTGTTATTCAGAAGTTAGTGTAACATTATTTTCATGAAACCGTGATAGGCTTTCTCACATTTGGATATAGTCAATATCCATATCAAGCGAATTTTCCCGACAGTAGTCTCTAATAGCTGCGAGTACGACTTTGCCGTATTGCCGGCGTTTTTTGTCTCCCACTCCCTTGACCTCGATGAACCTTTCAGGATTTGACGGTCTTCTCCTGGCCATATCTCGCAGTGCCGCATCACCAAAGACGATGTAAGCCGGAACGGCTCTTTTACGTGCAATAGCAGCACGTAATTTTCGCAAAACTTCAAACAAGCCCTTATCAACACCATCCCATGAATCCTTGGCGGCTTTGGAGACCTTGGCTGGTTTTTGCGCGGGCCTTAGCAGGCGGGGCGTCTCATATCCCTTCAAAACATGCCATCCTTTTTCGGTTACATTCAGGACGTTATATTCACCGACCTTCTCGATATAGGCCTGTCCTTCGAGCTGTTCGATCCAATCGTGCACCGTATGTTTTGAATGCTCGCTTAACAGGGCGTAGGTGCTCAGGGAATCATGGTTATTCTCCAGTATGCGTTTGTCACTGGAACCGGTCAGCACAGCGGCGGTGTACCCGCCACCGAATCGCTGCCCGAGGCGGACAATGCACGACAGGATTTTCTGGGATGTCTCCAGAGCGTCGTCGATGCAGTCAAGCTCTCCGAGACACATATCGCAGGCGGCACAATTATTCTTGCCAAGGTCCTGTCCGAAATACCTCAGAATCGCTTTGTGCCTGCAAACACCACCGGTGCAGTAATTATACATCTGGTTGAGCTTGACCATAGCGATTTTGTGAGCTTCCGGCTCCATCTCACTTAGCAGGCTCTTCCATATTCCGTAGTCACCCCCGGAATACAACAGGCAGCATTCGGCCTCCAGACTGTCACGTCCTGCCCGACCGGTTTCCTGCTGGTAGTGCTCAAGCGACTTCGGCATACCCGTATGAATAACGTACCGTACATTGGATTTGTCGATGCCCATCCCGAATGCAATCGTCGCCACAATTGTATCGACCTTTTCATTGATGAACGAGTCCTGGTTTTCCTTGCGGTCTTCGTCTGCCATACCTGCGTGGTACGGCAGAACACGATAGCCTTTTGCGCTCAGCAGGGCATACAAGTCATCAACATCCCTGCGCCTGATGCAATAGACAATGCCCGACTCGCCTTTGTGACGGTCGAGCACGTCACATACCTGTTTGCTCCTGTTAGTTCGCCGCAGGACTTTATAAACGAGATTCGGCCTGTCAAACGAACCTATCAGCATTTCAGGATTTTTTAGATGCAGCTGCTCGGCGATATCATTACGAACATGCTCCGTAGCGGTGGCTGTGTATGCCCCGATAGTAACATTTGGAAATATCCGCCTTAGCAGTCCGAGTTGACGATACTCAGGCCGGAAGTCATGGCCCCACATACTCACGCAATGGGCTTCATCAATGGCGACAAAAGACAGTTCCGCCTTTTTGAGTAATTCAACAAAGCCGTCCGAGACAATTCTTTCGGGTGACAGATAAAGAAGTTTAAGTTCCTTATTATCAATCGCGGCAAGAACAGCCTGCTGTTCGTGGGCCGAGAGCGAGCTGTCGATACGTGCCGCCCGAACACCGCATTCTTTCAAGGCGTCAACCTGGTCCTTCATCAAGGAAATAAGAGGCGAGACCACAACAGTAAGTCCCTGCATAGTTACCGCAGGCGCCTGATAGCAAAGCGATTTTCCACCGCCGGTTGGGAGGACCACAATCGAATCCCGCCGGCAACCGACACATTCCATAGCCTGTTTCTGCAACGGCAAAAAATCATCGTACCCCCAATACTTAATCAAGGCTTTTTGAATATTCTCAATCACGACTACAGATTATATTATTCGCTAAGCTGTCATTTTTTTTTCTAACGCTAACAAACCGTCCAACAATCTCTTTCAGATTGCCCGGTCGGCCGTAATGGCAGCGGCATTATACAGGTAAATGCTGTTGCCATAAAGCGATAAATTCAAAACGGTTGAGGTCGAATGATTATAGCTATTTGTTATAATCATCCGACTCTTGCGGGAATTTGGGTTTGGATTATCTCCCGGACGGCTATCTCATGCAAATATCGATAGCCGCTTGAGCCTACATCAATTCTTAAGGCACCCTGTGTCAAGTGTCCGAAACGCACTTCACCAATTCATCTTCGATTACACAGGATGATTAAGTCACTTCATGACCTGATATAAACTTATTCCTTTTGTGTCGAGGACACCACGTTGGACCATTCGCTTTCACAGGAAGCATCAGTGTATGTAATCGACCAGTCGTGCAGCGCAGGCGTGGCTTCCGGATCGTCCGTTTCGAGGTTGGCCCGCAACCTGATCGTCTTTTGAGTCAGACCGCTGAGATCTGTTCCGCTTGGAACATCCTTATAACCAATAATCGGTTTCGAGCCTGTCGCCGGCAACACATCAACAGTGAGCGTAGTCTTTGCAGGAATAGTCACGTTGAACGTCAGGATATCCCACGTGTCATTAGCATCAAGGCTGATTGGAGTCGAGACTATATCTCCTGAGGGCTGGCCGCTCGGGCCGTAGGTTCGCAAATTGTCCCATGCCATCCCGGCATCAAACCACCCCGATACGTTGGCTCGGGCCTTGAGTTTCAAATCTTGTTGCCCGGTAAAAGCTGAAACATCCACCGTTATACCGTAGCTTGCGTCTACTAATGAGTCGGTTCCGGTACTGGACCAAACCTCTTCATCTCCAATAAGGACTGAAGCTGTAAGCAAACTGCCAAAGAAGAAGCTCGCCTGGTCAAATACGAGAGTATTCACTCCCGTCCAGTCTACGGTCTGCCAGAGATACCCATAATCACCGGTAGAGTAATAGCTGTCATAGAAATACACTACGCAGCCCGCCCGACTACCATTAGAGGACCATAGTTCGCTGACTGAGCCGACGAGGATATCAGGTGACGTTCTGTCCGCCCACCATGGATCCAATGACTCGAAACTGGGCTCATCTATGACATGGAGCTCGGGACCGGGCCCACCGCCACCTGCCAGTACTACATCGCCATCGCTCGTGGCTTGCGTGTCTGTCAGGGTATCTTTATCAAAATCAGCCTGGCTGGTTTGAGACCACGCCTTCAATGGCCTGGCCTTAGCCCTATAGAAGTATTCCTGATTCGGGTCCAGTGAATTGAATGTATATCTTGAATCGATCATCCAGCCGCTGCTGGTTAATACACTGGCAAAGTCCGAAACCGTAGCGCACTGAGCGTTATAAACAATATCCGCCAGGTCCACGATAAGTGACCATGAATTCAGCGTTCCTGCAGCGAAAGCGTAATCATCGGTGACTTCGAGTGTCCATGTGCCCGTAATGTCTTTACCAATCAGATCGGCGAGACTTCCTTCCGGACGATATGAACCCTCGAAAGGAGCCGTACCTTTTGTGATGGATGTTGATGCTTCATCATCAAGTACCGTGTCGTTAAAATCGTCTTGCGAGCCTCCGACGTCGGTGAACAGTTCGACCCGCGTATTATCCGGTGCGATGAGAAAGACGTCAAGCTCCGAATCCCAGCCGTGAGTGATGTTAACCTTGACATTCAGGTCTTCAATCGTACCAACTTTTTCAATAACCAGCTTTGACTTCAGTGTCCCTTGCTCGGGGATATCTTCCGGGACATTTGACTTATACTCGTTAGTCTTTCCCACATCATCCCAGACAATCGTATCATACATCCCTCCCGGCATGTTGGGTTCACCTTGAATGACCGGCGCATCCAACTGGCACACTTCATTTTCTATTATCAATGACCAGGAGTTCAAGGTTCCGGTTTCACCCGTCCAATCATCCGTGACTTCAAGTATCCAGGTGCCGGCCATTTCTTTGTTTTTGAAATCGGCAAGAGTGCCTTCCGGACGATACGAACCCGCGAAGGGAGCATATTCATCGACAATCGACACCGACGCCTCGTCATCAAGTATCGTATCATTAAAATTATTACTCATACCTCCGACATCGGTGAACAGCTCGACGCGGGTACCATCCGGCGCAATAAGAAAGATATCAAGGTTTCCATCCCATGTGTGGCTGATGTTGAGCTTAACGTTTAAATCGATAATCGCCCCGGTGTCAACAATCTCTAACGTTGAGGTTGTCGTGCCATTATCCGGGATTGCTTTCGGAACATCAGCGGAGCTATATTCAGTGCCGTCCCCATCAAGAGCATCCAAATTAACCTGCCCTGCCTTCCCACAGACTGGCTGAGCAAAGCATGCCAGGAACGTAAGTAGAATCACAAAAATGTAAAAGCTACCTGATAGAAATTTTTTCAATGTGCCACTTTTCTTGCAGGACCAACAATATCCCCCAATGTCACTTGCTTGCCGATTTTCCGGTCCGGAACAATTGAATTCTGCGGGTTTCATTTTTTCTTCTCCTAAATGAGTTGATATTTTGAGCGCACCTTATGTGCAGAAAAACTGCGATGTGCAGAAAAACTGCGAGAACAGCACACAAAACAACAAAATAATGACTTGCCTACCCTTTCCACCGTTTTTCCTATGATTTTTATCGAAGGAAATCTGAAAAGACCAAATACTATAATACACAATGACATGTCTCCAGGTCAAGAAAAAAATTAAAAAAAACGGCTGTCCAGGGGAAAATATATCTAAACACCGCTTTTGACCTGCCTATAGCGAATTCTGAACCGATAGATACCCCTCCACGAGCGAGAAAATGCCAATTAAACACTATAAAAGAATGGAGACGAAGGGAATCGAACCCTCATTCCCGCGATGCGACCGCGGTGTGCTCCCGTTACACCACGTCCCCGAAGCTAATTTTTATAAAGCTATTTTACTAAAATATTTCTACTATTCAAAACGTTTTTTATGTCACATTACGCTAAAAAATCAGAACTTCCATTTTTCATAGCAGAGGATATTTTCTATAAGTTCGCGCTTAGGCTCAGGTTTGCTGTCGGCCGGATAACCGAGGGCCATCAGCTCTACGATGATTATATCGTTGGGAATGCCTAATATCTGCCTGACTTTGTCCGCATAGAAAGAGCCAATCCAGCATGTGCCTAATCCTAAATCCGCCGCCTGCAGGCTGATATGTTCAAGTGCAATGGCCACATCAATAGGCCCGATCGCCTGGCCACATCGCATTATTTCATCGCTGTTACTGCAGGCAGCTATGATAGCTCCGGCCTTCTCAAAAACCTCAGGCCGGTTGGTGGTCTCGGCAACCTTACGTTTTATCTGTTTATCCGTTACTACTACAAAACGCCAATCCTGCGTATTCTTAGCCGATGGCGCCAGCCGTGCCGCCTCAAAAATAATATCGAGTTTTTCCTGTTCTATGCTTCTTTCCTGATAGGCCCGGCAGGAGTATCGTTTACGAATAGCTTCAAGTACTGTCATAAGAATACCTCATATTGCTGTCGCAGTCCCTACAGGCTGGACAAAACATATATTGTACAATCAATTCCCAATTCCCCGGCAGATAATATAAATAAAAAACAATCTTGACACAAGGCGTAAAAAACTATACTTTAATAATTAAATCCTGGGCGATTAGCTCAGTTGGCTAGAGCGCCTGCTTTACACGCAGGAAGTCACAGGTTCAAGTCCTGTATCGCCCATTTGTGAGCAGTGTCGGAAGTGCTTTTTCTGATGGGGATTTACGCAAGAGGACGCTTTGGTTGAAAAGGCTGACCCGATTCGCCTTCACGGCGAGTCACGGGACTCACTCCGCGGGGATTTCGAAATGAGTATTCCTTTGCAGACTACAGTGTCCGGGGAGCGCGGTTGGCAGTGGTCGGGCACACGAGGTCAAGTTCGATATCAAAGAACTCCACGATCTTGTCAAAAATCTAACTACGGATCGTCGCAAACCCGTGTTTCGGAACAATTCCAATATCAGCCCATTTGGCCTTCATGGTGTAGCAGCTTATATTGCAGCTCGGGTCTGCTGATATGCTGTTGCTACTTCCCTTTTTTCTTCTGCTGCGTTTTGTTCTTCCGGCTCTTGGGCGTTGTTTTGGCCGGGTGCTTGTCCTCCTCGGTAAGCTTGTTCCACTGCGTCAGCAGTTTGCGATGCCGCTCCAGCTCCCCGGCCAGCGCCGCCTGCCCGGCCAGATTCTTCATTTCGCCCGGGTCCGCCTGCATGTCGAAGAGCATCTCCAGCTTCTGCCCGGCCGCCCCAGGGAATACCATGTACTTATACCGTTTGGTTCGCACCATGAAGCTGCGGGCTTGGCTGCGCGACATTTCCGAGACGACATACTCATGCCCGGCCTGCTGAGGCTTCTCAATGATTGGTCGCAGGCTCTGCCCGCGCATCACTGCCGGGGCCTTCACTCCTGCGTAGTCGCAAATAGTTGGCAGCACATCCAGCGCTGAGACCAAGTGCTCGCGATCTATTCTTTTCGCAGGGGTCACACCCTTCCAACTCACAATAAGCGGTACGGCAGCCTCTTCCTCATAGTACATCATCTTGCCAGTCCACCGATGCGACGCCAGACCTTCCCCATGATCGCTGGTGAACACGACGATTGTATTCTCTTCCTGCCCGGTCTGGCGCAATGCCTGCAACACCTGCCCGACTTGCCGGTCAACATCCTCCACCATGCGGTAATATGAGTAGATGTACTTGCGCCAGTGATTCTCCTCCCATTCCTCGTGCCTGGCTTTACTGGTAAATCCGTCGGGCGTGCCCAGAGTATCCCCGAAATTAGCCGGCAGCGGCGGGACCTCGGCCCCTGCCGGGGGCTGATACCGTTGCCACAGGTCCGGCAGGATCGGGCTGGTCTCTCCCGCGGGCAGGCAGATGTCGTGCGGGTTGATGAACGACACCACGGCCAGAAACGGCTTTTCGTGCTTGCGCCGGATGTACTCTATTGCCTCGTTCATCGTCGCCTCGTCCACGACCTGCGCCAGTTTGCCCTGCCGCGTGGTCTTGTTCAGCACTTCGTAGCCGGGGATGCCGTCAGTTGGATACGTTGACGGGCAGTGCCACTTGCCCGCGTAGCCGGTGTCATATCCGGCCTCGCGAAAAATCTGCCCTGAGATAGGAATCTTTGAATCGATAGCCAGGTTGTTGCGGTCCACGCCGATCTCGTGCGGCATTCGGCTGGTGTGCAGCGAGGCCCGCGACGGGCTGCACAGCGGATACGGGCAGTAGGAGTTCATGAAAAACACCCCGTTGGCCACGAGTGAATCCATGTTTGGTGTTTTAACCCACTTGTTCCCCGCCGCACTGAGCGCATCTACGCGTTGCTGATCCGTGGTGATTATCAGCACGTTTGGTCTTCTCTTGCCTTTCGTCGCTGGTTCGTTACCTCGCGCCGGACTTCCGAGAGCCAGCGCACAAAGCCCCGCCGCGCCTGTCCCAAGCAACTGGCGCCTCGTTATCTTACTCGACATAAATAATGCCTCCCCGGGTTCAATTTACCCGAATTCCCGAATCTATGTTTCCCAATTGATTTCCCGCTGACGACCACCGTCAGCAGTCTTCACGATTTGCATCCATTTTTACACTGAATTCCCCGCGGCGCCGGTCTTGTTCTTCTTGCGCTTACCCGCTTTCTTTGATTTGGCCTCGCCGGGCTTCTTTTGTGTAGCCTGAGGTTTCTCTGCCGGCGCGAAACGGTCCGGAGCAGGCTTGTCCAGGGGGAAACCATCGAGTGGCGGTTCAATCTTGGCCAGGTCGATGCCGAACCGCTCCAGGACCGTGGGGGCGATATCTTCCCGTCCGCCGGCCTTGCGCGTCACCTGCTTGTCATTAGTGGCGATGAACACAAAAGGCGCATAGCTATGGCCGCTCTGGTCTTCGTTGAAGCCGTGATCGACCACAACATAAACCAGCGTCTTGCTGTAAATTCCAAGTTCTTTGAGCTTGGCGATTATCTTGCCTGTCCATTCGTCGTCACTCTTCAGCGCATCGGAATACTCCTTGGAGTTCTCGCCGTTCCGATGCCCCAAATGGTCCGGCTCCGCAAAATGAACGAAAAACAGGAACCGTTTGTTCTTGAATTCCTCAACGTTTTTCAGAGCCATCTCGCCGACCTTCTCATTTTCGATCAGACCGTTAACGAACATGTCCATGTGATCTTTCGTGTTGTAGTAAGGCTTGCCCGGCGTCACGACGTACTTCTGACCGTTTTCCTCGACGACCTTCCCTCCAGCCAGATTCCCAAGGCCCGGCTTGGCCTTGTCAATTTTCTTCTGCTTCTTTTCCCTCTGCAGCCACTTCTCATAGGGTACCTTTGTGGGAGCATCGGCGTCCACGTGGCCCTTCTTGCCGATCATGGCCCGTGTTTCGACATTGTCCGGCCCCAGCGCCTTCTCCACACGCTCGAAGATCGTATAGCCGACGGGAATCGGCTGATACCTGCTGTTACTATATACGCCGCTCTTTTCCGGCGCATAGCCCGTCAGGATCTGTGTCCATCCGGCCTTTGTGTCTGTGGCGCCGGAGATCACATCAATGTCAACCTTGGCACCTTCATTGGCCAGAGCTACAAGGTTCGGCAACTCTTTCCTTTGAATCATCTCGTTCACATGATTTCTCTGGGCCCCATCCCAGCCGATGATGATTACATTTTTGCCGCTGTCGGCGGCCTGGACGAAACCAGCCAGGGCCAAGATTGCAGCCAAACTCAACGCAGACATGGGAACGACCCACCCTGCAACGTTTCTCGTACTGTTCACTCGCTTCATTTCATTTTCTCCTTATGCATAAAATATAAAATATAAAAGATAATTGAGGATCGACGAATCCTCCCGTGGTTGATGATCATAGCGTGAAATTATACCATAGACGTGACTAAACTGTCAAGCATTCTTATTTTAAATATCGGCAAAGAAGCCTCTTCTTTTTTACACCCCAACCACACCTTTTGGTACAGTTACGCCTTAAATCTGGGGGATTTTAGCCGCCGATATCCAGCACCTTGCCACCGATTAACTGGAATACTATGTAGTTGGCAGTCAGCTCCGGTATCGAACCATTTTCCATCTGATCCCATACATCACTGTCAAATACCCTTTTGTCATTGCATAATCTTACATGGCCGTCCTTGAAAAGGGCGTTAACCGCATGGTTTTTCTGCCTCTTGTGGCAGATCTGGTGTTTATGCCGAATTAAGTCGGTCAGGCAGGGGATATGGGGGTCGAGCATATCCATTTTTTTAGCCGTCTCATCGGGCATCCTCGTAGTACTGTTCTTTGGACCTTTTGGGTCAATAGGGAGGTAGGTATATCCCATACGCACCCATTGGTTGTGTCCACTTCCATCTAAGGTATTGAAATTCTGGGGAAGACTGCCCCAGGGCCTTGGGTTATTTTAAGACTCGAACTTGTAGAGCCGATTCATATTTGTTTGATTTAGATTTCAATAATTTTCCGTAATATTTAACATGCCGGGCCGATTGTCGAATAAGGTTTAAATCCCGTTTTCACCGGCACTTTTTGTATTCTGTAGACTTCTGTCCCCTATAGGGAGACACCCCGGAAGGTTTTATATCAGATAAAGACAGTGACAGGAAAGAACTGTAAGAATAATCACCGTCAGAGGAAATTATAATTGAATTTAATCAACAAATTTGGTATTGTATTATAAATGAGGCCCAGCGGCAAAGCTGACCCAATACATAAGCAGGTCGTCAATATGTCAGGCATAGCAGTGAATGGAAGGAGTTCCCGGACAGATTTATTAATATAGTGTATGGGAGGTTTAGGAATATTGTGAAGCGGGGCATATGGATAATATCGACGGTCGTCACTCAGTATCGAGCTGTTGGCTCACTTTCCCTTTGCACTTTTTTGGCCTGAAAGAAATAGAGCCAGCGTGTATTCACTCGCAATAAGACGTAATTGAAAATCTTCGGAAACATACTATGAACGTGAAAAAGAGACTATTTGATTTCGTCTGGACTTTGATGTTTGTTCTTGTCGGTACATCGTGGGCGGCACCACATAACGGAGACATCTTTTCGCTGCTACAACCCGACGGAAGCCGTGTTGACGTAAAGGTCTACGGTGATGAATTCTACCAACGAGTAGAAAGCATGGACGGGCTTACTCTCATCCGGGACCCGGAAACGGATTGGATATGTTATGCCGAAGTGACATCCGACGGGGAGACTTTCGTCTCGACAGGAATTATTTATCACGGAGTGCCGGTCGCAGATTGGCGTGTTTCCAACGAGAAAGATAAGATTCTGAAGCTGCACAAACACCTAAGGCTCAGGAAAGAGGCCATCAAGAAGAAGGTTGAGGCAGGGCGGGCAGTGTTCCTGTCGGGGCCGGAAGAAACCATGAAGGGCCGGGATAAGCTGGAGATAGAAACTGCGGCACCGGCAAGTTCGATTCTCGGGCTAACCATATTGATAGAGTTTCCGGACGTACCGGCGGAAATAAGTCAAAATGAGATTGAGAAATTCTGCAATCAGGTTGGCTATACCGGCTACGGTAATAACGGTTCCGTCCGGGATTACTTCTATGATGTTTCCAACCAAAATCTCGAATATACAAACTATGTAACCCCGTACTACACGGCCAAGTATAACAAATCTTACTATGACGACTGCTCTAATGGACGGGCGCGTGAACTGCTTGGTGAGGCTTTGAACTGGCTTGGGGAACAGGGATTTGACTTTACCATTCTGAGTCTTAACGCGAACGACCAAATAATTGGGTTAAATGCTTTTTACGCGGGCAGTCCCGACTGCGGCTGGGCTAAGGGATTGTGGCCGCACAAAAGCCAGTACACGGGCTTTACCAGCAGCAGCGGGGTCAAAACACGTAACTATCAGATAAGCAATATCGGCAATCAGC
>Ga0307379_10002881_pt1 | contig 25144 bp, 31 predicted proteins | sample UN2MG_FD_202237 | JGI IMG/M metagenome (GOLD analysis project Ga0307379, IMG submission 202237) | Soil microbial communities from Risofladan, Vaasa, Finland - UN-2 | ecosystem: Environmental > Terrestrial > Soil > Coastal area > Acid sulfate soil | place: Finland: Risofladan, Vaasa | collected...
GGTCGCCTTTCATCGCATGCGCGGTGAGCGCCACGATCGGCACCTCGGCCGTTGGCCCGTCCAGCTTGCGGATGCGCTTGGTGGTTTCGACACCGTCGATCTCCGGCATCATGATATCCATCAGCACGAGGTCATAGGCTCTCGCTGAAAGCATCTGCATGGCGCGCGCGCCGCTTTCGGCCATGTCGTGGGTCAGCCCGAACTCATCGAGATAGGCGCCGATCAGCATGCGGTTCACGGCGTTGTCCTCGACCACGAGCACGTGCCCCGTCAGGGCTCGCGCGCCTTGCAGTCCGCTCAAGGCCGTAGGCGCTGCACGCTGCGCGGGGATTGTGAACCAGAACAGACTGCCTTGGCCTGGCAGGCTTTCGCAACCGATCTCGCCACCCATCAGCTCGACCAGCCGCCGCGCGATCGACAGGCCGAGGCCGGTGCCGCCATATTGGCCGGTTTGGGCCCGGTCGGCCTGCACATAGGCCTGGAACAATCGATCCTTCTGAAGCTCGCCGAGCCCGATACCGGTGTCGATTACATCGAAGCGGAGCGTCAGGCGGCCGTCAGCCTCGGCCGCATTCAGATGGAGATGCACCGAGCCTTCGGCCGTGAATTTGATGGCGTTGTCGACCAAATTGCCGAGGATCTGGCGAAGGCGCCCCGCATCTCCCTTGACGAAGCGCGGGCAGCTCATGCCGATATGGGCGCCGCTCGCCAACGCCTTCTCACCGGCGCGCGCCCGCAATTCGTTGCCGACGCTCTTCACCAGTTCGTGCAGGTCGAAGCCCTCTTGCTCGAGCTGGAATTGGCCGGCCTCGAGCTTGGAGAAATCGAGCAGGTCGTTGAGCACCGTCAGTAGGCTGCGGGCCGATTGCTGCATGGTTTCGGCGTAGAGGCGCTGGGTGTCGTCGAGGGAGCCGCTCAAGAGCAGCTCGGACATGGAGATCACGGCGCCCATGGGCGTGCGGAGCTCATGGCTGACAATTGCGAGCAGCTCGGATTTGGCCCTGTCGGCCGCCTCCGCCCGCTCGCGCGCCTGATACTCGGCCGACAGGGCCTCGACCAGACATTGGATCTGCTCGAACAGATCCTTCGGTGTGATGTCTTTAGCTCGCATGAATCTGGCCATCTGTTCCCCCCCCCCCGGAGAGGATTCCAGAAACCACTTAAGAGTCAGCTAAATTGCGCCCTACTAAGTCTGGGCTCGGGACGTGAGGCAGCCACAAGCGGCCATGCGCAAGATCGGAAGTGATGCGGATATCAGGGAAGGCTTGGCCGCGCTCACCCGCGCCTGCCCGCATTTGGCGCGCGTGCACGGGCTCGCCGGCGATCCGCCGCTTCGCCCCCGGCCCAAGGGCTTCGAGGGACTGACCCGAATCATCGTCGGCCAGCAGCTCTCGATCGCCAGCGCCAACGCGATTTGGACGCGGCTCCGGGGCGCCGTACAGCCCTTTGCGCCAGAGACCCTGCTCGCCATGCCGGCGGAAGCTCTGAAAGCCGCAGGCCTCTCCCGCGTCAAGATCGCGACCCTCCAGGGGCTCGCCACCGCGCTCGCCAGGGGCGCGCTGGAGCTCGGCACCCTCACCCGCGCGCCGGATGAGGTCATTCATGCGCGGCTGACGGCGATCAAGGGCATCGGCCCATGGACGGCCGACATCTATATTATGTTCTCCCTCGCCCGCGCCGATGCGTGGTCGCCAGGCGACCTTGCCCTGCAATATGCGGTGAAGGACGCGCTCGTCCTTGAACAACGTCCGAGCCTCGTACAGATGACCGAGATTGCGGAGGTCTGGCGTCCCTGGCGCGGCGTCGCCGCCAGATTGCTCTGGTCCTATTATTCGCTGAGCCGGGGGAAGACGCCCTCTTCGGCATGATCATCGGCCGGTAGCGACAAATAGCGCCCCGTTGTCCTAGTAGAGAGTCATGATCGTTTGCTCCTGTTCCATGATCACGGCCAGGGACGTGGCTGAAACGGTTACGGCACTCCGGACCGCCGACCCGCTCGTCGTGCTCACGCCCGGCCTGATCTATCGTCATCTCGGCAAGCGCCCGTCTTGCGGCAGCTGCTTGCCGCTCATCACCAAATTGATGGTCGCCTATGACGAGGAGGGCATGAACGCGTCAGGACCAAAAGCGCGGCGGGGGGTCGAGCAGCCCTAGCCAATGGCGCGCGAATTGAGCCGTTCCAAACGGCTCTAGCCGCGCGCGCGAGAACAGGCCATGATTGTTTCGAAGGTTGAGAGGAGGATGTCGCATGAAGGGTAATCCGCGGGTCATCGAATATTTGAACAAAGGACTGAGAAGCGAGCTCACCGCCGTCAACCAATATTGGCTGCACTTTCGCCTGCTCGACGATTGGGGCTTCACCAAGCTCGCCAAGAAGGAGCGCGCGGAATCGATCGAGGAGATGCATCACGCCGACAAGCTGATCACGCGCATCATCTTCCTCGAAGGATTTCCCAATTTGCAGCAAATCGATCCCTTGATGATCGGGCAGAACGTCAAGGAAATTCTCGAGAGCGACCTCAAGGCCGAATACGGTGCCCGCGCCCTCTACATGGAAGCGCGCGCTTGCTGCCGCAAAGAGGAAGACTATGTGAGCATGGATCTGTTCGAGGAACTGCTCGCCGACGAAGAGGGGCACATCAATTATCTCGAGACGCAGCTCAATTTGCTCAAAGACATCGGCATGGAGAATTACGGGCAGCTCAACGCCCACTCCGCCGACGACTTCCCAGAGGAATAGCCATTGCCGGTCCTTGTTCGCGGTCAGCACGGACGCACTGAATGAATTCTCGTCTCGAAGGACCGCGGCTCGCGCCGGCCTCTGGCGGCGCGGCGAAGCAGCTCGTGGTCTTCCTCCACGGTTATGGCGCCGACGGCAACGATTTGATCGGGTTGGGGCGCGAATGGGCGCGCCTCTTGCCCCACGCCGCCTTCGTCTCGCCGCACGCGCCGGAGCCTTGCGGCATGGCGCCGACGGGGCGGCAATGGTTCAACCTCACCTTCCGCGATCCGAGCGAAATGACGCGCGGCGTGGCGCAAGCGGGTCCCGTGCTCGATGCCTTCCTCGATGCCGAGTTGAAGCAGCATAATCTCCCCGCTCACGCGCTCGGGCTCGTCGGTTTCAGCCAAGGCACCATGGTGGCCCTAGCCACGGGACTGACGCGGAGACCCCCGCCTGCCGCCATCGTTGGCTATTCCGGCGCGCTCGCCAATGTCGAGGCCCTGCCTGAGGGGGGTAAGGGCCCGGCGATCTTGCTCGTCCATGGCGATATGGACGAGGTGATCCCGGTCGACGCGATGATGATGGCGCGCGAACAGCTTGCCCAGGCCGGCCTTCCGGTCGAATGGCACGTGGCGAGAGGGCTCGGCCACGGCATCGACCCGACGGGTCTGAAGCTCGGCGGCGATTTTCTCAAACAGGCCTTCGCCGCCGCTTCCACCTAGACCGAGGCCGGAGTCCACCCGCGCTTGACCACAAGCGGTTGCGGCGGAGCGCCCTCAGCGGCCCTCCACCCACCGCATCTGGGGGCCTTCACATTAGCGACACGTCCCTATAGTATCCCCCGGCGTAACCCGAGTGCGACGGGCAAGCTGTAAGGACCAGCCGCCTTGACCGTCGCCACCGCATCAGCATCGCCGGGTTCGTTTCCCGCTCTCGTGCTCAACGCGGATTTCCGGCCGCTCTCCTACTATCCACTTTCGCTCTGGGCCTGGCAGGACAGCGTGAAGGCGGTGTTCCTCGACCGCGTCAACATCGTTTCCGAATATGACCGGGCCGTCCATTCCCCCAGTTTCGAGATGAAGCTGCCGAGCGTGGTCTCGCTCAAGACCTATGTGCGGCCGGCGCTCTATCCGGCCTTCACCCGATTCAACGTGTTCTTGCGCGACCGCTTCTCCTGCCAATATTGCGGCGACGGCCAGGACCTTACCTTCGATCATCTGGTGCCGCGCTCGCGCGGCGGCCTCACCCGCTGGGACAATGTGGTCGCGGCCTGCGCGCCCTGCAATCTCAACAAGGGCGGCAAGATGCCGGCCGAGGCCAAGATGTGGCCGGGGCAGAAGCCCTACCGGCCGACGGTGTTCGAGCTCCACCGCAACGGGCGGCTGTTCCCGCCGAACTATCTGCATGAGAGCTGGCTCGATTATCTCTACTGGGATACCGAGCTCGAACCTTAAGGGCTCGTGTCAGCGCCGGCGCGTGGCGCCCCAGGCGGCGAGACCGGCGAGGATCGCCGACAGCACCGCGTTCCATCCCGCGAAAGACAGACCGAGAAGCCGCCACATCGCGTCGTCGCAGCTGACCACCCGGGCATTTTCGAGCTCTTTCGTCAGGCCGCCCGCGCCCCAGCCGATTTCGGTGCCGCCGGAGCACGTGACCGGCCCTGACCACCATTTCCATTCGATGCCGGCGTGATAGACGCCAAGCGCGGCGTTGACGAGAAAGGCAAGCGCAACCAGCACGAGAACGACGCGCGCAAGCGTGATCGACTCAGCCCGCGCGGCGAAGAAGGCGAGCACCGCCGCCGGCACCGCGAAATAATAAGCATAGCGCTCTTGCAGGCAGATCGGACAGGGCGCGTAGCCGCCGAGTATCTCGAACGCATGCGCGGCGAGGATGGTCGCAAGCGCAATCGCGAACACGATTGCGCAGATCAGCATCAGCTCGCCCGCAATCTTGTCCAATGACGGCCTCATCTCAGAACGCATATTTGGCGATGAAGAAGCCACCAACGATGGCGGCTAAGAAGCCGGTGGTGACGAGGGTGAGGCGACGCTCGATGAATTCGCGGATCGGCTCGCCATAGATGCGCAACAGTTCGGCCTCGAGGTAGAAGCGCGCGCCGCGCGTGATGATGGAGAGCAGCACGAAATAGAACAGATTGTAACCGGCGAAGCCCGAGGCGATGGTCACGATCTTGTAGGGGATCGGCGTCATGCCCTTGATCAGGATGATCCAAGCGCCCCATTTGGCATAAGCCTCACGGAACGCATCGATCCCCTCGCCATAGCCATAGGCCGAGATCAGCCAATGCCCGAGCGTGTCGTAGAGCAGCGCGCCGATGGCGTAGCCGACCAGTCCGCCGAGCACCGAAGCGACGGTGCAGACCAGCGCATAGAGCCTCGCCTTCGCCGGATTGGCGAGCGCCATGGGCACCAGGATCACGTCCGGCGGGACCGGAAAAAAGGAGCTCTCGGCGAACGACACCGCGGCCAGCGCGGGAAGCGCGTAGCGGCCCTTGGAAAGCTCGATCACCCTGTCGTAAAGCCCCTTCAGCATCCCGCCTGCTTACCCGGGAGCTGAAAGCTTGTCCATCGGCTCGAATAGGCCGCGTGACGCTTGCGTCATCGGTTGACCATGGCTCCGGTCTATCCCATCTTCCGGCCCGTGCCCCAGTGGCGGAATGGTAGACGCGGCAGACTCAAAATCTGTTGCCTGCAAGGGCGTGCCTGTTCGAGTCAGGCCTGGGGCACCATCATTATTTTCCGCTCAGAACCCGGCGAAACGGTGCTTTGTCTTTGGGCTAGGAGCGCGAGTGCTTCACGGGACGGAGGTAAGGCCATGAAGCTCAACGCGGATTTCTCGCAGCGCGCGGCCGTGCATGCCGCCAGCCTCCCCTGGACGGCCTCGCCCATGGCCGGCGTTGACCGGCGCATGTTGGATCGCATCGGGGATGAGGTGGCTCGCGCGACCTCGATCGTCCGCTACGCGCCCGGCAGCAGTTTCTCGTCGCATGTACACACGGGGGGCGAGGAATTCTTCGTGCTCGACGGCGTTTTTCAGGATGAGCACGGGGATTTCCCTGCCGGGTGCTACATTCGCAATCCCCCTCAGTCGAGGCATACGCCGGGCTCAGCCCCAGGCTGCACAATCTTTGTCAAACTCTGGCAATTCGACCTCGACGATCGGACGCAGGTCCGCATTGACACCAGCAAGATGCCATATGTGCAACTTCGCGACCGCGCCAACGTAGAAATGATGCCGCTCTTTCGCGACGCGCATGAAGATGTGCGGCTCGAGCGCTGGGCGCCCGGCGCAGCCATCTTTCTGCCGGTTCCCGGCGGCGCCGAGTTCCTGCTCTTGGCAGGAACGTTCGAGGAGGCCGGCGAGCAATTCGTGCCGCAGTCCTGGCTGCGATTGCCGGCCGGTGCGACGCTCAATGCGGTGGCGGGCGCCGAAGGTTGTGTCGTGTGGGCGAAGTCCGGTCATCTCAGCCAGCCCTCAGCGTCGCCTCCGTCATAGTCCGCCAGCCAGTCGACCGGCAACGGCGCTCAGCTCCGATTCGCCTTCTCGAACGCCTTGAGAAAAGCCGGCACGATCTCATACAGATTGCCGATCACGCTGTAATCGGATTCGACGTGGATCGGCGCCTTGGGATCGTTGTTGATGGCGACGACCGTGCGCGCGCCCTTCATGCCGACGATGTGCTCGATCTGTCCGGAAATTCCGCACGCCATATAGAGATTGGGCTTCACCGTCTGCCCGGACAGGCCGATGCGGCGATCCGTGGGCAGCCAGTCGACATCTCCCGTCAGCGGGCGTGAGCCAGCGAGGACACCGCCCAGAGCGGCCGCAAGCTCCTCCAGCATGGAGAGATCCTCGACCTTCTTTATGCCGCGCCCGGCCGCAATGATGATTTCGGCCTTGGTCATGTCGACGGAGCTCCTGACACGCGGTGAGGTGGCCTGCACGCGGACGCGCGGCGCAGGGAGCGTGACCTCGAGCACCTTGCTCGATCCGGCGGCGTCCTTGACCGGCTCCGCCTTGGGAAAGCGGCTGGGCGGGATGGATACGACCTGCGGGTTGCCTTTCAAAACCTGCTTGGCGGTGAAGCGGCCGCCATAGACCCGCCTCTCGATTTCGAGATTACCCTCCTCATCCCGGCGCAAGGCCATGCAGCTGCTGGCACAGGGAACCCCCAGCGCCTGAGCCAAGCGCGCCATGACATCGGCGCCCGTGCGCGTGGCGCCGACCAGGATCGTGGCCGGGGAGGCGACGCTGACCGCTTCAAGCAAGCCAAGGACAAGCTCTTCGGGCCCAGGGCGCGACCCTTCCGGCGTCTGTAGCACCAAAGCCTCGTCGGCGCCCCGCGCCAGGCAATCCTGCGCTATCGCTGCTGCCGTCGGTCCGATGGCGACGGCGGTCACGCGCCCCTCCGGCCCACACAGCGACCGGCCCGCGGTCAGAAGCTCGACCAGAGCGTCGGAGCTTTCGGAAAAGACGAGTATCTGTTGGTTGTCCATTAGACTTTCACCTCACCATCTGCGCCGAGCAGGGAAAGAAGGTTCGCCGCCATCTCTTCGGGATTGTCCCCGACGACGATAATCCGCTTGCGCGAGCTCGGCGGCGCCGTGATGTCGAGCGTCCGCAAGCAGGGACGGTCCTTCGGCTCTTCGAGATCGAACCCGGGAAGCTCGCCGATCGGTAGCTCCTTGACCGGCTTCTTGCTCGCTCCCATGACCTGAAGCACCGTCGGGATGCGGGCCTGGTTGATCTCGTTCCCAACCGTCACCAGGGCGGGAAGGTCGGCCTCCAACGTTTCGGACGTGTTTTCCGTGGAACGATGGGCGATGAGCTTGCCCTGCTCGATTGCGAGCTTCGTTGCGTAGGTAATCGCCGGAATGTCGAGAGCGACGGCTACGCGCGGTCCGACCTGGGCGTTGAATTGGTCGGCGGAGGCTTCGCCGGTAATGAGCACATCGAAGGACGAGATGTTCTCCGCGGCCTGAATAGCGCGGACCGCGCCGGCGAGCGCCAGCGCTAGGCGATAGGGGCCCACCGCGTTCTTGTTCTCATCCTTGACGAGATAGAGCGCCTCCAGCCCCATGGCGAGCGACCGCAGCAGCACGTCGCGCGGCGGCATGGCGCCTGCCAGAACGCTGAGGCCGAAGACACGCCCCCCATTCTGAGCGGCGAGCTGAAGCCCAGCCTCGATCGCGTTCTCGTCGAAGGTGCTGATCCGGAACGGAGCCCGCGCCAGATCGGGGTGCCCTTCCGCATCGGCCTGCAATTGGTTGGGGTCGGGAATGAACTTCAGGCAGACGAGTATGTTGAGCGGGCTTCCGGTCATATTGGTTCCCCTTCTTTTTGGGCCGGAGACGGCGTTATCAATTCACCCCTTGTTTCGCCTCCCTCTTGGTCGAGGGCTTCGGCGACGACCTCCGCGATGTCCTTGATTTGCAAATTGCTGTCGGGCGCTGCCATCGTTGCGCCTTGGGCTAACATTTTGACGCAAAACGGACATTCAGCCACGACGGTCCGCGCCCCAGTGCCCACCGCCTCCTTGATGCGCAGCGCGCCCGCGGATTCGTTCTTGGCCACGTCGTACCAATAATTGCCGCCGCCGCCGCCGCAGCAGAAACTCTGCTCGGCATGCCGCGGCATCTCGACGAGGGCGTCGCCATACACCGCCCGCAGCACCTCACGCGGCGCCTCGAAGATCCGGTTGTACCGGCCGACATAGCAGGAATCGTGCAACGTCGCCGGCTCCATCTCGTCGCGACGCAGCCGGATCCGCCCCTCCTTCAATAGGGTGGCAATGAGTTCGGCGTGATGCCTCACCTCGAACTCTCCGCCAAAGCGGGGATACTCGTTCTTGAGGACGTGGTAGTGATCCTCCCCCACTGAAGTGGTCCGACTCGAAGTATGGCTTTAGGCCTGAGGAGGACCTGGGATGGCAAGGAAGAGACACAAGCCGGAAGAGATTGTTGCGAAGCTACGTCAGGTGGATGTCCTGACGTCGCAAGGCCGGAGTGCGCCCGATGCGATCCGCTCGATCGGCGTGAGCGAAGTAACGTATTACCGCTGGCGCCAGGAATATGGCGGCCTGAAGTCGGGCCAGGTAAAGCGGCTGAAGGATTTGGAGACGGAGAACGCACGGCTACGCAAGGCGGTCTCTGATCTGACGCTGGATAAGTTGATCCTGCAGGAGGCTGCCCGGGGAAACTTCTAAGCCCCGCGCGTCGGCGTGCCTGTATCGAGCATGTCCGCCATGAGCTGCATGTCTCCGAGCGCCGCGCTTGTGCGGCGCTCGGCCAGCATCGCTCGACGCAGCGCAAGGTGCCGCGGGGCCCTGAAGACGAGGAGCGGCTGACTGCCGACATCATCGAGCTCGCCGGTCTCTATGGCCGCTATGGCTACCGCAAGATCGCGGCGCTGCTGCGGAATGCGGGCTGGCTGGTCAATAACAAGCGGGTTGAGCGGATCTGGCGGCGCGAGGGGCTGAAGGTCCCCGCCAAACAGCCCAAGCGCGGGCGGCTGTGGCTCAATGACGGATCTTGCATCCGGCTGCGGCCGGAATACCGCAATCACGTCTGGTCCTACGACTTTGTCGAGGATCGGACCCATGACGGGAGGAAGTACCGCATGCTGAACGTCGTCGACGAGTTCACGCATGAGTGCCTGGCGATCCGGGTCTCGCGCAAGCTGAAGTCGATCGATGTGATCGACGTCCTGTCGGATCTCTTCATCCTGCGGGGCGTGCCTGGCCATATCCGTTCAGACAATGGCCCGGAGTTCGTGGCCAAGGCCGTGCAGGATTGGATCACGGCCGTCGGTGCGAAAACCGCCTACATCGCGCCGGGCAGTCCTTGGGAGAATGGATACGTGGAGAGCTTCAATGCCAGGCTTCGCGACGAGCTGCTCGACGGCGAGATCTTCTACACGCTGCGCGAGGCTCAGATCGTGATCGAGAGCTGGCGGCGCCATTACAACGCCGTGCGACCGCATGCTTCTCTGGGCTACAAGCCGCCGGCACCGGAGGTGTTCGTGCCGAGCTTCGCCGCGTGGCCGGCTGCGCAACCCCGGCCAGCTCCGCCGGCCACGCTCCCGCTGGCGCCGAGACCGTCCCTAAACTAACATTGCAACTGGACCACTCGATGGGGGCCGATCACGCATGCTGTTCGAGCTGATCGGCGATGTTCATGTATTCGGCGCCCTTCAGCACCTGCGAGTAAACCACATAGGCGATGATGGCCTGATATTCGCGGGACAAATCCTCGTTTAAAAGCTCCGCCAGCTGGTCACGGGTAATAGCCTTATCCGCCATTGGGTTCCTCCTCCCATGAAATTCGTTGTGTTGCCGCCTGGGACTTTCATCCGCGTCGTAGATGAAAACGCTTCATAGTTATAACTGCACAATACTCAGTATGGCAGCATAACGTCGAGGGCGCGCGGGTCTAGCGGCAGCGACCGCATGAAATTCGAGGACGGTCTTTAGCGCTTCTCGACTTGGCGGCGCAGCACTTCAATCAAGGTCTTGAGCTCCGCATTCGCCGGCTCGGCTTCGGCAAGCAGCTCGGCATAGCCGAGCGCGGCGGCGCTATCGCCAGCATCGCGATTGAACCCGATCAGCGCCGCGAGCGTGTCCCGATCGCCGGGATGGCGCGCCAGACTCTGTTTCAGTACCTCGATGGCCTGCCCCCGCTTTCCGTTCGAGTCGAGCGCGACGGCATAGACATAGGCATATCTGGCACGGGCGGGCTCAAGCTCGGCGGCGCGGCCAAGCTCGGCCAGAGCGTCCTCCCCGCGCTTGAGGCGGACAAGCGCAAGCCCCAGCGCGTGATGCAAGCCGGCGTCCTCCGGCGAGCGCGCGATCCCCTGCCGTAACACGCTCTCAGCCTCGGCTTCGCGCCCGAGCTGACGGTAGAGGTCGGCGAGATTGGCTGAGGCCGGCGCGAAGCTGGGGCTCAAGCCGAGCGCGGCGCGGTATTCCGTTTCGGCTTCTGCGGCCTGCCCGCGCCTGGCGTAGAAATGGCCGAGCATGGCCCGCGCCTCGGGCCGGTCCGCATTGAGGCGCTGCGCCGCGATGAACTCACTCACCGCGCCATCGAGCCGCTCGCGATCGCTTGCTGAAAGTCCCGCAGTCGGCATGGTCGCCAGCAGGGAGGCGGCCCGGATGCGCACCCCGAGCACGGGGTCGGAGAGAAGCGGCGAGACCAGTGGCCAGGCCTCGCCCGCGGGCACGGCGTCGAGCATGTCGAGCGCGGCAATCCGCACCAGAGGCTCGGGATCGGAGAGGCCCTTCCGCGCCAGGCCGACATTGGACGGCGAGATCAGCGGAGCGAGTTCACCCAGCGCGCTCGCACGGGTGAAGGCCGGCGCATCGGCGTCGGCCGCGACCGACGCCAGAAGCTTGGCCGCGTCGCGCTCATCGGTCCAGGCCGCGTGGAAGGCTGGTCCATAATTCTGTAGCCCCTTGCGCTCCGGACCGAACCATTCCTCGATGGCGGCGGCCGCCCACTCCGACGATTTGCCGGTGTGGCAGTCGGTGCAGGCATTGCTGGTATCGAGCTTGGCCGACAAATCTGGGCGCGGCACGCGGAAGCTATGGTCGTGCCGGCGGTCGACGATCATGAAGGTCCGCGCCGGCATGTGGCAGGAGACGCAACCGACCGCCGGCTCCACCCCCTGGTGATGACTATGCGCCGCTTCCGCATACGTGCCGGCGTGGCATTGCAGGCAGAGTTTGTCGCCGGCGAGCTTGAGCTTGGCGCTGTGCGGGTCGTGGCAATCGCTGCAGGTCACGCCCGCGGCAAACATCTTGCTCTGCTTGAACGAGCCGTAATTATAGACTTCGTCCAGCATCTGCCCGTCAGGCTGATACAGGCCTTGCGCCAGCATGGCCACGATATGGGTGTCAGAGAGCGGGCGTCCGGGTACCCAATCCTCGGAGATTTGACCGCGCCGCGCGTGACAGAGGCCGCAGGTCTCGACCTCCTTGCGTAGATCGGCCGGAGATGCGTTTCGCTTGGGCTTGCCGCTTTGCGGATCTGGCTTCCATGCCGTGCCGGCACGCTCGTCGAAGCGCACCACCAGACCTTTGCTTGGATCGCTCTTCCCCGCCGGCCACGAGCCCTTGGCCCAGGCGACGTGACCCGACCCCTGCCCGTGGCAGGCCTCGCAGCCGACGCTGATTTCCGCCCATGTCGTGGCGAAGCGATCATTCGCCGCGTCGTAATGTTTGCGCAGGCCGGTCGAATGGCACTCGGCGCACATGAAGTTCCAATTCTGATTGAGCTTGGTCCAATGCAGCACGTCGTCGTGGCGGATTTCTTCCTGCGGATAGAGGTGGAACCAGCGCTGTCCGCCTTTGTCTTTGGCGCGGCTGTCCCAGGCGAGCGACAAAGCCTGCAAGCGGCCATCGGGAAACTCGACGAGATATTGCTGCAAGGGATCGAGGCCGAAACTGTATTTCACCTCGAAATTGGCGAGCTTGCCGTCCGGGCCGTCCGTCTCGACCAAGAACTTGCCGTCCTTCTTGAAGAAGCGGGAATGCACGCCGTAATAGTCCAAGCTCGCATCGTTGAAATCGCCGAGCACGGTGGCATCGGTCGCGTGCGCCATGGCGTGTTTGTGCTGGGAGCCCTGCCACAGCCCCGCCTCCGCCTGGTGGCACCCGGCGCAACTCTCGCTGCCGACGAAGCTCAGCTTTTCCGTCGAAGCGCCGCCACCGCCGCCGGGGTCAGCGTCGCGTGGCCCGTAGAGCCCGAACAGCACGCCCCCGGCGATGACGAGCGCAGCAGCGGCCAAGGCGGCGATCCAGATTGTGCGACTGGAGCGCAGGGTCGATGGCGCCGCCTTGGCCACCGCCTCTGGCGCAACTGGGGTGGCAGCCGCCACGGAGGATTGCTTCCCTCCTCTCCCCTTCGAGGATGCTTGGCGCCGCTTGCGGGTCACTGTGTTCCCATTCGATCAGGACAGAAGAACGGGACCTTCTGGAGCGGAGACCCGGCGCCGTCAATGTTCGACGGCCAATCGTCAGCCATTCCTGCGGTAGGCGATAGTCTGCGGCAGGTGTTCGCTCACGACTTTCTCACCGTCCACGGCGAGCGTGGCCTGACCGCCATTGCCCACGCCACCCTTGCGGCCGTTCCCAGCGCCGCCGCCGCTGCATATGTCTTCCGCATCATGCACCCCGTCCTCTGATTCGCCCCACCTCAAAGCATCAGGGCAACGCGCTGGACGAACCACGCGGCGGCCAGTGAGCCGATGCCATAGCCGGCGACGGAGCGAGCCCAGGGGAGTTTGAGAGTCAGCAGGCGGTCGATAAGCGCCTTCAAACCGAGTACGGCAAAGACGAACAGGAGCTGGCCGGCCTCGACTCCGAGGTTGAAGGTGAGCAGCGCCAGCGGCACGTCGGACTGCGGCAGGCCAATTTCCTTGAGCGCCGCGCCGAAGCCGAGACCGTGCAAGAGGCCGAAGGCAAAGGCGATAACCCAGGGCGCCTTGCTTGCGAGATCACTCTGGTTCCGTTTCTGGCCAATGGTCTCCGCCGCCACGAACATGATGCTGAGCGCGATCACCGCCTCGACCGGCGCTTGCGGGATCTGCGCCCAGCCAAGGGCGGCAATGGCGAGGGTGATGCTGTGGGCCACGGTGAAGGCTGTGATGACTTTCACCAGCATCCATGTGTTGCGGACGAGAAGGAGAAGCGCCAGCACGAACAGCAGATGATCAACGCCGAGTAGGATGTGCTCAACGCCGAGCAGAAAATATGTGCGCGCGGTGTTGAGCCACGTAGCTGCGGCGGCCACAGTGAAAGCCGGTTGGTCGGGAGTTAGCCGGGCCGCTTGGACCGAGCCGTTCGCCGACTCCACCCGGACCACGACATCGGTGAACGTGCCGGCAAGCCCATCGATCGAGACGTGACGCTCGGCCAGCCCGCCAGGGCAAACGACGACGAGATGCTCCAGCAAAGCGTTGCCGGCATGCTCCGTGCGTGGCGGCTCCTCATTGGAGCATTCGCCTGGCAGGCGCACATATAAGCCGAGACGCATGTCGCCCCGCGCCGGCACCTTGAAGCGCACGTCGTAGCTTTCAGCGCCGGTTTGCCTGATCTCCAGAAAGCCGGGCCTCAATTCGTGGGCAAGGCCGGCGCCTTGCAGCATGAGCAAGAGAGCGAGGGCGCACAGGAGACGGATCATGGCCCGGGCTCCGGCTCGGGCGGAGTGGCCTTAGCGGCAGGCAGCACGACATCGTATTTGGCAAGCAACTCGTCGTAGGTCTGATCCTGGAATTCGTCGCGCTTCCGTTCCCGCCACTCTTGCTCGACAGCATCGCGTACTTCAGCCAGCTTCGGGTCATAACCGTCGACCCGCTCTGTGACGCGCACCAGATGGAGGCCGTAAGGCGATTTGATCGGTCCAGCCCACTCCTCCTCAGGTAGATCGGTGAGGTTGGCCGCGAAGGTCTCGCCAAAATTGCGAGCGATGCCGTTTAACGGGGAGAGTGGCATTGAGGCCGGAAGCAGCGTCGGATCGCCGACGTCGGGAGGGACAGCGCTCGGCTCCGAGACCTTCAGGACACCCAGGGCGTGCTTGGCGCGGACCGCTGCGGGTTCTCCTGCTTTCTTGGGATTGAGGAACACTTGGTCGAAGGCGAGACGCGGCTCGACCCGGAACGCCGCCTTGTGGGCATCGAGAAACGCCTGGAGTTCGGCGTCGTCGGCGACAAGAACCTCGTCGCTCGGCTCGATCACGAATTCCATCTTCTGCTGCATGCGTCGGCGGATCAGCGTGTCGTCGCGATCGAGACCCAGCTTGAGCGCTTCGCGGTAATACACCTCCTCTTTAATGTACGCGTCGACGAGACCGCGCAGTTCCTCCGGCGTTGGAGGCCGCTGCCAGGTCTTGACGAAGACTTGCGCAAGCTGCTGCACCCGTCCCTCGGTTACGACGATCTTGTCGCCTGCTCCCTCCTGCGCATCATCGGCCACGAGCGCGTAGAGCCCGAACACCGCCGCGCCGATCAGGACGAAGTGGACCAGCGGTTCCCGGATGATTTTCGAGACGAAGGCCATGCCGATCGCGCGCCCCTATCCTTTCGGCGAATACCAGATCGGTGAGGTGTAGGCGCGTTCTTGCGTCGAGACCGGTGCGCCTTTCGGGATGTCGACACCGAAGCGGAAAGCGTCATAGGTCGACCAGCGCGGTGTCGGAATCTCGATCACCCGGGCGTAGTAGAAGGCCCGCTGCTTCGGATCGAAATCAGGATCGGTCCAGACGATCGCCAGTTCAGAGTCGCCGATCGTGTTGGTGAAATTGGCGGTCTTCGCATCGACAGTGTTGCCCACCGGCGGCACCTTCCCGTCGGCACCAGCCTTGCGATCGTCACTCCAGACGACGTCGTAGACCTTCTCGTGGGTCTCACCGCTCTCATCGAGCCAGCCTTTGATAATCTGAATGCGATCGAGATTGCCGCCGATGGGGTCTTTGAGGGCATAGACCATGAAGGTTGGCGCCTTGGCGTCCTCGGGCTTCGCCGGTAAATCCGCACCCATGGGCACGCCTTTCTCGTAACCGACAAAGGCGGGCGCCCGGCTGGCGATATCCTCATCGTCGTACTCCCAGCCGCCGAAGAAGCGCACGGCCATGCGGCTGCCGGTGGTCGCGTAGACTTCCTTGCGCTCCATGGCGTCAAAGATTGCCTCCCGCGTGTTCTCCGGGGCCCAAACGGCGGCGAGCCCTGAGCTCACCATCTGCCAGCCGTAGATCGTGCCGACGTCCGTCTTCATGAAAGGATGGGTCATGCGTTCGGGGCTCGGTTCGGCGCCCGAATGCTTGCCGAAGAAGTTGTCCTCCTGCGCAGTCGCCAGCGACGTGTGGCTGTCGGTGGAGCCGACCATGCCGAACTTGTAGGGGTTGGTCCCAAACTTTTCTTCGAGCACGAGCCCCCGCTTCAAGGCCGAACGAGCATACTCTCCGGCCAACATGTCGTCGGTCTTGGCTTGAGAGGCGTCAAGATTACCGATGTCCCATATCTCGTAGTTGGCGAACTCGTCGTTCGGTGACAACAGCGGGTGAGTCTCACCATCACCCTTGATCTGCGTAGCCTCGTAAAGGGGCTCCCACTTGTCCCGCTGGTCGACATAGAACTTGTCGAGCTTGCGGCCCGTGTATTGCGCATCAATAGGGAACATGATGCCGTTCGATAGATTGCCGTTATGGGCGATCGCGAGAACGTCCCCGCCCGTCGATTTCTCATACGTGTCGAGCCACTTGTAGAGTTCGAGAGGATCGGTACTGCCTTGGGGTTCGATCGTTGTGTAAGGCACCATGCGGAGCGCCTTATCAGCGTCGTCGCGATACACGACAACACGGTGCAGGTTGTTGCCCTTGGCCAGCGACGTCCATTCATAGCCGATGAAGGCCGTGAAATTGCCGGGATCGTTGAACTCCTCGGCCGCGTCCACCGTCTCCTTCCACGCGGATTTGTATGGCCGGGAGTCCGGCGTATACATCAGAGACTCTGGGAACTGCCCTTGCGAGAAAAGCCCGATCAGCTCCAGCGCAACCTCGACGCCTTTGCCCGCTTGGATCAGCTCATACCAGTCCTTGCCCTTTGGATCGGAGAGGATGTGCGGCTTGCCGGCAAACAGGTCGGGAAAGAAGCCCATATTGTCGGAGTGGTCCGCCACGACGAGGAAATCGAGGGGGCGAGAAAGCTTCACCGGCAGCCCCGTTGCCGAATTCAGCTCCTCGCCACGGGCGAAGCGATACGCCTCCCGCACACCGAGGCGGTTGCCGAAAGCCCCTGCGTCCATGGACATCGCCGTGTGAAGATGGGTGTCGCCCCAGAGCGGCCGGCTGGGAAAGCCGCGCTGCGCGTAGGGTGAGTAGGCCTTTCCCTTGTAAGCACCGGACAAGACCTCTTCGCCATCAGGGGGCGGCGGCACCTGTGCCCAAGCGGCTTGAAAGCCCATGAACAATACGAGGGCTGACATGCTGAGAAGCGACGTCAGGCCAGACGCGCTCACTGAACACGTCATAGCTTCGATGTTGGGCCGAGTTGTACGCATCGTTTCCTCCCTTATGCATCGCTGGCGTTCCTGGCGGAGTCCTGCTGTTAGTCGACAGTGACGTTCTCAATCGTGCCGTTGAAGGCAAAAGGCCGGCGCTCGAAGTAGTCGAGAGAGACAGGCGAACCGAGATCGGTGCCGACATCGAAGGTCTCGCTGGCGGTGAAGGCTGCGGGCACCGTGCGCTTGACCGTGGTGTGACCGACTTCCGCCCCATCGACGCTCAGCACGACCTCCGCCGGTGCTCCCGGCTTGGCGATGATCGTATCGACTTCGATCCGGTGCTTGCCGGGGCTGAGCTTCTCCTTCGCGCGCGCCACGGTCCGCGCGCAAACGGCGGCAAATCCGAGGCTTCCGAACAGAGATAGGTTCAGCCCAGCGCGGCCCCGAACCGCACTGGGCGTGAACCCAATTCCCGATCGCGTTCTGGAATATCGCCCATGCGATATCATAGTCACTGGATATCGCTCTCGAGCCTCATCAGCGACTTCTCGAGCACCTCCATCTGCCCGCCCACGGTGAAACTCGCGGGCTTTTGCCGCGGCGGATAGCTCTTGAAGGTTTCCAGGAACTTGGCGACATAAGTTTGCGCCGGCACGAGGATGTAGGCGCGAGAGATCATCCAATCGTAATAAGTGTTTGAGGTGATGTCAGCGCGCTCGTAAGGATCCCGGCGAAGGTGGAAGATCTTGGGCACGCGTAGCTCCGTGAACGGTTCGGCCCAGATCCTCAACGTGCCCGTCGCCCGCTGCTCCAGGAACACAATCTTCCAGTCCTGGTAGCGCAAGGCCATCATGTCGCCGTCGTCGGAGAAATAGAAAACCTCGTTGCGCGGCGATTTGGATTCCTTGCCGGTCAGAGCCGGCAGGAAGTTGTAGCCGTCCAGATGGACTTTGTAGGTCTTGCCGCCGGCGTCGTAACCGTCGAGCAATTTCTGCTTGATGTCCGGCTGGCCCGCTGCGGCGAGAAACGTGGGCAGCCAATCCATGTGATGCATGATGTCGTTCGACACCGAGCCCGGCTTGATCTTGCCCGGCCAACGGACCGCGGCCGGCACGCGCCAGCCGCCTTCCCAATTGGTGTTCTTCTCGCTGCGGAACGGCGTGGTTCCAGCGTCCGGCCAGGTGTTCTGATGCGGCCCGTTATCGGTCGAGTAGACCACTAGGGTGTTGTCGGTGATGCCGAGCTCATCGAGCTTTTGCAGAAGCTGGCCGACATTCCGGTCATGCAGCACCATCGCGTCCGAATATTCGTCCTGCCCGGAAATTCCCAGGTCCTTGTCGGCGACATGGGTGCGGAAATGCATATGCGTGCCGTTCCACCAGACGAAGAACGGTTTGCCGGCCTTCACCTGCCGCTCCATGAAGTCGATGGCCGCCGTCACCGTCTCGTCGTCGACGATCTCCATGCGCTTCTTGGTCAAGGGGCCAGTGTCTTCGATCGTTTGCTTGCCGACCTTGCCGAAGCGCGGATCGACGGTGGGATCGTCCACATCACTTGCCCTGGTGTGGAGCACGCCGCGCGGACCGAATTTCTGCCGGAATGCGGGATTCTTCGGGTAGTCCTCATCCTCGGGCTCCTCCTCGGCATTCAAATGATAGAGATTGCCAAAGAACTCATCGAAGCCGTGCACGGTCGGCAGAAACTCATTCTTGTCGCCGAGATGATTCTTGCCGAACTGACCCGTGGCATAGCCGAGCGGCTTCAACAATTCGGCGATGCTGGGATCTTCGGCACGCAGCCCGAGATCGGCGCCCGGTAGCCCGACCTTGGACAGGCCGGTGCGGAACACGCTTTGCCCGGTGACGAAGGACGACCGCCCGGCGGTGCAGCTCTGCTCGCCGTAATAGTCGGTGAAGATCATGCCCTCGCCGGCGATGCGGTCGATATTGGGCGTGTGATAGCCCATCAAACCCTTGGTGTAGGCGCTGATATTGGCCTGGCCGATATCGTCGCCCCAGATGACGAGGATGTTGGGTTTCGTCTCCTCGGCCTGCACCGGCGCCGCGATGAGCACGGCAACGAAGCCGGCCGCGAACAGATTCAGGGCCTCACGTTTCATGGCTGTCTCCTCCCTTGGCAATTAGATCCCGTTCTTTTTGTCGGCCCTTGCCGGGAGGAATGATCTATTTTTATGCCCATTTATGGGCAACGGATTCCGTTCCCAACCCGGGTAAGCCAAAAAACTGCGCGTTACGGTAGACTTGACATAGCGCAAGGCACGGGGCGCGACGCTTTGCTTCCTAGAAGCTCGGTACTTGAGGGTATATTTCCTGGACAGGGTGTGATTGAAATAGGCCGCATTTGGCGGGGTCGCCGGGCAGTTCGGGTTGAGAAACATGAATTATGAAGCTTATTTTCGCGAGCATCTCGATGCTCTGCATCGCGAAGGCCGTTACCGGGTCTTCGCCGATCTGAAGCGGCGCTGCGGCCACTACCCGGTCGCCGATCACCATGCCGGCGGTGGCACCCGCAACGTGACCGTGTGGTGCTCCAACGACTATCTCGGCATGAGCCAGCACCCGTCAGTGCTGGCGGCTATGCATGAGGCGATCGACACCGTCGGGGCCGGCTCCGGTGGTACGCGCAACATTTCCGGCACCACGCATTATCATGTCGAGCTCGAGGGCGAGCTTGCCGATCTGCACGGCAAGGAGGCGGCGCTTCTGTTCACCTCCGCCTATGTCGCCAATGATTCGACGCTGTCCACCTTGCAGCGGCTGGTCCCTGGCCTCGTGATCTTCTCCGACGAGAAGAACCACGCTTCCATGATCCAGGGCATCCGCCATGGCGGCGGCGAGAAACACATCTTCCGCCACAACGACGTCGAGCACCTTGAAGAGGCGCTCAAAAAATACCCGCTCGGCACGCCTAAGATCATCGTGTTCGAGAGCGTCTATTCCATGGATGGCCACATCGCCCCGATCGCGGCGTTCTGCGACCTGGCGCAAAAATACAACGCGCTGACCTATCTCGACGAGGTCCATGCGGTCGGCCTTTACGGACCCCGCGGCGGCGGCATCGCCGAGCGCGACGGCCTCATGCATCGCATCGACATCATCAACGGCACGCTGGCCAAGGGCTTCGGCGTCATGGGCGGCTATATCGCCGCGAGCAGGGCCTGCTGCGACGCCATCCGCTCTTATGCTCCAGGCTTCATCTTCACCACCTCGCTCGCGCCAGCCATCGCCGCCGGCGCGCTTGCCAGTATTCGCCATCTGAAGCAGAGCAGCGTCGAGCGCGAGCGGCATCAGGAGCGGGTTCAGAAGCTGAAAGGCTTGATGGCGGAGACCAGGCTGCCGGTGATGGACAATCCAAGCCACATCGTGCCGGTGATGGTCGGCGATCCCGTCCATTGCAAGGCGGTGACCGACACCTTGCTCGAACGCTATCGGGTCTATGTGCAGCCGATCAATTATCCGACCGTGCCGCGCGGCACCGAGCGCATGCGCTTCACCCCCTCCCCGGTTCATACCGACGCCCAGATGGCCTACCTCATCCAGGCGCTGCAAACGCTCTGGGCCGCCTGCCCCGTGGCCAATGGCGAATATGTGAGGCTCGCCGCCGAGTAGGGCCTCATTCCGGGGTGAAATGCAGGGCGAGCCAGATCGTCGGCGGCTCGGTCCTGGTCCAGGTCACGCGATGGCGGCAATGCGCCGGCAAGAGCACCCAATCGCCCTCGCCAAGCTCCCGATCCTCGTCCTCATTTTCGAGCCTGAGCCGCGCGGTGCCAGCGATGACGACCACCCATTCATCGGTGTCCTGATCGTACCATTGGCCTTCGGGGGTCGCCTGGCCGGTCGACACGATGCGCTCGACGCGCAGGCCTTGGCGGTCGAGAAGCAAATCCACGACCTCAGCCCGGAGTGGCCGTGCGGGCAGATCGCGCCGTAGATTGCCGGTCCTGACCATGCTCGAGCCTAACACAGGCGCGGTTGGGGCTTGTTGTGGATGCGGAGATGGCGGAAAACCAGCGCCATGCCAAGCTTAGACCCGCTCACCCGTGACCGCCTGATCGTGAAGGGCCGCGCCGCGCTCCTGATCATCGACGTGCAGAATGGGAGCTTCGGGCCGGCCGCGGCGATCAAGCCGCCGGAGCTTCACGCCGCGAGCGCCCGCGCCATTCCCAATATCCGCCGCCTGCTCGACGCGTTCCGGCGCGCGGATCTCGAAATCATCTATACGGTGATGGAGAATTTGACCGCCGACGGGCGCGACCGCAGCCGCGACTACAAGCTCTCCGGTATCAACATCGCCAAAGGCTCCTGGGAGGCGCGGGTCATCGACGACATCGCGCCGCAGCGCGACGAGATCGTGCTGCCCAAGACGTCATCCTCGGTGTTCAACTCCACCAATCTCGACTATCTCCTGCGCAATATCGGCATCGAGGATGTGTTCGTCGTGGGCTTCCTCACCGACCAATGCATCGACCACGCGGTCAAGGACGGCGCCGACCGCGGCTACTACATGACTTGCGTCCACGACGCCTGCGCCGCCGAAACCGAGGCCCTGCACCAGGCCGCGCTCTCGTGCTTCAAGGGCTATTGCCGCATGCTCTCGACCGATGAGGTCTTGGGCCTCGTCCCCGGCAGCTGAAATCACTTGCCGCTGTTCAGCACCTTGATGTCGAACGGCTTCAGTTCGCTGCTCTTCTTCAGGAAATCCGTGATCTGGGTGATCTGCGTCACCGTCGCCGACGAGATGACGCCGGTCGAGCAGGTCGTATCGGTGTAAGAGTCGGTGACGATTACATAAGGCCCTTGATCCTTCACGCTGGTGCAAGCGCAGCTGGCCTTGGTCGGATCGTCCTTGTCGACGGTGCAGGGCTTGTCGAGGCACCAGGCCCAGGGCCGGTCATTGGTGCAGATCGCGTAGCTCTTGACCGGAAAATAGCGCGATTTGAGCTTGCCGCTGCTCGTTTCGGTCTCGTCCTGACAGGCTTCGCCCCCGGCCGAATAGCCGGTCTTCAGATCGCAAGCGCAAGACACCGTATCCTTCGTGCCCGCGACCGGCGTGCAGGGCGCCGTGGTGCACAGCGCATAGGTGCTCTTGCACAGCTTGAAATCTGGCTGGTCGTCAGCCGAAGCGCCGCCGATCGGCAAGGCGATAAAGGCGGCGAGTAGGGACAAACCGGCAAGCTTCCACATTTCAATTGCTCCTGTGAACGGGGGCTGATCGGTGACGACGAAGGTTCAATAGATTTCGGCATAACGGGCGCAGAGCTCCGGCGGCTCGAGCCCCTGGACATAACCGAGCTCGGAGCGCTTGTGGCGGAGATAGGCCTCGAGGAAAATCGGCCCGAGCCAGTCCTTGACCTCGGTGCTGCGTTCCATGCCGTCGAGCGCCTCTGCGAGTGAGCGCGGCAGCGGCGGCGGAGTTCCGCCTCTTTCCGGCAGCGCCATCTGCTTGGCGATGCCGTCGGCGCCGGCGAAGATTAGGGCGCCGAGCGCCATATAGGGACTCGCGGCGCCGTCGGAGACGCGGAACTCGATGTTGAATTGCTTGGCGATCTTTTTGGCGGTGTCGGCGGCGAACACCGGACAGATGCGAAGCGCGGCAGCGCGATCCTGTTTGACGATGTCGATTTCGGTCGGCGCCCAGCGGTTCGGCGTGAGGCGCAAATAGGATACCGGCGACGGCGCCGTGATGGCGGTGATCGCCGGCAGATGATGCAGCACCCCGGCGCAGAACTGCGCCGCTACCTCGCTCAGACCGAGTGGTGCATCGGCATCGTAGGTCACGGGTGCACAAGCTGCGTCGCGCAGGCTGAAATGGATGTGCACGCCATTGCCGGCGCCATCAGCCACCGGCATGGGCGAGAAGATGGCGCGATGTCCGAAGCGAAAGGCGACCGCGCGCGTGAGCTCGCGCACGATCACGGCCTGGTCCGCAGCTTTCAGCGCCGGCTGCGGTGGCACCGTGACCTCATATTGGCGCGGGCCGTATTCCGGCAGGAAGGTGTCGGGCTTCAGCGAAGCGGCGCGCAGCGCAGCAATCAGGGCTTCGCCGAAGGCGCCGGCGCGGCGCCAGGCGCCAAGACTATAGGCATGACCAGGCCGGTCCTCGACGCCGGTATAGACGAACTCCTGCTCGAAGGCCCCGATCAGATGGAGCCCGCTCGCTTCCTTCAACGCCGCCGTGGCCCGGCGCAGGAATTCGCGCGGGCAGCATTCCCAAGCCGTGCCGTCAATGTTGCGAATGTCGCCGAGAAAAAAGTGCTCTGGCGGCCCCTCGTCGGCGAAGTCGACCCGGACTTCGGCTGAAGCATCGGGCACGATCATCAGATCGCCGCCGGTGCCGAAGGGCGTATCGAGGATCGGCCCGAAGGCCGTCTGCATCAGATTGGAATGGGTCCAGCCGATGCCCTTCTTCTTACGCGCCTGGAGCTCGCGCGCCGGGAAGCCCTTGCCACGCACATGGCCGGCGATGTCGCAAGTCCCGACGAAAATCAACTCCTCCCGCAACATTACGGCTCCTTCCGCTTCCGGCGCCAGCTTTGGCAGTGTACGTCATGATGATGAACAAAGCCGACCCAGAATTCTTCGATCTGCTGGTCGAGAGCTATCGGCGGTTCGTCGGCTCCGAACCGGAATTCCTCGAAGGTCGCGCGCATTCGGCCGCGTGGCTGTACCAACAGGCGCGGCATTGCGTGCTCGCCCATAATACCGACGCGGACCCGCGCTTCATCTATGCCAACCGGGCGGCGCAAGCTTGCTTCGAATATGAGAGGGACGAGATCGTGGGGTTGCCGTCGCGTCTCTCGGCCGAGGCCCCGGACCGCGCCGAGCGTCAGCGCTTGCTCGACGCCGTCGCGACCAACGGTTTCGCCACCGGCTATCGGGGGCTCCGCATCGCCAAATCGGGACGCCGGTTCTGGATCGAGGACGGTATCCTGTGGCAGCTCGTCGACAGCGGCGGCGTCCATCGTGGCCAGGCCGCGAGTTTCGGCCGCTGGCACGACGCCTAGCGGGCCTCGTCCTCCACGCCCCTTCCGTGCGCCAAAAGCAGGGACTCCATAGCAAACGGCTATTGGAAGATCGGTCTCCCGCCAACCACCTATCACTTGTTCGACCGGATAGGCGGCCAGCCGGTTGAAACATCGATCAACAGGCCGACAGCAAATGGAGAACTCTCATGAAGACGATCTTTCTCGCCGTCGCCTTGGTTGTCACCTTCGCTGCCGCGCCCGTGATGGCCGAGCAGTTCAGCCCCTTCAGCCAGCAGCGCTAAGCCTTACCGGCTCAGCCACAGACCCAAGACTAGGAGAATTCCGATGAAGACGATCTTTCTCGCCGTCGCTTTGGTTGTCACCTTCGCCGCCGCGCCCGCAATGGCCGAGCAGTTTGCCTACTTCCAGGCCTATCATCCGTAACCCCGCGGGACCTCTCGCTTCGGTGATCCGATGACCACCAATCTCTTCCCCCTTCCTTATTGGGCACCCGCGTTGCAGCGGGTGCCCCTCTCTTTTCTGCTCTGCGAGGAAATCTCGATGGCGGAGGGCACGCCGATCATGTCGCCTGCCCTGAAGGGAGAGCGCATCACGTCAGCCGCATTTCAGCTCAGCGGCCGGATTGTTTCCGGCGCTGGACGTCAGCTTGCGAAACCTCTCCGGCCTTGATCAGGGCCTGCACGCAACCATGCGACAGGCTGCGGCCAGCCTTGTCCATGCATAGCCGCAACGCCTGGGATTCGAGCCCATATTCCTGGCAATAACGGCGGTAATCCTCCCGGCACTCCTTTTGCACCAGCGGCGTGATCGACGCCGCCAGCACCACCGGCACGAAAGCAAACATCGAGATCAACGCGAACGGCAGTGCCGCGCGGTAGGATGTCATGGTCGGAGCCCCCTCAAAAAATCCGGTCAAGCCATCGGAGAAGCATGGCGAAGAGCTTAGACCGATTCCGTGCCGGGGCGAGGGGCGGGGGGGAAAAACAGCCGCCGGCTGACATATGCGCCACAGCGTGAGCGGCCTAGAGCTCAAGTGAGAGTTGCAAGCCGGCCTTCGCGCGCGTGAGCTTCGCCTAGGCAGCCGAACCGCACAGACCGAGCTTCGGCACGATGCGGCACACCGGGGCGCAATGGCGCGCCGACGAGACGCAGCCGCAGACCTCCCCGATGGACGCGCAGGATCTCTGCGTCAGGGCATGGCCCGGCGCCGGGGGCGCGAATGCGGCGGAGATCAGCGCCAGCATGAAAACCGTGGAAAGACGCATGGCCGTAATCCTAGTGGATTGAATCCAACACTTGATGCCCTCGCCTGACGGCGGCGATGATTTTGTCAGGATTGGCGGTCCAGGTGAAGGGCTTGGGCATCTGGTTGGTCTCCTCGATGAAGCGGTTGATGGCA
>Ga0307379_10002883_pt1 | contig 25142 bp, 22 predicted proteins | sample UN2MG_FD_202237 | JGI IMG/M metagenome (GOLD analysis project Ga0307379, IMG submission 202237) | Soil microbial communities from Risofladan, Vaasa, Finland - UN-2 | ecosystem: Environmental > Terrestrial > Soil > Coastal area > Acid sulfate soil | place: Finland: Risofladan, Vaasa | collected...
CTATTAATATTAAGTTCCACATCATCAAAAGTTATAATCTGATCTTTTTTAATATTTATTTTAACTTGACTGCCTCCCAAAAGTCCAATAGGAATATAACCTTTTTCCTTCATCAGCTTAAAATCTACAGCCAGTCCGGAATAAGTATAACCTCCAGCAGTATCTAATAGCTCTCCTTTTTGCAGGTCTTTTTTTGCCCTTCCAGCAACAGAAGAAACAAAATTATTTTTTATAGTTAAAGTTGGTTTTTCTTCAAATATGACATCATATAGGGAAAGAGGAGATTCAATATTACCCAGGTGATATGGCTTGTAAAGTACAAAATTAGGTCCCTTACCCATTTTTAGATAATCCAATTCCTCTAATATTGATTTCTGATCCGAAGTAAAAACTACAAAAACTCCTGGAGCTACATCTCCTACTGCGTAGTCTACAGCTGGAACAGAATTAAGGATTCCACCATCTCTCCTGGAGCAAAATACTTCAGCAAGCTGTTTAACATTAACCTGGGGTCCATGCATGCCTGTCTTATCAATGGGGTAACCTGTAGCATTGGATAAAATAGCCATTTCTAGCATGGTTTTAGTTCCATCTACAAAAGAAGCAATACTCTTGGGGCTGACCCCTGCTTCCCTGGCTTTTTCAGAAAAATCTTCAGGTGTACAGTATATATTAATGGGATTATTTTTACCTTTACCTGCTGAAATTATTTTTAAACCCAGTTTCTGGCAAAATTCTATCAATTGAAGGGTAGCTGCTGGTTCATCACCCGCACCTACACTATAAATTGAACCTGGCTCAGCAATCTTTTTAAAAATTAATCCCAAAGTTATTTCTGATATGGCATTAAGATTAATTACACTCTTTCCTTGCAGCAAGCACTTAAAAATGATTTCTACTGCTTTTTCAGTATTTATTTCACTTACTATGATAGTGTCATAATTAATATTACTGATAAATAATTCAAGGCGGTCAGTATAAAATTTCTGTTTAATATCTTTTTTTTGTTTGTTATTTAGTGAAAAATAGGAAAATTTTTCAAAAATTCCCGCTTTTTCCAGTACCTTTTTAGCTTCTCCTAAATCGTAGCAGTAATAGCTGGTAAGTTCGATATCGGGCAGGTTTTCAATTTGTTCTATAAGAGTGGAAGTCTTTTGACCTGTATCAGTTTCATAGCTCCCAGCAATTGCCACTTTGATTCTATCTTGATTTTTATAGTTATTAATATTCATGTCTTTACCTTAAATTTTTAATTATAGATAATAAAAAAATAGTTAATAAAAAGCTTCTAAGTTTTTAAATATTTCTCTATTGTTTCCACTATTTTATGGGCAGATAATCCATATTTTTCAAATAACTCTTCAGGTAATCCAGATTCTCCGAAACAATCTCCTATGCCAATTCTTTTTAAAAATATGCCTCTGGTCTCTTCCAGAGTTTCTAGTACTGCACTTCCCAGACCGCCAATAATACTATGTTCTTCACAGGTAAATACGTTTTTTGTCTTGGAGCAGCTTTCGAGTATAAGATCTCTATCTATAGGTTTTATAGACGGCATATTGATTACTTCGGCTTGCAAGCCCTTTTTTTCTAGGATATCAGCTGCTTTTAACATCTCAAAAACCATCATCCCACAACCAACCATGGTTAGGTCGCACCCATTCCTTAACACTTTTCCTTTCCCCAGGATAAATTCTTCATCTTCAGGAGTTATTATGGGAACTTCATCTCTTCCAAGTCTTACATAAAAAGGACCATGAATATCTATTATTTTCTCCAGGACTTTTTTAGTTTCCAAGGCATCACAAGGAACAATTACTCTCATACCGGGAATGACCCTCATTAACGCTATATCTTCTATGGATTGGTGGGAAGATCCATCTTTTCCAACAGAAATTCCTGCATGAGTTGCTACTATTTTTACATCACAATCTGAATGTACCAGAGTATTTCTTACCTGCTCAAAAACTCTTCCAGATGCAAATATAGCTAATGTTGAAGCTATTACGATCTTACCTGTTTTGGAAAGGCCGGAAGCAACTCCTATCATATTTTGTTCAGCAACACCGGCATCAAAAAACCTTTCCGGGAATTCATTGGCAAAAAGACAGGTTTTTGTAGAGAGAGACAGATCTGCGTCCATTACCAGTAGATTACGGTTTGTCTTCCCGATTTCAACAAGTGCTTCACCAAAAGCGTCTCTTGTAGACTTGTTCATGTTTGTTTTTATAATATTTTCCATTATTAAAAATTCTAAGTTTTATTAGATCTGCTTCAGTTTTTGATTTAATTCCCTTATTGCCAGTTCACAGTCGTTACTGCTGCACGGTTTTGAATGATATGCATTATTGTTCTCAAGAAATGAAACACCCTTACCCTTAATGGTATTTGCTATAATCACATTTCTATTACTCCTGCTATTCTCAAAAGCACCGACTATCTGTTTCATATCATGACCATTGATCTCTAATATATTCCAGCCAAAACTTTCCCATTTCTTATCCAGCGGTTCAAGCTTCATGACTTTTTCAGTAGGCCCATCTATCTGGTAACCGTTCCGGTCAATAATAGCTGTTATATTTTTTAAATAATAATTTGAAGCGAACATTGCAGCTTCCCAGACCTGTCCTTCATCGCATTCACCATCTCCAAGTAGACAGAATATATGTCCATTGTGATTTTCATATTTATATCCAAGTGCCATTCCTACCGCAGCTGAAAAACCCTGGCCGAGAGAACCGGTTGAGATCTCCACACCAGGTAATTTCTTGCAGTCAGGATGGCCCTGCAATCTGGAATTTATCCTTCTCAGGGTAAATAATTCCTCATCAGGAAAATAACCACTCATCGATAATAAGACGTAAAAAGCGGGAGCTGCATGGCCTTTGGAAAGGATAAAACGGTCCCTTTGTTCCCACAGGGGTTCGTTAGGGCGGTGATTTAAGATATGAAAATACAATGCAACAAGCAAGTCTGTACATGATAAAGATCCTGCAAGATGGCCGCCTTCACATTGTGTAGTCATCTTTAGGATTTTTTGCCGTGCAATATTAGATTTTTTTTCCAGCTCCCTTATAATGTCAGCCATGATCCACCATCAAATAAAAACTTTTTAATTATAATATCATTTGAATAAAATTTTTACAAATGATATTATATTCTAAATAATAAATAATTAATTAGCATATGATATAATTAAAAATATATGATATTGACTTTTGTTATATTGTACTTTAAACTATCATATGTATTATTTAATAACAATATGCTAAAAATAATTTCAAAGTCTATATACATTTAAAATGAGAATATTTTCTTTTCTGCCTGATTATCATAATAATAAGTAATTTTTAAAATATTATATAAAGAAAACAGGTATAAATTTTTAAGGAGGTGGTTTGAAGTATCATATAGTTTTATACTTATTATTAATTTAAAAGCATAAAACTGTAAAGAAAAAAAATTTTAAAATCTAAAAATCGATAAAAAGGGGGAGGTGGTCTTATTGGAAGAAAAATGAGATTTGTTTTAGAAAATAGTATGACTGTTCTATTCCCAAACAAATCTCAAGGGTATTTTAGCAAATATTAAAATCAAAGAGGAGATTGAAATGAAAAAAATATTGATTTGGCTGTTATCTGTTGTTTTAATTGCTTCAATGGCTTTTGCGGGAATAAGTTGTAAAGCAGAAGCAGTTGAAGAAGTATCAGAAGCAGCAGAGGAAGTTGCTGAAGAAGTAACTGAAGAAGAAGCAGCAGAAATAGAGGAACCTGCAGAACAAGTAACCCTTTCCATGTGGATGCAGGACTGGCCTGGAGGAATAGCATTTGTAGGTGCATTTAATGATTATTATACGGGAATGTACCCGAATGTCAGCATTGAGTGGACCCTGATAGGATGGTCAGATCTTGGCCAAAAAATAATACCTGCAGTTATAGCTGGTGAAGAGCCGGATATAATATTTGGTTATGGGGAATGGTTTATTGGTCAGGATGTGTCCCAATTGTTTTTAAAATTGACGCCTGATGCTTTTACCAAGGATGAAATGGCTGAATTTATTTATCCAGAAGCATTTGATAAAGTAGATGCAATCATGGGTAGTGATGGTGAGATATACGGAGTAGGTTGGAGAATGGGACCTGACTTTGATACGGTAACTGTCAATATGGATATGGCTGATGCAGCAGGAGTAGACATAACAACAGTAAGTTCCTGGGATGATATAATAGATATATCCAAAAAGATGACCCAGTACAATGATGATGGTTCAATAAAAGTTTCTGGTGTATCTCTGGACAATTACTGGACACTCTGCCAGGGATATGTAAACATGGTAAGACAGCTTGGCGGGGGTCCTTTTGATGCAGCCACCGGGACCTGGGATTTTAATTCTCCAGCAGGACTGGAAGCAATTGAAATACTGGATCAATTTGTTGAACAGGATATATGGGATCCTACTTCAGGCTCAGCATTGGATGCATTTACAAAAGGCTTAACAGCAAGCTTCTTCATAGGACCATGGTATACTACTTATGCCTGGGGAACTTTTCCTGATATGAACATAGACCTTTACCAGGTACCGGCAATAGATGGTAATCTTGTAAATCTGGTTCCGTCCATACAGATGATGAGTTTCTCAAAGAAGGTTGAAGGTTCCAAGAAAGATGCAGTACTGCTTTATGCAAAAGAGCTGATAAAGCCGAAATTTATGGAGCTCTATGCTGCAAATGATCCCGGCATAGGAGTCATCCTGAACAAAGTATTTGTAGATAATTATAAAGATGGTGATTACGAAGGCATGTGGGCAGATGAAGCTTCAGCTACATTGGTCGGAAGATCTGTGGCTGAGACCGAAACCTTCATTCCCGGCATAGTTCCAATTCCTCATAAGACCACTTTTGATCAGTGGGCTCAGATAATGACCCCGGAATTCCAGAAAGTATTTATCGAAGACGGCTCTTATGAAGATTTTGTACAGGCTATTTCTGATGGATTGACAAAAGCCGAACAAGAAAAACAACTTTAAAGACAGATAATAGTGTATTAGTGGGGCATATAATTGTGCCCCACTAAAAAAATTCAAAGAGGTTAATTTAAATTGAATAAAGGCTCAAATTTATTTCATGTTAAACCAAAGTCATGGGATGAGAAAAACCATAAATCGAAATTCAAGGACTTGCGCGGGAAAAAACCTATTAATTATTACATATTAGTTACTTCGCTTATTTTATTATCGTATTTTATTTTACTTTCAGTCTGGCCTTTTGTATATAACTTGTTTATAAGTTTTTGGAAATTAAATCTTTCCAGCCCTAAAATTTATGAAAAGTTTGTAGGTATTGCTTATTACAAGCAGGTTTTAACAGACCCAGTATTTATTAAATCTCTTACAAATACTCTTACCTATCTTGCAATTTTTGTAGTTGTCGGATTAGTTATCGCCTTAATTCTAGCTGAAATGATTCACAGAACTTATGGTGTAGTTAAAAAAATATATACTGCAATGTATTTTACACCTGTGGTCACTTCTTTAGCGGCAACTGCTCTGATATGGAAATTAATATATTATCCAAAAGTTGGCGTTTTAAGCACTTTTTTGACAAATGTTTTTGGTATGGAACCCCAGACTTTCTTACAGGACCCAAAAATTGCCCTTTTTTGCATAATAATATTAGACATGTGGAAAAGCATAGGTTTAGAGACAGTCATATTGCTGACTGGAGTAGAAGAAATTCCAGAATCTTATTATGAAGCATCTCTAATTGATGGGGCAAATCCCTTCCAGCAATTTTACAAGATTACTATCCCGTTGCTTCGACCACAGATATTTTTTCTATTTATAATAAAATCCATTTATGTTTTCAAGGTTTTCGTACCCGTATATATGATGACCACTTATCCACAGGGAGGACCAATGAATTCGACACAGGTCCTAGCGTTGAATCTTTACCAGCAAAGTTTTCAAAATTTAAAATTTAGTTATGGTGCAGTTGTTTCTCTGATTATTTTTGTACTAATGTTGTTCTTTGTAATTATGCAAATTAGATATTTTAGGAGCCAGGTGGAATAATGAATAAACTAAAAATAAGGAAGCATAAACCTTTTTTGTATTTCTACAGGACAATTCTGCATATCCTGCTTTCTATTGGTGCCCTTGCTTTTATATTTCCATTTGTATGGATGCTGCTATCTTCATTTATGACGAATACGGAAATTGTTGCCTCACCAATTACTCTTTTCCCGAGATCATTTTATTTAGAGAATTTTAAAACTGTTTTTGAAGAAATACCAATTGAAAGGGCATGGTTTAACAGCCTGCTTACTTCAGGCCTGGTTACTTTTTTTGTTCTTTTTACTTCATCGCTTGCAGGGTATATGTTTGCAAAAATGAGATTCAGAGGTAATAATTCATTATTTACACTGGTATTGTCAAGCCTGTTATTTCCAACTCACGTTATTTTAGTGCCGCTATATTTGCTTGTAAGCCAGATGAAACTGTTAGATTCATATATAGGAATAATATTACCATTTTTAATTTCTGGTTTTGGAGTATTCCTGCTGAGACAATTTATATATGGAATACCTGATTCCTTGATTGATGCAGCTAAAATTGATGGAGCAAGTGATTTTAAAATATATTTAAGGATAATTCTTCCTCTTACCAAACCCATATTATCAGCTCTGGGAATACTTATATTTGTTTGGACTTATGATGAATTATTATGGCCATTGATTGTAATTAACAGTAATGAGATGAAAACAATTCCGGTAGTATTAGGGCACTTCACCAGGGCACACGGTCAATATCCAGGATCCAGTATGGCTGCATCTACGCTCGTAGTTATTCCTATTATAATAGTCTATTTAATTTTTCAGCGTAATTTTATAAAAGGCATAAGCATGACAGGAGCCAAGTATTGACCTAATAAAAAATAATTTTTTATTAAATATACGGTATGGTAAATGAATTCTAGACAACGTCTTCTGACAGCAATATCAAGGGGAATTCCTGATAGAGTCCCACGAGATTTAAGTTGGGGTCTTTCACCAATATTTTATGAAAAATTCAAAAAAAATACAGGTGAAACTGATTATTATAAGTATTTTGAAATAGACTACAGGTTGCTCGATTTTAAACCTACAAAAAAAGTAGTAGATTTTTCAAAGTATTTTAGTGAAAGGGCAGATGTACCGGGGTTCTATAATGACGAGTGGGGGATCGGTCATGTTAAGAGTGCAAACACCGACTTTCATTTTGAACATATTATATCACCTCTGAAGTTTGCTGAAAGTGTAAATGATATAATTGGCTATCCTATACCGGATTTTATGGAAGAATACCGTCATGCTCATTTTGATGAAAAAGTAAAAAATTTGCATGACCAGGGAATGGCTGTTGCAGGTGTTTCTGCCCAGACCTTCTTTGAACAGGCATGGCTGATTAGAGGTTTTGAGGAACTTATGATGGATATGATAGCTAAGCCAGAAATAGTTGAGTGCTTACTTGGTAAGCTTCTTAAGCTCCGGATAGAAATGGCAAGGAGGTTTGCAATGGCAAATGTGGATGTTTTAATGCTCGGAGATGATATTGGAATGCAGACCGGTATGTTAATAAGCCCGCAGCAATGGAGAAAATGGTTAAAACCAAGGCTTGCCAAAGTAATTGTCTCAGCTAAGGCTGTAAAGCCTGATATCCATATATTCTACCATTCTGACGGTAATATAGAACCAATAATAGATGAACTTATAGAAGTTGGGGTTACTGTATTAAACCCAATCCAGCCAGAATGCATAGACCCTGCACAAATCAAAAAGAAATATGGTAGCAAAATTTCCTTCTGGGGAGCCATTGGAGTGCAGACAAACCTGCCTTTTGGGACACCTGAGGATGTAAGGCAGGAAGTAAAACTAAGGATGGAGACCATAGGAAAGGATGGAGGTTTTGTAATAGGGCCTACACACTATATAGAGCCAGAAGTACCATGGGGAAATCTTGTTGCAATGTTTGATGCGATAGAGGAATTTGGGTATTACAGGTGATATAGTTATTGAAAATTTTTAATTAATATGTTTAGAAAGGTGATATTTTGAATAGCTTAGAAAGAGTAAAAGCTGCAATTAGATTAGAAAAAGTGGATAAAATTCCAGTTTCATTTGAACTGGTTGGTGAGACAGACCTGAAGGAATTTTATTTTGGGGCACCTAAAAATTGGAAACCTAAAAAATATAAGCCCTTTGTTTTTGATATAGAAGATTACGTAGAGGAAAAAGACGCAAGAAAAGAGGATGAATGGGGCGTTATATGGGGTTATGGAGACACCTTATCGGCGGGTGGAATTCCTATGGAGGGGCCTCTAAAAACCCTGGAAGATATAAAAAGTTACAAATTTCCTGATCCATATGGTCCAGGCAGATTTGATAAAATCTTATCAATTATTGAAAATTATAAGGATAAATATTGCTATGTTACCTGGTTTGGACTGCTTTTTGAAAGGCTACATTTCCTGCTTGGCTTTGATGAAACCCTTATCGGGCTCGCAACTGATTTAAAAAAAGTAGAATATGCTTTGGATAAAATTGTAGATTTCCAGCTGCAGCTAATTGACAACCTTGCTGTCAGTTTAAAAGGTAAGGTACATGCATTTGCCTCTACAGATGATTGGGGTGGGCAGAAAAATATTTTTATTAACCCGGAGCTGTGGCGGAGGGTATTTAAACCCAGGTATGCCAGGATTGCTGAAGAGGTTCATAAACACGGTCTGGATTTCTGGATGCATTCAGATGGTAAGATTGAGGAGATCATACCTGACTTTATAGAAATATGTGTTGATGTATTTAATCTTAATACCTCAAGGCTCCTTGGAATAAAAGAGTTTGGGGAAAGGTTTGCCGGTAGATCCTGTTTCTGCACCTATATTGACCTGCAGGATACTGCAGTCTTCGGCTCCAGAGAAGAGATAATAGAAGATGCTCACGGCCTTGTCAAATATTGGAGTAATGATTTTGGAAGCGGAATCCTTGCTATGGACTACAGGGGTAATGAGATCTACCAGGGTTTATACACACCGGAACAGATACTAGATAGAAAGAAAATAGCTCTTGAAGCTTTTAAAGAAGCCTTTAAGAGAAAAATCGAGGGAAGCTTATAGTCTTTTATTTGATCGGACTAAAATATATACAACTTAAAAGTATTTAAAAAGATTGGAGCAATTATTATGAACGGCTATAGAGTATTTAAAAAAGGAAGCTATAAATTTAACCCTTTTGTAATTTACGGTAAAACTCTTGAAAATACCTTTGAAATAACTTTTTCGGAATATGGGAGTAAAAAAGACCTGTCGTTCGGGATTTTTAAAATGGAAAATAATCATTTTGAACTCACTTATCCAAACGATGAAGTTATGATGATTATGGAAGGCGGGGTAATTATAACAACTGATAATGGCGAGTTAAATCTGGAGGCGGGTGATATTATCCAAGTAAAGGAGGGTTTAAAAGCAACTATTACCACAAAAAGATTTGTAAAAATATTTTTTGTTGGCTTTCCTGTAAGGAGTGTGCAGTAAAAAATAATAAATACATAAATATATAAGTTCAGATTATTTGATGGAGTCTATAAAAGCGAAAGGTAGTAATGGGATTTAAATATAACATACCAGAATACAAAATATTATCAGATTTAGAATTGCAGACTATTAATGAGATTTCACTTGACATATTGAAAAATATTGGAGTTAAAATTCCCCATAGTGAAATCCTGGAAAGATTGGATGGTGCAGGAGCCAGTATTGATAAAGAAACTCAAACAGCAAAGCTGCCAGGACAGCTGGTCCTTGATTCCATATCAAAAGCTTGCAAAAAACATATACTTTATGGGCGTGACCGCAGCAAAAGAGCGGAATTTGGATATGGTTTTTTTAATTTTAACGGTAGCTCCGGACAATACCAGATAGTTGATCAAAAAATACTGAAGCGTCGTAATCCCAATATAAGTGATTTAAAAAAAGCAATAACCCTTGGGGATTCTTTAAAAAATATTAATATGGTTGGAGCCCTGGTAGTTCCAGCTGATATTCCCTCTGAAGTCTCAGACATAATAACCTTTTATTATTTATTAACAAGGACTTCCAAACCCTTTACAGGTTGGGTATTTAGTGGAAGATCAGCCCGGATAATTATTGAGATGATGGAAGTAATAGCCGGTGGGAAGGAAGAATTAAGGGGATATCCATTTTATGAAGTTTTTATTGAACCCATAAGCCCTTTATCTTTCAGGAAAGAAAGCCTGGAGATATTAACTGTATTTGCGGAAAAAGGACTGCCGGTTGGTTTCAGCCCAATGGTTCAGGTGGGAGCAACAGGGCCCTGCAGCATACCAGGCACTCTGGCACAGGAAAATGCTGAGATTTTATCCGGAATTACTGTTGCACAGTTAATCAGGCCAGGACTTCCTGTCAGCTATGGAGGTATTCCCCATATTTTTGATATGAAAGCTCAGATGATCTCTTTTGGTTCTCCTGAACAGGCACTTATGGCAGCAGCAATGACACAGATAGGAAAATATTATGGATTTCCGGTATACAACAATACAGGGATGAGTGATTCCAAATGTGTAGATGCCCAGTATGGAATAGAAGCGTCTGCAACCCTTGCCTTTGGAGCACTTACCAGAGGTGATATTTTCGGTCACCTTGGGATTTGTGGAGCAGATAATGCTGCAAACCTGACACAGCTAGTGATAGATAATGAATTAGCCGGGTATTTTATAAGAATTTTTTCTGGATTTGACTCTAATGAGGTTAGGGATGCATACAAGGAGATCTTAAAAGAAGGAATAGGTGGAAATTTTTTAGGTAATGATATGACTATAAGAAAATTCAGGAAAGAAATCTGGTATCCAGAACTCATGGACAGAGTTCCGTGGGATTCATGGGAAAAAAGTGGCAGCAGTAGCATTATAGACCGGGCACTGGAAAAAGAAAAAGAAATATTACAAGGACATGAAGTATCACCACCCAGTGAAGATAAAATAAGTGACTTAATTAAATTACTTGAGACACATGGAATTAAAATTTAAAGATTTTTATTGCTTCTATTAAAGTTTATTTTTTTGCATTAAATAATAAAAGCTCAGGAGGCTATGGTAGTGAAAAAATATATGAAAGCAGCAATTCTTGTAAAACCGGAAAAAATGGAGGTGAAGGAAATTCATATACCTGAACCGGAGGTAGGCTGGGTCAGGTTAAAGGTAAAGGCCTGCGGAATATGCGGAAGTGACATGCATTATTACAAGGGCAATTATCCTGAACTGGAGAGAGGAAGTGCTATAGAAAAAAGAGTTCTAGGGAAAATTTATGGCCATGAAGCAGTAGGGATAGTGGATAAACCCGGAGTAGGTGTTACAAAATTTAAGGAGGGGGATAGGGTTGCTGTAATACCGCCATTTCCCTGTATGAAGTGTGAGTACTGCAGGGTGGGTTTATATGAAGACTGCAGAACCCTGGAAATAATCGGATATGAATATCCTGGAGGGTTTGCAGAATATATGAATGTTCCCCAGAGCAATATTTTTCCAATACCGGTTAACATATCGTTTGAGGAAGCAGCTACTCTTGATGTATTAACTGTAGGGGTGCATGCAGTCCACAGGGCAGGAGTTAATATCTCAGACAGGGTTGCAGTGCTTGGAGCAGGTGCTATTGGAATTGCGCTGATTGCAGTGGCAAAAAAAGCAGGCGCAAGGGATATTTTCGTTACAGCAAAGCACCCGCTGCAACAGGAAATAGTTAGAAGAATGGGAATAACAAAAATATATGACCCGGCAGATAAAGGAGTTATTGAAAGAATAATTAGTGAATCTGAAAACCGCGGGGTAGATTGCGTACTGGAAAGCGTAGGAGTTTCTGGCAAGGTAATAGAATTTGGTATTTCCATATTGCGCAAGGGGGGGAGGCTGGTTTTTACAGGCTTATTTGAAGAGAAAGTAAGTTTAAGTTTCTGGGATATTCTTATAAAAGATGCAACAATTTCAGCATCCGGAGCTTATGGTATGTGGAATCTGGTGCCTGAATTTGACCTGGCAGTTGAGATGCTTGCCAGCGGTGAATTTCCAGCAAAGGATATAGTAACCCATAAGTTTCCTTTAGAAAAAATTAATGATGCCTTTCAGCAAAAATTAAAACCAGAAGAAAGAAGTAAAACCATAAAAGTGGAAATAGTATTTGAATGATTGAAAATAGACAGTTTTATTATTTTGTTCATATTCTGATTTTCATTGCAATTTTTATAGCCCGGAGGTGAAGATAATGGGCAAAGAATTTAATATAAAACTTTTAACAGGAAGTGCTGTGAAAAAGATTCATGATGAATCTTTAAGGATTTTAAAAGAAATAGGATTCAAAATTCCGTATAAAAAGGTACTTGATATTTTAAAGAAAAATGGTGCCAGTGTAGATTTTGAAAATGAAGTCGCAAGATTTCCCGAAGAGCTGATTATGGAATGTTTAAAGCAACAGCTCGAAAATAATAAAATATTTTTTAACCGGCATCCCAGGTACAAAAAGTTTGATAATATAATGAAAGGATGGATGAGCCTAGGGAATACTTACGAGATCTTCGAACCAATTTCCCTTAACAGAAGAAAAAGCAATCTGGGCGATATAATAAAAGCCATAGTCTTGGCAAATGGGCTGGATAATATCGACAGGGTTTCAGCTTTTGTGGTGCCCAATGAGTACAATTACAATGAAGAACTCGTAGATGTGATCCAGTATTACCTGCTATATTTATTTTCAAAAAAAAGGTATTTTATGGGTATCACCAGGAAATTCAACTCAGCAAAGTGTTTGATCGAAATGGCAAAAGTAGTTGCTGAAGATGACTTTCAACTTAAAAGCGGAGACCTGCTTGAATATGAATTAGAGGCGGTAAAAAATCTGGAATATTGCCCGGATCATGTAAGGATTGCATATGAATATGCTAAAAACAAGCTCCGGGTGAGAACTACCCATTTTGCTTTAATGGGCAATATTACCACCCTGAATTATGCTTCTACCATAACTCTTTTAAATGCCCATATATTGGCTGGAACAGCATCAATTATATTAATGAATCCTGAAAATGCCTTTGCGAGATACATTTGTGCTGCTCATATAACCAAAAAGGGCGATCCCTCCCTGCCTTTATATGGCAGCCCCAGCCAGTCTATTTTTGCCTTTATGGCAAAGCAAATGGCTGATTTTTATGGATTTGAAAGCTGCTATACAAATTCAAATATTAGTGACGCCTTTTTGGATGATTTCCAGTTTGGTTTCGAAAAAGGGGTTTCTGCTACAATACCCAGGATGCTTGGATTCAACCAGTGTGGGGTGGAAGGAATTGTTGGATTTGACGAGGGTTCAAGTTTTGAAAGGCTGGTAATCGGCAATGAGTTCTTAGGTTATCTTAATTTCATATTCGGTCATGATTATACAGTCGATGATAAAACAATCGATTTCGAAAGAATAAAAAAGGTTGGTATTGGCGGTAATTTTGCTCCCAGTCCCGGAGAATTTGAAAAACACGATGACCTGTACTGGGATTCTGACATATTTATAAGGGAATGGCATAAGGACTGGAAAAAGAACAGGAACCTTGCTTCAGACAGGATTAAAAATAAGATACAAAATATTTTAAAGGAAAATTTCCCACCTAAAATAGTGATAAGCGAGAGTAAGGTGAAAAAATTAGATGAGCTGGTAAAACACTACATAAAAGAGCGCAATTTTCTGGAAAATTTTAAAAAAGACCTGGATTATGTTATTAAGACCGTAAGCAGTGATTTATAAAATATTTTTCTAAAAGGCAGATTTTTTAAGGAGGCATATCATGAAGAAGAAGTTAAAAATTGTAATAATTGGTGCTGGAAGCGCAGATTTTGGGCAGGGTGTACTTGCAGATTTTATGACCAGTGAAGAACTGAAAGAATTTGAGGTAAAATTGGTGCTTGTTGACATTGATAAGGTAGCCCTTGATAGGATGTTCAGACTGGCAAAACTTATAAAGGATTTTCATAAATCCAGAGTTACCATAGAAGCTAGTACTAACAGGCTTGAAACCCTTCCTGGTGCAGACTATGTAATTACTTCTGTAGCTGTTAGAAGGTGGGATTTATGGCAAAAGGACTATTTTATTCCCGCAGCTTACGGTTTTAGGCATGTATTTGGTGAAAATGGCGGACCCGGTGCTGCTTTTCATACTATGAGAAGCTTAAATATCATGATACCCATATGCAGGGATATAGAAAAATTATGCCCTGATGCATATTTATTTAATTATTCTAATCCTGAGAGCAGGGTATGCCTTGGAATCAGTAAGCTTACAAAAATAAAGAATGTGGGATTGTGCCATGGACCAATGGAAACTCTGGCTAAAATAGGGCAGGTACTTGAAAAGCCTGTCGAAGAAATTGACCTGACCATTGCAGGTATTAATCATTTTCACTGGGCACTTAAAATTATTGATAAAAAAAGTGGAAAAGACCTTTACCCGGAACTTGATAGAAGAATTTATAATTTCAACTGGGATGCGGATAATATGACTCTGGCTCTTTATAAAGTATTTGGGTTATTTCCATTTCCTGCACCAAGCCATCCAGGTGAGTACATGAACTTTGCCTTTGATATTGCAGGACCGAGATTTATTTACTGGGGCATTGGTCCTGTATCTTTAAACCAGAGTGCAAAAGTGACAGACCTTGATTTCTTTATAGAAGAAATGTCCAATACCCCAAGCTATACACTCTGGTCACAAAATCAGGTTGCCAGAATAGACAAGATCCTGGCAGGAGAGCTACCAATTACTGATAAGGACTTGCTTTTAAAAAAGGATGTAACCGAACCCAGCAGAGAGATATCAATATCCCTAATCTGTGATATGGAATTTAACCGCGACAGAAAGGAGCTTGGAGGAAATATAATGAATGAGGGCTTTGCTATTACAAACCTTCCTGAAGACATGATAGTAGAAGTTCCCATTAAAGCAAATGCAGGGGGAATAAAACCTGTAAAAGTGGGTAAACTTCCGGATGCTATTGCTGGAATGTGCAGCACACAGGGTTATATTCAGAATCTGCTGATAGAAGCCTTTGAAAAAAAATCCAAAAAAATTTTCTACCAGGCGCTTGTTATTGATCCCATAGTGGACAACGTAGACAGGGCTGAAAAAATGATGGAGACCATGCTTAAAGCTGAGGCTGAGTATCTGCCGGAATTAAAGTAACATATTATATATCTGTAATGATATTTGTAATTATAAAAATAAATTGACTTAAAAAATCTTATATTGAAATCAGGGTAGGAAGGCATTTTTATTGATAGAGAAAAATAGGAAATATTTTATCAGTGGTGGATTAACAGAAAAAGACATGGACAGGATGCATAACGCCATGCTTGATTTAATAGAAAATGTTGGCCTGGAGATTCCTCATGGGGGTATTTTAAAACTTATTTCAGGAATAAAAGGAGTTAAAATTGAAGGTAAAAAGGTAAAATTTCAACCTCACCTGGTTGAGAAAGCCATTTTTGAAATGAAATTTCCTGATTATGTATTAAATGCAGAATATTTAATAAATGGTGGGGCATATGAGCTGAATATCCTGGATCTTGATAATGGAAAAATTAGGCCTGCTATTACCAGTGACCTGAAAGATATGGTAAAAATTGCCGATTCCTATGGGATCTATGGTTCCTCACCAATCAGGCCTACTGATATAAAATCAGCTGCCCTGCAGGAAATTACAATGTATAAGGTTTGCTGGGAAAATAGCCGTTATATTTCTAACAGTATTTTTGATGCAAATGAAAAATCAAGTTTTAAGTCTGCAAAGTATATTTATGAAATGTCATTGGTTGCCGATAAGAGGTTCTCGTTGGGATTTTGGATAAAAAGCCCTTTCAGGGTTGATTTTGAGGAATTAGACATAATCTATAGGTTTCTCGATAAAAAGATACCCCTGTGGTGCGCTACCATGCCTATTGCAGGCGCTACTGCACCAATTTATTTTACCGGGGCATATGTGCAGAGCATGGCTGAATTATTTGCTGGTCTTACCCTGCTAAGCATTATAAACACCTGCAAGGAGCCTCCTGTATGTTCCATTATCGATTCAATCAGGGCTTATGCCTTTGACTTTAAATATTCCAGTTTTGTATACGGCTCGTCAGAAGATGTAATAGGCACCTTATTTCAAATACAGCTTAATAATCGTTACAGGATACCTGTTGTAGCAAAAAGCCTGTTAACAACCTCAAATGATATAGATATTCAATTTGCTGCTGAGTTAATGGCCCATACACTGGCAGCTGCACTTGCCGGGGCAAGAATATTTACAGGTGCAGGTTTTTTAGCAGTAGATGAAGTATATTCAGCCGAAAAGATAGTAATAGATAATGAAATAGTGCAATATGTAAAAAATATTGTTGAAGGTTTCCGATTTTCTGAAGAATACCTTGCTACTGATATTATTAAGGAAGTAGGAATAGGAGGTAATTTCCTTAACCATGATTCTACTCTTACAGATTATAAGAGTGCTGTCTGGTATCCTGAAGTATTTGAGCATATAATGCTAAGAAACTGGAAGAAATTAGGTGAACCTGATTTAAGAGATAAGATTAGGGTAATGGCAAAAGAAAGGATCAAGAATCATTGTTATCAATTACCAGAAGATGTTCTAAAAGAAATAAATTATATTTATGAAAAAGCCAAATCAGAGTTTGGAGGCTGATATGAGTAAAGAATTTAATCCTAAAATACTAAGTGACAAAGATTTAGAAAAAATACACGAAAATTCTTTAAGGATACTGGAAGAAGTAGGAGTGAAATTTCCTAAAAAAAGAATATTAGATCTTTTCGAAGAAAATGGTTTTAAAGTAGATTATGAAAATAAGATAGTTAAAATGCCCAGAAAGTTGGTAGAAAAAGTTATAGATAATACTGTAAAAAATACTAAAAATTATTATCATAAATATGAAAAACTTGATGAGAACAAACGTAATATAGACAGTATTATGACTATTGCCAACTTGGAATATTTCATCGATTTTGAAACCTATGAAAAGAGAAAAGCAAAAATCATAGATATATTAAAATCTATTATTGTTGGCAATGAACTCGGTTTTAAGAGAGTCTCTTGCTTTGCCAAACCGCATGGATATGATGATGATTCAGTCACTATAATTCAACATTATCTTTTATACCTATATTCAAAAAACAGATTATTTAAAAATCAAATGCATCATTCATTAAATTCTGCCAAGTGTATTATTGAAATGGCAAAGGTGGTTGCTGAAAATGACATCCAGCTGAAAAATGGAACCCTGGTTGAGTTTGAGTTTGAACCTATTAATAATTTGGAGTTTTCAAAGCAAGATCTTGAAGTTGCAATTGAATTTTCAAAAAATAAAATGAAAGTCTTAACAACACATTGGTGCTGGATGGGTTTTCATGCTCCGCTTACACATGCCGCTACCTTAATATTGGCAAATGCTAATATTTTAGCAGGAATTGTAGTATTGATGCTTCTAAATCCTGATACTTTATTTTTTGATTATATCTTTGCTACTCATTCTTTCAATAAAAATAACCTTGAGATGCCTTTGTTTGGCGGTCCCAATCAGGCTATTTTTGCCATGGCAGGGAAACAATTAGCTGATTTTTATGGTTTTAAATACTGTCTGGCTTCCTCTGGAATAACTGATTCAATTGAAAATAATTACCAATCTGGTTTTGAAAAAGGTGTAAATGCTGCTTTAGCCTTTGTTGCAGGAGTAGATAATGTTGGAGTGAGAGGTATTATTGGTGCAGACCAGGGTGTCAATCTGGAGCAACTAATAATAGATAGCGAGATGGATAAATACTTCAATTTTATTTTTAACCGAAAAATTAATGTAAATGAAAAGACCGTCGATTTTGAATATATAAAGAGTTTAAACATCGGAAAAGATTTCTTAAATTCACCTGGACATGATGAGAGGCTGAAAGAGAATTATTGGGATTCAGATATTTTTGTTAATGAATTATACAAGGACTGGTCTCCAGGAAATTCGAATGAGAAAATAGAAGGCAAACTAAAAGAGATATTGAAAAATAATTTTCCACCTGGTTTAGTGATAGCCAAAGAAAAGGAAAAGAAATTAGATGAGATAATTAAATCTTATCTGGGAGATTCAATTTATAATAAATTTAAGAAAGAGTTAGAAAAAGCCAAAAAAACAAAATTATAGATACTTGATATTCTTTTTCTTAAAAAAATATTGCAAGGTTAGTTGATAAATATTTAAGAAGCATATTTGTATAAAAGGAGTTAAATTTGCAAGATGAACTATTAAAAAATAGGGTAAGTAAGCTGTTTTATCAGAGAGGCCTATCAAAAAAAGAAATTGGGGAAAAATTAAGATTATCCAGATTCAAGGTAGCTAAGCTATTAGAAGATGCATTAAAAGAAGGTATGGTTAATATTAATATTAGGGAGATAAAAGGAACCTATCTGGATTTAGAAGATGCACTGGAGGAGAAATTTAAGATATACGGAGCTGTAGTTACAGAAACTTCAATAGATGATGATTCAACTAAGAAGAATATAGGAAAGGCTGCGGCTGGTAGATTAATTGATATGGTCTATGATAATGACGTTATTGGAGTTGCATGGGGCACCACTATTTTTGAAATGGTTAATGCACTACCTAATTATGTGGAAAGGAAAAATATTACAGTGGTTCAAATTACAGGAGGCTCAAACCAGGTTTCCAGTGAAATTAATGCATCAGAACTTACAAGGCGAATGTCAAAAATATTTAACTCTAAAAGCTATTATCTGCATGCCCCTGCTATATTAAACAGCGAGGAAGCGAAAAATATTTTACTGTCAGAAACAGATATTAAAAATACCTTTGAGGAATTTAATAAAATAAATATAGCTGTGGTAGGAATTGGAAGCATTAAACCTGAACCTTCTACAATATTATACAGGGACGGATTTATAAGCAAAATGGATTTTGAAAGCATTTTAGGAAGCTGTGCTGTGGGGGATATTAATTCATATTTTTATGATAAAGATGGCAATAAATGCAGCACGGCTTTAGACAATAGAGCAATAGGAATGAATTTAGATCAGATAAGAAGAGTAAGATATGTTATTGGAGTAGCTGGTGGAGATAGAAAAATAGGCGCTATTTATGGGGCGCTAAAAGGAAAAATTATAAACTTAATTGTTATAGATCACGAAACAGCAGAAAAATTATTGAAAATAGAATAGTTAAAATAATAATTAAAAATAATCTATCTTATAATTCGACATAAAAAATAGAATGAAAAATTACGAGTTCATTTTGAAAAGAAGAAGCATTAGGAAATATAAAAATATAGATATTCCAGAAAACGACATAGAACTTTTATTAAAAGCTGCTATGCATGCTCCTATACCTTATAAAAACAGGACTTGGAAGTTGATTCTTATTAGAGAAAAAAATCTAATTGAAAAAATATCTTTAGTAAGTGGTAAACAAACTTGGATAAAAGATGCAAACTTGATAATTGTTGGTGTAATTACCCCTGTTAAAAGGGCAAAAAAGTGGAAAATTGTTGATATAACAATTGCCCTGGAAAACATAATTCTGATGGTAGAAGCATTAGGGTACGGTTCCTGCTGGGTGGGATATTTCAGGGAAAAGGAGCTAAAAGAACTTTTAGAAGTACCTTTGGACCATCAAATTTTGGCATATATAACTATAGGGGCTAAGGATGAGGTTCCAACCAAAAGGGATTATGGAAAAATGGATGATTTTATTTATGTGGATAAATTTAAATAAACCAAAAGATTTTTAAATTTTAATATATTTACTTTTTAAAATTTAAAGGAGAGGCGGTTATGAAAAAAATTAAAGTTGTAGTTATAGGAGCTGGCAGTGCTGGATTTGGCCAAGGAGCAATTGCAGACCTTGTTGCATCTGAACCATTGAAAGAATTAGACCTGGAAATAGCCTTAGTTGATATAGACCAGAAGGCGCTTGACAGGATGCATAAGCTGTCATTTATGATAAGAGATTATTACAAATCAAAAGCAAAAATCAGCGCTACTACTGATAGAAAAGAAGCTTTTCCCGGTGCGAATTATGTTATTGCTTCAGTTGCCCAAAAAAGATGGGACATGTGGGAGAAGGACTTTTATATACCCCTTGCTTATGGATTCAGGCAAGTCTTTGGTGAGAACGGAGGGCCCGGTGCTGCATTCCATACTCTCAGGAGCCTCAATATAATGATACCAATCGTTAAAGATATGGAAAAATTATGTCCTGATGCACTGCTTTTAAACTTCAGCAATCCTGAAAGCAGGGTATGCCTGGGAGTCAGCAAATTAACGGGTATTAAGGTTGCCGGTTTATGCCACGGGCCAATTGAGACTCTTGATAGAATTGGTGAGATCCTGGAAAAACCTGTTGAAGAAATAGAGCTCATTGTTGGGGGCTTAAACCACTTTCACTGGGCTTTGAAAATAATAGATAAAAAGACAGGCAAAGACCTTTATCCTGAAATTGATAAAAAAATAGATAAATTTGACTGGCAGGCTGACAGTTTGACTCCAGTATTGTATAAGTTGTTTGGGCTTATAACCTATCCAGCTCCAAGCCATCCCGGAGAATATTTGAATTTTGCCTATGACATAGCAGGGCCAAAGCTGATTGACTGGGGTATAGGTCCGGTATCCCATAAGTTAAGCGCCACAGGACATGACTTGGATTACATAATAGAGGGTAAATTTAAAAGGCCAAGCTATGAGCTATGGTCACAGGACCAGGCAGACAGGGTAGAAAAAGCCATTAATGGTGAAATTCCACTGACTGACAGGGAACCCATGTTAAACCTTTCCCTTACTGATACTAGCAGGGAACTTGCTGTCCCTATCATCTGTGATATTGAATTTAACCTTAACAGGAAGGAGCTTGCTGCAAATGTATGCAATACGGGTTTTGCAGTTTCAAATCTGCCTGAAGATGCTATAGTAGAAGTTCCCATAATTGTTAATTCAAACGGAATTGAACCAGAAAAAGTCGGAGCGCTCCCCGAGCCAATAGCAGGATTATGCCAGCTTCAGATATCTATACAAAAGTTGCTGGTTGAAGCATATGAAAAGAAATCCAAAAAGATTTTATTTCAGGCACTCATAATTGACCCTATTATTGACAATCTGAAAAGGGCAAGAGAGATGATGGAGACCATGCTCAAGATAGAGAAAGATTACCTGCCGGAATTAAAATAAATATTTAAATCTCGAGCTATTATATTAGTTTCATTTGAATATATCAGGCAAGCATGAGCGACAAGATTATTATTTAGATAACATTAAGATGTTTTGTTAATATTATTTCTTAATTATTCGAAGGAGAAGGATTATGAGAAAACCAAGAATAGGCTTAATAAATGTTACCTGCCCGACTCATTTAGAAGCTGTAAATGAGACAGGTGAGAAGTGGGTTGATAATATAAATTTAATAAAAGTTATAGAAGAGCTTGAGAAAAACTATGAGGTTATAAAAGCGAAGGACATCGTTGCCTCTTTTTATGAGCTTGAGGAAGTAGAGAAAAAATTTTTGGCAAAAGATATAGATATGATATTTGTATATATATCAACGTGGAACTGGCCTGATCAGATATCGCAGTTCATAAGAAATATGAATAAGCCTGTTTTATTATATGCACTTGTTGATTCAAAGGCCTGGTCAATCGGAGGTTTAGCAGCAACACATGGAGGCCTGGATGAGATAGGAATCAAACATAAAATTGCTTACGGTGATATAAAAGATAAAAATGTTTCAAATGTTATCGCTGTATTTGCAAATGCTTCAAGGGCTAAAAATATTTTAAGAAGATCAAGATACGGCTCAATTGGTGGGCAAGGGATGGGAATCTTAACCGGAATAGTAGATGCTAACCAGTGGCTTAAGGATTTTGGCATACTTACGGGCTTTACAGATCAATATACTCTGGTAGTTGAAGCAGAAAAGGTGGACTCAAAAGAAGTGAAAGAATACTATCAAATACTGGAGAATGAATATAAAGCAATACCGGAATTTAATAAAGTCTTTGAAAATGCTATCAGGATTAGTTTGGCTTTGGAGAAAATAATAGATAAGGAAAAATATAATTTTACTGGTTTAAAATGTACGTTCGACTTGAGTGACAATTATTGCTCAGCATGTCTAGCCCAAAGCAGACTAGCAAACAGGGGTTATATATCAGCATGTTTGAATGATTCAAATGGTGCTTTGTCATCTTATGTATTAAGTTTACTTAAAAATAATAATGAGCCGGTTTTTACAGCTGATGTTAATCTGGCAATTAGAGAAGGCAACATGATTAAATTAATAGATGATGGAGCTGCTTCTCCAAAACTTACCTTAAATCCAAAGGAAGAAGCTGAGTTGTGTTTCCAACCAAAACTGGAAGCAAAGGCTAGCGGTATTTGTACTAAATTAATTGCTAAACCGGGCATAGTAACTCTTGTAAGGCTAGCAAGAGTAGATGGCAAGTATGTTATGCATCTGACTGAAGGTGAAGCTTTGAAAGTTAATGAATCAGAAAAAGAGTCTTTGTTTAGAGAATGCGGCTATCCTTATTGGCCCCATGCTTTAATAAAAATTAGAGGTGATATGGAAAGGTTTATTAATAACCTGCGAAGTGAATATATTCATATGACTTATGGAAGTTTAAAAGACGATATAAAAGAGTTTTGTGGATTATTTGATATTGATTTAGTTGAAAACTAAACAATTAGTGATTATTTAAAGATTTTAAAAATAGATATCTGTTACTGTAAGGATAATATATATCCAAAACAAAATACAATATAGGTCTTAACTTAGGTACAGATTTAGTTTGCTCAATTATGGTAATGTATATAATGTAAAGAGATTCTACTTATGTCTGTATCCAATATAAAGAAAACTTTACTTGATAAGTGCCATCTAATAAAGTGTGGTGAGAGTGCTTATTACAGGCAGGGCTATTAAGCTGAACGCTAGGGATTAGAAACATTCTGGAAAAATAGAGCTACGTTTCTACAGTAGTCGTTGAAGAAATTTTTTTTAAAATTATTTTTTAGAAAGAAGGGTAATAATATGAGAAAAGTAAGCACAATAGCACCTGAGTGGTGGGATTATACAACTTTAGATGAGGAAATTTTGAAAGATGCTTATAAGCTGAATGAAAGAGAAATATTAAAATTATCTAGGCCTGGTTTTGTAATAAAGTTTTATGACACTTTAGAATCTTTTTATTTGGCAGAAGCAATGGAGTATATAAACTGTTGGAGACAATCAACATCTGACGACCCTGCGGGTATATGTGGACCCGTTGGACCAACAGAGCAGTTACCAATTGTTGCTCAGGTGATTAATGAAATGCAGATTGATGTTAGTAATGGACATTTTTGGGCTATGGATGAATGGTATCTGGATGGTAAAGAAGTTCCAGTTACGCATCCTTTAAGTTTTACTAGAACTGATTTAGAGTTATGCTTTAATCGTATTGATAAAAAACTTAGAATGCCTGATGAAAATTTACATTTTTTAACTTCTAATAACATTAAAGAATTTTCAGAATTATTTAAGCAGGTAAAGTGTTTAATTATGCAAGGTGGGCAGGGAGAAGTAAAGCACTGGGCATTTAATGATCCCTTAAAACGCATAGGAAAGTATAAAGATTTTCCACCTGAACCTCAAGAATATAGGAATTTCAAGGCTCGGGTAGTAGAACTCCATCCACTTACCATTATACAAAATGCTAGAACTTCAGGACGTGGTGCTATTTTTAAGGTTCCCATAAAAGCAATTACTATAGGGCCATTTGAAACATGGAAATCTGAAAAAGTATCAATTTGGCATCCGGGTACTCATGACAATCAATTTGGAATAAGATTAACTTCTTATATGATTTCAAAAAGAATTGTTGATTCAGCTGTACCCATGTCATTACTTGCAGAGCATCCAAATGTGCAATTTAATTTCTATCGTCCTGCTATTGGTACATGTGAACCAGAGATGCATTAACTAATTTATACTAATAGCTATTATTAATTTTAAAAAATTTATACTTTCAACTGATACTGATATTGATATAACTTGTAGTAAATTCCTCTTTGTTTTAGTAACTCCTGATGAGAGTCCCGCTCCATAATCTCTCCATGTGATAGTACCAGGATCTTATCCACATTTCTTATGGTAGAAAGCCGGTGGGCAATTATTATGGTAGTTCTATTTTTCATTATTTTTTTAAGAGCATCTTGTATCAATGCTTCTATTTCAGAGTCAATACTTGATGTAGTTTCATCCATTACTAATAATATTTCAGTGTTAAAAACAATAGCCTTGGCAAAAGCAATAAGCTACGTCTGGCCTACTGAAAGAATCTGTTCTCTCTCTTTTACTTCATGGTTATATTTTTTAGGAAATTTTTCAATAAACTTGTGTGCATTAACAAATTTGGATGCTTCTATAACTTTTACAAAAGGTATATTGTTATTTCCTAAGAAAGAACGGGGGCTTATCATTAATACACTAAAAGCAAATCTTTTGCCTGCAACTTTTACCATCTCATAAACATACATGGCACACTCGTATGTTGGTTTGTCTATATGCTCATAAATATCGTTGCATCTTTGCCTTGAATTCTCGTAAGCAAGTCTTATGCATCAATATATGTTGCAGATGTGCTGGAACATCAAGTAGTGCAATAGGGGCTGAGTTAACAATATCAAGTGCATTACCACGTTTTGTAAAATTAAATAAAGAAGAACTTGGGCTGTTGAGAAATTTAATGGGTTGCTCCGGCGAAAAGAATGATATTAAATTTTGCAGGAGGCTCATGCATGAATACGTCATAAAGCTGGTATGTCTTACCAGGGGAGAAGATGGAAGCCTACTTATGGATGAAAGTGATTACTACAATCACCCTAGTTATAAGATTTCTGTTGCCGATACAGTAGGTGCAGGAGATGCTTTTACAGCAGCAATGGTAATTAAATATCTTGATGGCAGGACACTTGAAGAAATGAGTAATTCAGCTAACAGATTAGGATCATAGGTATCCTCACAAATTGGACCCACTCCGGT
>Ga0307379_10002885_pt1 | contig 25136 bp, 26 predicted proteins | sample UN2MG_FD_202237 | JGI IMG/M metagenome (GOLD analysis project Ga0307379, IMG submission 202237) | Soil microbial communities from Risofladan, Vaasa, Finland - UN-2 | ecosystem: Environmental > Terrestrial > Soil > Coastal area > Acid sulfate soil | place: Finland: Risofladan, Vaasa | collected...
GGCTCGTAGTCGAGGCTCACGCCGGCGAGTATTTTGGTGCACGCGGCCTTGGCGGCGGCGACCTCGGCGTCAGACCAAGCCACCGTCGGCTTTCCGCCGGGGAGGTTCGGCTCCTCCGGCTCCGGCGGCGCGGCTGCGTCTTGCGCGTGGCCGGCAAGCGGCAGCGCGGCGAGGGTTGCCATAACCACCCCGAAAGTGAGCGCGCGTATCATTGGATGACCAAACGCCTCCCCGGCAAAGCTTGTGGTTTCCGCCATTGAGTGCTAGCTGCCCCGGGCCTTTTGCAGGCGGGATTTGAACGGATTTTATAGGGGCTCATCGCGTTTGTCCGAGGCGCTTGGCATCACTTTCGAAGAGATCGACCGCGCCGGGGTGGTGACCCTGGACCGTCCCGATAGGCTGAACGCGCTGTCTCGCGAAATGTTCGAGGCCTTGAGCGCCCACTACGGGCGCTGGGCCGCGGCGCCGCATATCTATGGCGTGGTGATGCAATCGTCCCATCCGACCGTGTTCTGCAGCGGCGGCGACCTCAAGGACCTGAATGCACTGAACGAGCAAGGCGCCACCGAGGCGATCCGCGAGTTCTACCGTGCCGCTTACAGCCATGTTTGGCTGCTCGAGAGATTTATCAGGCCGAACGTCCCCCTCATCAATGGCCTCATGTTTGGCGGCGGGATCGGCATCACTCTGTTCGGCACCCATCGCGTGGCGGCGGAAGGCTATCGCTTTGCCATGCCGCAAGTGGGCATCGGCTTTCTGCCTGACATCGGCGGCACGTATTTCCTGCCGCGGCTGCTCGGCTGGACCGGAGTCTATCTCGCGCTCACTGGTGGCATCATCGGCCCGGCCGACGCCCATCGCTTGAACTTGGTGACCCACTATATCCCGTCCGCCCAGTTCGGCGTGATCAAGGATGCGATCGCCGACAACCATCCCATCGACCGGCTGCTGGACGGACTCCATCGCGATCCCGGCGAAGGCGATCTCGTGCGCCACACCCCTGCCATCAACCGCATCTTCTCCGCCCCTTCGGTCGAGGAGATCGTCGCGCGCCTCGATGCCGAGGAGGGCGAGGACGAAGCGTGGGCGCGCGAGACTGCGGCCGAGTTGCGCAAGAAATCGCCCACCTCGCTCAAGATTGCGTTCGCCCAGATGCAGGCCGGCAAGTCGCTCAATCTCGCGGAATGCCTGAAGCTGGAGTTTCGTCTCGCCTCGCATCTGGTCAAAAGCCACGACTTCCGCGAGGGCATCGATGCCCGTATCGCCGGCAAGGGCCGCGCGCCCGTGTGGCAACCGGCGACCCTGGCAGAGGTCGATGATGACGAGATCGAGCGGCTTTTTGCGACGCCGGTCGACGGCGAGCTCGAACTCGAAGAGCGCACGCTAGGCCCAGCAAGTCCTTGAGACTGGCTCAAACGCGCGCCAACATCATCAAAACTTAATACTAGAATTTCATGCAATCTTAAGCGTCTCGCTTAAGCTCATCTTAGGTTGCCACGCCTATTGTCATCGTCAAGTTGGGGATTAACAACAACTAATGAGGGTAGGCGATGAATGTAGCCCTGAATATAGGGACACATGCGAGCACCGATGAGGCGGAAGACCTCAAAGGTCGTTATCTTGTTTCCTTGAAACTCGTCGAGCGGCTTCACCGTTTGCTGCTCGATGTCATCAAAGATGAGTTCGAGCGCTTGGGCCGTGGCGACGTCAACAGCGTCCAGGCACTGCTGCTTTACAACATCGGCGACGCCGAGCTAACCGCGGGTGAGCTGACCAGCCGCGGCTACTATCTCGGCTCGAACGTGTCGTACAATCTCAAGAAGCTGGTCGATGCCGGCTATATCCATCACCAGCGTTCGACCACCGACCGCCGCTCCGTCCGGGTAAGCCTCACCGATAAGGGGCAAGAGGTCTCCAAGGTGGTCAACGGTCTGTTCCAACGGCAGCTGAAGTCGCTGGAGCAGGTGGGTGGCATCGGCCACGACGACCTGGAGATTCTCAACAAGGCCCTGATCCGGCTCGAGCGCTTCTGGACCGACCAGATCCGTTACCAGCTCTAAGCTTTCACGGATCGCAACGATCGTTTCGCCCCGCCGGGGTTGCTCGTCTTGGGCCGCCCCGCCGCGCCGGCTCAGCCCAAATTCGCCCTATTTCTCAGGCAGTCTTGATGCTCGGCTGCCGCCGCATCATCTAATGGTGGCGGGCGGAGCCCTGACGAGGGAAGCTTTTCTCAATTAGTCGCAGGCTAAGTGATTGCTGCTGTCGAGGATGGTCCCTGGGAACGCCAGTCTTGGTTAAACAATTTGTGACGCCAAGCCAGGATTCGCTGGGTCTGAAACGAGTAGAGCGTCAAAGATAAAGCGCCTATAGTTAAGCAGGACAGAGGCCGCAACGCACGGGGAGCGGCACAATGCCGAAATCGATGTACAGATTCAGAGGCGGGACGATCCTCGCCGCGTGCGGCTTGATCGCAGTACTTCTCGTCGTCAGCGCCGGGCCGTCCGCCGCTGGGCCGTTCAATTGGTTCAAAGGCAAAGATCGGGCACAGCCGCAGCAAGAGCAGCCAAGCCAAGGCTCTGGCGGCAACGGTGGCGGCTTGTTCGGCGGGCTCTTCGGCGGTCGCAGCGGCGGTTTGCGGGGCGCGCCAGAGCACGAGTCTCACGCATCCGAGCTCGCAGTAGGCGACCCCGAAGTCGCCATGATCGTCAATCCGGCTCTGGGCACGCCGACGCTATCAAGCAAGAACATCGCAGCCACCCAGGCGGCCATCCAGAAATATACGGCGATTGTCGCCCAGGGCGGCTGGCCGACCGTGCCGGCCGTGGCCATGAAGCCCGGATCGAGCGGCCAGGAGATCGTTACGCTGCATCGCCGCCTTGAGATCAGTGGCGACCTCGTCGGCATGAGCATCCCGGATGAATACGACGCCGCCGTCGTCGCCGCGGTGAAGCGGTTCCAGCAGCGTCATGGCCTGCCGCCAACCGGCGTGATCGACTCTAAGGCAACCATTGAAGCGCTTAACGTCCCGGCGAGCGTCCGCTTGGCGCAGCTCGAGGCCAATTTGAAGCGGCTGAAAAAACTGGCGCCGTCTGCCTCAAGCCGCCATGTGCTCGTCAACATTCCCGCGGCGCAAGTCGAGGCGGTCGAAGGCGGGCGGGTGGTGCAGCGCCACGCCGCGGTGGTCGGCAAGATCGAGCGTCCGACGCCGGAGCTATCCAGCAAGATCAAGGAAGTGAACTTCAATCCGTATTGGTACGTGCCGCGCAGCATCATCCATAAGGATCTCGTGCCCAAGGGCCGCCAGTTCGCCGAGCGCAACCAAGACATGCTTGCCGCCTATCACATGGAAGCCTTCGACCAGGCTGGCAACCCGCTCGATCCGCGCCAGATCGATTGGTTCGGCGAGGCGGTCTACACCTATAATTTCCGCCAGCAGCCTTGGAAGGAAAACTCCCTTGGCTTCGTCAAGATCAACTTCCCGAACAAGGATGCGGTGTATTTGCACGACACCCCGCTCAAGAGCTTGTTCGGCAAGGCGATCCGCTTCGAAAGCTCGGGCTGCGTGCGCGTTCACAATGTCTCCGACCTGGTCGCCTGGCTGTTGCAGGACAATGCCGGCTGGAACACGAGCCGAATTCAGACCATGAAACAGAGCGGCGAGCAGATCGACGTCAAGGTGGCGAAACCGACCGCCGTCTACCTCGCTTATGTGAGTGCCTGGGCGACGCCCGACGGCCAGGTGCATTTCCGGCCCGATATCTATAGCCATGACTCCGGCGCCTATACCGCTTCGGCGTATTGACCTCAAAGGCATGGCAGACAAAAAGGCCATCCAGCCTGACGGTTGGATAGTCTTTTTTGCGTCTGGCGTGTCCGGAGGGAAGGGGCACGCCTGCGGGCCTCGTTCGGCGCGCTAGGCTGAGAGCTTCACCGGAATCTTCAGGTACTGAACGCCGTTGGCGTCAGGCGGTGGCAAATGGCCGGCGCGCATGTTGACCTGGATCGACGGCATCAGCAGTTCCGGCGCCGCCAGCGTGGCGTCGCGCGCCTCGCGCATGGCCACGAAGGCGTCCTCGCTGACGCCGTCTTTCACATGGGTGTTGTGGTCCCGCTCCTCGGCCACGGTGGTCTCCCAGGCATACTGATCGCGTCCCGGGGCCTTGTAGTCGTGGCACATGAAGAGGCGGGTCTCAGGCGGTAGCACCAAGAGCCGCTTGATGGACCGGTAGAGCTCGCGCGCATCGCCGCCGGGGAAGTCGGCCCGGGCGGTGCCGTAATCCGGCATGAACAGGGTGTCGCCGACGAACACCGCGTCGCCGATCCGGTAGGCGATGTCGGCGGGCGTATGACCGGGTACATGCAGCACGTCGACCTCGAGCGTGCCGAGCGCGAAGCGCTCGCCATCGGCGAACAGGCGATCGAACTCGCTGCCGTCGCCGCTCAGATCGGTCGCGTTGAACACCGGGCGGAAGATCTTCTGCACGTCGCGGATATGCTCGCCGATGCCGACTTTGGCACCGGTCTTCAGCTTGATATAGGGCGCGCCCGACAGGTGATCGGCATGGGCGTGGCTCTCCAGCACCCAGTCGATGGTGAGTCCGTCGGCCTTCGCGGCCGCGAGGATGACGTCGGCCGATTTGGTCGAGGCCTTGCCGCTGGCGTGATCGTAGTCGAGCACCGGATCGACGACCGCGGCGCGCTTCGTATCGGGATCCGCCACGAGGTAGCTCACCGTGTTGGTGGGCTCATCGAAGAAGGCTTGGATAGTGGGGGTGCGGCTCACGGGAAACACTCCTTTATCGATCAAATCTTGATCTCTCATTGACATATATATTAGTGCACCCTAAATTAGCAAGAGCTAATAGAGAAGGAATCGGAGATGCCCCGCGCTCCCGCCGACCTCGCCACGTTCGAGGCCAATGCCACCATGGTCGCCGGGATCCTCCGCGCGCTCGCCAACGAGCGGCGGCTGATGGTGCTGTGCAAGCTGGTGGAGTGGGGCGAGGGAAGCGTGGGCGCGCTGGCCGACGCGGCCGGACTGTCGCAGTCCGCCACGTCCCAGCATCTCGCCAAGATGCGCGACGAGGGGCTCGTCGAGTTCCGCCGCGACAGCCAGACGCTCTGGTACCGCATCGCCGAGCCACGCACCGAACTGCTGCTCGGCTATCTCCAGAAGCTTTATTGCAGCGACGCCTAACCCCAAGAACGCCGTCCACGGAGTATCGTCCATGAGCCTACCGACCATCTCCCCTGCCGACGCCAAGCGTCTGATCGACCAAGGCGCGACCCTCATCGACATTCGCGGCGCCGACGAGCGCGCCCGCGAGCACGTACCGGGCTCCCATCATGGGCCGCTCGCTGAGATCACGAATTTCGCCGGCGTCGGCGCTCCCATCATCTTTCATTGCCGCTCTGGCATGCGGACGGCCAGCAACGCCGGCCGCCTGAAGGAGGCGGCGCCGTGCGAGGCCTATATCCTGTCCGGCGGCATCGATGCCTGGAAACAGGCGGGGCTGCCCGTGGTCACGGACAAGAGCCAGCCCATCGAGATCAACCGCCAGGTCCTGATCGCCGGCGGCAGCCTCGTTCTGCTCGGCGTGCTGCTCGGCGCCGTCGTCACACCCGCGTTCTATGGGCTCGCGGGCTTCGCCGGCGCTGGCCTCGTGTTCGGCGGCGTCTCAGGCTGGTGCGGCATGGCCAAGCTGCTTGAGGTTATGCCGTGGAACCGGCGCGCGGTCGGCATCTGATGCCATTGGCCCTGGGCGTCGTTCCCATAGCACTGCTGCTGGGCTCTGGCGCCCTTGTCGGGTTGACCCTCGGCCTTATCGGCGGCGGCGGGTCGGTGCTCGCCGTGCCGCTCCTCGTCTATGTCGTCGGCGTGCCCTCGGCCCATGTGGCCATCGGTACGGCGGCGGTCGCCGTCGCCATCAACGCCGGTGCAGGGTTGGCGACCCACGCCCGCCTCGGCACGGTGAAATGGCCCTGCGCGTTGGTCTTCTCGGCCGCCGGGGTGATCGGCGCGTTCGCCGGCGCCAGCCTCGGCAAACAACTCGGCGGCAGCGAATTGCTGGCTCTGTTCGGAATGCTGATGATCGGCGTCGGCATCTATATGATCAGTGTGCAGCCTAAAGTGTCCGGCCATGATGTGCGCCTCACGTCTGAAAGCGCACGCTACCTTTTGCCGCGACTGCTGCTCATCGGAGCCGGGGTCGGGCTGCTCTCAGGCTTCTTCGGCATCGGCGGCGGCTTCCTCATCGTGCCGGGCCTCGTGCTCGCGACCGGCATGGCGCTGCGGAACGCCATCGGCACCTCGCTCTTCGCCGTCACGGTGTTCGGCGCGGCCACGGCCACGAGCTATGCCTTTTCAGGGCTTGTGGATTGGCGCATTGCCGCGCTGGTGGTTCTGGGTGGCGTCGCCGGGACCTTGCTCGGCACGCGCGTCAACGCCCACCTTGCGGGCCACAAGCGGGCGCTCGCCGGCACCTTCGCCAGCGTCGTCATCGCCGTCGGCCTCTATGTCGTTGTGAGCGGCGTCATGGCGCTGGTCCCCCAGGGCTAGGCCCTGTCCAAACTGACCCCTAAGATGCTGTAAGACCGTTGGTTTTGGCGTGGGCACGGGTTAGGCTGACGCACGCCAGTCTACGGTTTGGTGTTGCTGGCGCGCCCGCGCTGCATGTGGTAGAGCGGGCCCAATGTCCTAGCGTGCGCTTCGCGGAGGAAAACCTCGCGGGCAGGTCGCCTAGGCGGGCTGGGGTTTGTTTAAGCTCGAGGAGCGGTTAGCCATGACGGCAAGTGATATTCGGCGCGCCGAGGCGCGCGAGGGCGGCTTTTTCACCAAGCACTTGGAAGATGCCGACCCAGAGGTCTGGAGCGCCATTGAGGACGAGCACGAGCGTCAGCAGAACGAGATCGAGCTGATTGCTTCGGAGAACATCGTCTCCAAGGCCGTGCTGGAGGCCGCCGGTACGCTCCTCACCAACAAATATGCCGAAGGCTATCCCGGGCGCCGCTATTACGGTGGCTGCCAGTATGTCGACGTGGTCGAGCAGCTCGCCATCGACCGCGCCAAGCGCCTGTTCAACTGCAACTTCGCCAATGTTCAGCCGCATTCGGGCTCGCAGGCCAATCAGTCCGTGATGCTGGCGCTGATCAAGGCAGGCGACACCATCTTAGGCATGAGCCTCGCCGCGGGCGGTCATTTGACCCATGGCGCGCCGCCGAACCTGTCGGGCAAGTGGTTCAACGCCGTTCAGTATGGCGTGACCAAGGACACGAACCTCATCGACTATGACGAGGTCGAGCGGCTGGCCAAGGAGCACAAGCCGGCCATGATCATCGCCGGCGGTTCCGCCTATCCGCGCATCATCAATTTCGCGCGCTTCCGCCAGATCGCCGATTCCGTCGGCGCCTACCTCCTGGTCGACATGGCGCATTTCGCCGGTCTGGTCGCTGCCGGTGTCCATCCGAGCCCGCTGCCCCACGCCCATGTTTGCACCACCACGACGCACAAGACCTTGCGCGGTCCGCGCTCGGGCATGGTGGTCTCCAACGACGAGGACATCGGCAAGAAGATCAACTCCGCCGTGTTCCCCGGCCTGCAAGGCGGCCCGCTGATGCATATCATCGCCGCCAAGGCCGTGGCCTTCGGCGAGGCGCTGCAGCCGTCCTTCAAACTCTACGCCCAGTCCGTGATCGACAACGCCAAGGCGCTCGGCGAGACGCTGCTCCAAGGCGGGCTCGATCTCGTCTCCGGCGGCACCGACACGCATCTGATCCTGGTCGATCTCAGGCCCAAGAAGCTCACCGGCAAGGCGGCCGAGATTGCGCTAGGCCGGGCACACATCACCTGCAACAAGAATGGCGTGCCGTTCGATCCGGAGAAGCCCATGATCACCTCCGGTATTCGCCTCGGGTCGCCGGCGGGGACCACGCGCGGCTTCGGCATTACCGAGTTCCAGTCGGTCGGCAACATGATCCTCGAAGTGCTTGACGGCCTCGCCGCCAATGGCGATGAGGGCAACGGCGCGGTCGAGAAGGCCGTGAAGGCGCGCGCCATCGAGCTCTGCGAGCGTCATCCGATTTATCAGTAGCCTCGAAGCGTGACGGTGAGGACGGGGAGGGCGGTCGCCCATGCGGTGCCCCTATTGCGGCAGCACCAACACGCAGGTGAAGGATTCTCGCCCTAGCGAGGATCACACCACGATCAGGCGCCGCCGCATCTGCGCGGATTGCGGCGGCCGCTTCACCACGTTCGAGCGGGTGCAACTGCGCGAGCTGACCGTGATCAAGCGGAGCGGGCGCCGCATCCCGTTCGACCGCGACAAGCTGATGCGCTCGGTGCAGATCGCGCTGCGCAAGCGGCCCGTGGAGCCCGAGCGCGTCGAGCGCATGGTGAGCGGCATCGTGCGCCGGCTGGAGAACATGGGCGAGAACGACATCCAGTCGGAGATCATCGGACGGCTGGTGATGGAGGCTCTGAAAGGTCTCGACGACGTGGCCTATGTGCGCTTCGCCTCCGTCTACAAGAATTTCCGCGAGGCCAAGGATTTCGAGGCGCTGCTCGGCGAACTTGCCGGGTCCGAAGGCGAGGACGACGACGCCGACGCTGCCGAGGATTAGGGTGGCCGCTATCCCATGAGTGCGAGCGACGAGGAGCATATGGCCCAGGCGCTTCGGCTTGCGCGGCGCGGCCTCGGGCTCACCTGGCCGAACCCCGCAGTCGGGGCGATCGTCGTTACTCCGTCAGGAGAGATCGCCGGCCGCGGCTGGACCGCGCCGGGCGGGCGCCCCCACGCCGAGGCCATTGCGCTCGATCATGCCGGCGCCAAGGCGGAGGGCGCCACCATCTATGTGACCCTTGAGCCGTGTGTTCATGAGGGCCGGGGCACAGCCTGTAGCGAGGTCATCGTCGCCGCGCGGCCGAAGCGAGTCGTGATCGGCTTGCGCGATCCCGATCCCCGGACAGCCGGGCAAGGCATTGAGCGCATGAGAAGCGCCGGCATTGAGGTGGAGGAGGGCGTCCTCGCCGCCGAAACCGTAGCTGTGACGCTCGGCCATTTGCTGCGCGTCACACTAGGGCGGCCGGCGGTCACCCTGAAACTCGCGGTCGGTGCCGATGGGCTCGTGCCGCGGGGTGACGGGCGGCCCGTGTGGATGACCGGCCCGGACGCCCGCGCTCACGGGCATCTGTTGCGCGCGCGGAACGACGCGATCCTCGTCGGCCGCGGCACCATCCTCGCCGACAACCCCTCACTCACCTGCCGGCTGCCAGGCATGTCGTGCCGCTCGCCGGTGCGCGTGGTGCTCGACCGCCGCTTGCGCACGCCGCCGGAGGCGAAGCTGTTCGACGACATCATGGTGCCGGTCTGGCTCATGTGTGCCGAAGGTGAGAGGCATCCCAGCGGCGAGGCGTTGCACGAGCGCGGCGCCGAGATCGTACCCGTCCCGGTCGATGACCACGGTCTCATCGACGTTCAAGACGCCATGGAGACGCTCGCGGACCGCGGCATCACCCGTGTGCTGGTCGAAGGCGGACCTTCGGTGGCGCGCGCGTTCCTCGACGCCGACCTCGTGGACGAGGCCGTGATCTACCAGGGGCCGGAGCCCGCCGGCGCCGACGGGCTGACGCCGTTCGCCGGCGACAGCCTTGATCGGCTGACGGGAAGCGGCCATTTCAAAACAATCGCCTCGCGCTCCTTCGGGCCGGACCGAATGACGTGGTGGCGGCGGATGCGAACATGTTCACTGGCATTGTCAGCGGCTTAGGGACGCTTCTTGAGCGGCAGGGATCCCGCTTCGTGATCGCCGCTCCCTTTAGTCGGAAGAGCCTTGAAGAAGGGGCCTCGGTCGCCTGTGACGGCTGCTGCCTGACCCTTGTCGAGATTGGCAAGGCCAAGGGGAAAGGCGTAGTGGGAAAAGGCGCCGTCTTCGCCGTCGAGGTTTCAAATGAGACCTTGGCGCACACGACCCTTGGCGCGTGGCAGGAAGGGCAGAAGATCAATCTCGAACGGGCGCTCGCGCTTGGCGAGGAACTCGGCGGGCATATCGTCACAGGCCATGTGGACGGCCGCGCCAAAATCCTCTCGCGCAACGCCGACGGCGACAGCGTCAGGTTCGTTCTGGAAGCGCCGCAAGAGCTCGCCGGCTTCATAGCGCCCAAAGGCTCCGTCGCGCTCGGCGGCGTTTCGCTGACCGTTAACGAGCTGGATGCTACGTGCTTCGGCGTGAACATCATTCCCTACACGCTCGCCCACACCACATGGGGCGACCGTCAGCCTGGCGATCTGGTAAACCTTGAAGTCGATCTTCTCGCGCGCTACGTGGCGCGCCTGACGCAATATGAAGGCCGCCGGCCGTGACCGCTTTGAGTAAGACATCGAGCAGGGCTTCACATCGCCAGTTCCTCTCTCCCATCGAGGAGGTGGTGGAGGACGCGCGCAACGGCCGCATGTTCATTCTGGTCGACGCCGAGGAGCGCGAGAACGAAGGCGACCTCGTGATCCCTGCGCAAATGGCGACGCCGGATGCCATCAACTTCATGGCCAAGCATGGCCGTGGGCTCATTTGCCTGGCGCTGACGCCGGACCGTGCCAAGCAGCTTCGTCTCGAGCTGATGTCGCGATCGAACCGCTCGCGGCACACAACCGCCTTCACCGTGTCTATCGAGGCGCGGGAAGGGATCTCGACCGGCATCTCCGCCCATGACCGGGCGCACACGATCTCGGTCGCCATCGATCCGACCAAGGATTATCACGACGTCATGACACCCGGCCATGTCTTCCCGCTGCTCGCCAAGGATGGCGGGGTGCTCGTCCGCGCCGGCCACACCGAAGCCGCGGTCGACCTTGCGCGCCTCGCCGGGCTCAATCCCGCGGGCGTGATCTGCGAGATCATGAACGACGACGGCACCATGGCGCGCCTTCCCGACCTGGTGAGCTTCGCGCAGACCCACGACCTGAAGATTGCCACCATCGCCGATCTCATCGCCTACCGGCTGCGCTACGACCATCTGGTCAACGTCGTGTCGGAGTCCACGCTTCAAAGTCCGTTCGGCGGTGAATTCGGCGTGAAAGTCTATGCCACGACCGTCGATCCGGCCGAGCACGTGGCTCTGGTCAAGGGCGATGTCTCCTCCGGCGAGCCGGTGCTCGTGCGCGTGCACGCGATGAACACCCTCGACGATCTGCTGTCCGCGGGCGCGGATCGTGAGACCCCGGTCCACAAAGCCATGGAGATCATCGGCCGCGAGGGTCGCGGCGTGATCGTGCTGATCCGTGAATCGCGGCCAGACGCTATCTCGGCGCGCCTCAAGCAGCAGGCCGGCGGTCAAGGCCAGCAGCGGCTCATGGAATACGGCATCGGCGCCCAGATTCTTCTCGATCTCGGCGTCCGTGAGATGGTGCTGCTGTCCAACTCGCCAGCGCGCAAGATTGTCGGCCTCGAAGGCTATGGGTTGAAGGTTGTCGGCCAGCGCAGCCTGGAGCAGGCGTCATGAGCCGCAAAGGTTCGAACTCGGTCCTGATCATCGAGGCGCGCTTCTACGAGGACATAGCCGATGAGCTTGCCCGCGGCGCCACCGAGGAGTTGCGCGGCAACCAGGTGGACTTTGAGCGGATTGCGGTGCCGGGTTCGCTCGAGATCGCGCTCGCGCTCAGCCTTGCGCTGGCCAATGGCTTCGTCGGCCGGGCCGGGCATCACCGCGGCTGCATCGCGCTCGGTTGCGTCATCCGCGGCAAGACCACCCACTATGACATCGTGGCGCGGGAGTCCTCGGCGGGCTTGCATCAGCTCGCTGTTGAGCATGGCGTGCCGATCGGCATGGGGATCCTCACGTGTGAGACCCCGGAGCAGGCCTGGGAGCGGGCCAGCGTCGATGGACGCAACAAGGGTGGCGATGCGGCGCGTGCCTGCCTTACTCTGATGCGCCTCGAGCAGCATTTCTCCTCCGCGAGCCGGCGCTAGCCGCCATGGCCCCGCGCGGCGGAACACCCAATCGTGCAGCCTCTCGAAGCGCCGCCCGGCTTGCCGCCGTCCAAGCGCTGTATCAGATGGACATGACCGGCATCGACTTGAACGACGTGGTCGCCGAGTTCGAGGCGTATCGCTTGGGTCAGGAGGTCGAGGGCGATCAATACTGCCAGGCCGAAGCGGACTTCTTTCGCAGTCTCGTCGAGGGTGTCGTGCGCGAGCAGCGCCAGCTCGACCCGCTGATCGACCAGCATCTCGCCGAAGGCTGGCGGCTAACGCGCGTCGATTCCATTCTCCGGGCGATTTTGCGTTCGGGCGCTTTCGAACTTTTCATGCGCGGCGACGTTCCAGCACGTGTGGTGATCACTGAATATGTCGACATTGCCCACGCCTTTTTTGGCGAGGACGAGCCGAAGGTTGTGAATGGCATTCTCGACCGGCTTAGCCGCAAGGCGCGGCCGGTCGAGTTTGCGAAACCCGAGGTCGGCCATGGTTAGCGGCGTCAAGCATGGCGCGGAGCGCCCCGGCGAGTTCGACATCATCGCCCGCTACTTTGCGCCGCTTGCCACGGAGACCGGCGCGCTCGGGCTTCGCGACGACGCCGCCATTCTCATGATCTCCGAGGGTCATGAGCTCGTTGTGACCTGTGACACGCTCGTCGAAGGCGTGCACTTTTTGAAAGACGATCCCGCCGCCTCCGTCGGCCACAAAGCCCTCGCCGTCAATCTGTCCGACCTGACCGCCAAGGGGTCGCGGGGTTACGCCTACCTGCTGTCGCTGGCGCTGCCGTCCACGGTGTCTGCCGATTGGCTGGAAGGATTCGCCGCAGGCTTGCGCGAGGTTCAAGACCGAACCGGCATCAGTCTGGTCGGCGGCGACACCACGGCGACGCCCGGGCCGATCACCATCACCATCACCGCGCTGGGCCTCGTGTCCGAGCAGCACGCGGTGATGCGTCTCGGCGCGAAGCCGAACGATCGGCTGTATGTGAGCGGAATGATCGGCGATGCTTATCTCGGTCTACGGCTCCTTCGGGAACCGGCGCTTGCCGAGACCTGGGGCTTGTCGGAAGAGGACGTCGCCTTCCTCGTCGATTGCTATCGGCGCCCGGGCCCCAACAATGATCTTGCACTTATCGTCCGCAATTTCGCCCAAGCGGCCATCGACGTCTCCGATGGGTTGGTGGGCGACATCGAGAAGCTTTGCGGGGTCTCCCGTGTGGGCGCGAGGATCGAGACCGGCCGTGTGCCGTTCTCGGCCGCGGCCAAGAAGGCGCTTCAAGTTGAGCCGAATCTTGTCCCCGTTCTGATCACCGCCGGCGACGATTATGGGGTCGTGGCGGCAGTCTCCGCCAAGTCGGCGGGCGACTTCGAATCGGAGGCTGAAGGCAAAAGCGCGGCCTTCACGCTGATTGGCGAGGTCCTGACGGCCGAGCAGGGGCTCTGCGTCATCGATGACCAGGGGCGCCCCCTTGAGCTAAAACACAAGGGATTCAGTCACTTCTAGGCGTCTCGCCGGGCCTTTAGGCCAAAATGCCGCTTGGCGAGGCAGTCTGTTGCTTCCGCGCCGCAACTTTGGCATTTTCCGCCGGACCAAACAGCCACCTCCGGGGGTAACAAGGCCGCGGGCACATGTCAGTGTCTCGAACTTCGCGGCCGTGATTCCTTCACATCCCAACTGAGCCGACAAACGGGGACACTCTGCATGACCTGGGTTCTCTACCTCATCATTGCTTGCGGGGCGCTTTCCATCGCCTATGGCGTGTGGACCACCAGGGCCGTTCTCGCGGCGGACCCAGGGACGGCGCGCATGCAGGAGATCGCTGCGGCCATTCAGGAAGGCGCGCAAGCCTATCTTGCCCGCCAATACCAGGCCGTCGCCATTGTCGGCGTCGTCATCTTCATTGCACTCTATTTCTTGCTCGGGCTGCTCCCGGCCATCGGTTTCGCCATCGGCGCGGTGCTGTCCGGCGCCGCCGGCTATATCGGCATGAACGTTTCGGTGCGCGCCAATGTCAGGACCGCGCAGGCGGCGACGAAAAGCTTGGCCGCGGGCTTGAGCATCGCCTTCCGCTCCGGCGCCGTCACCGGGCTGCTCGTGGCCGGCCTCGCGCTTCTCGGCGTCTCGGTCTATTTCCTCATCCTCACCCAGGGGCTCGGCTATAGCCCGGCATCGCGGGTCGTTGTCGACGCTCTTATCTCTCTTGGCTTCGGCGCCTCGCTGATCTCCATCTTCGCCCGTCTCGGCGGCGGTATCTTCACCAAGGGTGCCGATGTCGGCGGCGATCTCGTCGGCAAGGTCGAAGCCGGCATCCCCGAGGACGATCCGCGCAACCCGGCCACCATCGCCGATAATGTCGGCGACAATGTCGGCGACTGCGCCGGCATGGCGGCGGACCTCTTCGAAACCTACGTGGTGACCGTGGTGGCCACCATGGTGCTCGCCTCGATCTACTTCGCCGACGGGGATCGCGTCATGGCGATGATGATCTATCCGATGGCCATCGGCGCGGTGTGCGTCATCACCTCGATCATCGGCACCTATTTCGTCCGGCTCGGCAAGAGCCAGTCGATCATGGGCGCCCTCTATAAGGGTGTGCTCGCAACCGGCGTGCTCTCCCTCATCGTACTCTGGCCGCTCACCGACTGGCTTGTCGGCATGGACACCGCGATGAAGGTCGGCGACGTGAGCTTTACCGGCCAGTCGCTCTATTTCTGCGGCGTGGTCGGGCTCGTGGTGACCGCGCTCATCGTCGTCATCACCGAATACTACACCGGCACGAACTACCGCCCGGTACAGTCGATCGCCAAGGCCTCTCTCACCGGCCACGGCACCAACGTCATCCAAGGCCTCGCCATCTCGCTCGAATCGACGGCGCTTCCTGCGCTGGTAATCATGGGGGCGATCATCTTCGCCTACGGGCTTGCCGGGTTGTTCGGCATCGCCATCGCGGTCACCACCATGCTGGCGCTTGCTGGCATGATCGTGGCGCTCGATGCCTTCGGACCCGTCACCGACAATGCCGGCGGCATTGCCGAGATGGCGGGCTTGCCGGAGGAGACCCGCAAGACCACCGATGCGCTCGATGCAGTCGGCAACACCACCAAGGCGGTGACCAAGGGCTACGCCATCGGCTCAGCCGGCCTCGGCGCCTTGGTGCTGTTCGCGGCCTATACCGAGGATCTCAAATACTTCGCCGCCAACGCCGACAAGTTCCCGTATTTCGGCGGCGTGGATGCGACCTTCAGCCTGTCCAACCCTTACGTGGTGGTGGGCCTCTTCCTTGGCGGGTTGTTGCCTTACCTGTTCAGCGGCATCGCCATGACGGCGGTCGGGCGGGCAGCCGCTGCCATCGTTGAGGAGGTGCGCCGTCAGTTCAAGGAGAAGCCCGGCATCATGAAGGGCACCGAGCGTCCGGACTACGGACGCGCGGTCGATTTGCTGACGAAGGCGGCCATCAAGGAGATGATCGTGCCGTCGCTGTTGCCGGTGCTGTCGCCGGTTGTGTTCTTCTTCATCATCGACTGGATCGCCGGCAAGAGCGCGGCCTTCTCGGCGCTCGGCGCCATGTTGCTCGGCGTCATCGTCACCGGCCTGTTCGTCGCCATCTCCATGACGGCGGGCGGCGGAGCCTGGGACAACGCCAAGAAATATATCGAGGACGGCAATTACGGCGGCAAGGGCTCAGAGGCCCACAAGGCGGCGGTGACCGGCGATACGGTCGGCGATCCTTACAAGGATACGGCAGGCCCGGCGGTGAACCCGATGATCAAGATCACCAACATCGTGGCGCTGCTGCTGCTCGCGGTGCTCGCCCACCAATAGGGCGGGCGGCCGCTAGATGCCGGGGATGCCGGCCGGGCCGGAACCGGCGGGCCGCTGGTCCTTGAGCAACTTGCGGTTGGCGATGTTGCCGAAGATCTGCTCGAGGAAGGTGAGGTCCTTACCGCGGGCCGGCGTCTCGCCTTTGTAGTAATTGACCACGATGCCGTCCTTCAGGCCGTACTGGGCGACCTGCTGGACGCTCTGGCTGCCGTCGAAATAGACGGCCACCACCTGCCGGTCGATCTCGTACGGCTTGAGGAAGGCAATCGTCTTCTGTGTGGTGGAGATGTAGTAGAAGGCATCCCCCCCGATCGTGCTCGTGGTGTCGGGCGAGCCGAGGACGGTGTTGACCTCTTCCTTCGACATGCCGGGTCTGATCTGATCGAGGTCGACGTCGATGAACACGTGCCCATGCCGGTCGATCTGGGCGCCGCAGGCGGTCAACACCGCCGGGCCACCGAGGAGTACGGCAACCATGGGAAGTGAAGCCCAAACGGATGCAGGCTTGACCTTACGCAAGATTTGGACGTCCCTCTTTGAGCCCCGCGCGCGGCAACTCTTGCTGCCCACACTGCCAAGCGGGCCGAAAGTGACAAGAAGCTAGACGAAATGGCCCGGTCTTTGAAGCCTCTCGCCGCCCTGCTGCCGTGGCGCCGCAACCAGCCCCAAGCAGACGAACTCTATGGCGCGATTGTGGCGCGCGCGCGGCTTCCTGTTTTCTATCAGGGGTTTGGGGTTCCCGACACGCTTGAGGGCCGGTTCGTGGTCCTGTCGCTCCATCTTTTCGCCGTGCTCCACCGGCTGAACCCAGGGGGCGCTCACGCCCGCGAGATGGCCCAAGAGCTTGCCGACCGCTTCACCGCGGATATGGAGACCGTGCTCCGGGAGCTCGGGGTCGGCGATCTCAGAATTCCCAAGAAGGTGAGGGGGCTCGCCGCCTCCGGCGCGACCTTGCTGCAAGACTACGAGGACGCCTTCTCAAAAGGCGAGGGGGCGCTCGCCACCGCCATCGCCCACGCGCTGCCCCCCGATGCAACATCGGAGGCTGCAAGCGGGCAGTTGGCACCCTATTTAGTGGCGGTGGTCCGGCACCTCGAAGCGCAACCGCTTGAGGACCTTTGTGCCGGCACGCTGAAACTTCCGCAGCCCTAGGCGGTCCGGAAGCGCTGGGAGGTGAAGACCCGCATGGACAACGACGCTGAGGGCCCGCCGCTATCGCGGAAGCTGCGGATCACCGACATCGATGAGACGGTCGCGCACCGGATCGAGGCCACACCTGACGAATTGGCCGACATTGTTGCTCTCCTCGATCTCGTGAGGCTTGAAGGTCTCACGGTCGACTATCGTCTGCGTCGTGGCGCAGGCGGCCGCATCCATCTCGCAGGCCAACTCAAGGCGCGCGCCACCCAGTCTTGCGTCGTTTCGCTCGAACCGGTCGACACGGCCATCGACGCGCCCATCGAGGCCGAGTTCTGGCCCGCACCCCTGGTCGAGGAGTTGGAGCGCCAAGCCGAGGACCCCGGATACACGGGCCTGCGCGATTGGCCAGAGACGATCGCTGATGGAACGATCGACCTCGGGCCCGTAATCTACGAGTCCCTGGCCACGGCGCTCGATCTCTACCCGAAACAGGCCGGTGCGAGCTTCGAATGGTCACAAGGAGCTGCGGCGGCTGAAGGCGGTGAAAGCGGGCCATTTGCGGCGCTGAAGCGGCTGAAAGATCGCTAGGGATCGGATCCGAAAGCAAAACAGGTTGTCACTGGCAGCCTTTTAAGTCTATTCGGGTTTGGTTTCCGGGGGTTGCGGCGGCGTGACCGCTGCTGGGTGAAAGTCTTCCTGATCGGTTGGACGGAATGGGTGCTCCAGTCACCATCGCGCTTGACGCCATGGGAGGGGACCACGGTCCCAGTGTGGTCGTTCCGGCCGCTGCCCTTGCGCTCGTCCGCCATCCGGGCATGCGCTTCATCCTCGTCGGCGATGAGGGGCAGATAAGGTCTGAGCTCGCCGCCCATCCCGCGCTCGCCGATAAATCCGAGGTCATTCATACCGACGTGTCCATCGCCATGGACGCAAAGCCGAGCCAAGCGCTGCGCCGGGGCCGCTGGAAGTCGAGCATGTGGCTCGCCATTGAGGCGGTGCGCGACGGCCATGCCGACGCCGTCGTTTCGGCCGGCAATACCGGCGCGCTCATGGCCATGGCCAAGTTCTGCCTAAAGACGATCAAAGGCGTCGACCGCCCGGCCATTGCCGCGATTTGGCCGACCATCGATGCGGAATGCATCGTGCTCGATGTCGGCGCCAATGTGGGGGCCGATAGCCGCCAACTGGTCGAGTTCGCGCTGATGGGAGCGGGCATGGCGCGCGCCTTGTTCGGCGTGGCGGAGCCGTCCGTCGGCCTCCTGAATATCGGGGTCGAGGAGGTGAAAGGCGTCGAGCAGATCAAGGGCGCGGCGGCCGTGCTGAAAGAGGCGCCGCTGCCCATCCGCTATCATGGCTTCATCGAAGGGGACGATATCGGCCGCGGCACGGTCGATGTGGTCGTCACCGACGGCTTCACCGGGAACATCGCCTTGAAGACGGCGGAGGGAACGGCTAAGCAAATCGGCGAATATTTGCGTGCCGCCATGGGGCGGTCGCTCCTCGCTCGCCTCGGCGCTGTCCTGGCGCAAGGCGCCTTCCGCGCTCTGAAAGAGAAGATGGATCCGCGCCAGTTGAACGGTGGCATCTTCCTTGGTCTGAACGGCATCGTCGTCAAGAGCCACGGTGGCACCGATGCCACGGGCTTCGCCGCAGCCGTCGATCTCGCCTATGAGATGGCCTCGAGCGGTGTGGTGAAGCGGCTCGGAAGCGACGTTGCTCATTTCCATACCAAGCTGGAGCTTGAGGGTGCGGCGTAGGCTCGGGAGTGGATTGAGTTGAAGACGGTACGGTCAGTGATCAGGGGCGTGGGCGGATACTTGCCCGCGCGCGTCGTCACCAATGAGGACCTGGCCAAGCTCATCGACACCTCGGACGAATGGATTGAAGCGCGGACCGGCATCCGCGAGCGCCACATCGCCGCCGATGGTGAACTGACCTCGACCATGGGTGTGGCCGCCGCGAGAGCCGCGTTGGCCGACGCCGAAATGGTAGCCGACGACATCGACCTCATCATCCTCGCCACGTCGACCCCCGATCAGACCTTTCCCGCCACTGCGGTCACAATTCAGGCCGATCTCGGCATCTCCCATGGCGCCGCCTTTGACGTGCAGGCGGTCTGCTCTGGTTTCGTTTTCGCTTTAGCGACAGCCGATAACTATCTAAAGGGAGGAGACTTTCAGCGTGCGTTGGTAATCGGCTCGGAAGCCTTCTCGCGCATTCTGGACTGGGAAGACCGGTCCACCTGCGTGCTCTTCGGCGACGGCGCGGGCGCGGTCGTGGTGGAGGCGCAGAAGCTGAACGGGGCCATGACCGACCGGGGCATTCTCGCCACGTGCTTGCGCTCCGACGGCCGGTATCGGGACAAGCTCTACGTGGACGGCGGGCCATCCTCTACCGGTACCGTGGGTCATGTCCGCATGGACGGTCCGGAAGTGTTTCGTCACGCCGTGACAAAGATCAGCGAAGTGATCAGCGCTACGCTCGACAAGGCCGGTTATCAAGTCTCCGATATCGATTGGTTCGTGCCGCACCAAGCAAATAAGCGCATCTTGGACGGAGCGGCGAGGAAGCTTGGGCTCGACCCAGATCGTGTTGTCGTGACCGTAGATAAGCATGCCAATACCTCGGCCGCCTCGATTCCCCTCGCGCTCAACACCGCCTGCACCGATGGCCGCATCAAGCAGGGCGATCTTGTGCTCATGGAGGCGATGGGCGGGGGATTTACCTGGGGCGCGTTGCTGGTTCGTTGGTAGAGTGCCGCGCGAATGTCACACCTTCCCAGAAAATGACGTAATATCAGGAATTTGATTGCACCAGAGATTGACCGCTAAACGCCCGCTCGGCTAGCATCCTGGTTCGTCCCGCGAATTTGGGGGAGCTGTAGTCATGATGAGCGGGAAGACACTGACACGCGCCGACCTTGCGGAGGCCGTGTTTCAGAAGGTGGGTCTACCTCGGAACGAGTCTGCGGAGATCGTGGAGCTTGTGCTGCGCGAGATCGTGGCGAGTCTCGAGCGCGGGGACCCGGTAAAGTTGTCCTCGTTTGGCTCTTTCGGCATTCGCGACAAAGGCCAGCGCATTGGACGCAATCCGAAGACCGGTCAGGAAGTTCCGATAACGCCGCGCCGTGTGCTGGTGTTTCGCGCAAGCAACATCATGAAGCAGCGCATCAACGAGGCGTTGTCGCAGAGGAAGGCCGCCGAGTAGGCCATAAGTGTATTGACGCCAGGAGGACGAGCGTTGGAGAAGGCGCCCGAGGCGTTTCGTACGATTAGCGAAGTGGCTGACGAGCTGGAAGTCCCGAAGCATGTGCTTCGGTTCTGGGAGGCGAAGTTCGCCCAGCTCAAGCCCATGAAGCGCGGCGGGGGGCGCCGTTACTATCGCCCCGAGGATGTGGCGCTCCTGCGCGGCATTCGCTTCCTTCTGTATAATGACGGCTACACCATTCGCGGCGTTCAGAAGATCTTGCGCGAGCAGGGGCCGCGTTTTGTCATGGACTACCGGTGTCTCGCGGCCGAGGCGGAGGACGACGATCCGGTCCCGCCGCACGAGATCCCCGACGTGGCTGCCGAGGCCGCGCAGGGCGGCGGCGTGCGTGGGCGCCGGGTCCAGCATTCGCCCCGGAAGATGGATGGGGAGACCCTCTGCTCCCTGCTTGAGGAAATCGAGGCCTGTCAGAAGCTTCTTGCCGCCGCCGACGCCAAGGAATAGCGGCGGGTTTTAAGCCTTTGGCTTGTTTCGCAGGCCCGATCAAGTATATGCAGTCTGCCTGATCATCGAGACGTCGGAGCGTAGCGCAGCTCGGTTAGCGCACCGGTCTGGGGGACCGGGGGTCGGGAGTTCAAATCTCCCCGCTCCGACCATTCTCTTCGTCTGCTTGGCCGCGACTCAGGATCGGGAGTGCGCGTCTGCTGGGCGCGCCAAGGCCATCCCCCAGATCATCGCCATGATGAGATAGAAGTGCCGCCAGTGATCGGTATCGATCACCGCGCCCTCGATCGCCATGCCGGCGAAGGCCGCTACCAGGACGACGCTCACCCCGTCGCCGCCGCGATCTCTAAGCACGAGCTTAAAGCCGAGAACGAGCGTCGCCAGCACGAGGAAGATGTAGAGCGTGCCCCCGATCCACCCGGTGTTGAGGAACATGTTAAGATAGACCTCGTGCACATCCTCGTGGTGATGCACGCGCCCAAACTCAAGCGCGCCGATGCCGAGTGGCTGCGTGGCGACCAGGTCCGCCGCCTTCTTCTGCCCGCCGAAGCGGCCTTGGGGTCCGACATCGTAAGACTGCTCGAACGAGGCGCGCTCGCCAAGGATTTCGGACACCTTGGGAATGCTCTGCGCCGCGGCAAGGACACCGACGGCGCAGACGCCGCCCAGGACGATCGAGATGATGAGCTTGATTCGTTCGCGGTTGGTCCCGGCGATGATGAACGTGAAGAAGCCATAGACGGCAAGCGCCACGAGGAGATTGAGCCACGCGCCGCGCGAGAAGCTCAGCAGCGTGCCGAACAGCAAAAGCGGCAGGGCCAGCGCCCAAACCCCGCCACGCACGAGGCGCGCGGTGAGCACCACGTTGAAGGCGTAGAGCAGCGCCGGCACGAGGAACGCGCCGAGCACGTTGGGGTCCTTAAAGGTGCCGCGCGCCCGGCCGAACTCGGTGAAGATGTCGTACAGCCCCGGCACCAAGTCGAAATAGCCGATGAGCGCCGCTGCCGCCGCGACCAGTGCTGCGACCATGTAGGCCGACATGATCAGCCGGACATTGGCTTGCGGGTTGTGAGCGACGAAGGCAGCCATCACCACGGACGACAGGGCCAAAAAGAGGGTGATGGTCACGTGCGTGACGGGAACGCCAAGCAGGCCGGCTTGCGTCGCCGCGATATAGCCACCGGCGACGATACCGGAGAGCAGCACGAGATAGACGGAAAGACCGCGGGTCAGGGGCGCCAGACCGACAAGCGGCAGCAGGATCACCGCGCCGATCATCAGCCCGTCGTAAGGCGCCGGCTCCCAGTAGACGATGCCGGCCGTGGCGATGGTGATCCAGAGATAGAACAGCGCCAACCGCTTGATGCCGGGGCTGATCTGCCGCCGGGTACCGATGGTGGCCGCTCCATGCACGGCATCGTAGGTCACCGTCATGGCGAGCTGCCTTTGCGCCTAGTAGGCGTTGTCGCCCCGAAGCAGGGCGAAGGGGGTCATCAGCAGGATGTAGAGGTCGAAGGTCACCGACCAGTTCTCGATATAGTAGAGGTCATGCTCGACGCGCCGCTGGATCTTCTCCTGCGTATCGGTCTCGCCGCGCCAGCCGTTGATTTGGGCCCAGCCGGTGACGCCCGGCTTGACGCGGTGGCGGGCAAAATAGCCGTCCACCGCATCCGAGTAGAGCTCGTCCGCGGCCTTGGCCTTGAGCGCGTGGGGGCGGGGACCGACCAGCGACAGATCGCCCCTCACCACATTGAAGAATTGCGGCAGTTCATCGAGGCTCGTCTTGCGCAGGAACCGGCCGACACGGGTCACGCGGGGATCGTCCTTGGTGACGAGCTTCGAGGCCTCGGCGTCGGTGCTTTCCGCGTACATGGTGCGGAACTTGTAGACGTCGATCAGATTGTTGTTGAAACCCTGACGCTTCTGCCGGAACAGCGCCGGGCCCTTTGAATCGAGCCTGACGGCGATCGCGATCAACACCATCAGCGGCGCCAGCGCGATCAGCCCAGCTGTGGCGACGATCTTGTCGAACAGCCATTTCTTGACATAGTCCCAGTCGGCGATGGGCTTGTCGCTGATGTCGATGAACGGCACGTTGCCGATATAGGAATAGGTGCGCGGCCGGAACCGGAGCTTGTTGGTGTGCGCCGACAGGCGGATGTCGACCGGCAGCACCCACAGCTTCTTGAGAAGCTGCAGCAGGCGCTTCTCGGCACTGACGGGGAGCGACACGATGAGCAGGTCCAGGCGCGAGGTCCGCGCAAACTCCACCAGCTCGTCGATATTGCCGAGCTTCGGGTAGCCCGCGACCAGCGGTGAGACCCGGTCGGGCCCGCGGTCGTCGAAAATGCCGACGATGCGGATATCGGTATCGGCCGAGGCTTCCAACGCCTTGATCAACTGTTCGGCTTCCGGTCCGCCACCGACGATCACCGCGCGGCGGTAAAGGCGTCCTTCCTTGATCCAACGCCGCGCCAGGAACGACAGTGCAAGCCGGTCGCCGAACAGGGCCAGCAGCCCCGAGGCATACCAGGTGGCGATCCACACCCGCGAGAAGTCGGCCCCGACCTTGACGAAGAAGGCCAGCGACATCATTCCGGCCATGACCACGGTCCACGCCATCACGATCCGCGTGAAGCTCCGGACGAAGCGGTTGAACGCCGGCATGCGATAAAGATCGAGTGCCTGGAGGATCAGCATGTTGGCGGTCGCCGCAATCAATACCGCGCCGAGATAGACGATATGAGCGCTCTCGCCGTCGTGCTCCACATAAGCGAGATAAATGGCAAAGCCGAGCGTGACCACGAGCAGGAACTCGACGATGCGCACGGCGCCGGTCACCACGATGGACGGCAGGAGATTGAGTTTGCCGCCGCGTCTGATCTCAGCCAGCGGCGGCCGGGGGGTGCGGCGCCGGTCAGGCAACGCACTAGGCTTGCTGCGGCCGCGCGAACGCGGCGACACCAGGGCATCGCGCGGTTGTATTGCGTCAGTTTTGTTCATGCGTCGTCGACCCTGAGCCCGGCCCACCCCAGTTGGGTTTGGAACATGCCCGCGCGGGCCGCGCCCAAGGGAGCGTTGCCCGCCATGGTTATGGCATGGCGAGACTTTTGGATGCGTGAAGGGGGGCCGGTTAGAAAGGCCGCGCTCGACCTATGGTTAAGAGGCCGTTGCGGCGAATTCCGGCAGCTTGTGGATGCCGGCGCCGAGATCGGAGATGTAGAAATCGACCACCTCGCGCGTCATCTCCTCGACGGTGAAATGCTGTGCCACATATTTCTGGAGTTCGGCCGCGCGCACCAAGAATGGCTTGGAATCGGCCAGGAACGCCCGCAATTGACCGGCCAGCGCAGCGACGTCGCCGGGCGGAATCAGTGGCATGGGAACGGTGCCGACGATTTCGGGGATACCGCCGACATTGGTCGCGATCAGTGGCATCTGCGCCGCAGCCGCCTCGAGCACGATATACGGAAAGGACTCCGCGCGGGAGGGCACCACCACGCAACGCGCCCGCACGAAGGCGGTGCGTGCCGGCTGCGGTCCTGAGAACGTGACTCTTGAAGTGAGGCCAAGCTTGCGGGCCATGCGCTTGAAATATTTTTCGTCCGGCCCGCTGCCGACGACGATGGCGCGGCCCGGGAAGATGGTCTGATGGGCGGCGAGCGCCTCGAGAAACACATCGACGCCCTTGAGCTTGCGCAGCTCGCCGATGAACACGAAATCCGCCGCGTCGTCCGCGAGCAACGACTCATAGAACTCGTGGCGGTAGAGGCCGTTGTAGATCACGCGCGCCGGGCAGGGCGGCGGCCCGATGAGCTCGCCATAGCTGTTGGCGGCGTAGAGGCTCTCGAAAATCATGCCGTCGGTCAGAGGCGCGAGCTTGCGCTCGGCCGCGAGATAGAGTCGCCCCGACAGTGTGGACGGCGAGTAGTGCAGCACCCCCCCATGGGGAGTGTAGACGACCTTCGTCCCCCGCCGCCGACGCAGCGTCCGGCCCGCGAGCCGGGCATAGGCCCCGCCTTTGGCGCCATGCCCATGGAGCACGTCGACATCGAGCTTGCGGGCGAGCTTCGCGATTCGCCGATAGGTATGCCAATCGTTGAGCCCGATTTGGCGGGTCATTGGCAGGCGGGTGACGCCGAGCGCGCAACTGTCCTCGAGCCGGCTGAAAGCCACGGAGAGCTCATCGTCACTACCGTGCGAATCGCAGACCACGCCGACCTCGGCCCCAAGCTCCGCTTGACCGATAGCTAGATCATGCACATGACGGAAGAGCCCCCCGACAGGCGCGCGCAGACAATGAAGGATGCGGAAGTTAGAGCTCACGTGACCCGTGACGTCGCAGCGGGGAAATAGTTCCCCCCCTCGTTTAGAAGAAGCGTTCGAGGACGTAAATAGTGTCGCCGGGTTGTACGGGATAATCGGTTGGGACCATGACGGTCGACATGACGCCGCCGAATCTGCGGGTGAGGCGGACGAAGCGCTGTTTGGCG
>Ga0307379_10002888_pt1 | contig 25119 bp, 23 predicted proteins | sample UN2MG_FD_202237 | JGI IMG/M metagenome (GOLD analysis project Ga0307379, IMG submission 202237) | Soil microbial communities from Risofladan, Vaasa, Finland - UN-2 | ecosystem: Environmental > Terrestrial > Soil > Coastal area > Acid sulfate soil | place: Finland: Risofladan, Vaasa | collected...
GGCTGGCTGTTGGCCCGGACCATGATATCCCCGGCCTGCAGGCCGGCCTTTTTCGCTGCCGAAGATTCATTGACGTGGGAGATCAAAAGGCCGTATCCCTCCTTGACCAGGAATTTCCTGCTGAGTTCTTCGGTCATTTCCATGATATCGACCCCCAGCTGTCTGGCGCCGCTGAATTCGATGACATAGTTTTTCACCTTGGGGAAAGCCATCTCCAGGCCGGGCAGTTCGGATAGTTCGGCCAGTTGATCGGCCAAGTGCGGGAAGAGGCTTTGGGGCGCTTCCGGCGCGTAAGGAAAATTCTCCTGAAAAGGCGGGAAAGCTAAGGCTTGGCGCTCACCCAGTTCGACGTCCAGGCGCATTGGTTTTCCTGCCCGGCTGACCGCTATTTTGATTTTATCGCCGGCCAGGCTGAATTGGAGGGCAGCAGCGATATCGTGAAACCGGGCAATCGGTTTTCCGGAAATTTCCACAATGCGGTCGCCCTTGCTGATCCCGGCCATGGCCGCCGGCGAATTTTTCAGCACTTCCTGGATCTGGTTCGAGTCTCTGATGAAATTGACCCCTAGCCATCCCGGAATGATTTTTCCCGAAGTTTTCAATTTCTCTACAATGCGATTGACTTGTTCAACGGAAATGGCGTAGCAGAGATTGCCGCTTTCGTTTTTTCTGCCGCTGACCACGATGACCGCCGACTGGTCCTTGAAGGTGTAGTCGGGAGCCGAGGAAAAACCAACGCTGCCGCGGATGACAGCCAATAGTTCACCTTTTTTATTTACCACCGCGCCTCCAGCCGAACCGGGAGCGACCGGTGCGTTCAAGATCAATTCGCTTTCGGTGCGACTGCTGATGATTCCCTGGGTAATGGCAGGAAAACGATTGTAAAACAATCCGATAAGCGCCACCCAGTTGCCTACTTCGGCCTTTGCGGCCTGCGGCAGCGGCCGCGGTCCTTTTTTGTTGAGGCGCAGCAGCGCCAAGCCGGAACGGTTGTCGCGGCCGATGATCTTGGCAACGATTGTTTCGCCTTCTATGGTTTCCACAGTGATCCTTTCGAATGGATGGCGGGCAATCAAAGAAGTGGTAACGACCAGTTCTCTTTCCATGGCAATGCCGGTTGCCACGTATTTTCTGGCATTTTCGGCGACCACTTTCACCAGTGAAGGCGATACTCTGTCAAGAACGGTTTTAATTTCCTTCTCAATATTTTCGATTTTTTCCGTTGCCTGAACGCTATGGGCGATCCAGAGCAATAGCATAATAAAGATCGCTTTTTTCATGATTTCCTCCTAAATTTGGTTGAGGGCCGCATCCTGGCTGCCGGTTTTTTTTTGATAGGAGACCGGTTCGAGGGTATAGCGGGTACGGCTGTCCGAGGCCGAAAAAAACAGATCTTCGTGCAGGGGGATTTCCTCCTTGTCCGTCTCAAGGCCGGGGATTGCGGAGCCGCGGGGTGCAGGACGGAATAGTTGAAAAAGCGATAGCAGCATAAAGAGGCCGACAACGGCCATGATCGTAAAACCGATTTTCCTTTGCTTTTTCTTTTTTTTGATTTTGCTGAAAACCGTTTCCTCAAAATCGGGACCGGGCTCGGCTTGGTCAAAGCCTTGCCTTAAAATTTCCTGCCAATCAGACATGTGGCGCTCCTTGCGGATCCAGGTATTGTTTTTTTAAATTTGCCTTGCCCCGGAAAACCAAAGACTTGACAGTGCCGATGGGTTTGTTCAGTATAAGAGATATCTCTTCAAAGGAAAAATTGTTTATTTCCTTCATGATCAGCGGCACGCGCCATTTTTCGGGAACAAGGGCCAGCAGTTGCTCAAAAAGCAGTTTTCCCTCGAAGTGGGGGGTGTAGGAAACCTGGTGCTCATTCAATTCGGAAATGGAAAATACTTTTTTCAGCCGTTTTTTACGGAATTCGCTGCGGGCCTGGTTGGTGGCGATGGAATAGATCCAGGCCTTGCAGGCCTGGGGGTGATCGGTTTTTAAAGTATGGGCTTTGAAATAAACCTTGACAAATGTGTCCTGGGTCAATTCCTCGGCGATCTGGCGGTCGCCCAGCAGCATGCTGAGGTAATTGTATATCGGTTTTTTGTACATGGCCATCACCTCTTTAAACGCGGCTTCATTTCCGTCCTTTAGCTTGGCAATCAGGTCATTCATGACTACTCTTGAAGATGCGGATTGCACAATAAAAGTTGCAATTTTGCCCGCTTTTTTCGTGATTTTTTTGAAAGTGACGGAAAAATGTGATTTTAAATCCTTTCCATCTTCCCTCCTGACGGAGAGATAGGTAATGAGAGAGAGATGCTACTATTATAATATAATTTCCCAAAAAATCAATTTTTTGAATTTTATCAATGTGACATTACTTGGCAATGGTTTGCGCATCCTGTGTGCCTTCGCTGATATCCTCCAGTTTTTGAGGCAGTTTTTCGAGGATTTCCTTGCCGACTTTGAAACTGTAGGGCAGGGCGGGATTGCGGGCTGGCACGATTTCCCCTTCGGCGCCGGCGAATTCCATCTCGATGTCGTTGAATTGTCCGGGATTTGCCGAATTTTCCGCTTTCATGGTGATGCGGATGGCAAATTCAGGCAATGCCTTGGGATTGTCGACAAACTCCTTGGCTTCGCAATCGGCCAAGGTCGTGAGTAATAGGTTGATTTTTTCTTCGCTCGGCTTTTTCCCAGCAACCGGCTTGATGAACTGCCAGCTATTGTCTGCCCCTTTGCGGATTTCAAAACTGAATGTGCCGTGTTTGAATTTGAGTTCCCGGATATCAAAAGAGTAAAACAGGGCAACTTTTTTTTCGCGGAAAGAATGAGCATCGCTGTTGAATTTTTCCAAAAAATCCTTTTCAATTTCACAAATTTCGTTAAAACCGTCAGCCAGGGCGTAATACCGCTCTCCCTGTTTGGCAACCGCGATTTTCTTTGCAGCGGTCGCGGATCTGAATTCCACTGTGAGCAATGGTGTTTCCAGGCCGAATTCGCGGCGGGAAGCGGCGCTGACCGCTGCGGCAAACGACTTGGCTTCCAGCAAGGATGCCGCGGACAGGATCTCGCTGACCTTGGTTTCCTGGGCAAGCGAAAAGATTGGTTTGTCCATGAACCACTGGTCGTTTTTTTTAATAAAACTGAAGTCGTTGTTTTCATAATTCCAGGTCATGTTGGTAACGGCCAGGTTATCGAATTCCGAGAATCTCTTGTCACGGAAAGCAAACAGGTCTTTTTCCAGATTGTTGCGCTTGTAGGAGGCAATGGAGACCACTTTGCCGCCTGCGGCCAATTTGGCGTAGGAAGAGGAATCAAGATTGTTTTTCATTCCCAGCAGAATGGTATGCGCCGGGCGGGTTTTATCCTTGGCAAACAATCTTAATTCGATCTCGGGTCGGTTCAAACCGAAATTTTTCAAGTCGCCGCCAGCCGCCTCGGCCACCAGCCGGTCGTATTTCAAGGGACAGAAATTATCCAGTATGCTCTCCAGCGCGACCTTGTCGGCTTTGGCCGCCAGGGGCTCCTCCAGATACCAAACGCCGTCCCGGAGCGAAAAAACGAATTTTTTGTCTTTTTGCAGCAGTTCGATTTTTTCGACGGCCGCAGCGGGAAAATCCAGCAGGATCCCTTCCACGGCCTTTTTGCGTTTTTCACGCTGATCGACCAAAATGATAGCGGTGATCAGAACCAGCAGGAACAGCAGCAGGGCGGCAATTTTTTTCCAGTTCATAGTTTCCTCCGATATAGCCAAATGCCGATGCCGGCAATAAACACCAGCAGGGGCAGGATGATCAGCGTGTAAAAAAAGACCAGCCGGCCACTGCTCTGCGTCAGGCTGACGGTTCTGGGAGAAGTGATCTTGGGGGCGATGGCGATCAGGTCCTTTTCTTCGGTCAGCCAGGAGACGGCGTTGTTGAAAAAATTGCTGTTGGCCTGGAAAATATAATATTTGTTTTGGGCGAAATCGGAATCGCCACAGACCACGGCGCGGGATTTTTTTTCACCACCGCCGGCTTCGATGGCCGCAGCGATATCCAGCGGGCCGCTCTTGTCTTCCGGGTTTTTTGTGATTTGTTCGGTTTTGACCTCGGTTTCATACTGGGTCTCGCCCCAGGAGTTGGCGCTGGTGGAAGCCAGGAAGGTCACTGTGGTGCCGGCCGGAGCCGGGGTGATTTTGGCCAGACCGCGACACAAAGGGAACATGGTGGCGTATCCGAAGTTCTTGGTGATGACGTGTTCCGGATACTTGGCCACCACGGGCATGAAGTAATTTCCGCCCATCAGCCGGGAAAGGGGATCGATCTCGACTGCCACGTTGTCCTCAAGGGCCAGGCCGAATTTTTTCAGCAACGGTTTAAACTCAGCGCCCTCAAAGGGGTTGACCAGCAGCAGCAGGCGTCCCTGCTCTTTTTCGAGATAATTTTCCAGCAGAAATATCTCTTTTTCAAAGAACGGCTTTTGCGGCCCGGCCACGATCACGGCCGCGGCGTCCTTGGGTACGGCCGCTTCCTGGAACAACACCATTTTTTTCACTTTAAAGGACAGCTTTTCCAGGCCGGTTTTGGCTTCGGAATATCCATTTTCCCCGCTGTCATCGCTATCGGGCTCCCCGTGCCCCTGAGTGAAATAGATCGTTTTTTCCCCCTGGCGCGACACGCTGATGATGGCGTTGGTGATGGCTTCTTCCGATACCTCTTCACTGCGCGTGCTTTTGCCCCCGTATTCGAACACCATGGTGCCGTCGGTTTTGATCTCGTATTGTTTGACTATTTCGGGCTCCAGGAAGGGGTCGATGACCGACGCCTTGATCTTCTCGCTATAAAACCGGTAGAGTTCCAGCAGGGAATTGAATCCCTCCAAATTGCCCTGGCTTTTGCTGAAAAAGGCCTTGATGACCAGATCTTTTTTCAGGTTCTTGATCACTTGGACCGATTGGTCGGACAAGGAATGGGTCTTGGCGGCGGTAAAATCGAAGCGTTGGTGGATTTTTACCCCCAGATAATTAATCGCGGCGGCAATGGCCACGATCAACAGGACCACCACCGCCAGGTTGGACGCGAAGATAAAATTCAGGCGCGAATTTTTTGCCCTGAATTGCGAGATATTGCTGATGAAATATGCGGTCAGGCCGGCCACGCCCAGGAGCAGCAGCGCCAATCCGGCTTTTCCTTGCAAAGATGCCAGTCCAAAACTGATCCACATGGTCATTCCGGTCAGGATGAGCAACAGAAAAAGAACATTTCCAAAGCGCAGGATTTTTTTCACGGTTACCTCCACTTCCTGAATTCAAATACGGAGCGCGTCAGGTACAAGCCAAGGAAAATGAAAGTCAGGTAATAAACGATGTCCTGGGTGTCAATGACCCCGCTGACCATGTTCTTGAAATGGGAAAAGAAAGACAGGTAGGTCAGGATGCCGCGCCAGGCCCCCGGGCCGCTTTCGCCAACCCAGGAGATCACCCAGATCAGGAGGATGGACGAAAATGAGATGACCGCGGCAATGACCTGGTTCTCGGTCAATGCCGAGGCGAAAAGCCCGATGGCGATGAAGACGGCCCCCAACAGGAACAGGCCCAGGTAAGCTGTTAACAGCGGGGCCAGTTCCGGGTTGCCGTAGATAAAGACGAAGATGGCGTAAGTGGCGGTCAGCAGCAGGATGATGGTATAAATGATCAAGGCGGCCAGGTATTTGCCGATAATGATGGCTGAGAGCCGCAGCGGTGAGGTCAGCAGCAACTCTTCGGTGCGCATTTTTTTTTCGTCGGCGAACAGCCTCATGGTCAGCATGGGCAGCAGAAACATCAGGATGATGGTCATGTTGTTGAAAAACGGTTCGAAAAGCATCTGGTTAATGTTGATGCGGTTCATGCCGTAGCCGGATTGCATCATTCTCATGGTCTGGTCGTTGGCCCAGGCCAGGATGTTGTAAAAGAAAAAGCCGCTGACCAGCAGGAAGAACGAGGTCAGGATATAGGCGATGGGTGAATAAAGAAAGGATTTCAATTCTTTCTTGGTGATGGTCCAGATATTTTTCATGACCCCCTCCCTTCTTCAGCCAGAATAATCTTCATGTACAGGGCTTCCAGTCCGGCCTTGATCTCTTTAATGCGGATGTCTTTTTCGATCAGGTATTTGATGATTTTGTTGAAATCATTCAATGTTTCCCTGAATTCGAGTTTCAGGACCTGGCCTTCGGCCCTGACCTCGCTGATGACGGGGAATGCCTGTTTGAGATCGCTCCAATCGGTGTCGCCCGCCATGCCGGTCGTGACGATCTCCAGGTTTTTCCCCCATTCGTCGCGGGTCGGGGTGGCCATCAGCCGGCCTTCCTTGATGATCACGGCTCCGTCGCAGACTTGGGTAATTTCGGCCAGGATGTGCGATGAAATGATAACGGTAGCGCTGTCTTTGAAAGAGCGGATCATTTCGCGGATCTCGATGATCTGAGCCGGGTCCAATCCAATGGTCGGTTCGTCCAGGATGAGCACTTCGGGTTCGTGGATGATGGCCTGGGCGATACCCAGGCGCTGGCGATAGCCGCGGGAGATGTTTTTGATCAGTCGGCCGTAGACGTTCTGCAGGTTGGTCTTTTCAACGACGCGATCGACGGCGAAGCGTATTTTTTTTCTTTCAATACTGTACAGTTCTGCCACAAAACGCAAAAATTCCTTGACGGTCAAATCGCTGTAAACCGGGACTACTTCCGGGAGATAGCCCACTATCCTTTTGATCGTTTTGAGGTCGGTGCTTACGTCGATGCCGTTGATCATGGCCCGCCCCTCGTTGGGCGGCAGGTAGCCGGTCAGGATGCGCATGGTGGTGGTTTTTCCGGCGCCGTTGGGCCCGAGAAAACCCCAAATCTTCCCCTTTTCAACCTGGAAGGAGATATCCTTGACCGCCTGTACGTCAGCGAATCTTTTGGAAACATTTTCGACTTGGATCATCACGCCTCCTTACATTCTGTCGGGAATGGCGATCCCCATGACAGTGAGAAGTTTTTCGACCTTGTTTTTAAATATCAGCATCAGGCTCAAGCGCAAATTTCGGATGTCCGCATCCTTTTCGGCCAGTACCGGGAAAAGATGGTAGTAATGATTGAATTTCTGGCACAGTCCGTAGGCGTACGCCGCCAGGGAAGAAAGCTCATGGTTCTGCAGGGCGAATTCCACGGCAAGTTCCAGCAGCGACAGGCTGAGGATCATCTCCCAGTACAGCTCCCTTTCCTGGGCTTCGAGGCGTTGCAGGCTGCCGGGAGCACTTGCCGCTTTGAGGTCGGCGCCGGAGCTTTTTTTTAAAATGCTGTTCAGCCTGACCATGGTGTATTGCAAATAGGGGCCGCTGTCACCCTCAAAGTTAAGGGCTTCTTTGAAATCGAAAGCGATTACGGTGTTAAGATTGAATTTGACCATGAAATAACGCAGGGCGGCCACGGCGATGGTCCGGGCCAGAGGCAAGGCTTCCGCTTCGGCCAGGGCTGGGTTCCGCACCTGTATCTCGCACAATGATTTTTCGATTAGTTTAGCGATCAACTCGTCGGCTTTGACCGCCCGGCCTTTGCGCCCGGAAACCTCAATGTAGGGCTTGTTCTCTTCCCCGGCTTCCAGTTTCAAGCCCATTTCCCGGACGCAGGTCGGTGTCAAGGCCACCATTTCATAGGAGAAATGGATGAAATTGGCGCTGGGTCCGGAGTGACCCAGCTGGGCCAGGACTTGGGTGATCAGGTTCTGTAGGTAGGATTGGCGGACGTCAATGACATTGTATACTTTATGGCCCCGGCCGAAGGGCCGCGGTAGCGGCGCAGGTTCGGATTGGGTCATGTAGATGGCATGGCCGTCGGGATAGGTATGAAAGGGGCGATAGCAAAAATCCCTGGGCAGCAGATTGAATTTCCACATGTTGTAGGCGATGTCCTTGCCCACATAGGTGATGGTGCCGTTGGAGCGGACGATGATCTTTTCAATGTTTTCCCGGTCGTAATGGATGACCAGGCAGTCCTTTTTCGCCGGGTTCGCGGAACGGATCATCACGTTGCGGGCGGTCATTTCGGCAGCGGCCGCTTTGAAAAAATCCAGGGCGATGACATCGCTTTCCCTGGCCAATAGGTCATAGTGAATGCCGATCTGCTCCATGGTGCGGATGTGATCCAGCAGGACCTGTTCGGCGATATAGCGGCAGGACTCGTATTCGGGATCGATCTTTTCCTCGATTTTTTTGTGGATTTCGCGGCGCTGCCGGGCCAGATCGTCGTTGGCGGCGAACAGCTGGTTGACTTCGGCGTAGAGATCCCAGAGATAGGAGGCCAAGCCCGAGATATTTTTTATCTCATCAAGACTTTTTTTCTGATAATGAAGCAGCCCCCAGACCACGTCGGCGACCTGGATCCCGGTATCGTCGATGTAGTTCTGGACTTCGACCTCGTAACCCAAAAAACGGCAGCTACGGGCCAGGATATCTCCCAGGATTGAATTGCGCAGATGGCCGATATGGGCCGATTTGTTCGGGTTGATGCTCGTATGCTCGACAATGATTTTTTCGCCTTTGGCCGCCAGCGGTTTTTCCAGGTTCTGCCATTGGTACAGGAGAAAATCATCGCGGCGCAGATAAAAATTAAGGAACCCCCCGCCAGCAACCCGGATATCATCTACCGCTTTCAGTTTGCCCGCCAATCTCGCTGCCATGTCTCCGGCAACAAGGAATGGCTTGCTTTTGGTTTTCTTGGCCAGGGCGAAAGCCAAGGTGGTCGACAGGTCTCCGAATTTCCGTTCTGCCGGCTGGGAAAAACTCAGTTCCGTTTGCTTGAAATCATATGTGTCTTTTAAAACCGCGTAAATTTCGTTTTTGATCTTTTTCTGCAGGGATCTCATATGGCGGCTTCCAAATGAGATGTGCTGTTCCAGAAATCCACAAGTGTCCAACGGCGCCAGGAAGTTTCCATGAGCAGCAGCTGCGACAGGGCGGCGTTGCCGGTTTGAAAAAGTCGGGCCTGGGCAGGGCTAAGCTGCAGCAGATTACCCAGGATGGCACGGTTGACCGAGGCGTGGCCGGTGATGAGGATGTTCTGCTGTCCGTTCTGCAATATTTTTTCCAGCCCGGTCCGGGTGCGGGCGCAGACGGCGCTGAAACTCTCTCCGCCCGGGACCGGGAAATCGGCATCGCTGAGCCAGCGCTGGTGGATCTCGGGGAATTGTTCGCGCACCCGGCTGTAGATCAGCCCTTCCCAATCGCCCAGATCGATCTCGCTGAATTCAGAGACCACGGTCAGCGGCCGGTCGTGGCCGCGGTTGATGATGGCTGCCGTTTCCAAGGCCCGCTTCAGGGGGGAAGAAAAGATCGCGTCGATGGGTTCGCTTTTCAGCCTGGCGGCCAGCCGTTCGACTTCGCCGCGGCCCTTGCCGTTCAGCGGGTTATCGATACGGCCTTGCAGGCGGTCGGTTTCGTTGTATTCTGTTGTTCCATGCCGGACCAGCAGGATTTTTTTTCTGATCGGTTCCATCGGCTGAATTATAGTACAGCCGGCCCTAACCGTCAACCAGCCTGTTTGGGTTTTTAGCGGGCAGGTTTTTTCTTTATATTCTTAATTAGATACAGGAAAAGTACAAATTCCCATCGCCAGTCGAGATATTTATAAATAGAAGGAGACAAGTTGGAAAAACCTTCCGCTACTCTTCTTCCTTATCATCCTCATTTTCGGCTTGGTCATCAAATAATTTCATCGTCTCGTTCCAGCGTTTGTAGGCTTTTTCGACAACGGGATCTTGCAGATATTGCTGTATTTTAGCAAAAAGACCGGCCAGTTTTTGGGACAACTTATCCATTTTATCTTTAAAAGGTTTCAGCTCTTCCGGGGTATTTTCGTCCTTATCCAATTCCGGGAATTTTTGGGACAGTTCCTTTATTTTAGGACTGATTTTAGTCATAAAGTCGGAATAACCATTCAAGGCTGCGGCAACCGCGTCGGCACTGCCGGCTTTTTCCAGGGCATTAACGAATTGCTCAAAGCCTTTGACCATTTCATCCATTAACGGTAAGACTTCATCGTATTTTCCGCCATAAACCAACCCTGCGAACAGGACTGCTCCGGCGACAAACATCAAAAAAATCTTTTTCATATTCCCTCCTTATATCCCTTGTTTTTTTGTTTCCAATTAGCAAAAAAATTCTAAGTTGTTTCATAAAAAAAGTCAATAACAGCCTGTGTCGTGCTTTTGGCGGGCAGGTTTTTCGCGGCAGCTCTCAGTTGAGGATGGCCTTCTCTTTTTCCAGGATCAGGTCGTAGATTTCGGCCGCGTCACCGGCGCTCTTCAGGCTGGAAACGATGTCGCCGCTGTTGGTGAGACGGGCGATATGGGCCAGGGTTTTCAGATGCAGGCCGATGTCGCGGTCATCGCTCATGATCAGAAAGATCACGTGCACGCTCAGGCCGTCCGGAGCCTTGAAATCCAATCCCTGGCGGATCACGGCCATGGCCAGGAAAAAATCGGCAAATTCGTCTGAAAAGATATGCGGGGTGGCCACGCCCTTGCCTATGCCGGTCGACTGCACGCTTTCCCGCTTGATGAAAAGACGTTTCACCTTTCTGGCGTCGCTGATGATGCCTTTTTCTTTTAAAAACTCGGAGCATTCACCATAGAAGTGGCTGGTGTCTTTGCTGTTTTCGCTGATATAAATATTTTCCTTTTTCAAATATTTGGCAAGTTTCATCATAAGCTCCTTCTGTTGTCGTCGCTGGTGGCAAACAGCCGGTCTGGACCGGCACAGATCAAGAATGAATCCTGCCGTTCATCTTTTTCCAGGCGCAGCCGGGTGCCCCAGGGATCGACCAGCAGATCGGTTCTGGGCAAGTAGTGCGGCACCAGTTTTTCCAGGTCTTCGGGATGGTCGCCGTTCTCATTGGCATAGGCGTCGAGGGCTGCCGCCACCTGTTGCATGATCGGTTCCAGCGAGACCGCTTTGGCTTTGTCCAAGCTGCTGTTGGCTTGGGAAACGGGATCGGCCTGATGGCCTTTGCCCAAGTAAAGGACCATTGCGACCAGCAGGGCGATTAAAATGATCAGCAAGCCGAATCTCATGCACCCATTCTATTAAAGTGAAAAAAAAAAAACAAGCGACATAAAAAAAGTAAAGAATCGCAACCGGGAATGACCTGCTGGTTTCAAATCAGGTTGTTTTCCGGCTTGAATTCCCCTTGCTGTGGGTTGATCTCCTGCGCCAGGTAGCCCTTCTCTCCGGCCAGGGCCCGGCGGCAAAGAAGGGCGATCTTTCCCCCGGCATGGCGGTTGACGATCAACCGCATCCTGGTTGAAGGGAATGAGCTCAGCATTTCATAGTCGTTGCGGCTGTCGCCGGCGACCAGCACCGGCTCGTTTTTGAGGAGATTGCGGATATTTGCAACTTTGCCTGTGCCGAGGTTCGGGCGCAGGCCCAACTCCAGGACAAGGCCGAAACGATTTCCGGCAGTGGCCGGCCCCATGCCGATAACGCGCCGGCAGTGGAAAGCGGTCATGGCGATCATCTTTTCCACCAATTGCCGGTTGCTGGCCGTGGAAATCACGACTGCGCCGCCGCGGTCTTCCCATGCGGCCGCCAAGTCTTTCATTTCCTGATAGAGGCGAACGCCACCGGTCCATTCGTAGCGCCAGCGCCGCCGCGGGTCGTTGCGGATATGGCGGCGGATGGGATTCCGCAGCTCCTGGTCGATGACGGTTGTTGCCATTTGCTCGAATTCGGTCAGGGTCAGGCCTTGCAGGAAGCCGTTCACCCAGGGGTAGGCAAATTCACAGCCGATGCCCGGGGTTTCTTCCAGGGACTTGTTGAGGGCCAGCAGCCCCGAAGTGAAGATTCGATAGTTGTCACCAAAACCGATTCGGCCGCCATGGGAAGTTTTGGCTTCAAGTTCACCATAGGAGGCGACAATCGCTTCTTTCATTTTGTCTAAGGGGAACGGTTTCTGATTGATGATTACGCTGGCCACACCGTTGACACTGTCGGGGATCATCGTTTCCAGGGTGGCAGCGTCGAATTTGAATGCCAGGTTCAGCGCAGCGTGGCGGAACAACGCTTCGCCGATGTCGCCGAAGATGCAGGTGTTGTCCCAATCGAAAACGGCCAGTTCCCCTGGCCGCACGCCGGCCAGGAATTCGTTGAGGGCATCGTAGTTCCTTTGGCTCCAATTCAGGCGCTGCAGCGGCATGGCCCTAACATAATCAATATGCAGCGAAAATGCAAACCGGAATCGCCAGCAAAACGGCGATCGATTTCTTTCCGGCAGCAAAGTGAAAAAAGAAGGGGCGGACCGGGCCGCCCCTTCTTAAGGGAGGAAAAATTGGGGAGAAATCTATTCTCGGCACCCACGGCGCCGTTCAAAGCGCTGGCGCCTGCCGTCGCGCGCCCCGGCGCGGAAATCTTTTTTCAGCCCGGCAATTTTGGCCGTTTGCTCCGGGGTCAGCAGGGCCTGGACATCCTTTTGCAGACGCAGGCGCGCGATCTGCATGTCGGCGTGCATGCCCGCCTGCTCGCGGATCAACGCCTCGACCTTGGCAAAATCGGTCTTTTCCGCGGACATTGCCGTGCGCAGTTTCAGGGCCTTGAGCTTCATTTCAGCGCCGAATTTTATCGCCCATTGCTCGTGGGCCTCGAGCATGGCGCTGATCTTCTTTTCCTGATCGGCGTTCAGGCCGATCTTGTCCTTGGCCTGCAGCAGCAGCCGGGGGGGCAGGAAATCCCGGTCGGCGAAAAAGCCTCCCCCGTGCTGCCCGCGTTCGGAAGCCGGGACGCGAAAACCAGGCTGGGCAGTTATGAACAGGGCCGCGCTTAGAAACAATCCGATCGAAACAGCAGGCAATTTTTTCTTCATTTTCAACCTCCTGAAGTATGTTGTACCCGTTAAACATTTTTTCGACCGGTTTCTTGCAGGTCTGGTAACTCCAGCCTGGAAATCCGTTTTCCCTTAGAAATAACCGCTCTGCGGGATTCAGGTTTTGGCGTTCCATTTCAATAGCGCAGAGGCTTTGTCTTGAAAACAGGCACCTTTGCATTTATTTTTCCATTTATGTATTCTTTACCAAACAAGGAGGTCCCATGAAGGTGGAAGATATCATTAAAAGCAAGGGGAATGATGTCCACAAGATTCATGCCGAAGCCATAGTCAGTGATGCCTTGCGCATGTTGAATGAAAAACGGATCGGCGCCCTGATCGTTATTGACAACCTGCAGAAGATCCAGGGAATCGTCACTGAGCGTGACATCATGAGATATTGCTACCAGTGTCACGCCAACATCAAGGGCGTTGCCATTCAAGACGTGATGACTCCCAGGGAAAAATTGATCGTCTGCGATCTCGCCGATGATATTGATCGTATCATGGAAACCATGACCGAAAAGCGGATTCGCCATCTCCCTGTTGTCGACGAAAAAGGAATGTTGCTGGGAATCATTTCCGTCGGCGACGTCATCAAGATCCTTCTGACCCATAAGGATTATGAAATAAAATACCTTAAAGATTATATTGAAAACAAATATCCGGTTTAAAAAAACTCGTCGTGAGGTTTTTCCGGATCGCTGTGAAGCAAAGCTCCAATGCATGAAGCGGCCATCATTGAAGATTTAATTCGTCAGGTGCTTCAGGAAGCGGAGAAAAATCGGCTGCAAAAGATTTCCATCATATGTCTGACTATCGGCCGGCTTCATCACCTGGTCCCGCAAACGATGCGCGAACTGTTCGACTTGATGAAAAGTGAATTCCCCATTATGGCCGGAGCAATTTTACAGACAGAAATCCGTCCTGTGCGGTTTGTTTGCCGGTCCTGCGGCAGCGAAACGGCAGCGGCTGCTCCGTCCTTTTCGTGTCCCCATTGCCGAAGTACGGATATCCGGATCGTATCGGGATATGAATTGATCCTGGCCAGCATTGAAGGAGAGCAGAACGAATGATATCGATCCACGAAAAGAAACAGATCAACGGATAGTTTTAAATAAATTTTATCAAAGAAATATGATTCTTGACTGTGTCATTCGATTTATTATATCATCTTGCCTTAATGAAAAATTTTAATGGCTTCAGGGTCGATTTCTAAGGGGGGGACATGCGCACTGGAATTTTTTTCTGCCAAGTCGAAGAAAACAATCGTTTGAATGTCGCTGCGGTGGCCAAGTATGCCGCGAACCTGCCCAATGTGGAAACCGTCCAGGAACTGGGAATTCATCCCCGGCTGGACGCCAAGAGTCTCGCCGGGCTAGTCCAATCAGGCAATCTGGAACGGATTGTCATCGCCGGCGATATGCCGGGTTATTTCAAGCCCGTTTTTGCCAAAGCCATGGCATTGGCCGGGCACGATCCCCTCGAAGTCAGGCTGGCCTCTTTCCGTGAACACGGGGCATCCGGCGCGACCACTCTGGAACGGGCCAAAGCCATCGTTGCCTGCGCCGCCTTTGGTGTTCCTTTCGCCTTGGCCGTCGTTCCTGGGGAGACACCGGTCCATCCGACAACCCTGATCATCGGCGGCGGTATCGCGGGAATTCAGGCCGCCCTCGAGATCGCCGACGCCGGAAAGCCGGTTTGCCTGGTGGAACGCTTCGGCACGATCGGGGGCCACATGGCCATGTTCGACAAGACCTTCCCTACCTTGGATTGCGCAGCCTGTATCCTGACTCCGAAAATGGTATCGATCGTCCAGCATGAGATGATCCGTTTGCTGACAAATTCGGAAGTGATCGCTCTCAGCGGTTCTCCCGGTTCCTACCGCGTGCAGATCAAGTGCAAAGCCCGAATGGTTGACGTGGATGCCTGTGTTGCCTGCAATATCTGCAGTGAGGTGTGCCCGGTGGAAGTGGCAAGCGAATTCGATGCCGGGATCGCCCGTCGCAAAGCAATCTATATTCCGTTTCCGCAAGCCGTGCCCAATGCCTACCTGGTTGATGGTGATCATTGCCTGTATGTTCAAAGCGCCGGTAAAAAATGCGGCGCCTGCGTAAAAAAGTGCCCCAAGGAATGCATTGACCTGACTCAGGAGGATGAAATCATCGAGGTTGAAGTAGGCAATATTATCATCGCAACCGGTTATGATGTTTTACAAGCCGACAATATTGAACGTTACGGATATGGTATCTTTCCCAACGTATTGACTGCCCTTGAGTTCGAACGTCTGACCAATGCCTCAGGGCCTACGGGGGGGAAGATCGTGACCAAAAGCCTGAAGTTGAACAAACGCACGAAGCGGGAAGAATGGGTCTTTGATGCCAATGGGCCAGCTCCGAAAAGTGTTGCCATCATTCATTGTGTCGGTTCCAGGGATCAGAACTACAACTCTTATTGTTCCCGGGTCTGTTGTATGTATTCTCTGAAATTTGCTCATTTGGTGAAAGAAAAACTTCCCGGCGCCGACTGTTATGAATTTTACATCGATATGCGGGCTTTTGGTAAAGGTTATGAAGAGTTTTTCGAACGAATTAAGCATGAGGGCACCTTTGTTATCCGTGGCCGAACCGCATCGATTTCGGAGGTGAACGGACAAATGGTAGTAACGGGGGAAGATATCATCCAAGATAAATTGATCCAATTCCCGGTTGACATGGTGCTGCTTGCCGTAGGGCTCATCCCGGCCCGCGGTACGGAGGAGTTGAGCCGGATGCTTGGATTGACCAAGGACGAGGATGGTTGGTTCTCGGAACTGAATTACAATGGCAGTCCCACGAATACGGAAAGGGGATGTATTTATGTTGCCGGCATGTGTCAATCGCCAAAGGACATCCCCGATGCGGTCGCGCAAGCTTCGGCCGTGGCGGCGGGAGTGTTGAGCAGCATCAGCAGCGGCAAGGGTATCGGGCATCGCAGCAGTGTGACTCTCAGTGAGATCGAAGCCCGGGCAAAAAGTCTGCAGTCAAAATGAGGAGGCCCCATGGCGATTCGAGTCAATCCAAAAATCATTGACGATCTGGAAGGTTACGGAGCGGAGGACGTGCAACTTTGCTATCACTGCGGCAACTGTTCGGCAGTCTGCCCGCATGCCGACGAATTCAACGTATTCCCCCGCAGGCCCATGAGATATTTGCAAATGGGGCTGGAACGGAAGCTGGAGACGGCGCTCGATCCGTGGCTTTGCTATTATTGCGGCCAATGTTCCGATCAATGCCCGCGCGGGGCCGAACCTGGCGAAACCATGATGAGTCTTCGCCGTTGGCTGATTTCCCGTTATGATATTTCAGGCCTCGCCCGTCTTTTTTTCAAGTCAACCAAATTGGAATTGGCCGCCGTGATCATCGTGGCTCTTCTGACCGGAATCTTTTTCCTCGGCTTTGGCTTTTGGCAGGGCGACATTCATGTTTATGATGGAGCCAACGCGTTCCTGCCAAGCTCTTTCATTCACAATTTCGATCTGGCGTTGGGATTTCTGGTGCTTCTCTTCATCGGGGCCGCCGCGTTCCGTTTTTGGTGGTTCAGTATGGGAGGAAAAAGTGAAGTAGCGATTCCCTGGTGGCTGTATATAAAAAAAGTATATTTGTTGCCCTGGCACTTTTTCACCCAAAAAAGATTTGCTGATTGTGAAAAAAACACGACCCAGCGCATTTATCTGCCCTGGCTCGCCCATCTCGGGCTCATGCTGGGTTATGTGACGATGCTTTTTATCGTCATGGTATTCGTGAAACAATTGCAGGCAGGTCCGGAAATCAATTGGTCTGTCCATGTGTTCGGCTACCTTGCCAGTCTGGGGCTGCTCATCGGCGCTGTATACATGCTGCGCGGCAGATTGAAAAAGAATCGGACCCAGTACCAGCGTTCCCACGGATCGGATTGGATCTTCCTGGTACTATTGTTCATTATCGCCTTGACCGGGGTCACCCAGCATGTCCTGCACCGTTCTGGATTGGTGCTTGCAGCCAACATCGTTTATATTGTCCATTTGATGGTTGTCGTGCCCTGGCTGTTGCGCATGCCTTTCACCAAGTGGTCTCATATATTTTTGCGACCCCTGGCCATGTATTTTTCCGCTGTGCGCAATGAAGCCTTGGCCAAGCAAAAATCACGAATAGAAACAACGGTTCAGGCCAAGAAAGTGGCCTGAGGAGACAGGAAATGGAAAGCAGAGAATGTAAAATCGGCGTTTATATTTGCAACTGCGGTTCCAATATCGCCAAAGTTGTGGATTGCGAAGCGGTGCGTGAGTACATCTCGACGCTCCCCCAGGTCGTGATCGTCCGTACTTACAAATACATGTGTTCCAATCCCGGCCAGGAATTGATCATTCAAGATATAAAAGAGCAGGGCTTGGAAAGAGTGGTGGTCGCCGCCTGCAGCCCGCGTATGCATGAAAGGACCTTCCGCGCTGCCCTGCAAACGGCGGGGCTCAATCCCTATATGTTCGAAATGGCCAATATCCGTGAGCAATGCAGTTGGGTCCATGACGATCAGCAGGCGGCCACCGAGAAAGCCAAGGCACTCACACAAGCTGCTGTCCGCCGGGTCGCATATCATGAAGCCCTGGAGCAGGTGATGGTCGACATGTGCCCCAACACGCTGGTCATTGGCGCTGGAATTGCCGGGTTGACGGCGGCCCTGGAATTGGCAGATGCGGGTCAGAAAGTTTATCTGTTGGATAAGCAAGATCACCTCGGAGGCAATCTGGCTCGGGTTGACCTGACCGCTCCCTATCTTGATTCGGCCCGCGATCTGCTGACCGAGAGAATCACCCGGGTCAGGAGCAACGACAACATTGAACTGCTGCTAAATTCACGCTTGCAGGAGTTGAAAGGATATGTCGGTAATTTTACCGCTACCCTGATGAGAGTCGACAATGATGATCCAGAAGAAAACAAAGCCCAGGAGATTGAGGTGGGCAATGTCATTGTCTGCACCGGCTACAAGGAATTTCCCGCCGAACGGGTCACCCATTTCGGCTACGGCAAGCTCCCCGACGTGATCACTTCTTTTGATTTCGAGAAGATGCTCCGGGCGGGACGAATTGAAGGCCGAGATGGGAAAATCCCGAAATATGTCGCCATCATTCACTGCGTGGGCAGTCGCAGCACCGAATACCATGGCTATTGCTCGCGGGTGTGCTGCATGACCGCTTTGAAATATGTCCACGAAATCAAATCGGCCATTCCCTCCTGTTATGTTTCCGATCTTTATATTGACATGCATGCTTTCGGCAAGGGACATGAAGATTTTTACCGCCGCACCTCCGAAGTAAAAACCATGTTTTTGATGTATGGCAAAGGTGATCATCCAATTATCCACAGCGCCGGCCCGAAAGATGATTGCCAGATGCTCATCGAGGTGAATGAACAATTGTCTGGTGAAGTCATTGAAATTCCGGCTGATCTTGTCATTCTCATGGTGGGCATGGAGGCGCGGGAAGATGCTACGGAAACAGCTCGCCTGGTGAACATCAGTCAAGATAAGGACGGCTGGTTTATCGAGAGTCATCCCAAACTCGATCCGGTGGCCACGACAACCGATGGCATATACATCGCCGGCACCTGTGTCGCCCCCAAGGATATTCCCGACACCGTTGCCCAGGCCCGGGCGGCGGCGGGACGGATACTGGCCAAAATCGCCAAAGGGAAAATCACAGTCGACGCCATATATGCGGAAATCAATGAGGAGTCCTGTTCGGGTTGCCGCATATGCAATGAATTGTGTCCTTATAGCGCCATTGAATTTGATGATATAAAGAAACGCAGCCATGTGATCAGTGCCATGTGCAAAGCCTGCGGGGCCTGTGTGGCCACTTGTCCCTCGGGAGCGATCAAGGGGCGGCACTTTACCGATCAGCAGATAATAGCCCAAATCGAAGGAGTACTCCGATGAGTTTTGAACCCAGAATCCTCGGTATTTTATGCAACTGGTGTTCCTATGCCGGTGCTGATTTGGCCGGTACCAGCCGCATTCACTATCCACCCAATATCCGCGTCATCCGCGTCATGTGCTCCGCCCGGGTCGATCCTACTTTTGTCGTCAAGGCACTGGTGAACGGTGCCGATGGTGTGTTGATCTGTGGGTGTCATCCCGGTGATTGCCACTATTCAGAGGGCAATTACAAGACCATGCGCCGAATTCCTTTGCTGAAAAAGGTATTGACCGATTTTGGTGTGGAAGATGAACGGGTGCGCCTGGAATGGATCAGTGCCAGTGAAGGCCAACGTTTTGCCGATATTGTCAAGGACATGACCGAGCGCATCCGCGCCCTAGGTCCTTCCCGTATTTCTGATGAGCTGCATGTTGACCAGAGGGAGAAATAGCCCATGGCTGCGAAAAAATTGCAAATTGCTTTGTATTGGGGAGCCGGCTGCGGTGGTTGTGACGTGGCCGTACTTGACACCAATGAATTTATTCTGGATGTGGCCAGTTTGGCCGACATCCGTTTGTGGCCGATTGCCGTGGACGGGAAATATGAGGATGTGGAGGCGATGGCCGACAGTGAACTCGATCTGACAATTTTTAACGGGGCCGTCCGCAACAGTGAAAATGAACATCTGGCAAAATTGCTGCGCCGCAAAAGCAAATTGTTGATTGCCTTCGGATCTTGTGCCCACATGGGGGGCATTCCCGGCCTGGCCAATTTTACCAATCGTGAAGAGATTCTAACCAGGGTCTATCTGCAAAATCCCTCTATCGAGCCGGGAAATAAAAAAATTCCCCATCCCGAAACACAAGTGGATGGCCAACTACTCCATCTCCCTCATTTTTTTAAAAGAGTGTATAAATTGGCCGATATCGTCCCGGTCGATTATTTTCTCCCCGGCTGTCCGCCGGCTCCCGAGCAGGTGAAATTATCCATTTTGGCTATAGCCGCCGGCAAACTGCCTCCCAAGGGCTCCACAATCGGAGCGGCGGAGCGGAACGTCTGTGATGATTGCCAACGCAGCAAATCGGAAAAAAAGATCAAACGTTTTTACCGCCCTCAGGAGATCATTCAGGATCCCGAAAAATGCCTGCTCGAACAGGGTCTCGTGTGCATGGGGCCGGTAACCCGTTCCGGCTGCGGGGTACGTTGCCCCGAGAGTGGATTGGGTTGCCGCGGCTGCTACGGCCCGGCGCCCGATGTTTTGGATCAGGGGACCAAATTCATCAGTGCCTTGGGCTCAATCATTGACAGCAAGGATCCCAAGGAAATAGAGGCGATCATTTCCGGTTTGTCTGATCTCTCCGCGATACTTTATCGTTTTGGTCTTCCGGCATCGTTTTTGCAAAGGAGTTTGAAGTCATGAAAACCATCAGGATTGATCCCATTACCCGTTTGGAAGGTCACGGGAAAATCGAAATCTTCCTCGCTGATGACGGAGGAGTCCAGGATTGTTATTTCCAGATCCCTGAATTGCGCGGATTCGAACGTTTCGTGGTCGGACGGCCCGTAGAAGAACTGCCGCGGATCATGACGCGGATTTGCGGTGTCTGCCCGGCCAGCCACCATATGGCCAGTGCCAAGGCCGTTGATGGATGTTTTGGCGGCGAGGTGGCGCCGTTGGCGCATAAATTACGGGACATGTATTATCATGCTCATTATATCCACAGTCATATCGCCCATTTTTATGCGCTGGCCGCCCCCGATTTCGTTCTCGGTCCCGATGCCGACCCGGCCATCCGCAATATCTTGGGTGTGGTCGCCAAAGTAGGCTTGGAAATCGGCGGCAAAGTGATACAGGCCAGGGCCATGGCCCAAAAAATCCAACAGCTTTTGGGAGGGCGGACCACGCATCTGGTCTGGTGTCTGCCCGGAGGCGTATCAAAGGGATTGAATAAGAATGAACTGGAAAAGATCAAACCCATGGTGAAGGAGTTGGCGGCCTTTGCCGATTTCTCCCTGAAACTCTTCCGGGACATTGTGCTTGGCAATCCCCAGTATGTGGATTTGATCCTGCACGGTCCCTATACGCTGGATGTACATTCCATGGGACTGGTCGACGAAAACAACGCAGAGAATTTTTATGACGGGCAGGTGCGTGTGGTCGATTTCCTGGGAAAGGAGATCTGTAAATACCATCCCCATGAATATGCCGATTTCGTGGCCGAACATGTTGAATCCTGGTCGTATCTGAAGTTTCCCTATTTGAAAAAACGGGGTTGGAAAGGATTCGTAGAAGGAATCGACTCCAGTCTGTACTGTGCCACCCCCCTGGCCCGGCTGAATGTTTCCGATCGCATGGCTACGCCGAGGGCGCAGGAAGCCTTTGAAGAAATGTTCCGCACGCTGGGAGGCAAACCCTGCCGGGCATTATTGGCCAATCATTGGGCCCGGCTGGTGGAAATGGTGCATAATGTCGAGATGCTGGAGCGCTACTGCGATGATGCCGAGATCACCGGTGATCGGTTCCGGGTCATCCCGACTAAAATCACCGGTGAAGGCGTGGGAATCGTGGAAGCCATGCGCGGTACATTAACGCATCATTATACCTGCGATAAAAACGGCATCTGCACCAGCGCGAACTTGATCGTCGGCACCACCAACAACAATGCTCCCATTCAAATGGTGACAAAAAAAGTAGCCCAAACCCTTATCAAGCCAGGGAAAGAGCCCGATCAGGGAATATTGAATATGATCGAAATGGCTTTCCGCGCCTTCGATCCGTGTTACAGCTGCGCCACCCATTCCCTGCCGGGCCAGATGCCGCTGGAAGTTTCCGCATACAAGAACGGTGCCTTGCATTGGCAGCTGAAAAGAGGGATTTAAGTGGTTTTTTTACATGATTCATGATGAAGCGAACCCTGCTACTTGGTATGGGAAATCCCATTTTATGCGATGATGCCATCGGTATCCGCCTGGTCGGTTGTTTAAAAAAGAGGTTGCAAAGTTTCTCCGCTTTCGATATTGTTGAAGATTGCTCTCTGGGTGGCTTTAATCTGCTTGAGGTCATTGACGGCTATGGCCGATTGATTGTCATCGATTCCATCCGAACCGTCGGCGCCACTCCCGGCGAATGGTATTATTTCACCGCCGATCGCTTGCGCGCGACCATGAATCTCGATTGCGTTCATGATGCGAACTTTGCGACCGCTTTGGAGCTGGGACGGCGTCTGGGCATGCATCTTCCTCTGGATCATGATATCCATATTTTTGCCGTGGAAATTCTTGACAATCAGACTTTTGCCGAACGGATGACCAAAGAGCTGGAAAATCGCTTTCAGACTATTGTTGATGAAATTTTTATTCCTTTGCAATTGTTGTTGAGGGCCGACAATCAAGAAAAATAGGGTCCTTATAAAATACCCTTTAATATTTGCCGTCAATTTTGTATAATTTCATATTAAGGAGCTCGCATGCATTTCGTCGACGAACTGTCGGTTCAGTTTCTCAAGGTGGTCGAAACCGCGGCTACCGGGCCAATTCGGTTATTATGACCTCTACTGAAAAGCAGAAGACCATCCAATTCATTGAAGACATCCTCATCGATAGCCCGGGCGTCATCCCGGTGACCGCAAACTAATTTGTTGACGTTCAAAGTAAAGGTCAGCCGCAAGATCTTCGTTTCCCAGGACACCGGGTTCGGCGTCTTCAAGGTGACGCTGGACGGTTCGCGGGAGAGCCGGGTCATCGTCGGCAACCTTTTTTCTTTAAGCGAAGGAGATTTCCTGCAGATCGAGGGCGAAGAATCCGACCACCCGCGCTTCGGCAAGCAGATCAAGGTCAGCCGTTATGAGTTCATCCTGCCCCAGGACGGCGAAGGCATTGCCAACTACCTCTCTTCCGGGCGCTTCAAGGGCATCGGCAAAAAAACGGCCCAGAAGATCGTCGACCAATTCGGCCAAGGGACGTTCGAGGTGCTGGAAAACACGCCGGAGCGGCTGCGCGAGGTCCATGGACTGAAAAAAACGGTTATCGAAACGATCAAGCAAAGCGTGCGCGACAGCCGGGTCTTGCGCGACCTGAACGTGCGCCTGACTCCTTACGGCATCGGCCAGGAGACGGTTTTCCGCATCTACCGTGAATTCGGCGACTTGGCGATGGCGTTGATCGAAAGCAACCCCTACCTGCTGATCGAGCGGGTGCGCGGCGTGGGCTTCAAGATCGCCGACACCATCGCCAAGGCCATGGGCATTGATAAAGTCGACAAGCAGCGCATCCGGGCCGGGATCTTTTTCGTTTTAGAGCAGAGCGAGTTTCAGCGCGGCGACCTGTTTATCAACCGCGACGAATTGCTGAAAAAGTGTTCCTGGCTGCTGGACATTACCGACAGCGATGTGTTCGCGGTTCTGGAAAAACTGCTCGAACGCCAGGAATTGCGCAGCGCCGAGATCCCGGAAACCTGTATCCTCAAACCGCAGAACGAGCTGATCGAAAAAACAGCGGCCCGGCGCCTGTTCCAGCTGGCCCAAGGGCTCTTTGCCGTCCCGGAACTGGCGGTCAATTTTGATGCCGTTTTCGAAAAACTCGCCTTGGAGCTCACCGTTGAGCAGAAACAGGCGGCGCTGACCGCGGTGCAAAACCGGCTGACCATTATCACCGGCGGACCAGGTACGGGCAAAACCACCATCATCCGGGCCATCATCGAGATCCTGAGGGCCAATGGCAAGTCGATCCTGATCGCCGCCCCAACCGGCCGGGCGGCCAAGCGCATCGAAGAGAGTTCGCTTTACCAGGCCTCCACCATCCATCGCTTGCTGAAGCTCAATCCCGAGACCGGCCAATTCGTGCACAATGCCCAGAATCCTTTGAAAACCGATGCCCTCATCGTTGATGAGTTTTCCATGGTCGATTCGTTCATCCTTTTTGCACTGCTGCAGGCGCTGGCCGACAACACCCAGTTGATCGTTATCGGCGATAAGGACCAGCTGCCCTCGGTCGGTCCGGGAAACGTGCTACGCGACATGATCCAGAGCGGTTATTTCAACACCATTTATCTGAGCCGCAACTTCCGCCAGAACCAGGACAGCTTGATCGTGGAAAACGCTTTCCGGGTGAACAGCGGTGAACCGCTGCTGTTTCCCGCTCCCAACCCTGAGCTTGATTTCGTTTTTCTCCCCATGCAGAACGAGGCCCAGGTCCTGCAGAAGGTGGAGGGCATTGTCCGCTATTATCAAAACGATTACCCGTTCAATTCCAGCGCCATGCAGATCCTGGTGCCCATGTACCGCGGCCAGGCCGGCATTGACCAGATTAACCAGATGGTGCAGGAGAAGTTCAATAGCGAACCTTTTTTGTTGAAAAAAGAGAAAGCGGCTTTCAAGCGGCTGGACAAGGTCATGCAGACCAAAAATGATTATGACAAACAGGTTTTCAATGGTGACCTGGGCACGATCGAGGACTACAACGCCGTCGACAAGCTGCTGCTGGTCAATTTTGACGGCTGGATCGTGGAATATGCCGCCGACGAACTGGATGAGTTGACCCTTTCTTACGCCGTATCGGTGCACAAATCTCAAGGGTCGGAATACGATATCGTGGTTCTGTCCCTGCTGCCCGCCCACGCGCGCATGCTCAGCCGCGAATTATTTTATACAGCCATCACCCGGGCCCGGAAAAAACTGATCCTGCTTTCGGATGAAAACACCGTGGCCCGCGCTTGTGCGAATTCGCAGCCTACCTTGCGCAAAACCCTTTTGCCCCTGCGCCTGCGCGAAGTTTTCGAAGCGCCGACCGTGGTATAATCCGGTCATGGAGAACCTCGCCTCAACCCCCATGCTGCGCCAGTACCGGGAGATAAAAAAAAGCTATCCCGACGCCATTCTTTTTTTTCGCCTGGGTGATTTTTACGAGATGTTTTTCGATGATGCCAGGACGGCCGCCCCGATTTTGGAAGTGGTCCTGACCTCGCGCAACAAGAACAAGCAGGACGCGGTGCCGTTATGCGGAGTGCCCCATCACGCCTGGGAAAATTATGCCGCCAAGCTGCTGCGCAAGGGCTTCAAGGTGGCTATCTGCGAACAGGTGGAGGACCCGGCCCTGGCCAAGGGCATTGTGCGCCGGGAGGTCACCCATATCCTGACGCCGGCCACGGCATTGGAAGTGGAATCCCTGGATGCCGGGTTGAACAATTTCATCGTCTCTATCCGCCGTGACGGGCAATCCCTGGCCCTTGCTTCCATGGACCTGGCGGTTGCCGATTTCGAGGTGAAGACCTTTGCCGCCGGCAACGATGAGGCGTTGTTCAATGAATTTTACCGCAAATTCCCCAAGGAGATCGTCATTGC
>Ga0307379_10002890_pt1 | contig 25111 bp, 14 predicted proteins | sample UN2MG_FD_202237 | JGI IMG/M metagenome (GOLD analysis project Ga0307379, IMG submission 202237) | Soil microbial communities from Risofladan, Vaasa, Finland - UN-2 | ecosystem: Environmental > Terrestrial > Soil > Coastal area > Acid sulfate soil | place: Finland: Risofladan, Vaasa | collected...
GCGGCGGAGAATGAACGCCTACCTACCAATGTGGAGGTTGTGGGATGAAGAACAGAACACGAACGCACCCCTTGTATCCCGCTCTGCTGGTAGGGACCATCCTGGCACTGCTGGGTGTGACCGGGGCAATCGCCGACAGTAGCATTGATCCGACGGACAAGCATGCCTGGGGAATCACCACGCAAAGCGGCAACATTGATGCCAGCGCCAAGTGGGCCTGGGGCACCAACGTCGGCTGGATCAACTTCAACCCCACCCACGGCGGCGTGACGGTGTATGCCGACCATCTGGAGGGCTACGCCTGGGGGGAGAACGTCGGCTGGATCCGGCTGGGCACGCACACCGGCGGCGGCGCGCACACTTATACCAACGACGCTGCTGGTACCTACGGCGTGAACAACGACGGATCCGGCAACCTGTCCGGCTATGCCTGGGGCACGAACGTGGGCTGGATCAACTTTAGCCCTACCTACGGCGGAGTGACAATTGACCCGCAGACCGGGGCATTCGACGGCTATGCCTGGGGGGAGAACGTGGGCTGGATCAGCTTCAAGGGTACGGGATATGGGGTCGTCACCAGTTTCCGCAATTACAAGACCCACCTGCCGTTGGTGGTTCGGCAGTGAAAGAGCCGGGGGCCGGTTGGCCGCTACACTCCTGGCAAACATTGGTGGTACATTTACGTCCGGCGTTTGACACTATGGCGGAGGGCCTGAGCTTCGACTTTGCCTGTTCAGCGGCGTGGCCAAACGTTACTTCGTTTGCCACATTCTCTTGAAGCCTTGGCCGCAGGTTGCACACCCGGTAGGTGCTGGTGCGGTCGCCGAATTTCAGCAGCACGACGACGAGCTCCTGCGCGGGGTCGTACTCGGCCACCAGGCGACTAGTGTCCTGGTTGTCGTGTTCCTCGACCTGCTCCTGGGAGAAGTGTGCGAAGGGGTTGCCCTTGCCAGGAATCGGTTCCAGTGTGGTATCCACCACGATCGCGCCTCGTCCGGCATTCTCGAATACGGTTGTGGCAGCCGTCCAGAACGCGTCGAGGTTGTCCGCGAGCCAGCCGAGGTCGGCCTGGCGCTCTCGCAGTGCCTGGTCTGGTATATCACCGTTTTCGGGTGTCACAGAAGGCCCTCGCTTTGCGAAATGACTTGCACATAGTGGGGATAGGAGTATACTAACGGCAGGAGGAGGGGCGATAAAGCGTCGTGCGTGGTGCATATTGCGCGCTGCGTGACGGAACACGCAACACGCAACACGGAACACGTAATGCGTAAGGCGAAGGTGCAATGCGCGATGCGTAATCTGAGGGAACACCAGTGGCTGTCGGCCGCCGAAGCACGTCGCGCCGCCGGCCGCGCGGTGTTCGGTGACCTGGTCGGCTGCGCGCTGAGTAGCGGCGACCCGCTGTGGCTCCCCACGCCCGAGCCGCACTGGCGTATACCCTACCGGAGTTTCGACGGAACGGTCTTGATTGCGGTGGACGTAGACGCGCGCACGGGGGCCGTAGCGCTGACAGACGAGGAGCGCGCGGCACTCATGGACAAGATCGAGCGACTGGCGACCGCCGACAATGTCACCGCTTGAGGCACCTGTTCACGTCCAACAGATCGCACTGGGATACTGATGGGCTTCGCGGCTACCCAGGCCCACTTGGCGCGGACCTTGGGCACGCGCGTGGGCGTGGGGACACCTTTTTCAGCCTGCTAAATGACTTGCATATAATTGGAACAGGCGTATACTAATAGAAGTCGCGGATTACGTGCAGTGGGAGAAGGCGCGATGAAGTGTGATGCGTGGTACGTGTTGCGTGTTGCGTATGGACAAGATCGAACGACTCCTTAATGAACCCAAGGTAGGGCACCGGGCCCGCTTGCGCCAGCGTTTCCTGGCAGACCCAGCCACGTTGTCAGAAGTTGAGCGGATCGAACTTCTCCTGACGTATGCGATCCCGCGCCAGGATGTGGCCCCCCTGGCGCACAGCCTCATCGCCCGGTTTGGCGGGCCCGAGCGTGTGCTGGGTGCCCCCATCGAGGAACTGGTCAACGTGCCAGGCATTGGACAGCACACAGCAATGCTGATCAAACTCGTGGAGTGGTTCACGCGCCCCGCGTCAGGGCCGCCACCGCTGCCCGCTCCGGCACAACAACCCGTGCTACTTGAGGTAGAGCCGGCGCTGGGGCCCTTGTTTGAGGCTGGACTGGAGCCTGCCGAACCGAGCAAACTGGAGATGAGGACCTACGCCAACGACGAGATCGCCAATGCGCTCGAGTTCATCCCCCAGGCAGCCCAGTTCGAGACGTGCGAAGCGTTCAAAGCGTACCTGTGGGAAAGGCTCCCCTATAATTCAGATTCCACGCGCAAGCGCCGGGCCAGTTATATCCTGGAGCGCTTTTTCCCCGCGGAACGGCTGGACGTGCCTTTGGCCTATTACGCAGCGCAATGTGCTTCGCAGGATGACCTCAAGCCGGTGCTCTTCTATCACGTGTTGAAAGCGGAACCGCTTGCGGCGAAAGTCGCCGAGGAACTCATCTGGCCCGCCCTGCCCATCGGGCGCATCGAGCGAGAAGACCTGCGCCGGTTTGTCCTTCGATACCTGCCGGATGCAGGCAAAGCCTCACAGGCCAAGATTCTACAGGCGCTGTTCAGAACCTACTGCTTGCTTTCGGCCGCGGCAGAAGATGGCACCACCTTGCGTTTCCAGACGCACAAGGGCACACTGGCAGGATTCCTCTACGTGCTGACGGCCCAGTTGCCCCAGCCTGGAATCTACGGTTTCGAGACGCTAGAACAAGGTCCGCTGCGGCGCTGGTTGCTGTGGGATCGCGAGTGGATGCGCCAGCAACTCTACAACCTGCGCGACTTAGGGATCCTATCCAAGGTCAGCGAGATTGACACGCTCCGGCAGTTCACGCTTCCGTTTGACCAGTGGACGGCCTTGCGCCACTACTGCGAGCATCCCCAACTGGATCGGCTCGCCCTGCGCGAACAACCCACAGCGTGGCCTCCGCAGGACGTGGGAGAGGGCCAATGAAGATCACTGGTCCCCAGGCCATCACCGAACTGCGGGAGAAGCTCCAGTTCGAGATAGGGCGTCACCTTTATGGGGTGTTGGGGACCTACGCTCAGTTAGCGTTGTTCGAGCAGGCCGATCTGTCCCAGGCGCGCGACCCCCACGGGAGTCCATTCCCGTGCCCGGTAAACCTGAACCGCGCGCTCCTGGCGCGCATCGGCGACGATGACCTGCGCCGGCTGGTCAAAGATGAAGGGCGTCGCCCGCAGGCGGTTCGCCGCCGGCTGGCACAGGAATTGGACCACCTGCTGAGTGCGCTTCTGGACAGCAGCCACTTGTTGATCTTGAAGCAACTGGAACTGGTATTCGCCTACGGCCTGGACCTGAGCGTGTTCCGCACCCGTGCGACCAACCAGAACCACGTGCTGCTGCTCGTGCCGGGAGAGCGGCGCGGCGACCACGTCATCCTGTTTCACGAAGCGGATCCACCCTGTCACCGCTCCCTCCCGGTCAATCTCATTGCCGACAATCATCTGTGGGAGATGAGAGATGAATAAAGCCCCTGCCTCTGCGATGTTCCAGCGCAAGTCGCTCGATCAGATTACCCAGGTTCCCGATGAGATCATCAGCGTCTACGTCGTCGAGAATCACATCTGGGCAGATGGTGGCGATCCGGAGGCCCGCGCCTCCCGCCGGGCGGAGAGGCGCACGGTGGATGAGTTGCTCATTGACCCGGTCCGTCCGTTCCTGAATGATATTTTCCGGCAAATGGCCGCCCCCTACATCCCGGAGCGCAGGGACAATCCCATCGGACAGGGGTACTGGATTCAGGCCGAGTTCGGCTCTGGCAAGTCACACCTCCTCTCGTTCATCGGCGCACTGGCCCTGGGCGGCGAGCCGGAATGGGACCTGGTCCGGGACAAGGAAGCCAAGACTGGCCTGGGACGGCGCGAGAGCCTGTATTACTTTTACGAGAACGGCCTGGCGAAAAAGGCTCGCGCAAGCAAAGGCATCTTTGTGGCCGTCAAAACGCTGGTCGGCCAGGGTGGAGGGGCTATCGGTATCCGTGACGCTGGTAGGACGCTGACCGAGTACGTATTGGACGCGGTGGCCGAGCAATTCTTCCTGGAGACCGGCAGGTCACTGCCTCTCTACCCCACCGAGATCCTGGCCGAGCGTTTCCTGAACACGGATGATTTTGAGCGCTATCGCCACGACCTTTCCAGGTTCCTCAGGGACCCCCGCTTCTTCGACGAGGAAGAGCAGGAGGACGTCAGTGCCTTCCTGGAAGACCTGCAGAACAACCCCGATCCGGGCGTGCAGCGGGACTGTGGCCAGCGCCTGTGGGACTTTTACGAGCGCTACCTCAAGATTCGTCCCCACATCCCCATGGAAGCCGAAGACGTGCTCAAGCACATGGTCCGGCGGCTGCTGGACGCGGGCTACGCCGGGCTGCTCCTGATTCTGGACGAAGTCTCGCTGTTCATGAGGAGCCGCACCGATGTGCAGCGCTTCGAGGACGAAAAAGCGCTGGTGGTGCTCTCCAACCGCCTGGCCAAGGTGGAGAACCTGCCGGTGTGGACGGTCTGCTCGGCGCAGCAGGCCATTGAGACCAAAATGGCCGGCGTCAAGAACATCATCGCCCGCGAGCGGCTCGACCTGGTGCCCCTCTTGAACAACCCGGATGCGTACTACGACATCGCGCTGTCCCGCGTGCGCGAGGTGACGGATCCGGCGGCGGTGGACCAATACTATGAGGACTACAAGCGCGGTTTTAGCTGGCCGCCAGCTGCCGGCCGCGACCAGTTTGCACGCTTCTTTCCTTTCTACCCACCCAGCCTGGACGTGGTTCGTGCCGTCTCCTACCACCTGACCACCGTGCGCTCAGCCCTCTACTTTATGCTGCAGACGCTCAAGACGCAGCGTAAACGCCAGTCGCAAGAGTTGATCACCCTGTGGGCGCTGTTCGACGACGTCGTGGAGTATGAAGAGGATCCCTCGGGCACCACCAAAGGGATCGCCAACGTCAAGACCAAGTGGCCGGAGGCCTGGCAGGCCTATGAGACCGCCAGGCACCAACTGGATACGGTCGTCAAAGGGCCGCTCAAGGTCCACCGTAGCCGCTGCGAGAAAGTCATCAAGACGCTGTTCCTCTATCACGTCGCCAACATGGCCCCCAATGGGTTGGGGTACGAGGAGTTGATGAACAGCGTCATGGAATGGAGGGACCACGACGACGGGCAGCAGGCTGACCTGCAGGACAACCTGGACCACTACGAGGTGCTGGCGGACAAGGTGGCACAAGAACTGGTGCAGGTGGTCAAGGTCGGCCAGAACTATCGCTTCAATCCCACCAGCGATGGCCCCGACCCTCGTGAACTCTTCCAGAAAGCGCGCGCCGAAGCCGAAGATGACGAGGTTCAACGGCGCCAGGCGTGGGAGGCCCTGCTGGCGCTGGATGGCTGGCAGGTCACGACGCGCCTCATGACGCTCGACCTGGCGTACGGCATCCGTTCGATCTTCCGTGACATCGCCCCCGGCAGCCAGCAGGACGTCTCCCTCAGGTGGCACGGGCGTGAGGTCGCCGGGCGCGTCTACATGCGCGACCTGCTGGACATCGCCGAGCGTGAGGCCCCGTTGCCTTCGATCAACAGCGCTGAAACCGGCCTCGACTATGCCGTGTTCGTCAGTACGACCCCGGCCACCGACCACCTGGACCGCCTGGTCGAAGCCAAGCGAGACTCGCGCGTGTTGTTCTGGGCCCCGGATGCTCTGACCTCCTCGGAACAGGCGCTCCTGGTGGACCTGGCTGCCTACCGCGCTCTGGTGGCCGAGCACGGTGGCCGGGAGGACGAGTCGGCCAGGAACGTGCTGAACTGGGTCCAGGGCCAGTTGCGCGACCAGATGGGGACGCTATACCGTATCGTACCGGATGCCTACGGCCGCGGCCGCATCGCGGCCATGGACCACTCCAGCATGCCCTTTGTCTGCGAGGGGGAACTATCGGCCATCCTCACCCCGCTGGTGGGCCAGGTCCTGGATGCCACCTACGTGAGCAAAGAACTGGAGTTTGACGCCCCCGCACCGTTCAACGACACGAACGCCATCAACGTCATCAATGGCATCGTCAAAGTCGGAGAGATTCCGCGGGGGGCCAAGCCCAACCGCGACATCTCGGCGGCCCAGAACTATGGCTTTGCGCTGCAGATCATGCGCCGCCCCAACGACCGCCGGCTGGACCTCAGCGCGTGTCGCTACGCCGCTGACATGGCGGATTGGATCGAGGAAAAGTTGGGCGAACCAGGTACCGCGATGCCGCTGGTTACGCTTTACAAGAACTTTATGGGCCTCGGTGGCCCCGGCGGGCTGAACTATGGCCTGAGCCGGCGCATGGTTCAGCTCTATCTCCTGTGCCTGGTGCGCGAGGGCAAGGTCCGCGTCTTGCTCGCTGGGGGCAAGGCGCCCGTGGACGTGATTGACTATAGCAACGTTTCCACCGTGGACTTTAAGACGGCCGTGCTGGACGCCTTTCACGAGCTCCAGCGCCTCAAGCCGCCCGCAGGGTGGGAGGCCCTGGCCCCCTTTGCGGCCGTGCTGTTGGACGACGAAGGGCTGCGCGTGGCGCAACAGGATTCCGAGATCCAGGATGGGGTGCGGCGCCTGTTGGACTTGAAGCACGATCGGCTGGTACCAATCCGCAGTTTGCGCACCGGTTTGGCGGACCTCTTCCAGGACGTTGGACAGCCCAACTCGCTGGAAGAGCGGCTCGCGGCCTGGGAAACGTTCCTGGGCAGCCGGGTGGATACGGCCAACCCGCTCCCCCACCTGCGCGATGCGCTGGACAAGGGATTTGGCTACCACGTGTATCAGGACGACGTGGTACGCCTGGAGGAAGTGGACGATCTGGCTGTTCGCTGTACCGAACTCAAACAGGCCGAAGGCTTCTTCCGGCACCGGGACCGGCTGCGCGCGGCGGCGCGCTACGCGGGTTTCGCACTGCCGGATGAGCCGGCCTTGGCCGGGGTCCACGCCGCCTTCCAGGAGGCACAGGCGCTGCTGGGGCAGTTGGATGCCTTCGTGGCCAACGAGGCGCGCCTGCTCAGCGAGTTGCTGGAGCCGGCCGAGCAGGCCATCCAGAGTTATAGCGTGCGTTACCTGCAGGTCTTTGACCAGGTGACAGCCCACGCCGAACGGGTGCGCCAGCAGATCGAGGCCGTGCCGGCCCAGCCCGCTTTTCGCGCCCTGGAGCGGTTGGCCCGGGTGGAACAACTCGGCACCGATCCGCGGCCCGAAGTGCAGCGCGTGGTCCGTGAAGTGTTGAATGAGCCGTCCAGCCTCCTGCCCACCGCCCTGACCCGCGCCGAGGTGGAGCGCCTTCTGCGCCACTGGCCGCAGCCGCCCCAATGTGCCCTCACGCTCCAGAACGCCCACGAATGGCGGCGCAGGGCTGACGAGGCGTTGGCGCGCTGCCAGGCAGCCCTGCACCGCGCGCTCCTCGCCAGGGCTGCCCTGCTCCACAGCGATGCCCTGCGCGAACGCCTGGCCCAGGGCCGTGAGGAGCCCTTCATCGCCCGCCTGCTGGCAACCCGCACGGCCGAGGAGATGGCGGATTGCCTGGTTCAGGCCCTGGGTGGCGAAACCGTCGCCGAACCTGACCCGGCTGACCTGTTGTCGCGCTACCTGAGAAGACTGCGCGTGCGCAGACTGCGCCTGGCCGCTTTCTCTCCCGGCAAGCGTACGATTGAGCGCGCCGACGTGGAGCAGGTCGTGGCCGAATTTCGCGCCTTCCTGCTGGACACGCTGGCTGCCGGTGAGGACGAACTGGCCGTGATCGAATTAGAGTAGGGACACGAGATGCTCGAACGATGGATCCTGGACAAAATCGAACCCCTCAGGCCGGCGCCGATCATCGTTCTCCGTGACCCCCAGCGCATGATCCAGCCCGGCGCGCACGTCGTGGATGGCTGGGCCGAGGAGCACGGCTACACCGTCCTGTTCTGCGCCGGCAACCTGGCCCTGCGCGAGATGTACGAGGCCATCCGCGACGACTCCAGCGCCCGCGTGCTGGTCGTGGACCGCAGCCGGGAAGAAGCCAAAATTCCCCTGTTCTACCCCGACCTGTTCGCCCAGGCCGGCCCGCGCTGCCGCACGTCGCTTTCGCTGCGCGACTTTCTGGTGGAAAAGACGGGCGACCCCCACTGGCCCCACCTGGTGGACGATCGCCGTCTGTCGCGCCTGCTCCTGGCCAACCTCCCGGACGCCCTGCGCGCCCACGAGCAACTGCGCCAGGTCGCTGGGCGCAGGTTTACAGACACCGACCTGTACAAGATCATCCTGGGCGCTACCCTCAAAGTCAACCCGTTCAAACGGCTCTCCACCACTGACATCCGCCGCCTGTGTATCGAGCAGCACCATGCGCTGGCGGAACTGGGTGGGGTTCTCCCGTCCGACGTCATGGAGACCCTGCGCAAGACGGTCGCCAGCGCCCCCCGCCCCTTCTGCTGGCTGCTGGAGCGTGACCCAGTCCTGGTCGTCCGCGCCTTCACGCTGGCGGCCATCATGCGCCAGCACGGCCTGGAGTACCAGGTCTTGCTCAGCAACCTGGACCCCGCCCTGCACGATTACCGCGACGTCGCCCCCGATTTTCTCGACCAGGCGCTGCAGGAACAACTGGCCGCCGACCCGGAGCGAGTGGCCGCCGACGTGCAGGACGCCGAAGGCTTCCTGGTGGCCGACCCGGCCCGCCTGGCCTTCCTGCTCCACGAGCGGTTGCAGGTTGACGATCCTCAGCGCGCCCTGGCGGCGCTCGAGCGCGAACGCCTCTCCCCGCTCGTCAGGGGTCTGGCGCTGGCCTCGTTGCTGGCGGACCTGATCGAGCACAAGGCACTCAAGTTCCACGGACAGGTGCTCGAGTTGCTGGAGCGCCAGGCGGAGGACACGACCCTGCCCGCCACGCGCCGGCCCACCGCCCAGTGGCAGGCCCTGGAGAATGCCTACCGGCGGGCCATTGAGGTCTATCGCCTGGCGGCACGGCTGGCCACCTACGCCAGGAGGTTCACGGTCACACCCGCCGAGGAGCTGACCTTCGACGAGTTCGACCGGCTGTGGAACCACGAACGCTTCAACTGCCTGGACTATTACACGTCCGACCTGGAACGCACGCTGCGGGTGGGCAACGTCCTGCCCGTCCCACGCAAGGCCCTGTGGCCCGCGCTGGATGAGTGCTGGGAGAATGCACGCGCCGAACTGCGGGGCGTCGTCCAGGCCATCGGCGAGGTGCAAAACCTGGTGGATGCCCGCTTCCAGGACTTGTACCGGCTACACTATGGAACCTGGCTCCAGCAGCCTGATTCCCCCATGGTGTTCACGCACCAGTTTCTCGCCCGCGTGCTGCAAGCCCACTGGGACCCGCAGTCCGGCCGCAAGGCGGTGGTGATGGTCTTCGATGGGCTGCGCAGCGAAGCCTGGGATGAGCTGCTGCGCCCGATATTTGAGGAGCGCTTCGAATTGATCGAAAGCCGTCCCGGCAGCGCGCTGCTGCCCACCGAGACCGAACTCAGCCGCAAGGCCATCAGCGCCGGCTGTCTGCCAGGCCAGTTCCCTGTGACCCGCGAACTCGACCTGCTGAGGGGTTGGCTCAAGGAGCACCTGGGGCTGAGCCTCCATTTCGAGGTGGTCCACGACGACGACACGGTCGCTTCCGGGATGACCGTGCGCTACATCTCGGACCGGCTGGAGTACATCGTCTTCAACTTCACCGACGCCAACCTGCACGGCAACCCACAGGACCTGGCCTTTATCTACGATACCATCGTGCGCGAGATCATCCGCCAGGACGTGCGCAGCGTGTTGCGCGAGTTGCCCGACGACGCCCTGATCTTTGTCACCAGCGATCACGGCTTCGTCGCGGTACCCAGGCCGACCGTGATGGTCCCGGACAGGCTCGTGGCGGACCCACACGACGTCCGCTACCGGCATGCCCTGGTCCAGGCCCAGCCCGAGGGCAGGGACGGCGAGCGAGTGATCGCGTTTGACGTACGGCGCATGGGCCTCTCGCCTTACAGTGAGGCCGTGCCCACCCAGCCCATCCGCTACGTCCTGTTCCCACGCCCGGGCTTCACCCTGAGGCGGCAAAAGGGGCACCGCGCTCCCGACCGGTATACCCACGGCGGCATCAGCCTGGCCGAGTGCCTGGTGCCCATGGTCGTCCTGGGGCCACGCCGGGGCGCCCAGCCGCTGTTGTTCATCGAACGTGCCCAGCAGGCCGGCTCCGTGAGCGAGGGGGAGGAGTTGGCGTTGGAGGTCACCGTAGCGCCCGGGCAGCTCATGCTGCCCGACGTGGCCATCACGCTGGCCTTCAGCCTGGACGAGATCCCCACCCGCCGCGAGGTCTTGCGCGGCGCGCGCACTACCTACACCGTACGTTGGACACCCCGCCTGGGCGAGATCACCGACGAGGACCGGCACCGGGGGGTGGTCGTGCGGCCGGTCACCGTCATCCTCACCTATCGTCAGGACAAAGAGACCGTGCGCCTCAGCCGCACGGCCGACGTGCGGGTCAGGCTCGACCCCACCCGCTTGCGCCGCCGCGTGGACTCCAAACTCGACCTGGTGATGGGCAAAGTGCCCAAGGGGCTCAAGTCGTAGAACATCAGAGGAACTATGGCGAGAAGAATGAAGTCATCCGCGGGACAGCTACCTCTTTTCGCACGCAAGGTCCCCAGAATGCCGAAGGGATACTATACTTCTGGGCCCAATCCCAGCTTGGGGGAATCTCTGAGGACTTTCAGTAATCAAGACTTCACCGATCGTAGTAATATCTCAACAGAAGGTGTAGGTTTTGTCACTGTGGATAGAGCGACGAACCTATACAACTTACACAAGTACTGGTCCAAGAAAGGATACGAGGCGATTGAATTCTATATGACCCTGTTTTCACAACCAGGCGATCTGGTGCTAGACCCCTTCTGTGGTTCTGGGGGGGTGGGAGTGGTTGCGGAGCAGCTTGGCAGAAAGGCAGCCCTAATCGATCTATCGCCAGCGGCTACTTTGATTGCTGCTGGCTACTGTACTCCTGTCTCGCCGTACGAGATCCAGGAGGCCTTCGATCGCCTGTATCAGCGAATGCATCCAGTTCTAAGAATCGCCTACGGAACACCCTGCTCAATGTGTGGTGGTGAGGGCACAATAGGTTACATTGTGCATGGGGCGAACTTCAAGTGCCTAAAATGTCTGGAGACGACTTCCTATCCCTTTTGGAAAGACGGCCCTTTGAGGAAGTTCCGCGGTCGTCTGTCCCCTGTCAAGGTCTGCCCGCACTGCGATGAACCGTTGGATACACAAAACTGCAAAAGGGAGGGTTTTTCACCTATATACCTGTCATACCTTTGTCCCACCTGCAAGCCCAGGAGAAAATACAGAGGATTCTACAAGGGGAAATGGTGGGATCGAGAGCAATTCGAGATGGATGTGCTTACCATTTCAGCCGAATTGGAGCAATACTATGCGCACGCTCCTCAGGTCTCTTTGAGCGACATCCTCGAGCCAAGGCTATATCGCAACCTGCAGAAAACAGGTGCGAACAGTGTGGCTACTCTCTATACCCGTCGAAATGCAGCTGTGCTCGCAGCCTTGATTGAGAATATCCGCGAGTCAAACTGCTCAGATGAAGTGCGTCTAGTTTTGGAGATTGCATTCTCCGGCATAGTTTGGATTACCAGTCGTCAGTGTCGGGCGGCTTCAACGCAGGTATTGGACGCTACGTACTACGTTCCGCATGAGAATAAAGAACTGAATGTGTGGGACTCCTTCGAAACAAAGGTCAGACTAGCAAAAACAGTGAAACAGCTCCAGCAGTTTCAGTCCACCGATGTTGTCATTAGCACACAGAGCGCTACTGATCTCTTGGCATTCGAGGATGATTCAGTCGATTACATTTTCACCGACCCCCCCTACGGCCACAAGTACCAGTACGGCCAACTCAACCTGTTGTGGGAGGCATGGCTTGGCTTCGAGCGTGATTGGTATCAGCAGGAAATGGTAGTGGCTGAACACCGTGGCTTTGGATGGGATGATTGGAGTTCGATACTGGAGAAGGCCTGCAGGGAAATGTACCGAGTCCTGAAGCCTGGCAGATGGCTTACCCTTTGCTATCATGACACGGCTGAGGGTACTTGGCAACTGGTTCAAGACATATTCGCCACATGTGGCTTTGTGCCAGAACCAGCAGAGAATGTGCAGGCGATCGACGCACTCCAGAAGACCTACAACCAGCAGACGGGCTCTACTGTCAACAAGCGCGATCTGGTGATCAACTTCCGCAAGCCGCACCAAAGGGAACTTCTCACACAACTGACTCTGTTTGGTGACGAAGACGAGGCCACCTTTTCCGAAAAGGCGCGTACCATCCTCCATGATGCCCTGGAAGCTCACCCTGGTAGCTCTGTCGACCGTCTATACGATGAGCTCGTCTCTCGCATGGTACGCAAGGGGGAGTTCGAGCGCCACAACTTCGACCGACTATTGCGCAGCGTGGCCGAGGATCCCAGGGGGGATGGCCACTGGTACCTGCTGGAGACCGCCGACCAGGTGGACGAAGCCGAGAGCGCCCGGGAAGCAGCGGCCGTCGCCCGCCTGGAAGCCTTCACGCGGACCTACCTGGCGGAGCGCCCAGAGCAGCCCGGCGTCCACTACTCCAACCTGTTCGAGCAGTACCTGCCGGTGCAGGACAAGCCGCGCCGCCGGCTGGCCGACTGGCTGCCGGAGTACTTCTTCCAGACCCCGGAGGGCACCTGGCGCCCTCCGGCCGACGAGGAGGAACAGGCGCAGAAAGCGGCCCTGCGCACCGGCGGCACCCTGCGCCGCATCAAGCGCTTCTCCCGGGCGCTGCTGGAAGGTGTCCCCCCGCACGACCGGGACCGGCCTACCAACGTCGCCACCGCCGCCGACTGGCTCCGCCAGTGCCGGCGGGCCGGCCTGTACGAGTGGGGTCGCGTCTTGTACGAAAAAGGCGGCTTCCGCTTCGAGGAACTGGGCGACCAGGCGCAAGTGGAGGTCGAGGAAGACTACCAGGTTTGTGTGCGGAGAAGTCCGTAGCCGCTGAGGTGCATCGTATGAACTACCGCTTCAAAGAAGTCTTTACCGGCAAGGTCGTCAACAAGCGCCTGACCTTCAATACCGGCATGGACGAGTTCCCCCGCTACGTCCTCGAGTACCTCATTGACAACTACTGCGACGAGGAGACCTTCGACGAGGACTTTGCACGCGTCAAGCGTCGCCTGCGCGAGAATTTCGTCCACGGTGCCGAGGCCGAGCGCATCCGCTCCTACATCCGCGAGAACCGTGGCCACACCCTCATCGCCAACCTGGAGGTGCGCCTGGTCGAGACGCAGGACAAGTACTGGGGCACCCTCGGCGCTATCAACGAGAGCTTCGTCAATGTCCCAGAAGAGCTGGTGAAACGGTATCCCATGCTCCTGGCCGGCGGGATGTGGGGCACCATCGAACTGACCTACGACGAGACCGAGGTTCACGACAAAAAGATCCGCCCCTTCAAGGTCGTGGACTTTACTCCCTTCCAGATCTCGATGATTGACGTCGGCGAGTTCATCGAGAAACGGCGCCAGTTCACGGAAGACGAGTGGATTGACGTTCTGATCAACTCGTTTGGCCTCGACCCCGCTTCGATGACCCGCCGCGAAAAACTGCTCTACGTCAGCCGGGCCGTGCCGCTGGTGGAGGCCAACCACAACCTGATCGAGTTAGGCCCTCGCGAGACGGGCAAAACCTACCTCTACCGCAACGTCTCCTACTACGCCCACGTGCTCTCGGGCGGCAAGGCCACCCCTGCCAGCCTGTTCATCAACCTCAATACCGGCCAGGTCGGCCTGGTCGGGACGCGCGAGGCCGTCGTCTTTGATGAGATCGCCAACACGGATTTCACGGACCCCCGGGCCACCGTCAGCATCATGCAGGGCTACATGCAGGATGCCAAGTTCAGCCGGGGCAAGAAAGAGATCCTGGCTTTCGGTTCCATCGTCCTGCTGGGCAACCTGGACGTGCAGGGCAAACTCCCCCACGAGAAATACTATCACCTCTTCGAGCCGCTGCCCAGTTTCATGCAGGTAGAAGCCCTCATTGACCGGCTGCACTGCTACCTGCCCGGCTGGGAGATCCCCAAGATCGGGCCGGAATCCGCCAGTCAGGACTATGGCTTCATCACCGATTACTTATGTGAGATCATGCACGAACTGCGCCGGGTGGACGTCCTGGGCCGGCTCAAGAACCGCTTCGAGTTGTTCGACACATCTGGCCTGAGCCAGGGGCTCACTTCCCGCGACGTGCGCGCCGTGCACAAGACCCTCTCCGGCCTGCTCAAACTGCTCTATCCCCACGGCGAGGTCACCGACGCGCAACTGGAGGAGGTGCTCCTGCTGGCGTTGGAGGGCCGCCAGCGCATCCGCAACCAACTCCACCTGATGGCGCCCGGCGAGTACTATCCCGTCAAACTCAGCGCCCGCCTGCTCCCCTCTGGCAGGGTCGTCTCTCCTACACTCCTGGAGGCGGACCGCAAACAGCGCATCGAATTGCCTGCCCGGCCGCTGGTGGGCGAAGTCGTCGGCCTGGCCGTCGCCGGTGAGCAGGGCGTCATCCTGCGCTTCGAGATGCAGGCCACCAAGGGCCACGGCCGCATCGTGCCCCTCGGTTCCATCCAACGCGTCATGCGCGAGTCCGTCGAGGCCGCCGCCCAGTACATCCGTGCGCACCACAAGGAGTTGGACGTCGCCGCCGACTGGCACGAGAACTTTGACGTGGCCGTACTGGCCACGATGATGGCGATTCCCAAGGAAGGCCCTTCGGCGGGCATCACCATCGTCACCGGTATCGTGTCGGCCCTCCGGAACGTGCCTGTCCGTCACGACCTGGCGATGACGGGCGAGATCACCATCATGGGCAAAGTGCTCGGCGTGGGCGGCATCCAGGCCAAGTTGCTGGCGGCTATCAGCGCCGGCGTCAAGACCGTGATCCTGCCCGCGGAGAATGAACAGGACGTGCGCTTCCTGCCCGACTATATGCAAGATCGGGTCGAGATTCACTACGTGAGCAGCATTGAGGAGGTCCTCGAACTCGCGCTGGTGCTACAGTAGGAAAACTGAAGGTTCGGCGTCTGAGGGTGAGTGGGGCGGGGAGCCTGCCGGGCCCGGATCGGTATGCAGACAACCCGAGAGAAGATGGACAACTTCACTCAAGCCCTCCAGAACTTTGTGGACCGGGAATACGACACCCAGACTGCCCAGGTGGTGGATATGTGGCGCCGGCCGCTGGGCGAGCGAGTGGCCGAGGGTGAGGCCATCGCAGACATCGAAGTCGTGCGCGTGGAGCATCCTCTGGCCTGGCTTCGGTGCCGTGAGAACCCGGCCAAATTCCGCTCCGCTGACACGCTGCGCCTCGACCGGGGCAACCCCTTCGATCCCCCGTACTATACTTGCGAATTGGAGGAAGAGCGAGATACCACTCTCGTCGTCCGTGCCGGTTTCCGGGTCAACTTTTACGGTCTCAGGCCGGGGCCAGGCTGGGTGCTGGATCGTGAGGTGGTGGACGTCCGGTTCCTGCTCCGGGGCGTCCTGGACCAGTTGGCCGATGGCTCACCACATAGCCAGCAGGTCTTGAGTATTCTGCAGGGTCGGGTACGACCCCAGTTTGACTACAGCACCGCCCTGGGCGCGTACGAAATGGCCCGGCATCTGAGTCTGGACGCCAGCCAGGTCGAGGCCTTCGCCAGGGGCCTGTCCACGCAGGACTTTTTCCTGATTCAAGGGCCGCCAGGAACCGGCAAGACCTACGTATTGGCGTATATGGCTGCCCGGCTGGCGCAACAAGGGGAGCGAGTGCTGATCACGGCCTTCACCCACCGGGCAATCAACAACGCCCTGCGCAAGATTGCCAAGGTTACAGGGTTCAAACGCATCGCCAAGATCGGGCAGCGCCTCCGTGCCGATGATCTGACGTGGGAAACCGGCTCCGTTCCCAACTACGAGCACTTTGCCGACAGCCCATTCCAACCTCACGGCGCGGGCTACATCGTCGGCGGTACGTGCTTCGCCGTGCGTACCTCCCGCTTGCGTGACGCGTTCTTCGACACCGTGATCTTCGATGAAGCAGGCCAGCTCACCCTGCCACTGGCAGCAGCAGGTATGCTCGCTGGCCGGCGATACATCTTCATCGGTGACCACAAGCAGATGTCGCCAATCATCGTCGCCGAACACGAGCCGCAGTGGCTTGCCCGGTCGCTGTTCGAGAACCTGTTTGAGGTGGCACCAGGCACGATGCTCACCACCACCTACCGGATGAACGCCGAGATCAACGCTTACCCCAGCCAGCGCTTCTACGAAGGGCGTATTCATCCATCAGACGAGGCTCGAAACCGTTTCCTTCGTCTTGGGGGGCCACCGGGGCGGTTCGACTCCCTGCTCCGGCCGTCGCCAGGCGCGATCTTTGTGGCGGTGGACCACAGGGGCAAGGGCATGCGGGCACCCCAGGAAGCAGACATCGCTGCTGGCATCGTTGCCGAGGCCATCGGTCGGGGGCTATCGCCGGCCGAGATCGCCGTCGTGGCACCCTATCGGGCCCAGGTACGCGAGATCCGTGCTGCCCTTCGCAAGTTGCACATTGATCCGGATGGCGATGGTGTGGTGGTGGATACAGTTGAGCGCATTCAGGGCCAGGAACGCGACGTCATCGTGATATCACTGACGACCAGCGACCCGGCTCACGCTGCTCAGCGTGCCGAGTTCTACTTCCAACCCAACCGACTGAACGTGGCCATCACGCGTCCCAGGACGAAACGTATCGTGATCGGCAGCCCCAGGCTGTTCGACGCCCAACCCGCCGACCCTGAGCATCGGCGTTGGGTGGATCATTTCCGAGGACTTTACGAGGCGAGCCACGTGGTCGTGGCCCGCTGATGAACCGTCGTGTATGATAGTCAGGAGCAAGAGCCATGGCCTTGATGATACCTGAAAGTATTGCACGTATCGCCTCCGAGTTAGAGCAGACGACCTTCGATCTCCTTCGCCGATGCTTACCACCAGACTGTGCAGTTTGGCATAGAAGCGCGCTGGAACTCGAACCAACACAACAGGTGCCCTTCCTGGCTCTGGGCGACGAGATCGGCATCGTGGTGGTGAATCCGCTTGGTTGGCACCTGGAGAATGAGCAAGGCTTGCTCGCCGAGTCCCCGAGGAGACAGGGAGTACCAGAGCTTCCCCCTGCCATGCGGGCCGAGTTACAGGCGTGCGAGCAACGAGTCAGCCAACTGCAACAGATACTCTTGGAGTCACAGTTGCCCGAACTGGTAGATCGAGCGGGTGGGCTCCGGCCTGCCCTGCATAAGGTCTATCTCCTGAGCCGGTATAAAGGCGCAGAGGTTAATCAGCTCCACCTGCGTGGCATTGTCGCCGATGGTCTGGTGTTGGCATCAGATGAGCTGTCTCAGCTTTACCACATACTCAGACAACACACGCCCCCAGGCGGCCAGTTGGCAGGAGAGTCCTTCAACGCCGTGCGCCTGGTGGTCTCACCGGGCATCGAGGTTCATCTACGAAAACGCAAGATCACAAGCCCAGCGGTGGAGGGCCGGTTGGAGCCTGATTCAGGGCACGCACCCAGGCCGGTCCCGCTGGCCCTCGATCTGCAGCAGGAGCAGGCGGTCAAAAGCTTTGCCTACATTCCGCCAGAGCATCAGTCCACCGCGAGAGACTTGGACGCTCGCCTGATTCGGGGAGTGGTGGGTAGCGGTAAGAGCCTGATCCTGCTCCACCGGGCCAGGTTTCTCAGCCAGCTCAGCCCCAGGTGGAAGATTCTGCTTCTCACCTACAACCGTTCGTTGGCCGATTTTCTGGACAACCGATTCAACGATCTGCCAGGCCCCTCTGGCGACGTGGAGATTGTTCACTTTCACAAATGGTGCCGTCGTTTCCTGTACAATGCCTGCCTGTGGCGGAGCACCGATCTCTCGGATCAGAGTCGCAAGGGATTGGTTGTCCGCCTTCTTTCGACCGCCGGATCTGACGTGCCAGGAGGCGATCTCGACTATCTGCTTGAGGAGTTTGATTGGATTCGGGATCAGGGTTTTACCGACTGGGAGGAATATGCCAGGGTCACCCGCCGAGGCCGTGAGCGGAGACTTGCGGAATCCCAAAGACGCCAGGGGTGGGATCTGCTGCAGAGATTCCGCGATAGTATGCGTGAGAATGGGCAGTTCGATTGGGCAGAGGTCCCACTCATGATGCTGGACGGGATCAGCCAGGGGCGCATTCCCAGTCAGTTGTATCATGCCATCCTGGTGGACGAGGCGCAGGATTTTGCCCCCAGTTGGTTCGCAGTCGTGCAACATATGCTGAAGCCTGTGACCAACATGTTGTTCGTCGCCGCCGACGTCGCCCAAAAGATCTATCGCCGTCCCTTGAGTTGGCGTGCCCTGGGCATAGACGTGACAGGCGGTCGTAGCCGCATGTTGAACCGCAGTTACCGTAACACCTACGAGATTTTGCGAGTGGCGTACGAATTGGTGGGCAACGATGAGGCTCTGCGAGAAGAACTCCGGGGTGAAGGCGACGATGTGATCAAGCCGGAACTGGACAGCAGGCGTATGCGCCGTGGACCGCTGCCGGTCATCCTACAGTTCACCGACTACGCCCGCGAGATGCAGCACATCGCCCAGGAGATCAAAGCACTGAGATCGTCCGGATACGAATGGGACGAGGTCGCGGTCATCCATCGCGACCTCAAGTTCCTGCGTGATCTGGCTTCATCCTTCCAGGCCCACGGCATACCCGCCCAGGTGGTCAAGGGCATTGACATCAATCTGGCTTCGCCAGATGTGAAACTTCTGACCTTGCACAGCAGCAAGGGGCTGGAGTTCTCGGTTGTCTTTGTCGCTGGGGTAGACCGGTTGCAGCCCAGGCCCGGATTGACGGGGGAGGAGCTTACACTGGCGATAGCAGAAGAAAGGCGACTGTTGTACGTTGGCATGACCCGCGCTCGGGAGCGCCTTTACATCACGCACGCTGGCCCCATGCCAGTCTGGGTGGCTGCCGCTTTGGCGATTATGGACGGTGACGGCAAGTCCGAAACCTGAGAAACCAGGGGAGACACATGGCGATACGATTTGGAGACGTAGTAGCAGTTCGTGAACAGGGTGTAAAGATCTGTCTCAATGATGGGGAGGACCTGTGGGTATCGAGTTCTGAACTGGCCCAGTTGGGGGCCAGTGGCTTGACCCCTGGCGACCGTGTACGCGTGGTGTTGCAGGGTAACGATGTCCAGGGCCTGGTTGCCGTTTCAGGTGCCAAAGAACCTGGCGCGGAACCTGAGACTCGATCCTCCGCGCATATCACACGTATTGACCGGCAGGCAGGCATGCTTTTTCTCAGGACGCAGACTGGACCGGCCAGGTTTGGTCCGGTCAAACTCTCGGAGGAGCAGTGGGCTCGGCTGGCGCCGGGCACACAGGTCACCGTCCTACGCACAGCGCAAGGCAAGCACAGGCTAGAGTTACCTGAGCCGATTCGAGGTGGCGAGCCTTCCCCAAAGTCACAGCAGGTGCCCGTGGTCACTGTCCGGGGTCTGGGCACAGTTGCCCAGGTCGGGCTTTACCACGTCGTTGTAGAGGGAACGGATGGCCAGCAGTATGGATTCATGCGGTCCAGGTTTCCGGGTTCCACATTTCGGGAGGGGGACCAGGTTGCCTTCCGGGCGATCAGGGAGAGCCACGAGATTACGGACGTTTCTGTCCTGGAGAGGAAAGCCCCTGGATGGGGCGGAGTGAATCCATGCGAGGACCTGCTCGTAGAACTGATGGATCACACGGGCCGTCCAGCGATAGCAGACCTGGCCAAACACTTTTGCTCAGAACAGCGCCTGGAATGGTACTGGATCACGCCCGAGCGAAAGCCACAGCAAGTACCGCTATCGGATCAACTGGAACCTGGTGTGGTCGAAGCTCTTCGTCTGGCGGTGCCAGGGTTCCATGCGTTTTTCAAGCACCAGGCCGTGGCATTGGACGCTCTGAATGCAGGAAGACACGTGTTGGTGCTCACCCCCACCGCCAGTGGCAAGACCTACTGCTACAACCCGGCCGTCTTCCAGGCTCTCCAGGGGGACCCCGCGGCGCGGGCGTTGTACGTCTTCCCGCTAAATGCCCTGCTAGACGATCAGGTGGGAAAGCTGCGGTCAATGGCCGGTGCTTTCACGAGGCACGGCGCCGACATCCAGATTGACCTGTTGATCGGCGGCCTGGGGCAGGAATACAGGGACCGCATCCAGGAACGTCCACCCCACATCCTGGCCACCAATCCTGAGATGCTGAGCTGGATCCTGGATGGTAATGCCTACCGGGGCTGGCCTGACTTCCTGCGCCGGTTGCGGTTCGTGGTCCTCGATGAGGTACATACATATCGCAGTCTGTTGGGACTGCACATGGCTGGCCTGGTACGGAGGCTGCTGGTGGCTTGTCGGCGCTATGGCAATCCAGCCCCTCAGTTTGTGTTGAGTTCGGCCACGGTTGGTGCACCAGAGGAACTTGCTGTGCGGCTGACCTCCCTCCCTCTCGATGACTTCACAATCATTGGTGAGGATGACGACGGGTCAGCGCAGCAACAACGCCACTGGATGGTCCTCTCACCTTGTGCTGACATGCCGACTAATCTGCACAATATGCACCTCTACCAGGCTGCTCTGACCCTGGTAGAAGTGCTGACTGAACCGCGGGAGGAGTTGAATGCCATTCTCTTTGCCAAGTCAATCCGCGACGTGCACTTCATCCACCGTGCCGTTCATCAATTCTTGACCGAACGCCACCGTGAAGACCTCAAGCCCCGCGTCGGGCAGTTTGCCAGCGCCCTGTTGACCAACGAACAGAAGCGTGTTATCTACGAAGGATTACGGGGTGGGAACCTGCGGGCTGTTGTTTCGACCAATGCACTGGAGGCAGGGATTGACATCGGCCGGCTGGACGTGTGCATCATCGCTGGTTTTCCCTTTCACGTCATGCGCATGCGCCAGATGGCCGGGCGTGCGGGGCGGCGTAAGGAAGGCGCTGTCATCTTCATCCCACACCCCACGCACGCAGTGGACAAGTTCTACCGTGAGAACCCTCAACGTCTGCTGACGCAGCCCCCTGAGGCATTTGTCATTGACCACGAGAATCCGTACATTGCCCGTAAGCACGTGCTGGCCTGTGCTACCAGTATGGCCGGTGGAGTGGCATACCAGGAACTGGGGCTGTTTGGCAAGCATCTGGATCGCATCATACAGGAAGCATGTGAACACAAAGCGCTTGATGTGGTCAATCAGTCAATCTACACGGCACGCCCACGCCGAGGCAAGGACGACCTGTGGGCAATCGGCAACATGCGATCGGCTGAGCAGAATCCCTACGCCGTATGCCAGGCCCCATCTGGACAGCGTGGACCGTGCGTTGCTGGAGGTTGTACTGAACTGAGCCAAGGAGTGACCAATGACGACGGCCGCTGCCCTCACCTGGTCCAGTTGCTTGATCGCCAGTATGTGTATCGGGAGGCCCATCCTGGTGCTGTCTTCGAGGGTCGCGAGGGTGACTTGTATGAAGTCGGCGAGTTCGACGATCGCCAGAAGATAGCCTGGGTCAAGCCTCTGCCTGAAAGCACAAACCGCCGCACGTTCGCGGACGAACACACGGACGTCACGGTCGTGGCAGAGCGTGGCCGGCGTGAACTGCCGGGCGGCGTTACGCTGGCCTGGGGCGACGTGCGAGTGACCCGCAAGTACCCTGGGTTCTATGAGTATGATCTGATACCACGCCGGCGGTGCTCCAGTTGCCGGCGAGATTACGCCGTCACAGTGACCTCCTGCCCCTCTTGCCAGCGCCGAACGCGGCCCTACCTGGCATCTTCGCGTCCCCAGTACCGCGACTTTCCAGGGCACCACCAGGAAGTCACGTATTCAATCGAGTTGGAGACTGTCGCCTGTTGGGTCACCCTGCCCGCCGCGCTTGAGTCCCAGCTTGAGGCGGTCTCGCCGTGCAGGATCCCTGGGCAAAGGAATCGCGTAGCGCAGCTCCTGCACGCTCAGCCACCGTTCACCACCTCGGCAGAGCTGGTTTCAGCTACGAAGCTGTCACCCGCCGAGGCAGAGTTGGTATTCCACTACCTCGACGAACGTCGCCCGGTTTTGTCAGGCCAGCACTCTTCCGAAGATACTGTCCTGATCTATCCGGCGTACTATGGCCAGTGCCTGCGCCATTCCTTGCGGCAGCACTTGTCGGAGGACGAGGCGCTGGCCGCTTTTGCTCGGGCCACCGGCTATCCCGTGCTTACCGACGAACGACACGTGTGTCGCAACTGTGTGGGCAGTGTCTTGCTGCCAGCCGCCCACACGCTGAACCACCTGGTGGCGTTAGGCTATCCGACGGTGGCTCTGGGGGACAGTCAGGACCTGGGGTTTGCCACCTACGTGCTGCACCCGCAGACCCAGGCCACGACAGCGTTCTGGTACGACAACTACGACGGGGGGATCGGGGCTGCGGAGAAGATTTTCGACAAGTTCGACACCTTGCTTCACCGGGCTCTGGAGAGCCTGGAGTGTGATTGCCGTTCCGATGGAGGGTGCCCACTCTGCACCCAGACGCTCCAATGTGGCCGGCGCAATAGTGCACTCAGCAAAACTGCTGCCAGAGGGCTAATCCATCGGCTACTGGATATGCCTCCATACGTGCCCGTTGATCCACTGCGTTGGAGCGAGTCCGAGGCCCGGGAACGCGAACAGGAATCCGAAGCTCACGAACAGGCCCCCGGCCCGGTGCGTGTACCTTCTGATACAGCACCTCCTATCATTGATCCTTTCCGCCTCCTACACGTACAAGCTCACGTACACGATCAAGTGCTGCACAGAGCTCTGGAGGTCCGTGGGGAAGAGATAGGGGCGGAGGCGCCTGCTACGTCCATCCAGGAACTTCAGATTGCCTACCGGAGCATACTAGAGTGTCCTCGTCCGAAGGATTGGCAATTCCCACCGGAGTGGACCGCGTATCAGGTCTTGCATGTTGACCCGGAGGCCAGCCGACGACTGGCCCATTCGGCCTACAAGACCATCGTTCTGAATGTGCACCCGGACCGGAATCGAGAGCGAAGCGCCTGGGCTACCGAGGCGACCAAGCGGGTGAACGCGGCCTGGGAGACTATACAGCAGCACTGGACTCAGCCCGACTCTGGATACGAGGAGACTGCAGAATCTCACTGATGGGTTCTCAGCACATGACACTGGAACTGCTGGAGCAACAGCACCTGGTGTGCCAGCAAGGGGCAAGATCAGAGCACTCTCAGAGATGGAGCTGGCCGACTGGACAGGATTCCGGCCTTACACGTCCACTGAACCTATAGGCCGAGATGAGGACACGATCCTGGTCAGGTCGGTCAGCGGGCCTGAAGAGCGTTCTCTGGTCCTGCGCCGGAACCACAGTATGCTACCCTGTCACTGTACTTCGACGCGATCACCCTCGCATAGACCAAGCGTACGCCCCAACGGCTCGGGCAAAATCAACTCTTCCCGTTTTGAGAATTGGACCGTGACCATATTGCGCCCCTTCAGTCAGATCATGACACCTCAGCAGCGTCCCCTTTCGCGTTTTTCGCGAGCCTTCGCGCCTTTCGTGGTCCTAATGCCTCTGAGCGCGACTGACGAGGGCGCCAAGACCATCAAGGATAACGCCACTCGCTACTCCTGGCCCGCTTCGATGAGCGCTCTTTCCAGCAGGTCGCTCACGCGTAGCGCTGCCGCCCAGCGGCGCAGATAGTCCCGGGCGAGTCGTTCACCCTGCACCTTGAGCACGCCCAACACGTCACGCCACTGCCGCTCGGAGACTTCGCCACCCATACGGAACCATTCGAGTTTGGCCAGCACGGTATCCTCGGCGCTGGCGACGTAGGCCGTGCGTTCCGGCTCGGTGGCGATCACCTGTGCTACGCGCCGGTCGAATTGCGCCCGGTCGAACGGGCGCTGCTTGCGCACGAACACGTCCACCTTGAACATCATTTCCAGGTGGATGACGTTGAAATTGCTGTGGCGGCGGATGGCATCCTGGATAGATTCGACGTCCACGTAGAACGCATCTTCCAGGGCCTGGGCCAACGGTTGCGCGTGTTCGGGGCGCAGGCCGGCCACCAGGTCTGTGTCCATCGTCGCCCGCGCCACGCCGTGCACCGCGCTGGCCAGGGAGCCGCCGATCAGGTACGGCACGTCCAGCGTATCCAACGCCTCGATCACCAACAGCGTGACGGCTACGGGTTCAGGCAGCATCTGCTTCCTCCGGCAGGGGACCATACGCACGGGCGGCCAGGTCAGGCCCCAGCAGCAGGTCGGCCAGGCGGCGGCGCAACTCCTGGGGCGTGGCAGATGGATAGCGTGTTCGCAGTCCACTGAGAGCCAATACCCGCACGGCCTGGTTCAGTTGATCCACCATGTGCACTTTCCGCCACGCTGGAGCCTGGCGCAGTAACCCGATCAGCACGGCCTCGGCTTCCGGGCGCGTATCGGCAAACAGGCCATCCGCGAAAGATTTTTGAGCGAGCGAATGATCGGTCATCAGTCTCCTTCAGGCCTCGGAGGTCTGGGCTGTTATCCGCACAGGCACGAATACACGTCCTGCTCACCCCTCGCCGTCAAGGCGAGCACAGAAAACACCCGCCAATAGTGTAATACAATCTTGCGTAGAAGTCAAAATTCCACGCAAACCCGACAGTGGGGGCGTGATGAACTGCAGTTGATCGCCATCGAGAAGAGGATCGTCACGTTACAAACGTGACCTATACCCTTTAACTATCAGGAACCTGGCTAACCCAACTGGCAGAATTCCTTCAAGGCCTTGAATGTGTGATCGATCCGGTCAGGGTTCAGCCGATAGAGATTAGTGCCCTGATCGCGCATCCCAATCAGGTAGCCGGTGGCGGTGAGGTGTTCCAGGTGTCGCGAGACAGCCGATTGGCTGAGCTCGAGCTGCGTTTTTATGTCTGGAGTGCTCATCTCACCCTGCCGGGCCAATAACTCCACGATACGCAGGCGCGTGTCGTC
>Ga0307379_10002892_pt1 | contig 25107 bp, 21 predicted proteins | sample UN2MG_FD_202237 | JGI IMG/M metagenome (GOLD analysis project Ga0307379, IMG submission 202237) | Soil microbial communities from Risofladan, Vaasa, Finland - UN-2 | ecosystem: Environmental > Terrestrial > Soil > Coastal area > Acid sulfate soil | place: Finland: Risofladan, Vaasa | collected...
TCATATTTTGGCAGAAAAATGTTGCTTTTGCCAAAGCTAACACAACCTACCGGGCTAAATGGCTTGGTGAGAAAAATCAACCATTTGGCTTTTCGTGTTACGGCTTTGCGTAGGTCCAAGGTAACACTCATTTTGTGAGGTTCACCGCGTACGCACTTCCCTCGGTGTCGATGCAAAACTACGGCTTTGCGTAGGTTCTGGTGGATATGGTAGGTTGGGGCCCGATATCCGTACATTTTACTCGCTCTATGTGCGTCAAAAGGCTGTCGTTCGAACGAAGAAACTCGATCATTTTTTCATGTATTTTTACATTTTTCGTTAATCGAAAACAAAAATGGTGACATAGACAATAGGCGTCAAAATTAACATATTTTTGTATAAAAAAAACAATAGTTTGCTATACACCAAACAACCATTGTTGTGCTTGTACATCATGTAGCAAATTGCACGCGACCTCATGGGAACTGGCGTTATTTTACCAAAGCATGCAGCAGCGTTGAATGTGGCTTTAGATGCATTAGAACACGATAATCCCGACAAAAAAATAATTTCGATATTGTATACGCGTGTTTTTCGTGAAATTGATCCATTGGCTATTGCAATTACAACACTGGCATTTTCACGATTTAATACGGAAATTGCCGTTTTATGTCAATCACGTGCAAGTAAACGTCGAATGCGAAACATGGTCTATTATTATTTGTCTTTACGTGAAAACGATTATGTACGTCTAAACGATGATATTATCGCAACGACTGGGTTTACCATATGCTTTATTAACACGTCGAGAGCTACCATTCGTGGTTTGTCCGCTGATTATGTGTTTGTCGCCGGGCAAATGACCTTGGATATTTTCATGTCACTGGCGATTCCAATGTTGGCATCATCAAACGTTACATTTCTTATAATGAACCAATCCGGCAATGATTGGTATGAAGAACAATTGCCCACAGAAGCGATTACGTTCCATGATTTTCGACGTTTAGAAGAACCTATAGTCGCCGAAACGTAAACGTATGCGTGTGTGAATACGCGTGCACACACACACACATACACACACACACACACACACACACACACACACACACACACAACCTACATATCGGCCAAAATAGTTCCGCTGGGAACGGGTCGAGCGCGGCCAATATTTTCGCCGGCAATAAACGTAGGCGGTGCACGTGACGACGTCATGTGTTGCTCGGCTCCCGGGTAGTTGTGAGACGTCGTCGCCGACACGGACGTCGCATCGGCATCGTCCATATGATCATAGTGACGACCGATGATTGTGCTCGTGCGTCCCGTCAACAAAATCGACAGAAGACGACTGCACGTGGCCGTAGAGTGCATGACGCCGTCCCAACCAATGGACATGAACGCTACCCACGCAGTAAACGCGTCTAGAACCGACACGAATTCATACATTTGCGCTTGCTGTTGGTCGGAAAACACGAGGCGATGTTCAAGATCAATGCCCAGTGTAATGAATACGCGGCGTTCGAGCGACGTTAGGCTGATAGTAGGCGACGAATCACGTTCTGGTGAATTGACGACCACAGCGACGGCGATATCGTCGTTGCGCGGAACCACGACACCAAAACGCCCGAGACGTTGGACGATGAAGGGTCGGCGATTAGGTAACGCTAGTTTTTCGACGATGCGCCGTTGGTATTCACGCACGTGTTTGGTGGCGTTGCGGTGCATGACGATGAACCATTCGCCAAACGGAACTTTGTACTGATCGTGCATGAATACACGCACGGTATGGAGAAACGCTAATTCTTCGAAAAGGCCGTCGAGACCGCCGCACGGGCGCGCATTATTGACATGGCGACGATGCCACAACAAATCGAGCCAATCGCCCAAACGTCGGTTGTTGACGTGGAATTTGGCGCGCGCCACAAAATCAGCGGCAGGTCCCGACGTCGTGGTGCCAATAGCGTCACGCCAACTGACGGGCTCACCGTCGGTGCGGATGTACGTGCACGCTTCCAAATCGCCCGGCGTCACGGCATATGGCGCTGCTTTGCTGCGAAACGTTTTCGTGTGTTGAGGACTCGAGTACATTTTGGCCCGATCAGCCATGAAGCGAAATACACGCGTAACGATCGTTTCGTCACCCACACGCAGCGCCGCAACCGGACACGCGATACGATGGGCGCGCAGTGTGGCGCGACTAGGCCATGTTTCACGCGCGCCCACAAACGAGTAAAATTGCGGACGCAACGTTTCGAGGTAGTCACGCAAATAGCGACGAATGCACACGAACCACCACGCGGACGCCGTCACAAACGAGCGATTGGCTTTGAAGAGTTCGAGGTCGTCGGCGCGCCATCGCATGTCGTCATGGACGCCCGCGTCACGATTGAACGCGCCCACAATCAAATGCGCGCAACGATGTTCGAGTGCTTGCACATACAGCATGAGATCGGATGACATGGATTCAAGACGTTCGAGGCGGCGGCGAACGACGTAGACGGCGTCGACCAGTTCGCTCGTCGAATACTCGTCAACGTACAAGGCCGCATTCAAGACGATTTCTTGTGCGCGCAAGTACTGGGAGTCGGCCGGACGAAAGCGCGCACCTGCACGTCGCTGTCGTCGAGTGTACTCGTCGAGTTCATCCAATAGGACGGAGGCGTACGCAATGACGGTCCACGTCAACGACATGCGACTCCAGCCAACGATCCACGCCGAGTCAATGGACTCGCTGCCGCCCATCAGTTCGGCCGAATCGTCGATCCACAACGTCAGCGACGTGCGCAACGCCATGAGATGTTCGCGATCAATGACGTCGGGTTCGTGAGTCGCCGCCGATTCATTGACCGTAGTAGTGACATCATTAGATGCTCTTTTGGCGTTGATAATGGCGTAAGCGCGTGTAGTGGCGTGCAAAATACGACGCGCGTCATTCAAAAACGTCATTTGTTCCAAATACTGGTCTTGTTTAGGTAATTTGCGCGATTGGCGAAAAATGTCATCGATGGTGTGTGCCCGATCCGAACGAGAAACTGGTTCGTGCAATTCGAGGCTCATTTACACGAGAGCGTGCATGACACTATAATAGTCGAACGACCATACACTGTCAAAAATGGCCACGAGCGCGTTTTTTGACGCGCCTCAACAAACGCTCGTCGAAGAGCGGACGGAGCATGTTCGTGAATACGAGCGTCGACGGCCGTCGGCCATGTACGTCGAAACCAGCGGTTCGAACAAACGCTCGCATCGCAAACGCCGGCGCTCAGAGCGAGCGCCTCAAGTACTCGTCGAAGACGTGTCGACATCGACGTCGTCCGTGGCAGCAGCGCCTGCTCCAATGCGCCGAACGTGGAGTCAATATCACGAAACGGACGCTGACAACGACGACGACGGCAGTCCACAGAGCGTCAATGTACGTTCAGGAACCGTGTCCGACGACGACGATAGCCGAGGCCGCGTTCGACGCTCGATGCCGTCGTTCGACGAGTACAGCTATTCGACGACGGACAACAGTCCCTCGTCGTCGGCAGTGTCAGAAACGAGCGGGGCGTCCAAATCATATCAACGTGTGCGCACTACACGCACCACAACGACACGTCGATATGTGCAAGCGAATGGGCGGATGGCGTCATCAAACGTAGCGCAGCCCGTGAATGGGTCATCGTCAATGCCGCCGTCTGTGAATGCACCGTCATTGCCATCGCCTGTGAATGTACCGTTATTGCCGTCGCCTGTGAATGTACCGTTATTACCGTCGCCTGTGAATGTACCGTCATTGCCGCCGCCGCCACCATCATTGCCGCCGCCACCCGACATGGCATCGCCGAGCGCGTCGCATTCGGACGACGGCGACGACGACGACAACACGGCACCGCCCTTGTATCAAGTTGATGGCGGGGGGCGCGCGTCACTGAGCGGGATGGGAGGAACAGCGTCACGACACGACGATGGCAGTGACGGAAGCAACATGCGCTTCGTGTCGGCACGTGATCGGCGCATTGAACGCGCCCAAACGTTGCGGGAACGCGAAATACGCGAGTGTCCGTTGTGCAGCGACGAGCCGTACTACGTGCGGTGTTTGGCGTCGAGAAGCGGCGACGCGCGAGCGGTGGCAACAGTCGTCAATCAGACGCAAATGTTTCAGCGCGAAATATTCGACCTCGAACGCACCCTATCCCTCAGCGTGTCGGACGAAACGGTCTTTCAAAGCATGTTGACAGCGCGTCAAACGATCATTGAACGCATACTCGATCGATTTTCGTTCGCGTATCGACCGTGGACACTGGCCACCATTCGCCGCCACTACGACGTGCGACGCGGACATCGCTACGATCCCGAACGCCTGATGTTGCGAGAACTCGACACGTTTACCATGGTGCAAGACGATTTGGAATCGTCGACGCTCCGCTCAGTGAACCCCGACGACGGATCGGTGCGTATCGACATCAAAGTCGTCGAGGTCATGCTCAAAACGTCGAAACGCAAGGTAGAAATCATCGATGCCATCGCCAAAATGCGGCGAATGCGAGCCAGTGCCGATTTGGGCAACGATCGCGCCGCGACAATAGTGCAACACCTGCGTGCGGCCGAGCAAATGACGTTGGGGGCGTCGGCACGAGCCGACAATACGCGCGCATTGCCCAGTAACGAACGCGTTGATTTGTATCAAATGGACGACTTTTGACATGAGACCGACGCGCTATAAGTGAACGCTTTGACACATAAACACGGACACCTCCATGTCAAACGCCTTTTCGCAATTTCCGGGCGGGCCGCAATCGGTCATGCCGTCGGCAGCCGACGTTCGTCGCGTGCAAACGTCGTTGGCCGGCACAGAAGTGTCGCCCGTAGCATTTGCCACGTCATTGTATGAGAGCGCGACATCAATGGGTTCTGCGCCGTCGCTAGGCACCGAATGGTTGACGCGCGCCCTGCCAGACGCGTTGGCCAGCGCCACGTCGTCAATGGACGCGGGGCTCTCGCACATTCACAAACGCGACGACACGCCCAAACACTGGGCCATTATGGGCAAACCACGTCGTGACAACGGATCATGGAACGACGGCGGCTTCGACGAGCAAGTGTTGTTGTGGGCGGCGTCGCGCGATTACAAAAAATCAACACAAGTAACGCAATACGTGGAAAATGTGTGCGGCGTCAACTACTATTGCGAATTGAACACGGTAATTGCACGCACGTCGACATTGGTGAGCCGCGACCGTGTGCCGTATTTCCAGCGTCAATTTCAATTGGACGAAGACTATTCGCCAGCGACGCCGCGCGACTACCGGGCCAAGTGGAAACATCTCGGCCCCATTCAACGACCGCCCGAGGGCACGTTTAACGGTCAAGATTTGCTCGACACGTCGGGTAATTCGGGCGCTCGGCTCATTCCGTACGTATTTGACGGCACGGCAAAAACGAAGAATCTCTTTGGAACGCGTGTGCGCGCCGGCGACAAGTTGTTTATTACGTGTACGAAAATCGCCAACCCATACAGCGAATTTTTCATGCCCAACGGGCACGTGTCGACGGCGCGCTCAGGTACGGCGGGCGAGTCGTTGTTGCAAGTGCGCGGCTTTTCGTCGTCCGAACTCGGCTTTGTGCCCGTCGATTCGTCGGGCGGCGACGCCCGCGACCCGCTCGACACCGACACGAACTATGTCGAGTTTCGTGAACGCGTCGCTACTGTGGCGCAACGCGTGGACTGGGACGACGCGCGCGACACGTTTATTTACCGATCGGTGGCCAAAGAAGAGGGCTTCCAAGAGGCGGAAAACGCACTCAATACGGTCGAATTCGAGGCGTTGAAGACGGGTTCAGTTGAATATTTGGGCATGGCGCTCGATTTTGAAGGTGGCCCGATGCCAGGTCAACGGGAACTCGATTTGGCGCACCGGTCGCCTGTAGCCATGCTTCGCTTGCCGACGGTCAGGTATTTGATTACACGGCAAATGAACGTGAGCAATTAATTTGCCGTAGTTTGTTCAGCCACGGCAAATGAACGTGAGCGTTTAATTAGCCGTAGTCCAACCACGGCAATACGCCGCTGCTTGACGATTGAGTGAATGCGTTCGACGACGACGAGGCCAGCGATCGAGCCACATTTCGTCGATCTGTCGTCTCGTCACTGTTTGGTGTGCGGGCGCGTTTGGCGGCGGCGGCGGCGGTGGTGCGTTTGACGCGAAGAGTGTTACGCGAGCGCGGATTCCACGGCAAGCGAGTAAACATGCCGACTTTCTTCAAATTGACACTGAGACGCGCCGACAGTGCAAACTGCGACACCCGCTTGGTGCCAGCAAAAACAGTTCGCAGCGCTTGGCGGTCGTCGGCATCGACGAATCCCAGTGCCGACAATTCACGCACCCGATCGTTGGCTACGGCCGCTGCGACACGCGCAAACAACAGACGCGTCGTAATCCACGTGTCGTCGTAGTCCACGTGTGACGTGCGTGTCAACGATGTTGACGTGACGCCGCGCCACGGATCGACGTCACAATCGTTACAGAAGCGCGCCAATACACGCTGACGTCGCATGATGCCCGTCAGTGTCGATAATGCGGTGCGCGGGTTCGTTGTCGTTGACGGGGGAAACGCCCGATACGCCACAGACGGCGTCGACGTCGCAAAATGCCGCCGCACTATGGCAGCCGGCACATCGATGCGCGCCACATCGACGGAGCGTAAAATGTCGGGCTCCATGACGTTAGGTTGTCGTCGAATAGCCCCCAACATGACGTCGCCGCACGCCAGCGCGTCGGATGTGCGCGCGAGCGCGTCGATGCTGTTGTTGTCGTCGGTCGCCAACATGGCCAGTGACGTTTCGTGCACGTAATTGGCCAACTGATCGTCGCTATCGAAGCGACTCAGTGTGTGATTCCAGGCACCGTTCGTTTCCAACAAATAGTGGGCCGCTTGCATCGCACTCAACGACGCGGGCGCCGACGTCAACGACAATGCGTGTGGAGACTGCGCACGTAACGTTCGTGCAATAAACAGCGCATTAGCGACGGCGCGCGCCACATTGCCATTGGCTTCGGCGACAACGCGTGCTCGTGTATCAGCGTCCACAACCGAGGACGAGTCGGCGGCGGCAGGCGGCATCGTTGCCGCGGCGAACGCACGACATTCGCGTTCCACAATACGTTCGATGGCAGCGCGTCCTAATGGCCGATCAATAGTAATGAACGTTGCCGCGCCTTGATTGACGCGCCGGCGTGCTTGTGTGACAAACGACGACGACGACGACGACATATCATCAACGTTGTCCACGGTAGCGGCAGCCACAACGAAAATGGGCATTGTGCGACGCCAGCGACGATCGACAACAATACCGGTCATCGAAACGAGACTATCTACAAATCGCGCCCCGGATGCGTCGGCAAACGCGTCAACATCGTCCACAATGACTAAAACAGGCCGTTGAGGCGTGGCCAACGTAACGATGCGTGCCACGTGACGACGGCACCAATTGACGTACGATTCAGTGGGCTCGAGGGCGCGTGCATTGCGTGCGACGAACGCGTCGTCGGCGTCCATGCGCACCACTGTGCCGGACGACCACAAAGCAGCGGCGGCCGAGAGCGCCAACGTTTTACCGGTGCCCGTGCATCCACACAAATACACGGCAGTTTGTGCGTCATTTGACGCGCCAAAACGCGTTTCCAGCCACCGTTTGAGTGCTGGACCGTGTGGAAAAATAGCCTCGAGCGGAAGTGAATCGGTCATAAATGTTTAGTTAGAGTGTAGAACTAGTCTCTAGACGGTGTATGTGTTCAGCGTGTGAGTGGTCTGGGCCGTCGTGCGACGTTCGGCATTGTTACGTACGGCGTCGTCGTCGTACACTTGAGCGGCAATGGCCATGGCCTGACACGCCGTGGCCGTTTCGACGTGATGTGCGTGAAAATTGTACAACACGACGAGTCCCGAATCAATGGACGTGTGTAAGCCAATGGCCATGGGTGCGCGTAATGTCGTCATTTCTTCGTGTCCGGAGGCCAGTTCGTCGAGTGGCAGCGTCGTCACGTCATTAACCAGCGTGTTGCCGATGAACACGTCCGTGGCATAGTTGAACACGTCGATGCCGCGAGAATTGCCGCGGCGCGAGTGCACGCCATCGACGGTGACGTTGTCCAAATAAATCGAACGCGAGCCGCTGATGGCCATACCGCGCGTATCGGCACCCATGTATCCGTCCTGAAGACCTTGCGCCGGATGTCCACCATCGTCACCGTCGCGATACCACGCGTCAACGACCGTCGCTTCGCCAGGCAACGGACTCGCTTGACCGCCGTAGCCATCGTTAACCGTGTGCTCGACACGCACGTCCGACACAACTACATTGCGTACATTGTCGATGCGAATGCCGACGGTGCCCTTTTGCACGTGAAACATCGAATCGCCGTTGCGTGCATACTGCCAGTAGCCGTTGCGAATTTGTTCACCCAATGTCGTGCGTCCGTGACGCCAGTCGACGACGACCGGATCACCAACAGACAATGTGCCGTAATCACTGTGCTGCGACGACGGAAGAGTGCGCACACACTCGATGAGCGACAATTGCGCGTCAGAGAGCGCGTTGCCCACGTACGCCCCGTCGGCGCTCGCGTCGAAGAGGGGTGGTGGTTGTTGTGCACGGCTATTCGACGTGATGCGCAACACGTCGCCAGCTGGTCCCTTGAGCGTGGAACCCGTGGACGAGCGCACCAACGTAATCGTTTCGACAATGTGCGCGTGTGTGTGAAGAACTTGAGTGCGACGAATGACCGTGGCGGCATCATGATCACCGTTTCCAGCGCCAAAACCATTGACCGCCACACCAACGCCGTGAATGACGATGCCGTACGCGTTGCCATCAATGATGCGGTCAGTCGACGCAAACAACGAAAACGCTTGCGGGTGTGCGACCGGATCGACGGCGCCACCACGTTCAATGTCGATGGCCACGTCGTGCATGAGCGCGCGCAACGTGGCGGTGTCGGCGCGCAATTGTTCGCGTTCGTGGACGCCCGCTTGGGTGTCCGACGCACAGCGATCGGCAAAGGGCACCAGAAAACGCGCTTGCGAATACGTGCCAATGACGGGCATGTCGTCCCGCGAGCCTTGGGCCACGACCGCGTCAATGACCACGTCGCTGGCTCCGTTCACGTGAATGGCCGCCACCTCGTAGCCAGAAAACGTCACATTGTGAATGTAGACGGAGTGTGCGTCGTTTCCGTGCACGCCATGATGCGACGAGCGTCCCAAATGTCCATTAATGAGTGCAAATCGGTTGGCGGCCGCCAGTGTAGCACCAAACTCGGCGGGGCCTTGGCCTGTGCGAAACGGCTGCGACGCCAACTCGACATTGGCGTAAAATCGTTGCTCGAGCGCGAAGGTTGGTGTCTGGTCAATGGTGTAGCCGTTCAAGTCGAGCACAATATCACTGGCTTCGATGGTAATGGCCGCAAAGAAGCCCAGAGTGTAGGCGCGCGCACAGTAATTGAGTGTGTCGGACGGCACGCATTCGGGTCGAAAGTCGTTGTCGGCACGCGGTTCAAAATGAATCGATTCGTCGAGCACGTAGTAGCCGGGCGTCACGAGACGAATGGTGCCGCGATTCGCGTCGGCTTGGCGAATACGCACGCGATGACCCGAATAGTTGGCGGGCGCCGCCATGTATTGATCGCACGTAATGGTGGCGCGCGTCGCTGCCGTCGTGCGAATACGTGACACTATGGACGCTAACGTCGATGCGCGTGCCTTCGTTTCGACGGGAATATGTACGTCGGAGGCGTGGTCACTGACAATGGCGCCCAACGCGTTCGTTGGCGACATGGAATTGACGTTTGACGACGTGGAATCGAATGTACCCAACGCAATGGCCAACCACGTGGCGCCCAACGCAATGAGCGCCAATACGCTGACGGTCACGAGAACTCCCGTGGCGCCGCGACGATCAATGTCGAGCGTAGGTTGTATGCGATCGTGTGTTGCTGAACGTGCAATCGAAGGCATGAGCGGATCGTTTTCGGGTGCAGTAGATGGAACGGCGGATGCGGCCGCACGCGACGTCGGTTGTTGAGATCGGCGTCGTAACATCAAAAATACACACGGATATGCGTGATTGCGTCGTTTCGCGTGAATTATAGTGCAGCGTCAATCAATAAACAAGTTTGTAACAACAGACGATGAACACTAGCAGTATCTGATTGCGCGGCAACACACACGTGCGCGTGCGCGCCGAACACGGCAGCCATGCGTTCTGCATCGTGGCGGCGCACGACAGCGCGTCCAGCAGCAAAGACTCGAGCACGCACACGGTCGCGTTTAGTGCCCACAAACACAATAATCAACGGTCGACGACGCCGTATACTCGTGGCTGCGCGTTTCAGTGGCCGAAACCAGTCCATGGCCGCCGACCAAAACGTACGTTCGTCGTTCAAATCGTAGACGAACCAGACGGCGTCTGCGTCCGAAAACAGTATGTAATCGTCGACATTGAGAGCGCGTCGCCCGTCCGTGTCCCACAGTGACAACGAAACGAGCGCGCGTCTGCCCGTCGTCGCACGAGGCCACGTGCATTCGAGCGTACGCACGCTGGTGCCGACGGTCGCGAACGGATTCGACGAAAGTGCGTTGTCCGGCGCGCCCGCAATAGCACGCACTATTGTCGTTTTGCCCACCCGACATCCACCAACCAAAACGATTTTGCGCCGTTCCATTGTTGCGTGTGTATAACGTTGGTTGACGAACACTCACGTATACTCACACTAGAAGTCACGCAAATAATGGCGTCGTCGAGTTTGTTGCGCAAAAAGAATGCATTCGCCGGCTCCGACTCGTTTGCCGACGCTGTAGCCGGTGTTCGCAATGACGACGAACAACGCAGTGTCGGTGTGTGTACACTGTGTCATCATGCGATTGACGGTCGCAATCAAGAGTATTTGCATCGATCGTGCGGTCACCATCTCCATCGACAGTGTTTCGTGCGCTTGGTGACGGCCGGTCGCGTTCAGTGTGCCGAGTGCACGTCCGAAACAACGAACGACGACGATATGACGGCGTCCGTCGACGCAGGATACGATGTGCACATGCGCGCGCTGGTCGTCGCGAAAATGCAACATCAGGTGCGTTGTGGTAATCGCGCAGGTGCGGTGTCATTTGCGATTATGTATTATATTTTTTCTCTAATGCGCGTGTTGTGTACAGTTTTGAATGCAGATGGCGCTCGTTCGGACGGCGATCCGTGGCGCGGTGACAACGGAATGAACACGACGACGGTCGAGCCTCCGTATACGCGAGCGACGGTGCCACGTGAACCGGGTGGACGTCGTGTCATGACACACACGCCCGATTCAGCGGCCAATAGTCTCGTGTCGATGTTGACGGGATTCGTGTTCAGTCCACATAAGGCGGCGGCGGCGGCGGCGGCTACAACATCGACTGAAACAAGCGACGTCGACGACATACAACGGTTACCGGATCGCGCGGGCTACGAGTGTCGTTTGACAACGTGCGGCGGTCCCGATTATTGCGTACACAAGTATATGCGCGATGTGAGCAGCGAGGCGGCCATTTCGATGGGCACTTTTGACGTGGGGTGTGTGTCTGCCGAGCGTCTGGACGATGTGGAAGCGGCACGTAACCGCATCGTGTGGTTATTGGACACGTTCGTGGCTCCAGACGTGTTAACACGCGTCGGCGCGACGTGGCAACGAATGATTGTGTGCGGCATCCAGTTGAACGCGCTCATTGTCGAGCGTCAATACTTACTCGAAGACGTGATTGACGGCTTGCAATTGTCGTGGGACGGGCTGGTAGCTTTTGGATGGACACCGTTTACGTTGACGAACCGCGCAGCGTCACCCCTTGTCATGTTGACGGAACACACGTTGGTGCACTTGGACGCGAATCTGTTGCTGCGCACGTTTCCGATTGTGTATGGCGATCTCAAGACCCTCGATTTAACTGTAGACGATTTGTTGGTGTTGCGTTTTGACGCAGCAATGCTCATGGCCATTGGCATGAGTGAACGCGACATTGTCGAGTGTGTGGCGACTATTGCGGGACGGGGAGCCCAGTGGTTTTGGCGCGCGTTCGGATGGACAACGGCATTGGCGTTAGCACGACCGTTGACTTCGTATGCCAAATGTCCACGTGCCGAGTTGACGGCGGCCGCACGTGATTTTAGTCGTGTACTCGTTCTTGATTTGCAAACACCGGCGTTGTCCGTGGAATCGACTGGTTTTTGACGCGTGGGCGACGCATTATTGTGCGCGCACACACACACACACACACACACACACACGCAAATGACTCGCGCGTAAAACCAACGCTTTTTGATGGACAAATTTGTGACGACAAAAAAACGACAAAAAGTCGACGACAACAATGTAGCCAACGCAACGCTCCTACGACCGCCAGAACGACCTGACGTGCCACTAGCATTGACGGTTACGTTCAAAGACAGTGCAACCGTCGCCGAAATCATGAAAACCGTCGCATCCAAAGGAAAAATAGGACGCCTGACACTTGAATTTATGAAGAACGTTGCCGCCGACAACAAAGAAGCGCTCGAAATCACGGCGCTCATGCCGTCTAACGTCGGTATGGCCGTCATGCGATTGGAACACGATCATTTTTCACATGTGCACGTGTCGGTGGCCGTCAACACGCAACGTGTGTTCAGTGTCAGTTCGGTGGCGGCCAGCAGTGTGAAATTCGACGACGGCGACATGATAACCATAGAACATGCTGAAACGAGCCCGGACGAGTTGTATGTGCGCGTATGCGATCGCGCAGGACGTGCGAATGCGCCAGAATTTGCGTTACCCTTAGCCATTTACGACGTGGATGCTGACGCCATTGAACCAGACAATAGCATTTACGACGACGACGACGCCACCGCCGTCACACACGTGTGGATGGAAACGTCTTTTTTGAACAAGCTACTCAAAGCACTCAAGTTAGAGAATCTGTTCACGTGTTTGACGGTCAATGAGAACGGGAGCATCGTCATTACGACAACGTCGCCGCATACGAAGCGCGACGCGCCCGTGTGGACGTGCATGTCGGTAGCGCGTCCCAACGATGACACAATGCCTAGTAATGACCAGTGTTTCGTCAAACGCGGAAAATCCCCGACGCTGCGTGTGTGTTCGGCACTCGTACAGGGACTATGGACACTCGCACCGTCGTCAACACACGTCCAATTGTCGTTTGGTGAAGGTTTGACTGTTCGGGCGCGATTCTATTATCGATCGGGCATTGTTCTCGATACGTATGCGGCTGCAGCACGCAACGACGATGAAGACATGTAAAGTAGCGCGTGTTTGGTGTGTGTGTGTGTGTGTGTGTGTACACGATTTGAAAAATATTTAGTGACTTGATGTCGTCGATGTGACGACGCCGTCAAGTGACGTAGGCGGCACACGTAATTCAAAGTATGCGTGTTCAATTGTCATGCCGAGTTCACTACCGAAACACGTGCTGGCCAATCGCCGCCGCCGCTGCTGATGACCCATGGAACGACCGTGCGCACACACACATTCGATCGTAAGTGTGTTCATGGCGTTAGCAGAGTCGACTTTCCAGTGCATGGACCGCACTTCGTACGGATTCACATTAAACCCGACGGGCACCGTTGCACCAACACGTTCAATTTGATCGACAGTCGCTATCATGCGTTTGAGTGCGTGTTTGAGTGCCAATGTATGTACTTGGCGATATATGTGCGACATGTGTGCTGCGACGGCCGCATGCCGGACGTCGTCCTGACTGTGATGTATGTGAGTCAAGAGGACACGATTGTTTTCAGACGAGGCCGTTGCCGCCGCCTGACGAATAAGCGTGTCAATTGAGGGTGCATGCAAATCAATATGCAGCGCGTTCTTCACGTAGACACGTAACGTGTCCATGGATAACCTATCGACAGTGTCTTGCGTCGTTATGGAATGCATTTTGCGACTTGATGCATCGCTTTCGTCGAATAGCGTAAGAAAATGATGACTACACGCGAATATGGACGTGGTGATACGCGGTGGCGAAAGCACAACGTCGACGACACTGGTGCCGGTGGCATAATTGGACGAGGGTAACGCATTCGAAGACACTATCGTATCCATGACCTCGTCGGTGTCGGTCACGTCATGCACATCGGGCGAAGACATTGAACCGTTGGTTGCCTCGTTGGGGCATCGATGGGTCGCTGAAAAGAAAAACGACGCACCAGTCGCGAAGGCACATACAACGACCGTTTCGGCGCCCGAAGATTGGCTGCGGCGCACACAACCAATCTACACGAATGAGCGAATCTGCGCACCCCTCGGCGTGGCAATTGAAGTCCCGTCGCCAGCACACCAACACGACGTGCATGCGCGCACACGCACGGCAACGGATCATCCCCTGTAAAGTAATTAGCGGGGCACTTTCACGTGTGCACATTGAACGTTCGTAATCGCGTGGCGTCGGCGTCTTCCAGGTCATCATCGCTGTCGACGTCGGTCGCCACCGTTTCGGTCTCGAAATTGCCGTACGTGTCAGTAGGCGCGACGATGATAGGCACGTTTTGACGACGCCGGCGACGAAACGGATGCACGATGGCGGATGCAACGGTGCGGGACACGGGCGATGTAGCGGTGTTCAGTGATTTTTGACGCGCGTCACCACGACGGCGACGCTGCCGATCATCGGCCGACTCAATGACGACGACGGCCGTTCGTTGGTATTCACGCACGGCCGCCCATTCGATGAGAGCGCGTGCCAAAAACGCTACGGCACTCGCAACGGCCAAAATCGAATACCAGACGGCCATGTAGTGCACGCCAGCCGCTGCCGTCACGAGTTCTCCGCTGGCCGTCTTGTTTGTGCACTGAGATTCATCTGACACCAAACGTTCGACGATCCACGCCAAGAGCGCCGCCGTTGCGGCGGAAACAAGCACCAATGTGTGCAGAACACCGCGACAACACGAAAGCGGGCGCAATGTACACGGTCCCATCAACGCGATGGCGTACACACCAATCATCGTTGCCATGGCAGCGTGCGCAAAGCGTTCATTGTCCGGCGTCGAGACGCGTTTCCATCGGTCACTCACAACCTCGATAACGAACCACGCGTCGGCGGCAGCGAGGGCCACGCCAACGACGGCGCCCAAACACGTAAATATGATGCGATCGAGCATAGTGCGTGAGTGTGTCTGATAGTGGCATTTATTGGAGCGTGTCACGGCATGGTCAAAGATGGCTGATGTGTATTTACGACGACGACGACGACGACGACGGCGGCGGTTGTTTTCGTTTTTCGCCGGATATGTGCGTAATGGCCGGCGAATACAATTTCATCAACAGTTCCGTGTCCAGAAACACAAACATGAACTTGTCAAAACCAACGAGGCGGGCTAAATGAGGCGCTTGGTCCAACGATTCGATGATGTACATGTCTTCAGAGTTCACGGTCGACGACGGACGCATGCAATCATAGTCGGTAATGGCCAACCGCGGACGCAAACGCGGTGCAATAGTAGGTGGATTGTCGGCCGATTCGCTGTATTCGGGATGAATTTGACACAGAAACGCGTGAATAGCCTCTTTCACACTCGAGAGCGCTTCGGTGTTCAAGAACACGGGCATGGACAATTGCACGTCCCCGCGCGCGGCCGAAGCGTTGGGAATTTTAGTGGCATACGAAAAGAGACGGTTGCCTGTGGCGTACGCGGCGGTGGCGTCGACAGCCGCAGCCATCGTGTGTATGTGTACGCAACAACGGTCGGTATTTACGTCGGCGTTGGCTCCTTGCGCTTTCGAGTTACGACAAGTGTGCGGTGAAACACACTGTTCAGTACCGCCGTCAAGTTCACCGGAATGAACACGAACGCAAGACGTTCGAAGCCAAAAACCGAGCGCACCGCGTCATTGAATGCCCAATCCTCGATGAAAATCAACTTGCTGATGGGAACTTCTTCGTGTCCTTTGATATCGGCCAAGTCGACGACCGCCATGCGCAACGACAGGTCATGATCAGCGGTGCCTGTCGTCTCGATGTTCAAATACGCCGCCAAACGGCATATGGCGCCGTTAATTGTCATAATCGAGTTTGCGCCCAAGATAATTGGGGACGACAACGTGATTGTAGCTTTGACGGCCGAGTACTTTTCGGCGCAAAAGAAGAACAATGCATTGCGATCAATGTCTTTTGACAGTGTCGAGTTCATTTTACGACAAAGCGTTGGTCAAGTGAGTGTGCCGATGCGCGTCGACTCGGATTCAAGTGAAGCGCGTCACGAACCGCGTCACTCACGAGCGTGTCGTCGGACGCGACGACGGTCGACCATGGTTCATTCGAACATTCGCTCATCACATGTACGGAATTAAGCAGCGGAAACGCGGCACACAGTTTTTTGCGCGAGCGGGGCGCAACCGTGACGAACCACTCGTTGATGGCACGTGTGCCGAACATGTCGACGATGTGCAGCCATTGGTCAATGTCACTGGTGCCCGGCAACAGTGCGCGCCCAAGACGCGTCATTTCCGCGACGACGATGCCCCATGACCACACATCGACGGCTTTCGTGTACGCACACGAGCCCAAAACGATTTCAGGCGCGCGATACCATCGTGTTTGCATTTGTGGACGCCCTAAAAATGTGGCGCCGTCGAGCGCGTTGAGTACGGACACGGCCGAACCAAAATCGCTCAGGACGACAGTGCTCATGTGATGATCGACGAGTACGTTCTCAGGCTTCACATCACGGTGCAAAATACCGTTTCGATGACACGTGGTCAGTGCACTGATTAGTTGGCCGGCAAACGAGCGTACGCGTGCACGATCCGCCAACAACGCTGGCCTATCACTCATTATGGCGTACAGGGAGGATGCGTACAGCGGCATGACAATGTCCACGGTGCCGTGACGATCAATGTGCATGGCGCGTGCGCTAATGATGTTTGGGTGCGTGTATTGCAAGCATGCGAGCGCCACCGTTTCACGCAACGTTTCCACGTCGATGGGTGATGTGGACGACGACGACGACGACGACGACGACGACGACGACACCGCTTGTTCGGCGGTGACGCCGTCACTGTCGGCCGACATACGCAAGCGTTTGACGGCAACGCGTTCATTTGACGAACACAGTCGAGCACGAAACACGTCACCGTGTGCTCCGCCGCCAATGCGCGTGCCCAATGTGTATGACATTTGATGGGATGACGATCGACTGTGAGATGACGGTGGCATAGTAGACAAAATGGATGGTATCCGTAATAAACAGTCACCACAACCCATTAATTGTCGTCCACGGCTCCGATACATTCGTGCAATTGAATGTGATCTTTATTGTTGAGCACGCGACTAACCTTTTTTTTGACACACAACAATGGGTAACATGCCGTCGCTCGCTCGCGCGCGCATCATTCAAGGAAGTTCGGCCGTTGGTGACGGTAAGTATGTGCGTATTATCGAGAAATCCGATCGTCACACGTGGACCGAGCCGAGTTGGGACGTCAGCATGGACGAAATGATTGGACGTGTAGGACGGGTGATCGGCGGTGATGTGCTTCGAAACATTAGTTCCGTGGTGTTTATCGAAAATGAAGGTGAAGACAAATGCATTGTAGAAAACGTGTATCACGACTGTGCCCTCGAATGCGTTGACGTTGCCACGATTCCTGCAACAGTAGCCCGTGAATTGACTGAGGCGGCATTCAATATGACGATGCGTAGCGCGTTCGTGTGTTCTAACCGTGGAACAGCGCCAGTGTCTTCGCCCGCTAGAACCGACACCAACACCGACGACGAAATAGCGCGGCTTCGCCAACAACTCGCTCATGTCAGTGAACGGGTTCGAAAAGTCGAATCGTATGTGCGTTCGCAACAATCAGAATCCAAAACAAGTGATACGTCGCCGAGCAAACGCACACGTAATGAATAAACGTCACTATGGTGTCACGGTCGGACTAGGAGTGGGATTCGGTGTGGGATTCGGCGTAGGTTTTGATGTGGGTTCTGGTGTCGGATTTGAAGTCGGTTCAGAAGTCGGTTCGTTGGTTGGTTCGGGCGTAGGTTCGGGCGTTGGTTCGGGTGTAGGCGGACACGCGATAGTGGCTTCAGCGTCCGACAACGTTACGGTTTGGTTGACGGCGTAACAGGCACCGTCGTTCACTATTGACGTCACGCCACCGACAATTTCGACGATGAATTGCCGACCGGCCAAACCCTGTGAACGCACAATCGTGTAGCGTCCAATAGCTGCGCCCGTTACCTCGGATGAGGCGGGCGTTGAAAACATTTCGTATTGAATGGCCGGCACCGGAAACCCACGCACAAAGACGCTGCCCGACGCGTTATTTGATGACGCAAACGCACTCACGGTGACGGATTCGGGTACGTCGACGGATCCGCGCATCACAAATTGAAAGCGGAACGACGCGTTGGCGCACTCGGGCGCGCGGCGGTCGAGCATTTGAAAAATGAAAAAGATTTGAATTTGCGACGCATCCGCTTGCGCGCACTCGAATCCCGCGAATTCCGCCGTCGCATTCACGTCGCAAACGCAATCTACAGACGTCGGTGCAGGTGTCGGCTCCGCAGTTGGCGCAAACGTGGGTGCTGCCGTTTCGGCCGGACATTCACCCACCGTCTCACAACGCGAGCCCGCGCCAAAAAACTGACCCGCCTCACCGTTCGGACACGTTTGTCCGCCAATGCACTGAGACCTAATCGTGCCCACGTCATCGACACATTCTCGCGTTGACGGACAACAACACGCTCCATCGCACAACGATCGTTCGAATTGACTCGAGCACGTGCTGCCGCCGCCCAAATACTCGGTTAATCCGAATCCATCCAATAAACACTCGGCCTCGGTCGCGTCATTGTAACATTCGGTCGTGCCACAACACGCGCCAAACAACGATTCGCATTGTCCGCGTGACGGCAAACACGTCGAATTGACGGCCGCAAAATTGTCTACGGCACCCTCGGTCACAAAACGCACACTATTCACCAACGACAAACATTCGCCCGTCGACAGGGACGCAGAACATGCCGTGCCGACGCGACTGGCTTCGTTAGCCACTTGACAGCACTCGTCGACGCCGGGCGTCGGTCGTTGGGCACCTAGCGGTGTCATTGCACACACGTCAGTGAGCGTGTTGGGCACACCACATTCATTGCCCATGACGAATACCGACGTGGGGCCAAACGTTTGCACACAATCGACACTCAGCGTGTGATCGAAACACGCAACGCCGTCGAAAGTCGACGACTGCGTATCCGTGAAACAGCACGCACCAAACGCTCCCAATGGCACACAATCGCCCGTTTCGGCGGCACACGTGGCCATGGGCGCCGGAACAACGCCGTTAAGAACACTCGTCAATTGACTGCATTCGTCGGCAAAAAACGATTCCGTGCACACGCGCGCACTCTCGTCGATGACGATATCGGTCGTCGTCGGTTCGTCGAATGCGCAGCAATCGTCCGTAAACACGAGAATGCGTCCCGACGGACACACGTTCGTCACGGACGCATACGAACACTGGTAACTTTCGCTCCACACGACAGTGTCCGTGTCGCTGGCCAATAGTGCCGTGAGCGCAGTGCAGCCCGCGTTCGTAATATGATCAAAACACCAAGCGTCCCGTGTATTTTGCGCAGACGCCATACAACACGATCCCACGGGTTCGCTCGTTGGCGCGGGCGTCGGTGCTGCCGTGTTGCATAAACCCGTCGACGCGTCACATTGCCCGCCCACGACGACCAACACATCGCCCAAATTTGTGCACTGGTCGGCCGTCAACGATTGACTGCAAAAGAACTGGTCGTCAGCTACCGGACCGTCGGCTAATTGACAACATACAGATGTCGGCTCGGCTTGTGGACACGCGTTGGCACACGATTGCTGTTCGGCATACAATACACCGGACTCAAAAACGCTACCGACACTTTGGTCACACTGAACGGCCGACAATGTGTCGAAACACGCGAATTGACTGCCCGAATCGATGAGTGTTCCGCAACACGCGCCGAATCCTGGCGGAATAGGCATGAGTGTGGGTGCAGGAGTTGTAGGCGGCAGCGGTGGCACGGGTGTCGGACGTGGTGTTGGCGCGGGCGTCGGGCACACAAACGACGAACATTTCGACTTGACACCGCCAAACGTCGTGTTCGTGTCCAATTGTTGACACTGCTCGACACTGAGCCGATCGTAGCATTGGGCGTCCGAGTCTGCAGATGCGGCGGTGCAGCATGCGCCTGCGTGTGATAGCGAGTTTGCGCCAATAGTCAAGAAAACAATGCCCGTAATGAACAAAATGGACGCGCACATGCACGCTACCGCCAACGGCGTGTTCGCCCCCAGTATTCGCCATCGGCGGCGATCACTGACGACTGTAGCAGCGGCGGGCACTACGCCCGTGTGATGCACGACTAGTGGTTCAAGAACGGCGTCATCGACAGCGTTCGTGTGCCGCGGCTCGCTGGCGATGAATCGTCGACGTGCGGGCGTCGCGATACTTGTCATTGTCGTTATTGATGTATGTATGTGTGTGAATTATAGATTCTTTAACCTCGTGTCGATACACAGCATTTCGTATGTTCGCCACAACGATGGTGTTCGTTGCAATCGTCGACAAAATCAGCACATTTGCCCACTGACACTTGTTCTCCGAACTCAACGCAATCCAATCTGCGATGGTGGCAAATACGCGGACACACCGTATCACTTGATGACGACGACGATGATGATGACGACGACGACGACGACGACGACGACGACGACGAAGTCCAAGACCAAGAAGACGAAGATGAAGAATCGTCGTCATCGTCGCTCGATGAAGAATCGTCGTCATCGTCGCTCGATGAAGAATCGTCGTCATCGTCACTCGATGAACACGATCCTTCACAGAGCCATCCAAGCGTCAATTCGCATTCATGTCGCTCGTGAGCAGTGTACCAGCGCTTAACTTTGCCACCGCCGCCATTACCTCCGTCAATAGAACAATGTCCACACGTATTTTGTTCGTCGACCGGTTCTTGGCAAAATTCACGATGCCATATAGGGCGCGTATTAATGTCACCACACACATCTTCATGATTGTACGAGCGTTTGGCGTTGTTATTCAGCCATTGATTGAGCCATTGTTCGTCAGCACCCAGTGAATCGTCGACGGTATCGTTAGATGACGATGATGATGACGACGACGACGATGACGATGAGGACGAGGATGAGGATGAGGATGGCAAAGATCCGTCGGGATCCGTGCAGCATGGAACCACATCGTCGTGCCCATCGCAATTGTAATCGAACGAAGGCTCAGGACACATTGTCGGACACGTGGACATGTACGGTGAGCCTGTAAACACTTTGTCGTCGCTGTCACAACAATCACCACCTGAATCGGGTGGAGGGCATTCAAGGGCGCCCAATAACGTGTATGTGGTGGCGGCCGGTAATTCAGAGAGAATTAATTCGGCGTATGATTCAGGACACGTGAAATTGATACCAACACACATGGATAGACACGTGCTATTGGCGTTGCCGATATGGTCATTGTCGTTGTCCAAATAACAATGGATAGTCTTCGAAATAAGTGAGTTCGTGTCGTCACAGTCTTCATTGCACAGAACACCGTCTTGATCCATGTCTTCGACATATTCGGCTTCGCAAAAGTGCTGTGCATTGCATTTGGGACCGCAACACGGATCGTCAACGCACTCTTGCATCGTTGACACCGCCAAACAGTCCGAGTCTTCGACACACTGACACACGGTCAAGTATTGACACTCGAAATCATACATACACAAGCCAATTAAATTGGGTTCAGGCGCATCACAGCAATCTTCGTGCGACACGCATTGTGTGGATACGGCGTTGCACATGGTGCCCGCGAGCAGCGCGCCGAGAAACGCGAAAATCATGACGCAACGTGCACCCCTGTTCAATGAAGGGCACAGGCCGTCCTATATATCGCCGTTGTTGTCACTTTAAGGCCACAACGACCGCGACCATGGCAGGGGGTCGAGGACCATCGCCAGCCGTTTTTCACAACATGTGGTCGGTCTGGACGACAATTGTGTGCTCGCTCGTGTTAATTTTGATTATCTTGGTAGCGTGGAACGAAGATCGCACTGTCGACGACGAGGCCGTGGCGTGGGGAGCCGTGTTGGCGCCGGCCTACATCATCGTCGCGTTGTTCGCGTGCATGATATTAGCCGTGTGCGCTTCACATCGTATGGCGTTTGCGGACGATCCCAATGACGAGTATGCACGCCGCGTCGACCGGTCACTGCGTGAATTGTGTCCGGCGCTCGTGTGGGACACGATTTGGGTCGCATTATTGTTGGCCTTTTTGATTACGCTGAATGTGCGGCTAGACAAAGATGATGACGGCGAGTCGCCCGCGTCATGGAGCGCACCCATTGCGCTGGGACTCACGCTGGCCCTGTCCTTTTGTGTGTATTGGCTGTGGGCGTCACTAGTGCAGTGCGCGTACGCGCGTCACGCCACACCGCCGCCGATGTGGACACGGTGTGTGGACGTATTCGTGTGTTGTATGGCACCACGCAACGACTATGACGACGACGAAGTAGCGTTGGCCGTTTCGGGCACGGCCGACGACGAATTGCCGAAACCAGTCACGTCGCACGACACGGACGCGCCAATTCTCTTGTACGAGTGTTCGGCCGCGTCGTGTTTCTTTCATGCCGGCTGCTGTCGACCACCAACAGCCGCAAAATCGGCGCAATCAGGGCCGGTGGCACGTGCACTGACCGTGATGTTGGTGACGACATTTGTGCTGTACGTAGCGTATGTGGCGGGACTCGTGTCGTTTGGCTTGCTGTTGCCCTATTTGGAGGGTCGATCGCCGACTGAATTCTGGCAAGTCATGTTGGCCACGTGGATTGCCAGCGTGCTAGTAGTGGCGGCCGTGTCGGTGCTCATGTTTTTCGTCGGCCAATTGACGGTGCATCGCTACGCGACCGTGTCACTGTGTGTTGGCCTTGTGTGGTTCATTGGCTTCATCATATTTACGTTTTTGGTGGCGTTCGTGCACATTGACCCGACTACGACGTCGTATCACGTGTACGCGATTCCGCTGTACATTGTGACGTCCATCGTCATTTGCTTCTTTTGTTGCGCGGCTACCGCCAACGCGCGGACAGGCGCTGTGGCCACGACTCACGGCTACCATTTGGCAACGTCTATGCGCGTTCCGAGGGCGGTGTAAACACGTGACACCAACTAAATATGACATACGAACTTCCCATCAAACTGTATCAGCGCCCATACGCAGGTGACTCAACCAATGAATGGTTTAGCAAAAACGACAACAATGATCCCAATTATCGTGTTTATGTGTCAAAAGTAGACGGTACGTCGCCGATTAAATTAAACGCAAAAACTTACGAACTAGGCGGCAATGTTTACGAATAGTGGAAACGCGCTATGATTCTGTTCAAGTTGTATTATTTACACACCAGAAATAGATTTTCGCCTATCGTTAAGCGACATGGCGCTGTAGACGTCATCGTCCGTGCGCCGCCAGGCATCCAAGATCACGAGCGCGACGAATGCCGTGTAGGCGCCGACTGTGTAGTAAATCAATTCAACGCGTTCAGTGTACTTGAAGAGAGCAAGAGCCGCCAGTGTCCAACAACCGGACGTCGTCAACAGTGTGAATGCCACACGTTCGGCCCGTGTCAAATACATGAGTGTTTGTTGGCGTATCAAACATGCGAAAACGTTTAGTTGTGCGTGTGTGCGCGATCACGAATTGAAGTAACGTGATGATTTGTGAAGACTGCGGTGTTGGCTATCTACGCGTTCAACTGCTTGATGATTTGACGTTAGGTTGTTGTTGTGCACAGTCAACAGGCATTGAATGGCGTTCCACGTTCGAGTGGGCGTGGACGTGCTCGACGACGACATGCACGTTACTCGCGTGCGACATTGACCGAACGAGAATGCCGTCACCAGCCGACGCACCCTTGACGTGCGTTTCCAAAAACATATTTGATTTCGCGTTCGTTCTTTACGCAGTAAACCCGATTCCATCTTCATTGTGCAAATCGGTTGGTATTTCAGCACTGTACGGTGGGTATGGGTATTCACCAATGGTTCCACTTCCAAACATGATAAACCAACTACTTGTGAATCATGAGCGAGTCGTCGTCGTCATTTGATTTTTTGTGCTACCAATATGTCGATTTGCAACGATTGACGACGTCGCTTGACCAAGCGGCATCGGCAAACGACGTTCCGTCGCACGCAAAGCACGCGCTCGACGACGCTACGAAGCAATTGAAACGTATCACGGACGATGTGCGTCGACGAATGCACACCGTTACCGAAACGCGCACGACGGACTCACCCGAGACCGATGATGAAGACGAGGAACCGCTTCCGCCGCCACCCTCAAAGAAACGTCGATCAGCACCGCCCACAGTCGCAGCACCTGCGCCAGTATCCTCTTCGGTCAAATCGGCAACCAAATCGCAAAAGAAAGTATCCTCAGAACGCAACCGTTCTTGTGGTGTATGTGGCGTGTTTGGCCACGATTCACGTTCATGGATGTGTTTGAAACGCATTTTGACTTCCACAGAACAACGACGCAAAACGGGCTGGTACGCGTGTTATGATCCGGCAGGCCGCTATTCTACCGTGCGTATCGACGAAAAATCGATTAATACGCTCGTCTATTACAGCAAGCGCGTGGGTGAAGAATATTTCCTCGTCGAACGTTTTGACAGTCAAAAGGACGCCATTGATTTTGCGCGAACCGGACGCATTCGAGGTGGATAGTGTTTGTTTTCGTCTGTGTACCACAGTTCGTCGCCGATAAGCATAAAAATTTACTTTCAATCAATCAATCAATAGTGAATCCAGTAATAAACACGGACACGGGCAATTTTTCACGCAATTCGGCGGCTGCTAAATCTGCCAAACGTGCCTCATAGTGAATTGAATGCGTAATATGCGGCAGCCGTGCGGTCACTTTGCCAATATCCGATTGAGGAATTGTCCGAATGCGCAAGTCCTCGATGCGTTTAACCGCGTCGTGTTCCAAATCAATGAGCACGTCGTGACGATATTTTTGACTCTTCTCTTCAAAAAACGTATTGACGCGGACCGTTCGTAATGTCATTTTT
>Ga0307379_10002894_pt1 | contig 25088 bp, 31 predicted proteins | sample UN2MG_FD_202237 | JGI IMG/M metagenome (GOLD analysis project Ga0307379, IMG submission 202237) | Soil microbial communities from Risofladan, Vaasa, Finland - UN-2 | ecosystem: Environmental > Terrestrial > Soil > Coastal area > Acid sulfate soil | place: Finland: Risofladan, Vaasa | collected...
CATTGAAGAATTTACAGAACGCGGAAAAGAAGTGGTAATTGATTTCGAACATAAAACGCTTTCCGGCGAAGAAGCGCCCGCGGCAAGTTGGATTTCAGAAATTTTCAAAACAACTGACGGCATGTTTGCCAAGGTAGCGTCCTGGACTGATAAGGCAAAAGGCTACCTTAAAAACCGGGAATACCGGTATTTCTCCCCTGTTTTCACGCTATCACGGACGGGAAAAAGCTTTCGGTCGGTTCATTCCGTTGCACTGACAAATCACCCCGCTATGCACAATATTCCGGCGCTGGTCGCCGACGATACCGCTAGCGAACAAAAACACAAGGACACAAAAAACATGGAAAATACCATCTTATCAAAGTTGGCAGAATTGGCGGGAATCGTTGCATTCAGCGATACCCCGGAAAACATCCAATCGCTTTTTGAGGCAATGGAAAAAATCATTGCTTCACAGGCGGAACTCGTAAAGGAATGTGATTCCTTGAACGAAAAAATCAAAAGCATGGTACCAGTGGAGGAAAAGAAAGCGCTTGAAGAAAAGCTTGCCCTTACTGATGCCGAATCAACTGTGGATGCCTTTATCAGGGACGGCAAAATGTCACCTGCCCAACGTGAATCGGGCATTAAACTTGCCCTTACTGACAGTGGCAGTTTCAAGGCGTTTTATACTGCCTCAAAATCCATCATCCCCAAAACTCCGGAAGTGAAAACTGACGAAGTGAAAACGGAAGCGTTCAGCGACTTAACAAAAGAAATTGCCGCGAATTGTGGCGTAACACTGGAAGGGTAATCAAATGATCAGAGAAGGAAAAACTAGAAGCCTTATCGTGAAAGAGGGCGTCACCATTGAACGTGGCGACCTTGTCGGGCATATGCAGGATGGCCAGGCCATTCCCGCTACCAATACCGCCGGGCTCGTTGTCCTGGGACATGCAAAGAACACCGTCACGGGCGATGGCGCAAAAACCATTGATATTGAATCAACTTGTGCTGTTTTCACCAATGGCGTTGATTCTCAGGAACTCACTCAGGCAGACCTGAATCATGTTTGCTATGTAGTTGATGCCAAAACAGTTGGCAAAACTGCTACTGAATCCATCATCGCCGGTTCTGTTTTCGCTATCGACGCTGATGGGGTTTGGGTAATCGTTTAACACGCAACAATCAAAAGGAATTCATATTATGGATATTACGGCAGAAAGCATGCAAGGACTATTCACCGTCTACAGTATGGCGCTGAGTACCGGAATGGGCAAGGTGAGCAAAGAGCACACGAAATTCTGTATGGAAATGAATCACAAAGGTTCTAAACTTTCCCTACCCTGGATTGAAGCCGGTTCCGGAATGAAGGAATGGAGCGGTGAACGTAAGACATCAAACGTTGACGCAAAAAAGCTTGATCTTGCGGCACGTATGTTTCAGGATTCGGTGAGCGTTCCAAAAACCGTCATTTCGGACGATGAATATGGCGTTTACGCATCAATGTTTGAACAACTTGGTTTCAGTGCTGAAAGTCTTTGGGGACAACTCGCAGCGCAAGTGTTGGTTGACATGGGAACATCAAAATGGGTGGACGGCAAAACGTTTCTGTCCGATACCCGCAAATACGGCAACAACGTATTGAACAACAAAGGTACGGCGCCCTTCAGTTATGATGCATATGCCGCCGCTCGTGTGGCGATGTTGTCCTTCAAAAATTCGGCAGGTTCAGCCATGAACATTGTTCCGAATCTGTTGATTGTAGGTCCGGAAAACGAACTGGCCGCGGCAGACGCCACAATGGGCACACGCAGAGAAGCAAGCGGAGTTGCCATTGATAACCCGTTGGCGGGGAAAACCACCTATACAGTGGTTCCCGAACTTGGTTCGCAATGGTTCCTTGCGGCTTGCAATGGCGTATACAAACCCGTTGTTGTCTGGAAGCGCACAACACCAGTGTTCACGGCTGACGATGACGTCAGTAAGTTCCGGGAAACACCTGATTTCAAATATGGTGTGGAAGCACGTGGCGAAGCTGCCGCAACGCTGCCGCACCTGATCTACGGAAGCATCCCGGCGTAAACGTAAAAATTTTGGCGTATCGGGCCAATCCCGATACGCCAAAATTTAGGGGCAAAACATGTATATCACCATAGAACAGATTAAATCTGAAGTAAAAGAAAACCTATTGACGCAATTACCCAACAAAGGCTCTGATTCTGAAATTGAGTCTTTAATAGGTAAGGCTGAATCACGCATAAATGCGCATCTCAGCTCACGGTATGCCGTTCCGGTTGCACCGAACACACTTTGTACAGCCTGGACGCTTTCAATCTTCAGATACGAATTGTCTGCCCACGCTGTAAAAATCTCCGAATGGATCAAAGACGACTACAAAAGCACGATTAGAGAACTTGAACGCCTTGCTGATGGCAAGCTGCATTTACCCGGCATCACCCCGAGCTCTACCGCACCGCAGGAAAAGCGTACCAATGGCGGCATAACAATGGGATCATATGAACCAATATGGGCTTAGGCGTGATCAATAACCCGTTTCCCGCAATGGCGCGATCAATCAAGCGCAAACAACGGGATGAATTGAAATCCCTTGCGGATACTGCCTACAGGCTGGCGGCGGATAATGCCAAACGTAAAATAGGTGGCAACCTGGGAAACAAGATAGCTGCAACAATCCAAAAACAGATTTTCCCTGCCTATGCAAGTATTGTTGTCACCCATAAGCTTGCACGCCACAAGGATAAAGGCGGCACCATACGAGCTAAAAACAAGTTGCTGGCCATACCGATATCGGAAGAGTCCCGGAAACGATCGCCATCATTTTTTCCAAATCTGTTTTCCTTCCGTAGCCGCAAGGGAAATTTGATACTTGCCGAAAAAGATGGGAAAGGGGTAAAACTACTTTTTGTATTAAAGAAATCTGTTAAACAGAAGGGCCTAAAATGGTTCCCGACAATCAAAGACATACGGAGAGCACATGGAATCACCTGATTCACGCAGTCACCTGCTAAAACCGATTGTGGACGTTATGACCGCAATAAAGACCTATCTGGGAGATTCTGAATTATTCCCTACCACATGTTACTATGGATCGGACACCGGCAGTATTGTTGAAACCCTTGGTTCCATGGCCGTACCGGGTGCCGTCCTTATGCATACCGAATCAGAATATGGAAACCGACCGTTGCGAAACAGTAAATTTCTTGTGTTTCTTATCACGGAGTATGGTGGGATTGATGACCCGGCAAACCTACAGCCGATGATTGACGAAGTCGTGAAACTACTCGACAAACAAACTTTTGACATGATTACCTTAAATGTAATACAACACAGTCAATTTGACCTTGAAGCACCTGGTTATGCTGCCGCAATTGTCGAAATTGAAGCTGCCGACCACTAAACAAAGGAAAAAAGAAAATGATTCGAACAATCAACGTCCAGGATGGAACAGACCTTGGCACGTTCAATATCGTCCCTGGAACACCGTCACACGGTGAAGGTGACGAAATACGCGGTGGCGGTGTAATACCTTTTGCAAGGGTATCCAATGCGCGAAACGGTTCCTGTGAAGTGATCATCAATGACACAGATACAACGCTTACCGCAATGGTTGCCTTGCGTAGCACCGCAGGCGAGGGAAAAGCGGTTGTCACCTTATCGGATGCAGACGGGGTTGTCTATACCTCGTACCATGCGTTGGTTGATGTATCCATTACAGGCAACGACGTACAAAAAGCAAAAATCACCTGGAAAGGAACTGTCGCGTAATGAGCAAACTACCATTCAACAGTATCACGATTGACGGGCAAACATTCGGGCCGGATAAATTCGTTGCCGGTTCGGGCAGTATTGAAGAAAAGGGATCGGATAAGGCCGTAATCCTTGCGGATGGCCATATCATGAACATCCGCGAAGCTGTAAACTGGCAATGTACCTGTGAGCTCTACAATGATCAGACCGACCTTAATGGTGCGATCGGTACCGGAATTCCAGTGTCAGTCAGTTATGGTGCTACTGCGTTACGTTCAGGCACCGGCATTGTTACCGCATCCTACAATGAATCCAGCTACACGACAAGTGTAACTATTCAAGGGGATCCGGAATGAACGGCATACCATGCAATATTAAACTGATCGACGCCGACGGAAAAGAGTCCATCAAGTCAACTTTCTATTTTGCGACTTTTCGTAAGTGTAAGAAGTTGGCGGAACTGGCAAAAGAATATACCCAACTTGAAATGGAAATCCCCGGCATAGCAAAACGATTGGAGCTTGCCACTAAAGCTCTGGGCGCTGCTACCGAAGAAACCTTCGAGAAAGCGAACCTGCATTTCATCTCGGTCCAGGAGGTCTTGCACGCCAACGGTGAAAAACAGGGTGAACTCTTTTACGAGTTCGTATGCACCGGATTGCAGGAGGCGGGATACTCTAAGGAAGATGTTGAAAAGTACCTGCCTCATATTGAGCCGGAACGATTCGGGGATTTGGTCGCAAAATCCCGCATTGGTGCCGGCCGGTTGGATTTTTTCTGGGAAGGGATCCAACCATAATCGATCTTGAGGTTTGGGCCAAACAACAACGTTGGCTGAAATCTCTTGCCATCGACTTCGGTATGGATCCCGACAACGCATTACCAGAAGATATCCTTCTTATGCACCGGGAAGAAAACGGTTCGCTGGTAACGTCTACAGAATACCTTGACGCAGATAAAAAACAGAACGCTTTACGGAGGCAATAAATGCTGAATACATACACATTGGCCTTGAAGATCATAGCAGATAACAAAGGCGCATTGCAGGCTATTGAGCAGATTAACCGGAAAGCAGGGAAGGCGGGTCCGATAGGTAGTATGTTCAGCGGAGTGTCGACCGTGGCGAACGGATTACTTGAAACTGCTACCAAAACACTTGGGGTAGTTGGTTCCATCGGTGGTGCGTTGATGGGCGCGTTCAGTAGCGCACTTTCCATCGTTGGAAAGATTGGCGTTGCGTTGTTAAAACTGCCTATGGCAGGGTTGAAATTTGGTCTGGCAGGGGTAGCGGGGGTTGCTGCTGCCGGATACGTTGCGCATAAATCACTGGGACCGGCCGCGCAGATGGAACGGGATAAGATAAAACTTGGCGCATTGGGTAAAGGGCATTTATTCGATTTTCTGTCTACGGCATCGGCCGGAAAACCGTTCCAATCTGATGAGGTGATTCAGGCGGGTGTTTTACTCGAAGCGTTTTCGCTCAGTAGCGTAACCGTACTTGGCACCGTAATGGACGCGGCAGCGGCCATGAATAAGCCACTTGAGCAGATTGTAACCATGCTTGGATATGCAAAGAGCGGTCAATCCGGGGAAGCCGTTCAGTCTGCCGGTAAAATCGGGATATCTCGCGACATGTTGAAAGCAATGGGAATCAAGTTCAACAACGCCGGGGCAGTGACGAACAAAGACGACTTGGCACAGGCACTTGTTAAGGCCATGAGCGGGCGGTTTGGGGGTGTGGCAAACAAAATCGGTACTGAATCATATTCCGGCGCAGTGTCCGACCTTGGCGATTCAATGTTCAGAGCGTTTTCGAATGCTTTTGAAAACCTGTTGCCATATGCTACGCAGGTAGTTCGCGGAATAAGTGAAATGGTCACTACAGCAGGTGAATTTATATCCGGGCTCAATTGGGATGGATTCGGCCAGTCGTTTCTGAAGTATTTCACGGCTGCAAAAACAGTCATGAACGGCATGTTTACCGGGAGCGGCCGGGAAGCAATAAAGAGCGCTTTCAAAGATGCCTGGGACATACTGGTAGAAGATGGTCCGTTATTGTGGGACACCTTCAAAATCACCGCACTTTCCGTTTTTAATACGGGATCCGGATTGGTTGGGAGTGCAATACTTACCGCATTTGGCTATGGGGTAGAATTGATGATCGCTGCCGGACCTTCACTAATGACCGCGTGGGAAACTGTAAGCCATTCAGTCTACAAAAACCTCCTTGGGGCCGCTAAATACTTGACGTCGGGGATTCTTACGGCAGTTACCTATCTGATTAAAGGTTTGAACGCAATTCCAGGTATTAATGTGGAAGGTAGTGGCCGTATGCAGCAAAGCCTGAAAGAAGAAAATGTATTTGATTACTGGAAGAAAGAATCTGATAAGATGACCAAAAAAGAAATGTCCGGAGGCGACACCGTAGGAACTACGCTTTTAAAAAACAAGTTCCAGGCGTTGGAAACTAAAGCAATGGAATTCAAAAAGAATGGTGTTGATTCTTCTTTCCTGGTACAGGCGGGGAAAACCTATGACAGACAGGTAGAATCCGGTAAAAAGAACTTGGCAAATATTGAGAAAGCATCACCCTCAAAAGATGACAATTTAGACGGGATGTTGTTTGATGCTACGAAGTTGGATGCAAAGCTGGAAGCGCAGGCAGCAGAAACCAAAAAGCAGACTCAACTTTTTACGGAACAGAGAAACTTAACTATCCAGCAGAATAACCTCATTACAAAATTGACTAAGGCGCTGGTCGAACAAGGTACCTACTCGGAGTAACACACGCATGGAAATGAAAGAAACTATCGACGGACAAGGGTCCATAACCGACCAGGGGACACAATACACAGGCACTTTTTATGTACTTGAGGAAAACATGCCGGCAGTTATGGCGGAACTTTCCGAAAAAGAAAATGATCCTTCATGGTTGCCCGAGGCATTTAAAGGTAATAATCTCAAGGTAAAGGATTATCATCCAACACGATTAAGCTCTGATAGTTGGACCATTCAGGTCGTTGCAAACAATTACGTCGATGATTGGTCAACAACCGGTGACGGAGATTTGAGGGATCAAGTTGACTTGGAATACTCCCAGAAATCTTTGAAATTCCCTCCGCAATGGTTCGGACTTCGAAAGGCTTCATGTGCCGAAGATAAGTACAAAGCGAAACAGTCTTTAGATGTCAAGAACGACCTTTCCAACCCTACGTCCGACTATTGGCCAGGGAAGTATAACGCATATACGCATTATATCGTATATGACAGTGGGGTAGATTCAATCAATTCCGGAACTAAAGCCGATATGTCAATAGCTGCAAAACAGGGCGATTACTTTTTCATTAACGCCACACCTGCAATTTATTGGAAATGGGTTGCATCCAACGGTGATGCAGAAGGAAACCCTCACGGTGATGGTTGGAAATGGGAATGGTATTCAGAGGGTGGAACGAAAGGTGAAGTCGACTATGAATCCAGCCCGTTTGACACGGCAGGCGATACCCCGAAACCTAGTATGGATTTGGTCGATAGAACCGAATCAATCCTACAATGTACCATCGTGTTTTATGTTGATGTCGATAACTATCGGATCCAATTGTTTACGGGCATCAGTCCGCAGAATAACGCTTTTCCGAATTACATAAAAATATTCGATAAATCACAATCAAAATGGCGTGCGGTTGATCAACGTATTTCAAAAGCCATCAACAACAACGGCAACCAGCTATGGAAAGTTACCCGTACCATGGAATATGCTCCGTTTGATCTTCTATGGAGTCGTGAGAATAATGGAGGTGACTGGAAATGGTAACAATCAAACAGAAGATCGCCGACCTTGATAAGCTTATTACCAGACAAGCGAGGGTGATTGCGGATCTGCAAGAAGAGCTTACAGAAATCCGCGAAGGTCTTAACCAGCCTGAATTTATACCTTCCGGATCGGGCGTTGAAGCCGACGAAGGGCTTAAACATGAATTCTACTTTCACCCTGAGATCAGCGGTAACGGACTGTCAATATCCATAGTTGACGGTATGCTCCCCCTTGGTGCTTTTTGTGGCGAAGTCAAAATAGGCATGAACGTTGTAAACGTGGAACGGGTCACACTTAACCTGCCTGAATTGTGGATCGGCCAGGGGTATGTCTGGTTGGCAATACGGTATGTCATTAACGGTGGGTTCACTGCAACTATGGAAATAGGTGATATACAGCCGTTGCCTAACGATAACCTTGATGTTTTTTCGATAGCATGGTTTACTACCAATGATGAAGGTGGCGTTGACAGGTTGGTTCCTTTATGCTGGTCGGTTCCTACTGTTGCAGGGAGGCTTGTATAATGGCTGGTTGGGAAGATTACGCAGATTGGACCAGTGCGGAGACTTTGAAGCTCGCACCATTGGATAAGGTGGTCAAGGCTCTGGCCTTGGCAACCAATGAACGCACGAACGCTCTTTTCGGAAACTCTGAAATCCCGCCAATGCTATACCGGTATCTGAATCTGGATCCACACCCTTTGGCACAAACCAATACACTCTTCAAGATACGTTTTGTTGTGCGGCATATGATCGACTTCCCTTTGTGGCTGGATACGGCACACGAAAAAGGACTTGATTTTGAAGGGTTGCCTTTTGAAAACTATGCAACCGTCTGGCACTCTGCCGGATGGGGGCCGCGGTTATTGAAAAAAGAGCGGATCGAGGAACTTCTCAGAGAACCGTTACTTGATATTGGTGTATACAACTTTATCACGGCGGAGTATGCGTTTCAGCTATACCAGATCCTCAATATGATGACTGCCAGTCACAGAATCTTCGGCGCATTTCCAAACTACAATGTAATTTCCACCCGGCATTCACACCGGGGCTGGGAAAGGAATTGGGACGACTGCTTGACCGAACTCCGCGAAAAAGATCCTGTCATTACAAACAACGTTATCGGGGACGGTGGATCAGTGTACGTCTATAGCGGCGATTCTTACAATGTGAGCATAGACCACTTTGCCAGTACGACGTATACAGGATGGAACACGTCAAAAAATCACAAGCTTACTTTGTGGTGGCCTTATGGACCTTATGACGGAGCTGAATACCCGAATCCAGACAATGCTGTCAGCGGAACTTATCACAAAGTCAAAGAATTCGGACCGAATAAGCTCGCGACACACACAATATCCGCTCCCGATCCGATACCCCTTGAAAGGAATACCCCTCCACCACCGGATTGGGGTTACAAATACGGTACCCGTTATATGGGCATGTCGAATGCCATAATGGAATGGGACGTGCAAGGCGGATTTGAATTTACAAAACCAAAAGAAGAGGAATAACGATGGAAATCATTATAGACACGACCACACGCAAACAGGTTTATTCTGACAACAGACCAGTGCGAGATGAAACCACGCAACTTACTTTCTACCCGTTCCAGGCGGGGAACTTAACTATCCTATTCATGGACGGATCAAACAACCCTGTTGAGTTTCAGGCTGGCGTTGACACATTCAGTCTGGCAGTGGATAACGACTATGACCACACCGAATCTCTGTTGATGTTCTCTGATGAGTTCACGATTGACGGGAACGCGGTTACATTCCAGATCAATACCTACACCGATGCTATTGCGGAACTACTTACCGATAACACGAGCGGTAAAGAGTCCGCTATTTTCGAGGTTCACCGATTCTCAGCCGGAGTTGAGAGCGTTATAGCGCAAGATACCTGCCACATTAAAAACGTGGTGCTCCATACAGAAGGTTCTCCGGTGACGACAGATCCTGAATACCGGACTGCTGCGGTACAGGATCTGCTTGACTCAACAAAAATGAGCAGGCTATCTGGCGCAACCCCAGGGTTCCTTCCGGTCATTGGTCCTGATGGGGAGCAGGTTGACGGGGTTGCCATTGATCCGGACACACTTGGTCCATCACAGGCGATGGTAGACAAGCTGGCCGCGATTGATGAGAACATAGCCGACCAGGCAGAAGCCGAAGCGGGAACCGATAATAGTAAGCGTATGACTCCGCTTACCGTGAAATATGCGGTTGACAAGTCCATTGACGAACACACACACGCAGTATCGGACGTTGCGAACCTTCAATCGGAACTGAATCTAAAAACCAACGTGGCTACGCATGCCTCAGATATCGCTGGATTGATGCCAAAAATGGTTGGCGTACCAGAGGGCTATATTCCCTTGGTTGGTCCTGATGGATCGACGTTCAGCGGGTCTGTGGACCCCGACACACTTGGTGAGAATAATCCGGACACAGCAACTCAGGTAGAAATGGAGTCCGGAACAGAGGCAGCTCTTCGGAGTGTATCACCATTACTTATTGCCCAGGCTATCGCGGCACAGACCGCGGACGCCGGTCTATCTGAATCTGAGGTACAGGCATTGATTGACGCTGCCGGTACCGGAACCGGTTTGTCTACGGCTGATGTACAGACGTTGATTGACGCTGCCGGCGGACAGACCGAGGCTGAGGTACAGGCATTGATCGACGCTGCCGGCGGACAGACTGAGGCAGAAGTACAGGCATTGATTGACGCAGCAGTGGACGCCGGGGTAACTGTGCTCACCGGAGCTGCAAACCTTGTCGCTACGGATGCAGGCAAAACTCTGGAGCTCACAGACAACGCAGACCAGACGGTTACGATCCGGACGAACGCGGTTGAAGCCATCCCTGTAAACAAACAGTATGTGGTAACTGGTATTGGAACCGGTACAAAAATGATACTGGCCGCAGATGGCGTGCTCCTGAATGGTGTTGATGGTGGAAGTCAGTCCATAGCGGCGCAATGGCAGTCCGTCACCCTTCGTAAACGTGCAACAGATGAATGGATAATTGAGGGGGCTTTGGCATGATCAGAATATCACGTAAAGCCGCACTTTTCGCCATCAGACCACGTGAACCAGTCACAGATCAAAATACTGTACTATTATTGCATTGTGATGGAACCAATGGGAGTATGGTATTTCCGGACTCAGCCCTGGCAGGTGATGCGCCACACACTATAACGCCATCAGGTAGTACTCAAGTCAGTACAGCCCAGAGTAAATTTGGCGGCTCCAGTGCACTGTTTAATGGCACTACGGACTATATGTCTATTGCGGACAGTCCGTCATGGGCGTTAGGATCTGATGATTTTACGATTGAGATTCAGGTACGGTTTAATACGTTGGCAGTCAATCAGTATTTTATTACACAACGAACATCCGACGGGTCCAATCGTGCCTGGGGGCTGGCGCGTCAAAATCCGAATAAACTGGTATTTAATTACTCCACAAGTGCCGGCGTCAGTTGGACTGACGAGCACGTTGTTAGCTGGACTCCCGTTGTGGATACCTGGTATCACATCGCAGTTTGCCGGTCAGGTTCGAATTTACGTATTTTTGTTGACGGGACACAGGTTGGAGCAACGTATAACGCATCCACTGATACAATTATCGATGTCACCGAAATGGTATCTATTGGCTGTAATTCTGCACCTGGAGGATCTGAGTATTTCGATGGGTATATGGATGAGATACGTATCTCAAATGGAAAAGCGAGGTATACCGCCAACTTTACGCCACCATCAACACCGTTTACACCTTACATAGGATCATGACTTACGGAACTGGAACTGGAACTGGAACCATAACCAACAACAACAACAGGGGGGCAGCATGTCTCTTGAGGAGCTGATGAAGGAGGCCATAGGGAATGGTCCGTATGCGGTCATAGCCATATATCTGATATGGCAAGGCCGGAAGGACTACGCAGGTGTCTGTTCTCGACTAAACAAGGTCGAAGACTATTGCAAAAACACCTTGCATAAGCAATTGGAACGTGCATCTACAGCTATCGAAAGATGCAACGGACTGATTGACAAGACCCTCGGAGGTAATTAGACAGATTCCAATAATGTCGCAATGTACCTCCTTTGTTCGTCGGTTGGCAATTCGGCAAAATAAAGCGCAGTCATTCGAGCACATGATATAAGCAAGTCGATACGGAGCTTATCCCTCCCTTCGACTTGCTTTTTGTCCTTGTCAGCCTGTGCCATCATCAGCATGATGTCGGGCACTTTCTTTTCAGGTATTGGATACTTCCCTGCCTCCCAATAGCTGACGATCGCCGGGCTTACATTTATAAGGCGTCCAAACTCCGATTGCGTTTCTTTTCGAAACTTTCTGAGACGTTTTAGGGCTCCAGGTGTGATGATGTCCATAATATTCCTTTTTGATGTTTGAATTATACTAATAGAATGTAACACATTTTCAAGTTTTCTTGTTCAAATATCAATATTAGCATAGAAATATAACCTTAATACGTTATCTTATTGATAACATCACAAATATAAGGAACACAACATAATGGCCATGAAACTACTCTCAAATAGAAAGGATTTGAAAAGCGAATCCTTGAACCTGCGAATCACCAGCGGCGACAAACAGAAACTTACAGAAGTGGCGGAAAGTTATGGACTGCCTACAGGAACCCTGGTCGAAGCGCTATTAAACGGGGTTCTCGGAAAAATGGAAGGTGTGGAACCGCCGAGAAAACCGGCAGAAACCCCCTGCCAACGGAAAAAAGCAAAGAGGGATATTTTTGAATGGGTGTTCGGAGGGCTTATTCTGAAATGAAATGTTACGGTTCATATTCCATCAGGAAAAAGCTTTGCGCCAGTTGCGATCTAGCGGAATGGTGCAAAGACGCGGCAGACACTAAACTGTCAACGTGTGGGCTCTTTGAAGATTGGCGGAGTCCCGATGTCATCAAAGAGCAATCGGAGTCATTGGACGCAGCAAAAACACTTGCGGAGCTCCTGAGTTTGATAGTGAACGCAGAGCATCAAAAAAGAATGTCACACCTGTTAATGGAGATATTGAGCCTAAATGCTGTCAGGTTTCAGATTATCACAAAACGTTTGATATCACCGCAAGCAAATTGGTGCGATATCGCAAGGGAAGTCGGGTGTAGTCGCCAACTTGTATCGTACCATGTGGGGGAAATGCGCAAAGAACACCCGTTGATAATGCAGGTATTGCCTGGTTTCGATGACGATACGGCCACCGAACAGACGACACTTGGGGAGCGTATCCGGATCAGGCGCAAATCTCGTAATTTGACTCAACGGGAGTTGGCGAACAAAGCCGGGATAAGCATTAGATCCTTACAGCGGTTGGAACGGGGAGATTCTGAAAACAACAAACTCGCGGCCGCACTGATTCACGTTTTAGCGCAAAAGAAGAAAAGCGTATAAAAACAGATAAAGGTCTACTTTTTACGGTTGTTTAATTTTGACAGTTTGTTTATAGGTATGATTGACGTACTTGAACAATTAGGTGTTCCGGAATCGGATCGGAAGGCGGTAGTTGCGAAACTTGACGTGCTGAATGTCAAACAAGCCAAATTCGTTGCGCATTACGTGAGCACAGGTAAAAAAATGGCTTCTGCACTGGCCGCAGGATACCGCGAGGGCGCTGCCTCAACCAAATTGATGAAAAATCCGAAAGTAACGGACGCTATCAACTTGTTAAAAGCGTCCATTACAGGCGCAATTATCGCACCATTTGCGCGTATTGCATTGGAACTCGTTGAAGAGTACGACAAAGATCATTCAGGCAAGGGAAACAAATTTATCCAGGTTGAAACAATCTCAACCCCTACCGGAAAAACAATCAAGGAAAAAACGCCGGATAAAATGAAGGTCATCAAAGCCATAATCGAACTGGCAAAAGAAACGTCAACCGATCAAAAACACGATGAAATTACCGTCATTCTTCCGAAAGTATAATCGGGAATCGGTTAAAAGCCATTGTTACATAAGATAGTTAATTGCAACGACTTAAAATTGATGGTACATAAGTCGTTGATAGTCAACAACATTAAAGGTTTCAATATAGTAATACGCAAGCCGTTTATTTACAGTATGTTAGGTATTATAGTACACAAACATGTAATTTTACATATCATATATTATGCGACCCTGAGAAATGTATACATAATAGGTGATAGCCGGTTGAATATTTTGGGTATGTGGGATATATTGTATACATAACCTAAATAAAGGAGGTTCCGTAATGAGCAAACAACTAAAAGCCGTCGTGATTCGCACCTTGTCCAAAGAGGATCAGGACGGCTGGTTAAACAAACTGAAAGTTTACAGTGGACAACCGACCGCAAGTAAAGCCATTATTGCCGGGGCTCGTGCTTCCGTGGCATTGGCATCTGAAGTTGAAGAAAGGGGTCAATCATTGGCCGATGCTGAAAAAGATAGGGCACGGCTGATGCTTCGCCTTGGAGTACTGGTGAGGATCAGAGAGTTGCAGGAATGTATAGGGGACGTTGAACCGATTCCGGCCAGTGTCATTATTGACCTGGTTGAAGATTTGGAAGAATTGAACCAATTGGAGAACGATTAATGGATTCATGGATTCAGCAATTAAAAGAGCATCACAAGACCAGTGACCCGAAGAAAGCAGTTATCGACGCTGCAAAGGCTTCTTTGTGGTTACGTGCCAATCTTCATGAACTGGTCGGGGAAAACGAAGCGTTGAAAAGAGAGTTGAAAAGGCACGAGGTCCGTTTTCAACTCTTGAATGAGCTTCATGCATATTCTGAAAAGCTCCGCAACGGGGAGTTAGATTGGCAGGACGGGTTGTCGATCAGAAACAGAATGGTTGAATTCGATGCATTCACACCGGAAGGAAACACAGAAGAAAAAGTGGTATATTGATGGAAGAAAAAAGGCTGTAGTCACGAATCTACAGCCTTTCAACAAAAACAACATAGATAGTATAGGAACAATACGCATGAAACCGACAAAAACAAAACCTTTTTGTGGTAACTGTGATGGGATGGAAGGGGATCCGGAATATGACTGGTTATCCAAATCGTATTCCTCACCTTGCCGCGTGTGTAAGGTTGAGGATAGAATCAAATGGTACGTGTCCATGCATGACAAACCTTGTATAGGGGACGTTATAGGAGTCGGAATAAGGGCAAAGCAATCAATTGAGGATTATTTTGGGGAATATTGGGATCCTATCTACCTGTCAATCTACAAGCCTTTATTGCATGATTACCTGATGGACAGTGATTATGAATATTGTGCAGATCACCAGTCGGCTTGTAATTATTGCGGTGGGAGGGGATATGAGGATTATGTTGATTTCATTACCCGATTGAATCATTCCCCCTGTCCGGGGTGCAAAATTGCAGAACGGATTAGATGGTTTTTTAGTCCTCCGGTGGAGCCTGTCGGATGTCGTTGGCAAATGGGGTTCAACGTGATTAATGTTATTTCAGAGTTAGAATCGTATTTCGGCACCATGTGGGCGAAGGAATACCTTCGGATTTACTCAAAACTTATCTCAACCTGTGCTGTAGATGCCTACAAAAAACATCTCGAAAGTGCAAATTTCTGTTCTCGTGAAGAGTTGGAACGGTGGCTACATCACAAGGCAGGAAAAATGTTCAAATATTGATGATAATCAAGGGCATCCACTTTTAGGGTGCCCTTTTCATGTGTATATTAGGGTATGAAGAAAACTGTAAGACCTGGATCCGCACCAAAAACGAAAGTTTCTTTGCATAGGTTACGGCATCGAATGACTGAACTCACCTGCCGGCATTCAGTCGGGAAGGCGGTAGACCTATTGAAAGAAGAGTTTTCATTGTCTACCGATGAAGCGTTGCAAATCTATCAGGAATTGGGCAAGTTCCATCTATCTAAGCGAGATAGCCTTTTCGTGAAAATGTATGCCAAGGGTGGGGATGACAGGGAAACGGCTATTGACGTTACCTATTCGCACCTGAGCAAGCCTGATCGGATAACCCGTAAAGTTTCTCTTTTGAAAGATCCGATTATCCAGGCGGCTATTCTCGATTATCAATCATGCAGAGAGTTCCAACCGGAAGATGTTTTTCAAGGCTTGGTGTCACTCGCAATAAATCCCTACACCAATGACAACGCTCGTGCAGGTGCTTATGATAAGCTGGCGAAATTGTTTGGCATGTATGATACGCCTTTGATGTCAAAGAAAGAAAAATTGAAAATAGCGGAAAGTCAACAACTCGAACTTTTATGTTTAGGGACTGGCATTGTCCCTGAGATCATATACGATTCTGCAAAGCAGGAATACAAAGTAGTTCAATCAAAAAGTGTTGATCCTGATTGGGATTTCGAATAACCGGAAATAATGGAGTCAATATGTCAACCGGAAAAAAATATTATGAACTCACTGATTACCCAAAAATTTACAAAGACACCTATTGGGGGTGTCTTTGTGATTCTGATGAAAGCCCTGTTGCGGATGAAATCATCAATTCCAGGAATGAATTTATCAGTAAGCTTAAAATTACGGGGACATCAAGTGATTTTGGTAAAAGTGAGTTGACCAAAGGACGTGATGACACGTTATGGGATCATGTTGAAGTCTATAAGGCTGGTAAGGGTTATGTAATGATCACAAGCCCGTATGATAAAGATTTTTCTGTTAAACGCCCTGTGAGTACACTAGTTAAGGTTGCAACATGTCTTGATTTTGAAGTGTATGATGACTTGTACAGTTGTTACACGACGACATACATTCGGCAATTCGAAAGCAGGCGCGAGTGTAAGCTATTTTGCCAGAATGTGTATACCGCTTCTACGCGTACTTATCCGGTAATGTAGAAAGATTGAATTTTGAAATGTTTCTACATTATTTCCTGCATTGATTTTTCGTTCCATGGGGGTATCTTTCTTTAAGGTTTGTTTTTTCCCCGGTCGCTAGCCGGGGTTTTTCTTTTCTGATCGTTGGCAGGGATCCAGTTTTATGTAGTTCCCCCCTGGAGCGATTCCCCCTGTGCAGGAACTTCAAACAATCGCGGAACGTTCTCACGCCCGCTTGTTTCATTTCTCATAGTTTAAGGGGTGACCAGTGTCATACCACCGGCCAGCCTCAATAAGGGGTGACCAGTGTCATACCGGAACCGGCCGAAAAGGGGGAGGGTGACCAGTGTCATACCATGGGGTGACCAGTGTCATACCATGAGCATACTTGAAACCGTCGTATTTTAGACACATAATAGGGGAGTACAAAACCAACCCGAGAGGTCATGGCCATGAAAAACGATAGAGTATCCACGTTCCGCCGATTGTTGGGTGAGCCTGATCCTGCACAAAGGGACGCGGTCGGGTTCAGCTCGATACTGCTTTTAATGGCCTTGCCGTATAAAAAACCGGTTACCCCTGTCTATGTGCGGAAATTGGGGAAAGATCGCGGCAGGCTTATCCTTGACCCGTACAAGGAGGTTGATGACGAGGGTAATGTGATGGCGATGTATTTTCCCTATGGTGCCGTTCCACGCCTGGCATTGATTTACATCTGGACGCAGGTGAAGCGGACCGGACAGAAACGGGTTAACCTTGGCAATTCCCTTTATTCGTTCCTTGAATCCATCGGATACACGCAGGAAAGCAGGAACTACAAACGGGTGCGGAACCAACTGGTATGGTTGTTCGGTAGTCAAATCAGATGGACCTATGCCGGAAATGGCCTACAGGCAGGCCGGATTGCGGCCATAGCGCATGAATATGCACTATGGTGGTCAAAAGATTGCACGGAGGGCCTATTCGATTCCTACGTTGTGATTACCGATGAACTGTTCAACCATATCCAGTTCCATGCATGGCCGGTTGATCTGGACGTGTTGAAGGGGATTCACCGGAACACGTTGGCGATTGATCTTTACCTATGGTTGACCTATCGCGGCAACGGTTCCCGCCGTTCCATCACATGGAACGAGCTGCAAGCTCAGTTCGGGAACTACAGCAACGCAAAAGCATTGAAACGGAAGGCGAAGATTGCACTTGCCGATATCAACCGCTTTTGCCCTACCCTACGAACAACATTAATCAAAGGCGGTTTCTCATGGCAGACTCAAATCCGATAGCATGTCCTACTTGCGGTGGATCCGGTTTCACTGGCGGAGCTCCGATCTGGAACAACGGGGAATGGAATACTTGTGAATGTCTTGGGGATTGTGAGTGTCAGACGTGGGCACGAACCGATATGATGATTGCCGATTTGGAAAAACCGCCGACGCATCACCCGAAATGCATGGAAAAACTGCCGAAACATCACCCAAACATCACCCAAATATGTTGAACCACACCCGAGGACCACACAACTACTACACCTGGTACCACAGGGTAAATATATGATCTATAAGTGTTTAACCCTATTTGTGGTAGTGTGGTAGCAAAAAAGGGGGGGGGTCCCTATATAGAAAAAAAAAATAATATTTTTAAATAATCCTTTCTTTTCTTTTTTTTTCTATATAAACATTAGACTTTTACTACCACACTACCACAAAAGATATAAGTAAGTAAAAGTAAAGGGTTTAAAGTGTGGTACCGGGTGTAGTAGTTGTGTAGTAGTTGTTGTGGTACCCAAAAAATTACGAAAAATCGAAAATTATTTTCCCCTCGTCAAAAAACCGTCCCCGATGGAACGTTTTTGGGCGGATTTTGCGACCAGGACAGTACCGGACGAAATATGTATATTTGTGTCATGTGTATAAGAGAAAAGTATGTACATTCCTGCCGTTCGATCAATTTCTTTGTTCTCAGATTAATTTACAAACCTTGTAAAGATTAATTTACAAAACTTGTAAAGGAAATATTAGTATATTCTTATTCATATCGTTGATATTAAACAAGTTACGCTATTCAACGATAGGAAATAAGTGTATAAGGTTCTGAAGATTAAGTATGCTTGACAACGTTTTAAGTAGTGAGTATACTGATGATAACGGAAGCCTGAAAAGGTGGAAAAAGAAAAACCCCGGCAGCGGCCGGGGTCAAAGTCAAAACCTAACTAAAGATAAACCAATGAGCAAAAAAGTCAAACCGATAGCCTTCGGAAAAAGCGTCTCTTCAAAAACTCCCACAGTAGATCACAAAGAAATCACCTTCTCTCAGTTCTGCGAAATGTTCCGGGAACCCGGTAGATTGAACGTAACCGGTGAAGAATATTGGAAGTTGGGCAAGAAAGAACAGGGTGAATTGAAAGTAAAGGCATCAGGGAAAAGCGGTTATTGGACGCCTTGCAACTTCAAAAAACCTTTAAGGCGAAAAAACAATGCGGATAAGGTCCAGCTGGTCAATCTGGATATTGACACCGGAGAATTTGCCGGGAGCTTCGATCCGGCCACACTGGCGGACTCGTTGAAAGGTTTCTCATGGATGATCCATACAACTGCCAGCCATACCGTACAGGATCCCCGGTACCATGTGTTGGTTGATGCTGACGGGACCATTGAACCGCTTAAATACGCGGCATGTGTGGCGACACTCTCAAAGTTGATCGGTATGCCTCCAGGACAGGTGACAAAAGAATCCTTCACCGTGTGCCAAGCCATGTTCATGCCTGTCATACCACAGGGCGCTGAGTATCTATTCGATTCCTGCGACACCGGCCGGCCATTTACAGCCGACGACATCTGTATGGATGCCCTTGAAGCGGTTCAACAGGCCACACTCAATAAGAAGCGCACCAATGGTGCAAAACCGCTCATGGCACCGCAAACGGTTGACGATGACCCTTTTGAATCCGCTATCAGTAGAACACCTGCGGATGAAAGTCCGGAACGGATCAAATCAGCATTGGATTCAATAGATCCGGATGGTGATCGGGAACAGTGGTACATTATCGCCGGATGTTTGAAGCATCAGTTTCAAGGCGATCCGGAATCTGGATTTCAGATGTTCCATGATTGGAGTGCAACAGGGGAAAAGTATGTTGATGAGCAGGATTGCCGCAAACAGTGGGACCATGAAAAAGCGAATCCGGAAGATAAAGAGCCTGTCCGAATCGCCACATTATTCGGGATGGCACGTGACGCCGGTTGGAATGAAAAGGCAACTCTCGAAGCGCGTATCGAATCCGTAGAAAGTTTGGAAGCTATGGAGTCAATTTACCTTGAACTCAAAAAGGCGAAGCTCGGAAGAGCGGTAAGGAATCACCTGTATAGGGCGATCAAGCAACGGCTGAAAGCTATCGGCCATGAATCGACAATTCCGAAAATTCGCTTTGCATGCCAACCTGAAATAGCCGAAGCTGATTATGCATGGTTGGAAGATTGGATATTCGTGGAAGATAGCGACCCATACTACCGGCAAGTATCCATTGACACTGTTGAACAGTCCACCGGCATACATCTCCGGGGTGCGATGAAAGTAAAGAAATTCAACGAAGCTTTCGGACATTTGTGCCCTCCTAACGACGAAGGAAAATGCATTTCCCCGCATGATGCCGCGGCAAGGCAGGGTATACCGCGTGTAGCGAGTGAGATCTATCATACAGGACTCGAACCGGGATTATGCCTATATCAAGGCATGGAACGGTTCAACAGGTATCAATCCCCGACCGTTAAACCTGATCCGGCGCAACTGGATAAGGCAACCAGGCTATTAGACCAGTTGCTGCTTAACCTATCCCCTTGTAAAGATGAACGGGATATGTTAATGAACTGGTTGGCATGTTTGGTACAACACCCTGAAATCCGTTTCAATTGGGCACCAATACTGCAAGGCATACAGGGAACCGGTAAAGGATTCATCCACAAGCTCCTATCCAGTTTGTTAGGGAAAAGGCAGGTGGAATTTTTGGGTACTCAAACATTAAAGGACAATTTTAATGGATGGGTTGGCAGTTGCCAGGTTGCATTCGTCGATGAAATCAAGATTTCAGGTGAGGGCAAATATGATGCACTGGACAAACTCAAAGGGTACATTGGAAATGATCAGGTGAGAGTTCGGAAAATGCACACCGATTCAGTCGAAGTTGAAAATTTCATGTCCTTCATATTTACCACTAACTATCATGATGCCATTCCAATAAATGACGGTGATCGCAGGTATTACCCCATATTCTCCGGGATGACAATCCCAGAACGTAATACACCGAAAATGAAAAACTTTTTCATTGATTTACACAGTGAAAAAACCTTGTCTGAATTGCTGCCTGCCTACATGCATATTCTGATGAATCACGCAATTCCGGCGGAGTTTGACCCGAAAGGTTGCGCGCCTGATTCAGAATCCCGAAAACATTTGATCGAAGGCTCAAAAGATAGCCTCACCAATGCAATAGAGGACGCTATAGAAAACACTGAAATTCCATTGGTTGGCGATGTCGTTTTGAGTATAAGGGCATTGCATGACTACCTTGAAAGCGAAGGGTTTAAGAAAAACAATGCTGTTTCAAAATACTTGAATGACATGGGTTGGGAAAAAGCAATCGACCCAAAGGGCGGAGCACTCAAGAAAAGCATACGGCACCAATCTATCGGCTCTCGCAAACACCACCTATGGGTCAACCGGGGAAAATTGGGTGCATGTGATCCCCTTGAGATATTCGAAAAAATGTGCCAAGATTCGGAGAGCAATGGCGAGCTGTAAAATTTACGGATCTTGTAAAGGTGGCATAATGCCACCTTATTTATACCCTTTTTTAACACGAATAATGAGCTGAAATCATGAAAAAAGAACCATTCCCTGAAGGGATTACGACGATGACCGGACAAACCAAGGTCGGGCTATCCTACCTGACAATGCAATTGGCTGATAGGATGCACAGGGGACAACCTACCCTGATGGGACAGGTGATCCCTTGTGGGCACATCATGTATATCACGCATATGGCAAAACCGGCGGTTGACCGTAGACGCTACAAGCTTGATTTGGACTGGTTACACCCTGTAGAAAGTGCGTATTTTATCACAACATTAGATCAGCCGGTGATTGATGCAATAGAGGATAATATTAACGGGTTGCCGTCCCCTTCCACGTTACCGGTTACCGTATTTCTAGACTTATACACACCCCCTTCCATGTGGAAAGTGTTGAACGCTTTTTCTCTGAAATACGGGTTGCGAATCATTGCGTCACATTGCAAGGTAGGAAAAAACAAATTTGTGAAACAACGAATGGTTTTGAATACTGATGGTGTACTTACGATCGAATGGGATGTACGCATAATCGCCTGGGAAACCTTAAAACTGAAGAAAACAGGTATCGGAGGCTTTGTATTATGACCTTGAAGAAAAACTATAAAACCTTCAACCGACGACGAAATCCGGCGGATTACACCCAGCAAAAATTCGGTGACTGGTTTTCATTGAAGCTAAAAGGCGCAGACGCGGACAAGGTCAAAAGAACAGATTTGGTGAAATACCTGTCAAAAGAATTGGGCCGGAAAATAACACACACAATGGTTCGGGCGTGGTACAGGGGAATTGATATGCCCAAATATATGCACCGGTTCGTTGATTTTGAGTTATTATTCTGTATTGATGATCTGGATTGATCCCGCAAAACATTTCCTAAGCAGAGGTCCGGCACATTTAGTGTCGGACCTTTTCTTTTTAATTTGGCGCTTTGTCAAAGAATTTGACGCTTTGTCATATTAGCACCAAGTTTTTCCCCTTTTAATGTCAATATTGTACATGTTTTTCGACTAATCGCTTATAGGCGGTTGACCAGATAATGTCAATATTGTACATGTTTTGACATTTTCACCTTTAGCATGTCAACCATTGATCTATCAAATCGCGGCCTATACAATGAAGCCTATATCCCGATTATCCCCTGTAGGGATGAAACAATCATCTTATACGGTGGCCGGGATAGTGCCAAAAGCTACACTGCGGCTCAATTGGTGTTGATACGTATGTTGCAGGAGCTGTATTGCAAGGTAATATGTCTACGTAAAATCTATGCAGACATAAAAGATTCTCAGTTTTCAGCCTTATTAAAAGTCGTCGATTCGTGGGGTTTGCAAAGCCGATTCAAACATACTACGTCACCCTTGGCAATGAACACCCCCGGCAGAAAAAGCACGTTGATTGCGCGTGGACTTGACCGGGAAGCCAAAACAAAATCAATTGATGACCCTACAATACTTTGGATTGAAGAGGCAAACGAAATTACAGAGGATGACTACCTCACCGCCATCACCTCACTTAGATCATCAGTACCAGGCGCGTTGATTCAAACCATAATCACGTTCAACCCTGAGAACGAGTCTAATTGGATCAACCGTCGATTCTTCCCGGACAAGGAAACCTATGAAGCAGTGGAGGGGGATTTTCATTTTGTGCAGTCCACACAACCGAATACAACAATTCTGCATACCACGTACAAAGACAATCGGTATGTAGGGGAAAACCGTCGCCGAATATATGAGAACCTGAAGAATAGCCCGGACAGGAATTATTATCGTGTATGGTGCCTTGGTCTTTGGGGAAATACTTTGAAGGGCTTGGTGTTTCCGGACGTCGAATTCGTTAACGAATTCCCCCCTGAAACGGAATGGGATGAATCAGGATACGGGCTGGATTATGGATTCACCAATGATCCAACGTCTTTGGTAAAAGGCGTCATTGTCGGACAGGATATCTATTTGCAGGACCTCATTTATGCGTGTGGGCTTGTCAACACCGGGAAGGCATCACCGAGCATTGAAACCGAATTCAAAAAGCTGGGCATTTCAAAACGTGCCCGAATATGTGCGGATGGATCGGAACCGAAATCATGTAAGGAATTGAGAAATTTAGGGTATGCGGTCAAATCTGCAACGAAAGGCAAGGGCAGTGTGGAAGCAGGCATTTCCGGACTGAGACAATACAACATACATATCGTCGGGGATTCTCCCGGTTTGAAGTTGGAACAGTCAAACTACAAGTATGCCATTGACCGGAATGGGGATCCGACCAATAAGCCGATCGACAAATACAACCACGCATGGGACGCGGCAAGATATTTTCTGTCCGGGATAGCAGATAAAAAAGTCTATGCACTGGATTTCGCCCATTTTGATACAGAAGATTAATTTTGACACTTCCCCCTGTTAATATGAGCACGATATTTAACAATTTTTTTCCTGGCATACTCAAAAAATGGTCACGGACGCGAGACGGTAAGGATTCAGAAATACAAAGCGGTCAACAGACCAGCACCATACCTAATAACCTTTCACCGTCTCGCGTTACGTCCATTCAATCACTGGCCGATACCGGATCCGCTTCCGATCAGGCCAGATACATTCTTGCTATGCAGGACAGCGATCCAATCTTGTCGGCACATATCCAGACGCGGAAACTTGCCGTTCAAAGTTGCCAATGGATTATCGAAAATGAAAATCCGGAAACGGCCGGCGCCTTGACCGATCGCATGAAAAAGCTCGGAATCAATGCGTTGATCAGCCATCTACTCGACGCCATCCCGACGGGGTACGCGGGCGCACTACAGTACTGGAATTCTGAGGGTGTTTCAAAATGGGCCATGGAACACCCTTCTCAATTTTCCTTTAATTCAGCGGGCAAACCAATTGTCCGATCTCAGATGGGAACCGGGGTGGAGCTTTTCGGCGAGTTCGAAGCTGGAACCATGATTCTGTATACCCCTTCAAGTAAACCCGGCATACCCTCAACACAAGGGTTGGGACGGGTACTCATGACAACATGGTTAAGAAAACAAATCGCTCAAATGCACTTAAACCGATTCCTTGAAAAATTCGGATCCCCCTTCCGCCACATTAAAATGTCGAACGAATCATACAACGACATTAAAATAAGGGAAGGCGTATGTATGGCAGCAAGGCGCATGGGGAACGACGGGTTCGCAGTGACCAGTGAGGACACCGAAATAGAATTTACCTCTCAAAGTCAAGAAGGCGCGGATTCATACTTCACCCAGATTCAACAATGTGACAATGCCTATGCGCTGACTTTGCTTGGTCAACTTGCCAGCTCCGGGGAGGCTTCCGGAATGTCAAATGGCCAGATGCAGGAAAATGTCAGAAATGACATCAGAGACGCTGATTGCCAGGGACTCACGGAGTGTTTAACACTTCAGGTATTGCACCCTCTCGAACACTTCTTATTTGGTACAACAGATTCAACCTTCACACTAAAATCAAAACAGGGGATGGCTGATGCTTGATCCATCGCGGTATGTCACTTTTGCAGACGGGGAAATCGATTCTGATGTTTCCAAAATTTTGCTTGCACCATTCGGTAACGTTCGTGTTACCAAAGGAGGTAAACAAATCGAGTACACATTTTCCGAAGCTGACGCTGACGCATGCATTGAAGAATTTACAGAACGCGGAAAAGAAGTGGTAATTGATTTCGAACATAAAACGCTTTCCGGCGAAGAAGCGCCCGCGGCAGGTTGGATTTCAGAAATTTTCAAAACAACTGACGGCATGTTTGCCAAGGTAGCGTCCTGGACTGATAAGGCAAAAGGCTACCTTAAAAACCGGGAATACCGGTATTTCTCCCCTGTTTTCACGCTAT
>Ga0307379_10002895_pt1 | contig 25084 bp, 16 predicted proteins | sample UN2MG_FD_202237 | JGI IMG/M metagenome (GOLD analysis project Ga0307379, IMG submission 202237) | Soil microbial communities from Risofladan, Vaasa, Finland - UN-2 | ecosystem: Environmental > Terrestrial > Soil > Coastal area > Acid sulfate soil | place: Finland: Risofladan, Vaasa | collected...
CCGCCCATGCTCGCGCTGGCGTGGCTCAACGTCGAGCACTGGCAGTCCTCGAGCGAGCAGAACACGATCCTGCACTACGCTCGCGTCCCGCAGAAGTTCTACAAGGGCTTTCGCGAGGAGGACGTCAACAACGAGCACAGTAGCGCCCTGGCCATCTGGAACCCTGACCCCGAGTCGGACGTGAAGTGGATCGAGATCGCCTCGGGCGGCGAGGGAGCAATCCCGCAGGGCAGAGTGCACCTCTTGGACATCGAGGGCCGGTCCGCCTCCCTCGGCACGGATCTGTTGGTGAGACGCAACGCCCCGTCAGCGGGCAACGCGACTGACGCCTCAATCGCCGCAGCCGAGTCCATGAGCGAGCTCGGTACGTGGGCACTGGGCTACGGGGACGCGCTCAAGCAGGCGTACGCGCTCATGGCCCTGTACGGCGGGCTCACGACCGATCCCGAGAAGGCGCTGGGGCTCGCGGGCACCCCGCGTGTGTTCTCGGACTTCGGGGTGAACCTGGACGAGCGGCCGGAGTTGGAGATGCTCTTGAAGCTCGGAATTGCCAACTACATCACGCCGCAGACGCTTCTCAGCGAGTGCAAGAAGCGCGGTATCATCGACGAGAGCGTCGATATCGCCGAAGAGGTCACGGAGATGGCGCCTGTTCGCGAGCGTGTTCTGGCGGTGGCAGAGACCCGCGGCTCGAAGCCTGGGCTCTCGAACAATGAGGGTGCGGCGACCAAGGGGATCAACGACAACCCGAAGGGTCTTTCCAAGAGTGACGGATGAAGAGGTGTTAGCAGTCCAATATCAGTTTGAGGTAACCTGATCCTTTCAGGCCTCGGTAATGGAGACGCCGAGGTAGCGATATCGAAAAGCAGTGCGCGCCAACGAGACTCAGTCAGGAGGACTTGAACTGTGGCGCGAACATATACGAAACGACCTACGTTGAGAGGTTGGCCACGCTACCACGCGAAGCCAGTCCCCCCACCTCCGCCGGCGCCCCCGGTGGCCACAATCATAACTCCGCCTGAGGATCCAGAGCCAAGCACTGACGAGTAGTCAGTGTTGACGGCCCATTTGATATCGGGCTAGGAGTTAATTGTATGTCGTTGAAGCGAAAAGTTGAGAGCCTCGATGTTGTCGAAGAGCACGATCGCGGACACTACGTCCAGATCGACCCATCGAACGCGGAAGCGGGATTCCGTCTCAACGTGGACGGTGACGATGAGGCAATCGTCACGCTACGTCAGAGTCTGGAGAACGAGCGCGGCGAGCACAGGCAGACTCGCGACAGCATCAAGTCGTTGAAGTCCAAACTCGAAGGGTTCGGGGATTTCACCCCAGACAAGATCTCGGAGTTGCAGCAACTCGTCGACAGCCAAGGTGACGTTTCCGAGAAGATTAAGGACGCGACCACTTCGGTGAAAACACAACTCCAGTCTGCGTACGAGAAGGAACTACAGGCTCGCGACACGGCCCTCTCGACCATGAGCATCAAGCTCGAGAATACCATCAAGCGCTCCGAAGCACTCGATGCGATTGCGGCTCAAGACGGGCGACCGAAGTTCCTGCTTCACGACGTGTTGGAGCACATGGAGGTCGTCGAGGATGGCGACCGATATACCCACCGCATGGTTGACGACAAGGGAACGCCCCTCGTCTCACGCAAGCAGGGTATCGACAGTTACATGCAGGCCGAGGAGTACATCGAACTCCTGAAGGCCAAAGATGAGTGGACGCCCGCGTTCAATGCGCGCGTCGGTTCAGGAGGCGGAGCCTCCGCATCAGGCGGGAACGGTGGTGCCGGATCCTTGCTAGCCAAGCCTGTGGATCAGATGACGCGAGAAGAGAAAGTCGCGTTCATCGAGAAGCACGGCGAGGCAAAATGGCTCGAGAAGCTGAACAACGAACAGCCGACCGGGCAACTTGGCAAGTATTTCAAAGTACACACCGATGTCAGGACATGAAGCCCTGCCGGTAACAGGAGACTACGACTATGGCACTTACAAATGATCCAGGAACAGTTGCGCAATACCAGCTGTACGAAGCTCAATTCAATGGGGCCTTCGCAGAGGTCGAGATGCAGTTCGCGAACGCGTTCAACGCAGCGTCGAACGGCTCGATTCAGCTCGGAAACGAGATGCATCGAGGAAACTTCCGGGACGAGTCGTTCTTCCTCGAGCAGACTGGCATTGTCCAGGACAGAGACCCGACGAGCGTGCAGACCGGACTCGTGTCCGACTTGACGCAGGAAGACATTCGTTCGGTCAAGCTGAACAAGCGTCTCCAGTTCGACAAGACGGAGGACTCGTTCATCAAGACCGGTCTCCCTCTCTCGACTTTCGGTCGAGTGGTGGGCGAGCAGGCGGGTGCTGCCGTTCAGGTCGATCGGGTCAATCGCGTCATCAAGGCGCTCGTCGCGGCGATCGGCAAGGGCAACCTCGCCACCGGCTCTAACGGCTTCGGAGTGGGCTCGACGATTCTGGATGTGTCGGCTGGCGCCGGCACGACTCCCCAGAACCAGCCGAGCCTGACGCATTTCAACATCAACGAGGTGTTCCGACTCCTCGGTGATCGCGCGAATGCACTGCAGTTCGGCATCTGCCATTCGAAGGTCTGGTTCGATCTCGTTGGTGACGCGATCGTCTCGAACTCGTTCGAGACCCAGGCGTTCGCAATCCAGAACGGCATCACGGCTACCCTCGGGCGGCCGATGCTGGTGACGGATTCGGCGGACCTGATCGTGACGGGCACTCCGGACAACTATCTGACGCTGTTTCTCACGGTCGGTGCCGCGCGCATCGATCAGAGTGAGGCGAACCGTACGATCCTCGACAGGATCTCCGGTCTCGACAACATCGTCATGCGTACGCAGTCGGAGTGGGCGGAGACGGTCGGTTGCAAGGGCTACTCGTTCACCGGCGCAATGGATCTCGGCGGGGTGCAGGACACTCAGCTGGGCACCGTCGCAAGCTGGTTCGCGAAGGCCTCGGACGTCAAGTCCTCGGCCGGCGTCATCCTCAACACGATCTAAGGCCCACCCTCGGGCAATGGAACGTCACTGAAACGCCCCTCGGGCTCATATCGAGCCCGGGGGGCACAGAGGTCGGAGGACAAGACGATGGAAACAGGATCAGGCGGACAGACGCTCTCGGGGACCAAGGTCGCCGGGGGAACGAAGACCGACAAGAGCAAGAGCAACGTCGCCGACGGGCGTGGAGGAGGCCAAGCGGGCTCGGTTACGACGAGCGCGAATATCGGCACTTCATCGGCCAGTGACGGCATGCGCAACAGCAAGGCCCGGTCGACACCGGAGCCGGGTAACAAGGTGCTGGGGCCGTAAATGGCCCTGATTACCGAAGATGGAACCGGGAAGGTCGACTCTGAGTCGTACGTCTCGGTTGCTGACGCGATCACCTATGCGACTGATCGGTATGGGGCAACTGACGATTTCGTCATAGCGGCCACCGCCGATCAGGAGCAGTTCCTTCGTTTAGCGACGCAGGAGCTCGATAACGCGTATGGGCCACGGCTCATATCGCTCCCAAATTCCGATACACAGGCGCTGCTGTGGCCGCAGGTAGAGTTCACCGACATTTACGGTCGGGTCATTGCCGACACAGACATTCCGAACCGGCTGGTCTACGCGAACGTCGAGTTCGCACGCCGACTGGCAAGCGGGGACGAGCTTTACCCGGATCTCGCGCGAGGTGGGGACGTGAAGCGTGAGCGCGTCGATGTGATCGAGGTCGAGTACCTTGACCGCGCGGCTGCTGCCACGATCTACCAGCAGGTAGACAACCTGATGCGTCCGTTTCTTTCTGGCGGTAAGGGCGGCACCAAGCTCTTGCGCGGCACGTGACCGATGTCGACGCTGCTGTACGAAGTTCGAGCCCTTGAGGCATCGGACGGTGTGCGTACGACATTCACCGTGTCACTATCGATCGCCGATCTAACCAAGGTACGCGCCTGGTCAGGGAATCCCTCGGTCAAGGCGACAGGCCCCGTTGTCCCAGCACCGACCGCGGGGGAGTTCCAGGTCCCCAATTCCACCACCATTGAGTTCGGTACCCCACCTCCCACATTTGGGCCTCCGCATTTCTCGTACCTTACTGACGATGTGGTGTTCCCTGTTCCTGACCCGCCGTTCAGCGGTACACCTATTCCTGGAGGTTTGGCTTTGTTCTACCTGCTTATGGAACGGCCCGTCGAGGCTGCCGACGCCGTGAACACGACGTTCACGTTTACGAAGAAGATTGCCGACACCGAGAGGGTGCAGGTGTGGGATGGCAACCCAGCGACCCTCCTGGAGCTCGTCACGGGCGCACCAGCGGCCATGCAGGCGCAGGTGACAGGGGACTTCACCATCGAGTTCGGAACGCCTCCAGTGTTCCTCCCGTTCGCGAACTATCTCACCGACGAGAAGCAGAATCAGGTGGGGCTGGTGTTCGAGGAATCGCTGGTGGCCACGGGCGATCCGTTGGTTTGGACGTATGCGAAAATCCCGGACGATATCGACCAGTTCATGCTCGTGGTCGGACGCCCTGGTACCGTATACGAGCGCGTTGATTCCGGGGTGACATTCAACCAGTACATCAACAACCCCGCTGCACGCACAGTCACATTCGCCCCATTTAGCGAGCCTCGTGCTGGCGATCCACCTCCTCGAGCAACTTATTTTTCTGCTGCATCGAACAGTGTGGCACCCTGTTGATATGGCTTCATTTTATGACCGCATGGCAGCGACGGCAGACAAGCAGATCGCCAAGTTTGGGCGCGATATGATCCTGCGTGAATACTCGGGGACCACGTACGATCCCGACACCGGACTGCCCTCTCGGGCGGTGACCGATACGGTATTCAAGGGGTTGAACACTAACTTCTTCCATACGCAGCGCGACAACTCGCTGCAGGAGAGCGGGGTAAGGACCATCCTGTGTCGGTTTGACACCGCCCCCACCCCTGATGCCAAGGTGATCATCGACCAAGACGAGATGTCGATCTCGTCGGTTCAGATCGTCAAGCCGGATTGCTTGACGGTTCTGTGCAAGCTCTCGGTTCATAAGTAAATGGCCCAAGCAGGCGTCAAGGTTCCTCGCCACACGGTCCCATCGATTCCAGGGGCTCAACCGGCGATTCTAGGGTTCATTCGCGCGGACATCCTTAACCTCGTCAAGGTAACGCGAGAGTTTACCAAAATCCTCGACGATCCCGAGATCATCCTCTACAAGACCGCGGCGGCGACGTTCAAGCAGATGGGCGACATGCTGGTGAATGCTACGCCGAAGGATCTCGGTCACGGCGCCGCGAATTGGCATGCGTCCAACGATGACAAGCCCACGAGGCCCCTCATCGTTCCCCCGAGGGGTGGGCCCGATAGCCAGGGGCATCTGACTCCCGTGAACCCGCGCAAGGGGCTCGAGGCGACATTGGGCAACATCACGTTCAGCCCCAGCAAGACGGTGGCAAACTGGATCAACCAAGCGGAATGGGTAGCTATCGCGGACGAGGGGCTCTTCAAGACTGGCGTGATGAAGACGTATGGGCCGAAGCGATTCTGGGCGGCGAAGAAGAAAATCGAAGAGCGAGAGGCGCGTGGAATACCGCATCCAAGTAGCAGTGGCGGATACAGTTCACAGGCACCGGGCCCAGGAATAATGGACCCGGTTTTGGAGGAGGTTGACATCTTTGCCCTCATCGAACTCGACGTACAGATCGTTCAGAAGGGGTGGACGTAGTGCGAGAAGCATACATCGCAGAATGGCGTACGTTGACAGGTCGCGTGATAGACAGCGATTACGCGATGATCTCACCCGGGCGAGCTTTGAGCCGAGGGCTGTGTTGAATGGCTTCGAACATGGGCGATAATCCCCTCAGGTGGTTCTAGTCATGGGCTTAGCAGCTGAGCGCAAGTTACTGGAGATGGCGTTTGATGATGCGTGGCTCAATGGCGCCTTCGTGTTCGTGCCGGTGTCCTATTCCAACATCGAGTTCAACCCCCCCATCAACAACGAGGCATGGATCTCCTTTCGATTGGGCGTGGACGACGCCGACATCATCAGTTTGGGGAACAACAAGATCGTCAGGCACGACGCGGAGATCGTGGTCGATATTTACGTGAACCAAGGGGAAGGGACGAACGAGGCGAGGGAGATCGCCGACGAGGTAGTGAGTATCCTGCGGAACAAGCAGTTCTCTAGTGCCGAGGCCGGTACTGTAACCACAAGAATCCCCGATGTTGCGCCCATTGGGGTGGACGAGTCATATTACAGACTACAGATCGTTGTTCCATACGAACGCGACGAAGTTATTCCTTAGGGAGAAAAGGCAATGCCGAAAACCGGTGATACAAATCGAGTTGACCTCTACTTGCGGGAAGTTCCCGCCGGGCAGCCGTTCAACAGGGAACCTGGCGCGGATACGACAACCGCATGGCAGCAGTTGAGGTATACGGGGGAGGCCCTCGAGCACCAGAAGCAGTCCGAGCCCTCTGCTGTCATTCGATCCGATCGCATGAAGGACGCGGTGGCCGAGCTCGCGGCACAGGCTGCGGGCACGATCGACTTCGAGATCTCAGCGACGGACCCGGGGTGGATCAACATCATCGAGGGTCTGATCGGGAACGATCTGACCACTGCTGCCGAGGCGCTTGGGGCTACGTACACCAACAACGGTGGAACCCCGGTCACCACGGACATCTCCTTGGCTGCCAGCGGCATCGGTACAGCGGCCCAGATCGGCGGGATGTGTCGAGTCACCTCCTCGGATACGCCGGCCGACGACGGCCTGTACCGCATCGTATCGATACCCGACGCGAACACCGTCGAGGTTGTGGCCAACCTCACCAACGCGGAACAAGGCAACGCCAGCGTGGGCTCCACGATCATCAACGGCACGGTGATCAAGGCCTTCGAGATCGAGAAAGCCTTTACGGATCTCGATGTCGCCAAGTACATGTACTTCGGTGGCCTCCGACCCGGTCAGGCATCGCTCTCGCTGAATGCTCAAGCACGTATCACGAACCAGGTGAGCTTCGACGGCCGTCGAGGTCAGTTCTTGGCGTTGAACGGCGCGACACACAATCTGGCGAGCATCCAGACCGACCCGATGACGGCTAGTGCGAACGTGGCGTCTATCTTGATCGACGAGGGCGATACGGGGACCTTGCCTGGAGGACTAGCGCCAATAAAGGCCATGGACCTCACGATCAACGGCAACAACCGTCTCAAGCCAGCTGTGGGCGACAAGTACCCGATCGACATCGGTCAGGGCACGATCGACATGACAGGCACGTTCAGCCTCTACTTCCAGGACGAAGAGGTGTTCAACCTAATGGAGGCGCACACGTACTTCTCGATACGCTTGGTGCTCGTCGACGCGGCTCTGAACACGATCGTGGTGTACTTCCCGAGAGCAGTGTTCTCCGAGGGGTCACCAACGGCGGCTGGCGAGAACGCGGATGTGGAGGAGCCGAAGGGATTCATCGCCGTGAGAGACGCGACGCTCGGCTACGGCATCCTGTACCAGGACATCCCGGCAGGCACGCCGTAATGAACCTGAAGAAACTGAGGACTGACAGGTCGGCAGAGAGAGACGGAGTCTGGAAACAGTGGGCACCTGGCGTACGCGTCAGGATCGCCCGCGTCAGTATGGTGTCGTATGAAATGCTCAAGCAGCAGAAGCTGGCCGCTCGGGCGAGCGATATCATCAAGGACATGGATGCGATCAAGGCGGCAGGTGACTCACTGGAGTTACTGCCGCCTAAGATCCGTGCCCTGTTCGACGAGATCCACGCTGAATGCCTTGCCGAGCTCGCGGTGCGCGAATGGGAAGGCATCGAGTGGTCGGACGACGATGACAACGACGAGCCTCTGCCCTGCACCCTCGAGAACGCCATCTTGGTGCTCTCCCAAGTGTCAGAGTTCCGCGACTGGGTGCTGCAAGAGACCCTCGATAGGGAGAACTACGTTCCCGCGGCAGCGATGGCTCTCGTGGGAAACTCAGTCGCCTCCTCAAATGGGAAATCGAGTTCGGCAAAATCGGCGAAGACAAGATCCAAGCGCTCCGCGACGAAGGGTGGAGCCACAAGATCCCAGCCGGTGCCGACAAGCCCGTAATCCCGTCTGGGGAGGCGCAGTGGCTCTGGGCTACATTCGATTATCTGTCGAAAGTTCAGCGTCCGATAACAATCGCGGGGGCAGGCCCCATCCCGATCGAGAGGATCGAATCCTTCTTCCGCTTGCATGGGTGCGAGGGGATGCTGGCAGAGGTGTATTTTAGGGTGATCTCCGCGCTGGACATGCAGTGGCTGGCGGAGCAGTACGGCAAGGACACGACTGGTGGCAAGAAGTAGAACAATCACCCTGAAAATGGGGGTTGACGTTCGTGCTGCCGCAAAGGGCTCCGCCGCGTATCGCGCCATTCTCGCCAAGATGGCGTCCGACACCGTCAAGGCGAACGCAGCCCTCAAGGGGCTCGCAGGCGGGACGACTGGAGTCACTGCCGCACAGCGTACGGCGACGAAGACCACTAAGGCGGCTTCGCAGTCCGTGGGTGGATGGAACGCGGCGATGCGTGCCGGGATCTTCGCCTCTCAGGGATTCACTAACTCGGCGATCACGGCGATTGCAGGGTTTTCCGGGATTGGCGCTGCTGCACTGATCGCGAGTATTGGCGTCGTGAAGTTCTCATCGGCGTCGATTAAGTCATTCGGCGAGTTCGAAGAGGCACTAGGCAGAGTCCAACGTGTCATGGGAACGACTGATGAGGAGGCTCAAGAACTCGGTGAAGCGTTTTTGGATATGTCCACGAAGATCCCGGTGGCGGCGACCGAGCTCGCGAACATCGGGCAGGAAGTTGCCCGCTTGGGTATCCGTGGCACAAAGAACGTCTCGGAATTTACCAAGACCGTCGCTCTTCTATCAACCGTTTCCGACCTGACGGGTACGATTGCAGCTACGTCCCTCGGTCGTATCATCGCTATCTCGGATATCGGCCCGGAGTCGGTCGGGAACTTCGCATCGGCATTGCGTGAGGTTGCGACCACGGTAGCTGCTGGTGAGGCCGAGATCCTGCGCATGACGCTGGAACTCACCAAGGCAGGTGCAGCGTTCGGTCTGACGGCGAACAAGGCCCTGGCTCTGGCAGCTACGTTGAAGGACATCGGCGTCGCCCCCGAGCTCACACGGTCAGCGTTCCTACGCTTGTTCGGATCGCTCGAGAAGGCGTTGGGCGGGTCGACGGATCAGTTGATTGCGTGGAAAGAGCTTCTCAGTCTCAGTGCCCTAGAGCTGAACAACCTCAGCGCAGACGAGTTCGTTGATCGCGCGGCTGCCGCCTTCGCCAATGCCATCAAGAACGGTGACAACCTCATCGTCTTGATGGAGAAGCTCGGACTGGAGTCGGTCCGTAACCTGACCGTCTTCGGATCCCTCGGTAAGCAGGGTGAGAAGCTCGCGCAGGCGCAGAACACCGTTAACAAGGCTTACGTCGAGGGCACCCGTCTCTTGATCGACGCGGAGGGCAGGGTTGAGGAACTCACGGCCAGGCAGGCGCTGCTAAGCGCCGAATGGTTCAAGACGAAAACCCTAGTCGGGCAGCAACTCGCGCCCGCGATGATAGATCTCGTCGACACACTGGTTCAGCTCAACGTAGCGTTCCGCGAATCAGAAGGGGGCATATCGACGTTCGTCACGGTTGGTAATACCGGGCTGGGGCTCATGAGGTCCATGGCGAATCGCGCGGTGGAACTCACTGATGTCATTAACGACTTGGGACTCTCGTTCTTGGCCCTATGGCCTCAGATAAAACTTGGGCTCGGCATAGGAAACACAGCGGCCCTGACTGCGGAACTTGAAGCCATCCTAGATCGGACTAGTGGTGCCGTGCGGGATCGTGCTGATGACTTCTCCTCTGAGGCCTTCTCGGTATTTCGTTCCCTGACTAGCGGGATTGAGGGTCTCGATACGCAAAAGGCGTTTACGGCAGTTTTTGGAGATTTCAGACAGGAACTACGGAGACTGCCCGGGACGGCCATGGAGGCGTTGGATTTGGTTCGTGAGGCTGTCGAGAACCAGCCCGGTGGAGACCCACGAGGTATTCTCGAAGCGATCTTCGGTAAGGATATCCTTCCCGCGTTGAAGCAGGCTGGCAGCGATCCGGCCATAGTCGCTGGAGTCACGAAAACGGCGGAGCAGATGGCTAAGGACTTCTCAGACGGCTTCGAGTCCTTCCTCAAAGACAAGGCCCATCTCTCGCTTGAGCCGCTCACGTCGGGCTTGGCTGCGCAGATCCAGAAGGCACGTAACATTGCCGAGGCGCAATCTAAGGCATCACTCGAGAAGGGCCTTAGCGGGGCGAATCTCGAGACGCTAAACAGACTCATCGAAAACACATTCGGAGAGCGCATTCAGGATCAGATCGCCGAGTTCAACAACACGATAGCCGAAGGCAAAGTCGACGTATTCGAGTTGAATCAGCGATACATGGCACTCGTGGCCACGCTTACGCAGGCGGGCGGGCGATTCGATGACTTGATCCCGAGCCTCACGGGCGCCAAGGAGAAGCTGGAGGCTTTCCTGAGTAGCTTCGAGGGACGCTTCCAGAAGGGGATTGAGGCCCTTGCGAGCCGCGCCTCGAGCAAGCCGGGTATCTTGGGCGATCTCGAAGACATCGAGGTGCTACTGGAGAAGCAGAAGGAGTTCCAGGGCATCAAGATCGATTTCGAGGACGAGTCCTTGGTTCGCGGTAACGCAGACCTGCTAGAGTTCCGCGAACGCACTCGCGCCGCGTTCACCGGCCAAGCGACGCTAGAGATCAAAGAGTTTTTCGATGCCCTCGAAGATGGCTCGATTGATCTCGAGGACTTGAACGAAAAGACCCTAAACACGCTACTCGCGATTGACAAGATGGGCCCCGCCTTCGAGCAGTCGGCCGTGGGCATTATGCGCGCGTCGGAGGAGTACAAGAGGCTTCAGGAACTACTAGAGAATCCCTCGATTGCCGAGGGGGTGGACATCGCCACCTCGAGCGTCAAGGACTTCACGACTACGTTGGCAAATGGGCTACTGGAAGGCGAGCTCAACTTTGACAATTTCGCCAAGTCGTTCGTTGCGAACCTTCTGGAGATGATCTTTCGGCTGCAGGTGATCCTGCCGCTGATCGAATCTCTTGGCGGAGGCAGTGGAGGTATCGGGGGGTTCTTCAATCTACTGGGGCAGAGCATCGCTGGCGTACCGCTAGGTGGCGTTCCTGCCGGTGGAGGGCCCGGTGCCGGATTGGGGGGTTCCACGCCCGTCACCCCCGGCCTCAATATCCCGCTCAGTCGACAGAGTATCGGCGACCCATCTGAGTCGCTGGGTCAGGACATTGCCGACATGCTACTCCGGGTTCTTCCGACTGGTAGAGAATCGGACAGGGGATTGCAGGACGGGACGCCTGTTCTACTGAATCTCAACGACGGTGCTATCAAGCCGCTCGGTAGTGACATTGCGGACGTACTATCCCCCATCATCCGCGCGAACACAGAGCCCAACGGCGGACTGCAGGACAAGACGCCGGTTACCCCTGGCTTCAAAGGGGACCCATTTAAGTCACTAGGGAGGAACATTGCTGACGTACTGCTCGGTAGTATGCCTAAGGGAGGAGGATTTGGCGGGGGACTGGGGGGCTCTACGCCAGTCATGTCGGGCCTCAAGAGCCCGTTTAGCCGACAGGGTATCGGTGGTGGGATTACCACCAATGTCACTATCAATGGTGCCGAGAACGGTAAGCGCGCGAATGCGACCACCAGGAGTAAGCAGGGTGTCGGTGGAATGGAACTCGACATTGTCGTCGACATGGTCGATGCGGAAATGGCGAAACGCACGACGAACGGCAGAAGCCAGAACAGCAATGCCATCTTGAGCCGCGCGAAAACAACGGGGTTGAGCTAATGGCGTTCCCGGTTTTTGAGACTGCATTCGCCACGGCGCCACTACCACGTCCCGACGGGTACGCTCGTCAGGAAGCGGACGGAGCCAACCGCAGGACCGAGGTCGAGGGCGGACCGCCACGGGTACGACCTAGCTCAGACCAGCAGCCGGTGAACCAGCGCCTACAGTGGGAGATGAACGCCACGCAGGCCAGTGAGATGGATGTGTTCTACACGACTACCACGCGCCGTGGATCCAAGATCTTCTTGATGGACGTATGGACGTTCAATTCGTACGTACAGAAGCGTTGTCGGTTTATCGAGCCGCCGACGTACAACTACCGGTCGTTCGAGGAATGGGTGGTCAGTAGTCAGGTAGAGATCTTGGACGAGGTGTCCTGATGGCTGATCTCACCGACGCGCTTAAAGAAGCGTATGCCACCGCACCCGATGACGTCATCCTTCTCCCGACACTCGAATGGCGTCACTCTACATTCAAGACCCCAGAAGGCAGACCGGCACCACTGCGCATTGTCCGTAACTACCAAGAGATCCGCGCCTCTCTTGAGAGCAACGCTCCGGTCGATCCAGGCGGCACCAATATCCAGTTCCTACCGGTCGGGTTCGAATCACAGCCACCGGCACGTATCCCGGGCCAGAACATCGAACTCGTGATCGTGGTGGACAACGTGTTGCCCTGGATCGGAGAGTACGTCGAGGCAGCTACGCAACTTCAGGAACCCGTGTTCGTCAGGTACAGGCAGTACCGTAGTAACGCACTGACGGAGCCGGACTACATCTTCGAGATGACGCTCGCGGTGGTGACGACGCGTCAAAACGAGCTTCGCGCAACCTGCACCCTTCCTGACTATTTCAACCGTCCGTTCCCGAAGCGGTTCTACAATCACGTTACCGCGCCATTCCTGTTCAATACGACATCGAGAACTCCGCCAGAGGGTCTATGACGACGTCTTGGTCCGTTGAGGGGAAGGCGGCGCTGGCCGACCTCATCGGCTTACCATGGGAACCCGGAGCCCGGGGGCCATACGCGTTCGACTGCTATGGCATGGTTCGTCATATCCAGAAACGGTTCTACGGTATCGACTTGCCCGATCTGGTGGTGAACTCCGATAATGACGCGGAAATCTCCGACAAGATCTTCCAGCTTGGGCATCCGCTCGGCGAGGAGATCTCGGGCCCGAGTGATGGATGCGTGGTCACCATGGGCAATGAGCGTCGGGAGATGCATTTGGGCGTGTATGTGGCGGTTGATGGGGGGCGGATTATACACTCCGAGAGGGGCACCGGATGCGTCGCGGTTCCGATCGCGCAGTGCGTCTGGCGGAAACTACGTTTTTACCGGGTCAAGGCATGAACGGCATAGTAGAGATTTGCGGAGTCGTCTCCGGCGACATCAACACCGGGCACTACGAAGTGCCTGTCGGGACCACTATTCGCGACTTTCTGGACCGGCACGGGGTTGAAGAGTTCGACGTACCGACAATTTGCATGGTAGACGGCGAATTTGTCCTGCGCGCGGATTGGGACGTCTCTCAGATCACCGAAGACCAGATCGTCCATTTCATCGACTGCCGACTGATCCCACAGGGCGGGGGCGGTGGCCGTGGTGGCTCTCACCCTGGCCTCATCATCGGGGCTCTGATCCTCGTGATCATTGCACCGTACCTTGCTGGAGGCATTTTGGGCGCTGCGGGCGTTGGCACAGCAGCGGGGGTGTCAGGCGGTGCTGGCATCGCAGCGGGCGCTGCAGCCGCAGGGGGCGGCATTACAGCGGGTACGCTGGCTTACTCGGCCTTCGGCCTCACCAAGGGCCTGATCATCGCAGGCGGGCTCTATGGGCTTTCTCAGCTATTCAAGCCCGGCGGTATCCGAAGACCGGAGGACGCGAGCCCGACCTATAGCCTCGCGCCAACGGGCAATATCGTCCGTCGCCGATCGCCGATACCCGTCCAGTACGGCAAGATCCGCATTATCCCGGATCTGATCGAGGAGCCTTACACGGTCTGGGATGGGCAGAAGGTCTATGTCGTAGATCGAGATGTCGAGGGTGCGGAGAACGGTAAGAAAGGACGGATCGGTCGTGGGGTCCAGTACCTCCATCAGGTTCTCTACCTGACTCAAGGCTGGTACGACTCCGCGAACGCGAGGATCTCGATCGGCAATCGAGACGTCGCTGGTCTTACGGAGATCGATTGGAAGATTCATTCCCCGGGTGACACGAGCATCGGCAAGATTGTGCCGCTTACCGTGGACGCGGTCGACACTGGCAACGTGCCCCTGCCCGGCTCTAACGAGTATCAGTTGATCGCCTATGCGGAGGAAGACGCGACGGTATCCCCGGGTGACGCGTTTCCCAACAACAGTCGCGGTCAGGTACACCCGCGCTGCCAGGCGGCGGAGATCACGATCGATGAGGTGATGGCAACTGGGGCTGGAAACATCCCTGGAACCTCCATCAGTTCCGATACGGTTGAGTCGGGCGAGGACGGCTTGGTTGGCGAACCCGCAATGACGCTCTTGTGGGACCCGACCGTCACGAGCGATGTCTCGATCACGACGTACGGAAACTTCAATGGCGGAGCGGCCGGTGCGGGGCAGGACTTCATCGGTCAGACTTTCTGGCTCGGTGACATCGGAGATGATGTCGCCTCGAATCGATTCGCGTCGGATGGCGATGTGGTCGACGGATGCGGGATGCAGGATCCCAGATACGACGGCGATGCGGACAAGGACAACAAGGACTTTAAAACCAAGTACCTGAGTCACAGGTTTCATTCAAACCGTGCTGGCTTCATGGTCTGGCCACTCACGTTCAAGACTCAGATGACGTGGAACGATTGGTCTGACGACGTCGGGACCACGATCCGTAACTGGACCCATGCGTTCACATCGACGCTCACGTGGCGGATATTCCACCCTGCTCGCCGACGCCACATTGTAGCCAGCGGGCACACGAACGATAACCGGAATTGGGTGAAGGTGAGCCCACCGTTTGGCACCGACGGCACGGTGAACGGTCAGAATAACGTCGTCCCCCGAGATTTGGGTACTGGCGGAACTCATGGCCCATCGGGGAGTCCTACCGGGAACAGCCGTGGCCACATCCGCATCGACTGGACTGCGGGCATCAAGATGACGCGCACGACCGGCACCTCGAGCAAGGTCTTCGTCGACCTGACTGGAGGGCTGTTTCTGGGGGCCACGGTGAGCGGTGACCCACAGAGGTTCCCGCTTGGTTTACGTGTTCAAGTCCGTGAGCTGAACGACGTCACTGGGGCGCCAGCGTCCCCATGGTACGACGTGACCGATACACACGGATCGGAAGAGGGCGATTGGCAGATAACGACCTCGAAAGTGTCGGCTCGTGGCCCAACAGGGGAGCCGACCCCATCTATTCAGGCGAACCAAGGCATCATCTACGGAGACGCGAAGTTCGCTTCCGCGGCGTTCTTTACCACGGTTCCATTCTGGGGACCTGCCGACGAGGTGAATCCCTTGGCGGTAACGCTCAGCTTCGACATGAAACTTGTCCCGCTTGATCCTAATCGTGACATCGATGGGTTTACTGGGCTGCCTGCTGGCAAGGCTTTCGATGACGAGGACGGGGTTTGGGAAATCAGGGTCCAGAGGTGTACCGGAAGCGGTGTCGACCCGTACAACCGGCTCTTCTCGGAAGAGGATAAGGTCGGAGACGATCGCGTTAGCTGGACAGGATTGAGATTCGCGATCAACGGAGACGGTAACGTCGCGGACCGGCAGTACAAACACGGCACCGTCTCGACACTGAAGGCCAGGGCCAACGCCAACCTGAACACACAAACTGCTCGAGAAGTCGCCTACATCGGCACACGGCTGATCCCGGTATACGGCTCCGCCGTACCGCTCACGGGGCTCCCGACAGACGCGTTCAAGTCCCAAGCGGGCTCGATGAGGTTCGTGATCAACTTCCCTGACCACAGCATGTGTCAGAGCCAGATGTTCAGGCTCTCAGGCACCGAGAACGTCGCAAGCGGCGCAAAGCCCCCGGTCGCCGGTGGCGGTCCGTTCGACCTAGACGGAGACTGGGCCGTCTTCGAGGTATTGGGGCCGGACACGATCTCGTTCATGCATACTAGCGCGGCGTTACATACTGAAGATTCGGACTCACTGGACGTTGGCGCGCTCGGGGACTTTGGCGGGGCAAGTGCCCAGATCACCTCCCTTGGGTATGACCCTGGTGCCACCGTGCCCGTGCTCATCCCGGCCTCCGAGCCCGGCAAGCGGTGGAACCCGGGGTACTTCACGTTCCCGGACACGACCGGCTGTACGACCAGCAATAAGAAGCCGAACCGGATCGCCATCAACAGTACCGACATAGCCAAGGGACTCGCACCTGGCGACTCTGTCACCCTGACCGCGTTCAGCGATTCCAACAACAACGGCACATTCGAGGTCAAGAAGGTCGTCAACGCCGACAGGCTATATGTCGATAACTCTAACGGCGTGAGCGGAGACTCGGGCGGCGTGCTCTCTCGTGGCAACACTATCACCGACCAGTATCAGGTGGACCCGTCGCGCATGCAGCCAGTGACCAACGGGATCTTCTGTGCACTCGATGCGATGCGGGACAAGTTCTACGGAGGTGGTCTCACTGACGACCAGATCGATCTGGATTCCTTTGCCCGTCGCGCTAGCGAGACCTCGGGCAAGGTCCTGATCCCGGACGGTGGTGGAGACCCCGTTCCGCAGCCGGATGACTCCTACGCGTTCTACTTCGATCAGCGCGGTGCATGGATGGACGCGGTTAATCAGATGTTGTCGGTACACCGATGCAAGCTGATATGGGTCTACAACGAATGGACTCTGGTTAAGGATGAGGCGCAGTCTCTCGCAGTCGCGACGTTCAGCCCGCGCAACATCGTGAAGAACTCATTCGACCAGGGATTCTCTTTTCTGCAGCCGAACGCGCCTGAATGGATAGAGGTCGAGTTCTTCAACGGGGACACGTGGCAGATGGACACGGTCGGCGGATACTTCGTCGATCAGGATGCGGAAAGTCAGGAGTTCGAGACCGTTCGTATGCCCGGCATTACGAACCGAGCCCACGCGTGGAGGGAGGCCCGGTGGCACACGGCGGACCTACGATACCGACGTATGCAGGTGAAGTTCGCCACTGAGTACGAAGGGACACTAGTGCTCCCGACCCAGATGGTTTCCGTGAACCACCCGATCATTGCGCAGAGCCAAGGTGGGGACGTCACCGGATTCTCGCAGATCTCCGGCGGTCAATTCGATACCTACTGGTTGTTCACGGTGACCGAGCAGCTGAACTGGCGCGACATCCCCACGGCCATCAGCGGGGACATGGAGACCACGACTGAGATCTCTGCGTGGGTCTCGAGCCCGGCATCGATCGTACGAGCACTGGAGTCGGGTGTGGGCAAAACGCACATCGGAGAGGGGGCAATGAAGCTCACCAACCCGAGTGCTGAAACGACGATGGGGATCACGCAGCTAGTCGACATACCCGATATCGCGCAATCGAACCTCGAGGGGTATGAGCTCGTCGCGTGGGTGAAGGCGAACAACGCGAGTGCGGTCGGAAAGGAGGTGAAGGCGAGCATCTTCCCGCAGCCGATCGGGGGATTGATCCTTGGCGATGCTGCGGTCTTGAGCCAAGGCTACTGGGCGCCGGTGAGCGTCATTTTCGATGGTCTCAGTGCGGGCGTGACGGACCTCCTAGTGGGGGTTACTGCACTCGGTACGGTCGGCGCGGACGAGATCCTGATTGACTCGGTGCAGTTGTACAAGCTCGGCGGGAACCACGCCGTTACGTTCAAGGACGATCTTGGCGTGTCGCACCCAGAGCCCGGGGACAACGTCCTGCGTGTGGTCGGCGCAGACAACCAGTTCATGATGACTGGCGATCCTACCGGTACCGATCCAAACCTGACCATGAACATTACCGGCGAGGGCCGTGAGCGCACGCAGTTCTTGTTCGGCCGTCAGGACACGTTCCGGCGCAAGTGTTTGGTTGTCTCTGGCGTGCCGCGTGGTTTCGACAAGATCGATCTCGACTGCGTGATAGACGCCCCCGAGGTCCACTCAGCGGATCAGACCGGCGCGATTCCGCCCACCGATGAAGAAATCCTAGAGACCGTCCCGGGCACTCCGATCATGAATTGGATTGCCACGACCTTGAGCCGCCCGCGCAATCAGCGAACACTCGAGGTCTCATGGGGCGCCGCGGATGGTGCTGATACCTACGACGTGGAGTACGCCTCAGGTGCTCACGAGGTATTCAATTGCCCCAAGGTGGTCGGCGGCGGCACGTACGTGTACAGGGACGAGCTCCGGTGCTTCCCGGTTACGGCTCCGTTCGGCGAGGATGTCTATGTACAGACCGTGTCCGACGTAGGAAATCCGGCTACGATCCGGCTGGCGTGGGCTACGGGCGTGCATGGATTGAAGACGGGCGACTGGATTTCTTTGGAGGGCATGCCGGACATGACTGGGCTGGACGATCCTCGCGACATCGAGGGATACTTCCAAGTCACGCAGGACGGGATCAATCCAGACACTGAGGTTACGTTTACGGTCGCGTCGGACTGCGACAGGGTTCAGGTAAAACTACTCCCGACCACAGCGATGTGGGCGAAAGATACGGGGTTCATCGGGTTCATATTCCCACGTGATGTTCCCGTTACTCCGCCGCGCAACGTGTCTTGGGCGCACGGGGAGAATACGTACGACTCCGATGGAACACAATTGATCGGGCCCATTCCTGCGCGTGGTCAGCAGGTAGTGAACATCGAGGGGGCGACGTCTATACCGTTGACGGTGGATGGCGTGGTTCAAAGTATCAGTGCGTTTATCCTGCAAGTGGACCCGTACAACGTGAACTTCTGGATTACGCTGGCTGACAATACGTCGAACCTGTCGGTCACTGGACGAATCGTGTTCTCGACACCCGACGGGAATATCCCGAACGGTGAGGACCGAGAGATCATGCGCGTCAGGGTACGCGGTAATGGCAGAACGTCTGGTCCGTGGAAGTACACGCTGGCGCGATCGTCTGAGTCACGACTACGAGCGGACCCGGTGTACTCGGTGACCAACGGCAGCGAGAACGACTCGGTGCGGGGCTACTTCCCATTGTCCCTCGACGCTCTACTCGGTATCAGCACGGCCTCGACGCAGGGCCCCGCAGGGCTCCCTGAGCAAGACGGCATTACCGGCCAGTTCTCGATCGCGCAGACAGTCAATGGCGATACCACCTCCACGACGAAGACGTGGGAGTTCCCCGTAGACCTGTTCACCACCGGCGCCTACATGGTGACGGCCGTCGAGCTCGCAGTGTCATCGAACGGGGGCGCAGTGGGCGCAGGGGCCCACGTCAGGTTTGGTCATACCTTTGACGATGACGCGTTCGGGATCATCACTTCAGGCCTGGACGAAGACGAAGGTTCAACCCGCATCGACTTGAACAGCATCCTCGGGCAAGTGGGCCCCCCGCTGGTCGCCGGCAAAGGTCCGGGCATAGGGGACTCGACGGGGTTCAATTCGGACCAAAGGCTGCGCGTCACGGTGGTCAATGTGCCTGCCGCTACGTTCTTGACCGTCCGCTTCGAGATCACCAGGGCCAACCTCACGCTGTTCGAGACGGTCTAGGAGGCCCAAGATGGCATTGATGAAGAAACTCGCCCTAGCGGCGTTCCTGAGCGTTGTGAGCGCATTCCTGAGCCCTGCATGGGCGCAGGTAAAGACCCAATCCGGTGGATCGGGCTGTCCGAGCCCCACAACAGTCGGAGTTCTCGGGTTTCTGGGCACGACTGCGACGGACGGTACGTTCTGTACCATCACCGATGGCGTGACTGCGTCGGATTGTGCCACCGGCGGCGGGACCATGACGGTCACGTGCTGGTTCTGTGATGGCTCGTGGCAAAAGGGATCATGCGGTGCTGGTAGCGCAGGTGGCTCGGTTAGCGACAAGCACCCTGAGGCAGCTATCGTGCCATGCGCGGATGATGGCGATATCGGCAAAGTCGTCACGCTCGAGGACAATGGCGTTTTCCAGGCCTGCGTCCGGTCATTCATTCCATAACGAGGCAATTTGATGAGGAAAATACTACCTTTGGCGCTGGCGCTTACCCTTTTTGCGGGTAGGGCAGAGGCGGTCATTTACTACATCGGCACGGGCTGGAACGCCTGCGCCGGTGGCTGTGACAATGAAGCTGGGTGCGGAACCCCGATCACGAACGCCTGCGCGACGCTCCAGTATTTCACGACCAACGAGCGGTCCAACGTCGTCAACGGCGACACCATCCGCATCATCGGTACCCACACTGGCACCAGTGCGAACGGCAACTGTGTCGTCATCGAGGATACGGGGATCACGGTAGAGGGCCGTGCGGCGGACGACACGGCCTTAGCGGACGGGACGCCCTCTGCACAGGGACCGTGGAATACGGTCGTCTCGACCTCCCTGATCGATCACCAGGGGGCAGGAGACGGCACTGGCGTGTGCCAGGGGGCGGGGGTCCTTGCTCAGGGCGTCGATTTCACTGGTTTGGTGGTCCGGGATTTGGCGATTCGGAACATCCCGGCCGCTGGCGGCTCGGGCGGGCGTGGGACTGGGATCTGGCTCCAGCCAGGGTCCCCGCACACCCCGACGCCGGTCACTGTCACGAACGTGGTGGTCGAGGGCATGGGCCGGGGCGGAATCTCAGTCTCGAACAACTCCGGGTTCACGAACGATGACTGTACCGCAGGGTGGGATGTGACCGATCTGACGATCGAGAACTCGCGGATCAAGGACAACCCCTCCTCGCCTGGCTTCGGTGGCATCTCGGTCAGCTGCGTCGAGGACTACATCATCCGCAACAACCTGGTTGAGAATAACGGCTCATCCAACGACGAGGACGGCATCAAGTCATGGTGCGGGCACTACGGATGGATCCAGAGCAATCGCTGTCTCGACAACGGCGAGGACGATATCGACATAGGCGGGCACTGGAACGACGGATGCTCCGAGTACAACTGGGTCGACTCGAATGACCTGAGGGACTCGACCTCGGTCCGCGGGATGAAGACCTCGGGTGGCCTGAAGTGGCTGGCGGTCACGAACAACTACTTCCTGGGCGGCAAGCTCGGCTACGGGCAGTGCTCTGAGAACGTCGAGACCATCAACAACACGTTCGTATCTGATGGGAGCACCCGCAACGTAGAGGCGTTCCAGGCTCTGCAGGAGAGCGTGTTCCTGAACAACGGCATCTTCTGCGACAACCTGGATGGCACCAATGAGTGTGTCTTCTGGGACACCCGCTCCACCGAGCTCCAGCCGGCTAACGTCACGTGGGACTACAACGGGCTCTACAACAAGAAGACTGGCGACTCGGTCTTCGCTCTCGAGCAGATCAACTCGACGTGCCAAGAAGCATGCACGGGCCGTATCTGTCAGGACTTGGGCCCTGCCACGGGATCGCCCCGTACGTTCGACAACGCCGACCTAACTGCTTTCCAGGCGCGTAATCTGTTCGATGGCGGGGACGGTACTAACGACCAGTGGAACGTGCTGCCATCGTTCCTGAACGAGCCCGGAACCAGCCCTATCGATTATCAGTTGAACAACGGGGACACCGCGTGGAAGGACCAAGGCGTCAACCCGAGCACTCTCGGCATCGGCTCCACGGGCGATTGTCAGAACGTGGCTGGGACCAACCGTTGCGTCTCGGGCAAGATCGGGCGCCCCTGCCCTGGCGGTGACGGAGATTGCGATCTCGATCTCGACTTCTTCGGTAATGCTCGAGGAGCTACCTGGGACATAGGTGCCCACGAGAACGGCGGTGCGGCCCCCACCACCACGACCACCACCACCGTCTCGACAACCACGACCGCGGGGCCGACCACCACCACCACTCTGATCGACACCGGTCCGGATCTGATCCGCCGCCAGTTCGCATGGGGCGATCTCGAGGGCAGAGCGGAGGATGTCTCGTGCCCAGCGGGGCAGGTGCTCAAGGGCGGGGGACAATGCGGCGCAGCCGGGACGTCCGAATGGACCAGGACGCCCGGTACCCCCGATAACCTGAGTGGCAACGACGGCGATGAGGACATTACCACGACCGGCGACATGGCAGCCCAGGACATACAGATGGGCACCATGACGGCCAGCGGGGACGCCGTCTTCCTCGCCGACGTCTTCTTGTCCTCAGAGAGCCCTTCGATCTTCATCGACAACCTGGTTCTGGACACTGACTCGGTGAAGGTCAGATTCCTGCAGGACGGCACGCAGCGTTGGGATCTGATCTCGTACGCAGACTCGTTCCCCGGGACGCCACGGGACTTCGCCATCTTGGGAGGGGTGGGCACTCAATCTGACGAGTTTCTTGTGATTCTGAATGGGAACGATATCGTTGCTCGGTTCCAGCCCGATGGCGACATCCTGTTCCCGATTGGCCGAGTGGTCGTTGGGGATGTTTCGCCTAATGGCCAAGTCACAGTCGACAACGATGCTGACGAGATCGGCGTGAGTATCAAAGGGCACTCCACCCAAACCGCGAAGCTCTTCATTGTCGAGGACAATGCTGACGCCGATGTCTTCTCTATCGATGAGACGGATGTGTTCCTTGCTGCGCTCGGGCAGTGCTCCGACGCCGCAGACAAGATCGTGACCAGTGCTACTGGACAGGTCACATGCGGCGCAGACAGCACGTGCTCTGACCTAGCGTGCAACGTCGGGACTGATGATTCGCTCACGCTTCAGGATCTCACCCCCACGACCGAGGGCCGGGTGGGCTGGGACACCGCGAACGATCGTATCCGCGTCGGCACGGGCGGGCCGGGCACCGTTACGTTCTACTCTGGTGACCACACCCTTGCTGGGCACACGGACGGCGCGAACTGTGCAGCTGGCGAGATCCCCCTCGGGGTGGACGAGGCCGGCGTGGTGCAAGGCTGTTACGAGCCAGCGTTCACCGATATCACAGGCGTTGCTACCGATGCTCAGGTAGCCAACGACCTCGTCATCGATCATACGTCCGCGGGTAGCTACACCATGGACCCCACGCTCTCCACAACGGAAGCGCGGCTCGGCTGGGACACCACAAACAACCGCATCTCCGTAGGTGATAACGGGACCGGGACGTTCGAGTTTTACCCTGGGCCGCACACCTCGAACTTCTCTGAGCTATCAGGCTCAGCCACGGACGCTCAGGTCGATAACAACATCACGATCGATCACACCTCTGCGGGTAGCTACACGATGGACCCGACGCTCTCCACAACGGAAGCGCGGCTCGGCTGGGACACCACAAACAACCGCATCTCCGTAGGTGATAACGGGACCGGGACGTTCGAGTTTTACCCTGGGCCGCATACCGGCGGCAGCAACCATGACATCTTGAGTGCCACCCATACTGACGTGGTCGTAGCGTCAAGGCTCCGCGGCGACCTGATGGTCGCTAACACCACCCCGGCGTGGGCGCGCCTGCCCATCGGCAACAACCTCGACGTGCTCGCAACGGACGGGAATGACCCCTCATGGACGGCGCTCACGGACGCGCATATTCCCAACGGCATCGTGATCGATCATACCAGCGCCGGCAGCTACACGATGGATCCCACGCTCTCTACCACCGAGGGGCGTCTGGGCTGGGACACCGCGAACAACAGGATCTCGGTGGGGGACTCAGGCACGGGGACGTTCGAGTTCTACGAAGGGCCGCACACCTCGAACTTCTCTGAGCTATCAGGCTCAGCCACGGACGCTCAGGTCGATAACAACATCACGATCGATCACACCTCTGCGGGTAGCTACACGATGGACCCGACGCTCTCCACCACGGAGGCACGCTTGGGGTGGGACACCTCTACGAATCGCATCGTCGTAGGTGACAGCGGGACGGGGACGTTCGAGTTCCATGACGGGCCGCATGTCACGCCCGGACACGGGGACGGGGGGAATTGTACGACCGGAAACTATCCGCTCGGTGTTGATGCTGCGGGCGCAGTCCAGAGTTGCGAGGCGGACGACAATGACACCTGCACTGATATTGCCTGCCAAGTGGGCACAGACGATAGCATCGTCATGCAGACGTCCATCTTCACGTCCGAAGGACGTCTGGGTTGGAACGATACGGCTGATCGCTTCCGCGTAGGGACGGGCGGTGGGACGGTCGAGTTCTATTCCGGCGACCATACGCTCGCTGGACACACCAACGGGGCCAACTGCTCCGCCGGCGAGATACCGCTCGGCGTAGATGCATCCGGCGTAGTGGAGGGATGCTATGAGCCCGCGTTCTCCGATATCACGGGAGTGGCGACTGATGCGCAGGTGGCGAACGATCTTGTCATCGATCACACCAGTGCCGGCAGTTACACGATGGATCCGACCCTGTCCACAACCGAGGGGAGACTGGGGTGGGATACTACGAACAACCGGATCTCGGTTGGGGACTCTGGCACTGGTACGTTCGAGTTCTACGAAGGTCCACACACCGCGAACTTCTCTGAGCTAGCGGGCTCAGCTACCGATGCCCAAGTCGACAACGACCTTGTCATCGACCACACCACCAACGGCAGCCTGACGCTGGACCTGACTCTCTCTACCTTGGAGGGACGACTAGGCTGGGACGCGACGCCCAACCGGCTGGTCGTGGGTACGGGTGGCGGGACGGTGGACTTCTACAGCGGTCCTCATGTCGCGGGTCTCGAGGAGATCGAAACGCCCACTAATCACGGCTTGGTGGTCGGCAATGGATCAGTTTTTAACACTAAGGTGGTGCCAGACTGTAACGGAGCCACTGACGCTCTCCAGTACGACCAGGGTACCCAAGTCTTCACCTGTCTGCCTACGGCCGGCGGAGGTACACATGATCTTCTCAGTGCGACGCATACAGATACCACTGCTAGCGCGGTCTCGCGTGGCTCGATAATCCGTGGGAATGTAGCGGGCACAGACTGGGAGGAACTTGTAGTTGGTGGAGCCAATACTGTCCTCAAGGCTGACGGCACGGATGCCGCTTGGGGAGCCCTTGTCGATGCCGATGTCCCGGACACCATCACGATTGACCATACTACGACGGGCAGTATGCGCTTGGACCAGACCCAGGCCACGACTGAGGGCTGGATCAGCTGGGAGCCGACTGGCAACGACCTCATCATCGGGACCGGTGGCGGCAC
>Ga0307379_10002897_pt1 | contig 25060 bp, 24 predicted proteins | sample UN2MG_FD_202237 | JGI IMG/M metagenome (GOLD analysis project Ga0307379, IMG submission 202237) | Soil microbial communities from Risofladan, Vaasa, Finland - UN-2 | ecosystem: Environmental > Terrestrial > Soil > Coastal area > Acid sulfate soil | place: Finland: Risofladan, Vaasa | collected...
CACCTTGTGCGCCTCGATCAGCTTGATCGCCGTGAACCTGGGATTTCCGGCGATGACGATGTTTGGAGGGAGTTTTGCGGCCAATCGGCCGATCTCTTCCTCGACGTCTCCGGACCATCGGGGAGCAGTCACGGGACACCACCCGTCCAAACAATGAAAGGCCGCTTCCAGGAGCGTTTTGATCCCCCGACCGTGAGAGGCGACCGTCGGGATGACCCTGACCCCTAGTATCCTTTCCAGCTTCTCGGAGTTGATATGGACTCCCTTTTTTTCCGCCAGATCGGCCATGTTCAGGGCGATGATCATGGGGAAGCCGAGCTCCAGGAGCTCGATGGTCAGTTCCAGGCTCCTTCCCAGGATAGAGGCATCGACGACATTGATGATTAGGTCTGGCTTTTCCTGGAAGAGATGGCTGAGGATGACCTTCTCGGCCGGGTCCGAGGGGTTCAGCGAATATGCCCCGGGCAGATCAACGACATTGAGAAGCCGACCCTCGATGTTGACCAGGCTGTGGGTGTGCTTATAGCTCGTGCCCGGGAAATTCGAGGTCAAAGCCTTAGGGCCGGCGATAGCATTGAACAGTGTGCTCTTGCCGCTGTTCGGCTGCCCCAAAAAGATAGCGGTCGGCACCTCATCCTTCATCAGGGACGATATCCACCATGATCTTGCTGACGATTCCTCTGCCCAAGGCAACACTCGTATCGGCGGTCAGGTTCCTGACCAGAAACGGTCCCCTGAGGATTCCATGGGCGTTCACCTCGATCAGGTCATTCTTGTGGAACCCCAGGGCAAACAGACGGCGGCGGACGCCCTCCCCGCCCTCGATCTCCACGATCCTTAGCTGTCGGCCTCGCGGCGCTTGAGCTAAACTTATCATCTATCAATCCTTTAGGAACAATCTCTATTTGAGAATGATTCTCAGTATCATGCTAACTCAAGCCCGCGAGAAAATCAACTGCGCTTCCGCCGGCCCAACGATTATGCTAAGATGGCGTTTTCTCAGACTCATCCAGGAGGCCCCATGCAAACCATTAAAAGAACGGCTTTGATTTCCCTCCTTCTGCTGATCTTCCTCCTGCCCATGTTTCCCGACGAGGGGCTGTGGCTCTTCAATATGCCCCCCACGAAACTCCTCAAAGCCAGGTATAAATTCACCCCCGAACCGGAGTGGTTGAACCACCTGCAGCTTTCCTCCATCCGGCTGGGCGGCGCTTCGGCATCCTTTGTTTCGGGAGCCGGCCTTGTTTTTACCAACCACCATGTCGGAGCCGGAGCGATCCAAAACCTCAGCACCAAGGAGCGTGACCTGATGAAGACGGGTTTCTACGCCCGGACCCGGGAGGAAGAATTGAAATGCCCGGGGATGGAATTCCTGGTCCTTCAGGGAATCGAGGATATTACCGAGCGCGTCAGAGCCGCCGAAAAATCCGGTCAGAGTCCGACCGATGCGGCCGCCGCCCGGGAAAAATTCGTCGCCACCCTCGAAAAAGACTCCTCCGAGCAAACCGGCCTGCGCTGTCAGGTGGTCAGCCTCTACGCCGGCGGCCTCTATCATCTCTACAAGTACAAGGTCTATACGGATATCCGGCTTGTTTTCGCGCCAGAGTACGCGATGGCATTTTTCGGGGGGGATCCCGACAATTTTACCTACCCGCGCTACGACCTCGACATCACCTTCTTCCGGGTCTATGAGAACGATCAGCCTCTCCAGACCTCGCATTTTCTTCGCTGGGCGACTCAGCCGGTCAAAGAAGGCGACCTCGTCTTCGCCTCCGGCAATCCGGGGTCGACCGGCCGCCTCCTGACCCTCTCCCAGCTCGAGTTTCTGCGCGATGTCGGCTACCCGTTCATGATCGGGACTAACAGCCGGCGCCGGGCCTTGCTCGCCGAGTACAGCAAAAAAGGGCCAGAGGAATCCCGGATCGCCCTGCGCACGCTCTTCGGCATCGAGAACAGCCTCAAGGCTATCGGCGGCTATCAATCGGGCCTCCTCGATCCAAAACTGACGGAGAAAAAGGCTCAGGAGGAACGGGCGTTCCGGGATGAGCTCGGGAAGGACCCGGCGATGGCCGAGGAATTCGGCCGGGCCTGGGATGAGATCGCCGAGGCACAGAAGAGCTACGCTTCTTTTTATAAGCCCTATGCCTATTTCGAAAGAGGGACGGGGTTCAACACCAACTATTTCAGGATCGCCCGGTCGCTCGTGCGCCTGGCGGTGGAAAAATCCAAGCCCAATGACGAGCGCCTCCGGGAGTACAGGGATTCCAACTTGTCCTCGCTCGAGCGCTCCCTCCTCTCCCCCGCTCCCATCTACGATGAGTTCGAGGTGGTCAAGCTGGCCGACTCGCTCGCCCAGCTCCGTGAGGACATGGAGACCTCGTGGGAAGTGAAGTGCCTTTTAGCCACCCGCTCGCCGCAGGACGTCGCCGGGGAATTGATCGGCAAGACCAAGCTCAAAGACATCGAGGTCCGGAAAAAATATATGCAGGCCAAGCCCGAAGAGATTTACCTCTCCCTTGATCCGATGATCAAGCTGGCCTTGCTCGTTGACCCGGTTTCCAGAGGCCTGCGGGCGCGCTATGAAAATGAGGTGACCTCGGTCGAGGCCCGCAACGGCGCCCTGCTCGCCCGGGCGCTTTTCAAGCTCAAGGGGACATCGGTTCCGCCGGACGCCACTGGCACGCCGCGACTGAGTTTCGGCGTTGTCAAGGGATATGTCGAGAACGGGCAGAAAGTCCCCTTCCAGACGACCTTCAAGGGGCTCTACGAGAAGTCCGAAAAGAACGGCAACCAGCCCCCCTACGAGCTGGCCCCGAGTTTCCTCCAGAAAAAATCGGCCCTCAAGCTGTCCTTACCCCTCAATTTCGTGGCCACCGTGGATTCCATCGGCGGCAATTCGGGTTCCCCGGTGGTCAACCGCAACGGTGAGGTAGTGGGCGTCCTGTTCGACGGCAACATCCAGTCCCTTCCCAACAACTTCGTCTACACGGAGGACATCCCCCGCTCGGTCATGGTTCACGGCCAGGGCATCATCGAGGCGCTGCTCAAGGTCTATGAGGCCACCGCGCTCGTAGACGAGCTCCTGGGGAAGAAATAAAAGAGCGGTAAAATAGTGGGGACGTTCCCCAAGGGAACACCCTTCAAAGGGTGTCCCTTCGGGGGATGTCCCCAAATTGCTACCCCCACTTTCATGACGCAGGCCCTCCCCAAATTGACAGATAGGCAAGTTTCTGATAATAAATAGAAAATGGTAAAGTGGCTTATCACCAAAATCTTCGGGACCAAGAATGAACGGGACCTGAAGAAGCTGCAGCCGCTCGCCGCCGCTATCTGCCAACTCGAACCCCGCATCCAGGCCCTCTCCGATGCTGAGCTCCGGGCCAAAACAGGAGAATTTAGAGAGCATTTGAAACAGGGAGCCGGTCTGGACGATATTCTGATCGAAGCCTTCGCCGTCGTCCGCGAGGTCGCCCTCCGGACCGTCCGGATGCGCCATTTCGATGTCCAGCTTATCGGTGGGATCGTCCTTCACCAGGGCAAGATCGCCGAGATGAAGACGGGCGAAGGGAAAACCCTGGTCGCCACCCTCCCCGCCTATCTCAACGCCCTCGGAGGCAGGGGCGTCCACATCGTCACCGTCAACGACTATTTGGCTAAGCGCGACACGGAATGGATGGGCCCCATCTATAATTTCCTCGGCCTCTCGGTGGGGACGATCCAGCACGAGATGAACGATGCCGACCGTAAGCACGCCTATAACTGCGACATCACTTGCGGGACGAACAACGAATTTGGATTCGACTACCTCCGGGACAACATGAAGTTCCGGCTCTCCGACCTCGTCCAGAAAAAACACCACTACGCCATCGTCGACGAGGTGGACAGCATCCTCATCGACGAGGCCCGTACACCCCTCATCATCTCCGGGCCGACCGAGGAATCAACGGCCCTTTACTATAAGGTTGACAACCTCATACGCCGGCTGCGCCCGGAGAAGCATTTCAAGGTCGACGAGAAGACGCGGACCGTCTCCATCCAGGAGGACGGTGTCACTGAGGCGGAGAGCTTTCTCAAGGTCACCAACCTTTACGACCTGACCAACATGGACCTCGTCCACCACATCAATCAGTCCCTCAAAGCCCACCACCTTTTCAAGCGCGACGTGGACTACATGATCCAGGACGGCAAGGTCGTCATCGTCGACGAGTTCACCGGCCGCCTGATGCCGGGGCGGCGGTACAGCGACGGTTTGCACCAGGCCCTCGAGGCCAAGGAAAAAGTCCGGGTCGAAGAGGAATACCAGACCCTGGCTTCGATCACCTTCCAGAACTACTTCCGTATGTACGAGAAACTCGCCGGCATGACCGGCACGGCCGTCACCGAGGCCACCGAATTCCACCACATCTACAAGCTGGACGTCGTCGAGATCCCCCCCAACAAGACGCTCATCCGGACCGAACACCCCGATGTGATCTTCCGGTCGTCCGGGGAAAAATGGGAGGCCGTCCTCGACGAGATCGTCGAGTTGAACAAAATGGGGAGGCCCGTCCTCGTAGGGACGGTTTCCATCGAGAAGTCCGAACACCTGAGCACTCTGCTCCGGCGCAAGGGTCTGAAGCACGTCGTTCTCAACGCCAAGTACCACGAGATGGAAGCCACCATCATCGCCCAGGCCGGCCGGGTCGGCGCGGTGACCATCGCCACCAACATGGCCGGCCGCGGGGTGGACATCCTGCTCGGCGGCTTTCCCGATTTCCTGGGCCGGGAGCAACTCCGAAAATCGGGCCTCGACCCGCTCAAGGCCACCCAGGAGCAATGGGAAAAGGCCCTGGCCGATGCCATGAGGGTCACCGAAGACGAACATAACAAGGTCATTGGGATGGGCGGACTCCATATCCTCGGCACGGAACGGCACGAGGCGCGCCGGATCGATAACCAGCTCCGCGGTCGGGCCGGCCGGCAGGGAGACCCCGGCTCTTCCCGCTTCTATCTTTCCCTTGAGGACGACCTGATGCGGATCTTCGGCAGCGAGCGGATCTCGGGGTTGATGGCTCGCATCGGCATGAGCGAAGGCGTCCCCATCGAACATAAGATGGTCAGCCGGGCCATCGAGAGAGCCCAGCGCCAGGTGGAAGGCCAGAACTTCAGCATCCGCAAGCACCTCCTCGAGTACGACGACGTCATGAACAAGCAGCGCGAGACTATCTATAAGATGCGCAAGGAAATCCTCGAGGGCAAGGACATGAAATCCTACGTCCAGGAACTGATCGGGACGTTGGTCGAATGGCACCTGGACAGCTACGCCAACAAGGAAAAAGATTCCGAGGACTGGGACGTCGAGGCCTTGAAACAGGCCCTGGGAACTCAGTTCGGTATCAACCTGGACGACTTGCGGTTCGACTGGGGGACTCTCACTCACGATGAGCTGCGGGAGAAGATGCTGGCCACGCTCAACGCCGCCTATGAAGAGAAAGAGAGGATCCTGACTCCCGCCCGGATGCGTGAATTCGAACGCATCATCATGCTCCAGGTCATCGATTCCCAGTGGAAAGACCATCTGCAGGGCATGGATTATCTCAAAGAGGGCATCGGCCTGCGCGGCTACGGACAGCGCGACCCGCTCGTCGAGTACAAGAAAGAAAGCTACGATATGTTCCAGGCCATGATGGACCGGATAGAGGAGGAATCCGTTCGCTACCTTTTCCTCATCCAGCCCGTCGTCCAGGAAGAGCTTCCCCAGCAGAGGAAACAGCAGCCTCTCTACTACCAACAGCCCCAGGGAGGGCCCGCTCCGCGGGGACGCCAGGCCCGGTCTTTGATCCCCAAGGGAAGGAAAAAACACAAGGGTCGCTGAAGGAGGAAACATGCTGGAGGCGAAAATCAAGGAAGGCCTGACTTTCGATGACGTTTTGATCCTTCCCGCCAAATCGACCGTCATTCCGGCAGACGCCGACGTAACAGCGCGGTTGAGCCAGAACATCGTTCTCCAAATTCCCCTCGTCAGCGCGGCCATGGACACGGTTACCGAATCCCGGATGGCCATCTCTCTCGCCCAGCAAGGGGGGATTGGGATCATCCACCGAAACATGCCAGTCGCCATCCAGGCCGAAGAAGTCGACAAGGTGAAGCGCCACGAGAGCGGCATGGTCGTCGACCCGATCACGGTCAGGCCGCAGGAAAAGATCTACAAAGTGATCGAGCTGATGCATAAGTACAAGATCTCCGGCCTCCCCATAACCGATGAGAACAACAAGCTTCTGGGGATCATCACCAATCGGGACATCCGCTTTGAGACCCGTCTCAACCTGGCGGTCGAGAAGGTCATGACCAAGGAGCTGGTCACCGTCCCCCTCGGGACTTCACTCGAAGAGGCCGAAACTCTCTTTCACAAACACAAGATAGAGAAGATCTTGATGGTCGACGAGAATTTTCATCTCAAAGGGTTGATCACCTACAAAGACATCCTCAAGCGCATCCAGTATCCCTGCGCTGCCAAGGATGATTTCGGCCGCCTGCGTGTTGGTGCAGCCGTCGGCGTCGGCGCGGACACCATGGAGCGGGCCGCGGCGCTCATCCAGGCCAAGGTGGATGTCCTGATCGTGGACACGGCTCACGGCCATTCTCAACGGGTCCTGGATACGGTCAAGAGTCTGCGGGCGGAGTATCCCAGGCAGGAACTCATCGCCGGCAATATCGGGACGGCCGAGGCGGCAGAAGACCTGATCGCCCTCGGGGTGAACGCCGTTAAAGTCGGAGTCGGGCCGGGCTCGATCTGCACCACCCGGGTCGTCACCGGGGCAGGCGTGCCCCAGATCACCGCGGTGGCCGACGTTTACAAGGTCGCCAATCCCCTGGGGATCCCTGTGGTCGCGGACGGAGGGATCAAGTTCTCCGGCGACATCACCAAGGCCATCGCCGCAGGTGCCAGCACGGTGATGCTCGGGAACCTGCTTGCTGCGACCGACGAATCGCCCGGCGAGAGCGTGATTTATCAGGGCCGTTCCTACAAGACCTACCGCGGCATGGGATCGATCGAGGCGATGAAAGAAGGGAGCCGCGACCGCTACTTTCAGGATTCGCCCCTGAGCGAGAGCAAGCTCGTGCCCGAGGGCATCGAAGGCCGGGTCCCCTTCAAGGGGAGCGCGGCCCGGATCATCCAGATGATGGTGGGCGGCCTCAAGGCCGGTATGGGCTACGCCGGCTGCGCCAGTATCGAAGAACTCCAGAAAAAGGCGAAATTCATCAAGATCACTCCGGCCGGCCTGCGTGAGAGCCACGTTCACGACGTCATGATCACCAAGGAAGCCCCCAACTATAACCTCGATTGAGCGGCTTTGAGCCGGCGACCGCGGCCGTCTCGATGCCGAGACGGAATGGACAAAGATAGAAGAAAATGACGGTCTATCTTGTGAAATCCATCATCGCGGTGATCTTTCTTGTCTTTGCTCTGTCTGCCGCCCTTTCCATGCTGACCCTGATGGGACGGGTGGAAAAAAAGACGAGCCCCGAGCGGCTGCGTCAATTCCACCGGGTGACTGGATATTTTTTTGCCCTGCTTCTCCTCGGTTTGGGTGCTCTGGGAATCAGCATCGTGGTCCGGCAAGGGGATTCGCTCCCCTTTAGGGCCGTTATTCATGGGTTCATCGGCCTTTTTCTTTTGGCCGTGTTCCTCTTGAAATTGTCGATCGCCCGCTTCTACCGGCAGTTCCTCCGCCTGATGCCCGCCTTGGGCCTGACGGTCTTTGTCCTTTCCCTCGTCATGTCCTCGATGGCGGGGTACTTTTTCCTCCGGGCGGCCGCTTCCGAGCCCGTCCCCGGCAAGACCATCTCCCCGCCCGCCGCTGCGTCGACCCTGAATCCGGCCCCGGGTGTCGATGGAAGTGTAGAAAGCGGGTCCTCTTTGTTCGCCCGGTTGTGCACCTCCTGCCATTACCCGGATAAGGAAGACAGCCGGCTGGGGCCCGGGCTTAAGGGCTTGTTCAAAATGCCCTTCCTTCCGCACAGCGGCAAGGCGGTGACCGAGGAGAATATCCGGCTCCAACTCATCCGTCCGGCCTTGAGCATGCCCTCGTTTGTCGGCTTGACCGGTCAGGAAGTAGCCGACCTGATGGCCTATCTAAAAACGCTCTAGCCCTCTCATTCCCTCTCCCCCCGGGATAGGGAAAATCGCCGGGGGGGCGAAAGGGGTGCTAGAAGCGCGGTTTTAAAAACGGAAAAATTCCTGGAAATATAGACATTCTCCGATAAGAATAGTAAGATATTAAAGCGCTATTTTTTTTGGAAGGAGGCTCTATGAAGAGAAGGGATTTTGTCGAGAAGAGCGGCTGCGGCCTGTTGGGAATGGCCCTGGCCTACTTCGGCCTCACGTCCTGCAAAAAAAAGGAAGAAGCCCCGGCCACGGAACCCGTCGCTCCGGCACACGCCGAGGAAGCCGTCGTTGAGATGAACCAGAAGGACACCATCAAGAAGCTCCTCATGGAGCAGATGGGCAAGACCGATGAAGAAGCCGCGGCCATGATCGCCGAATTCGAAGAGAAGCTGGCATTGGTCGAGGGGATGTGCATCTGCCGGACCTGCCCGAGCTACGTGCCCGAGGAGACGGAAAAGACGTTCTGCCACGCGCTCGTCGGCCAGAGCAAGGTGATCACCCAGGAAAAAGGCTGCGACTGCCCCAAGTGTCCCGTCCATAAAGACATGGGGCTCAAGAATGGCTACTACTGCACGCGGAAATCGGAGCTCGAGCAGGAGGCGGCCAAGGCCGTCTGACCGTCCCGCCGTACGTCTTCTAATCTTCTGAAACGATGCTGATCTGATGAAAAAGTATTGGCGATGTTACGTCTGCAACGACATCCATTACGGAGTCAAGCCGCCTGAGGTCTGTCCCACCTGTCTCGTCAAGAACGCCTACGTCGAGATCTCTTCCGAGGAGGCCGAAAGAATCACCCGGCCGACCCGGGCCACTATGACGAGGGCAGAGTTCCGGCAGGCCATCGAGAGGTTCGCCGAAAAGAACGAGTTCCAGGTCAACCCGGATAGGGCCAAGGTCGATGTGCTCTTCGATGGGATGTTCGCCAACGAGCAGAACCACGGCCTCAAGTACTGCCCCTGCCGCCTGCAAACCAAGGATTTCAACGAAGACCTGAAGCTCGTCTGTCCCTGCAACTTCATCATCCATGAGACCTATAAAGGAAAAGAAGACGGAGAATGCTGGTGCGGGCTGTTTGTGAGGAGGAAGAAATGAGCAAACTGATCATGTTTCATGCCCGGGAGTGTCCCCACTGCAGGGCCATGATGCCCCATGTCGACAGGCTGGAAAAAGAAGAAAAAATCAGCTTCGAGAAGCTCGAAGTCTGGCATGACGAGAAAAACGCCGACCTGATGAGGTCCTACCGCCCGGTCATCGCCCCTAAGTGCGGCGGCCAGCTGCGGACGCCGACCTTTTTCAACCCCGAGACGAGCGCCGTCCTCTGCGGCGAGGTGCCCTACGAGAAGCTCAAAGAGTGGGTTCTCAATCAAGGTTGATAAAACGGGTTCTTTCCTCGGCCGGCAGCGAATTCGCGGCTGGGCTTCCAGTTTTTTTATTCTCAATTGAGGAGATCGTCCGATGATCGGGAAATTCGACCCTCTCAAGGGAGAAAGATTCCAGGTCCTGGCGGAAAACGGACAGGCGAACCCTGAGCGAGAGCCAAAACTGCCCGGGCCTGAGCTCCAAAAAATCTACAGCTTAATGGCCACGACCCGCGCCGCCGACCTCAAGGCCTTGAAGCTGCAACGCCAGGGCCGCATAGGGACGTTCGCGCCCAGCCTCGGCCACGAAGCCTGTCAGGTCGGCTCGGCCTTCGCCATTCAGGCGAAAGACTGGGTCTTCCCCTATTTTCGCGACCTGGGGACTTACGTCACGCTCGGCCTGCCCCTCAAGAACTACTTTCTCTACTGGATGGGAAACGAGGAAGGGATGCATATCCCCGCGGGCCTGAACATCTTCACCATCACGGTCCCGGTCGGGTCCCACCTCCCCCATGCCGTCGGCTGCGCCATGGCCATGAAGTCCAGGAAGGAAGCCGCCGCCGTCGTCGCTTATTTCGGCGACGGGGCCACCTCGGAAGGCGACTTTAGCGAAGCCCTGAACTTTGCCGGAGTTTTTCAGACGCCGAACGTCTTCATTTGTTTTAATAACCAGTATGCCATCTCCACGCCCGTCCGCCGACAGACCGCCGCCAAGACGATCGCCCAAAAGGCCATCGCCTTCGGGTTCGACGGGATCGTGGTCGATGGAAACGATGTCCTGGCTATGTACGCGGTGACCAAAGAAGCGCTCGAGAAAGCCCGCGCCGGAGGAGCCCCCACGCTCATCGAAGCTTTCACCTACCGCATGGGAAATCACACCACCTCCGACGACGCCTCCCGGTATCGAACGGAGGCTGAAGTCGGCGAATGGGCCAAAAGGGATCCGCTCGAACGGTTCAAGCTCTACCTGAAGACCAAGAATCTGTGGGATGAATCTTTCGAGAGCCGGGTCCAAAAAGAAGCCGATGCATGGATCAATAAAGCCATCGCCGAGGCGGAAGACACCCCGCCTCCCAGCCCTGAGGACCTCTATATCTACACCTACAAGGAGATGCCACCGGATCTAAGTGAGCAGCTGTCCGAACTTCGCGAATCCCTCAAGGCGGGGCAAAGATGATGCTCAACATGGTCCAGGCGCTCAATCAGGCGATGCACCGGGAGATGGAGAGAGACCCGAGGGTCGTCGTCCTGGGCGAGGATGTGGCCGTCGACGGTGGTGTTTTCCGACTGACCGAAGGCCTGCTCGAGAAGTTCGGCCCCGAGCGCGTCATCGACACGCCTTTGGCCGAATCGACGCTCGTCGGCGCCTCGATCGGGATGGCCGTCGCCGGGCTGCGGCCGATCGCCGAGATCCAATTCATGGGATTTATCTACCTGGCCCTCAACCAGATTATCTCCCATGCCGCCCGCCTAAGGAACCGCTCGCGCGGCCGCTTCACCGTCCCCCTCGTCATCCGGGCGCCGTACGGGGCCGGAGTGCGGGCTCTAGAGCATCACTCGGAAAGCACCGAGGCACTGTTCTGCCAGATTCCCGGGCTGAAGGTCGTTGTCCCCTCCACACCTTACGATGCCATGGGCCTCCTCCTCGCCTCCATCAGAGACGACGACCCGGTCATCTTCCTCGAGCCGACGAAGCTCTACCGGGCGGGGCGCCAGGAAGTGCCGGACGAGCTCTATGAGGTCCCGCTGGGCAAAGCGAAGACCGTGCGCGAGGGCGAGGGGGTGACCATCGTGGCCTGGGGGGCGATGATCCCGGGCGCCCAGAAGGCTGCCGAGATGGTCGAAAAGGACGGCCTCTTCCCAGAGATCATCGACCTACGGACCCTGGCGCCACTCGACCGGGAGACCGTCCTCGAATCGGTCAAGCGGACAGGCCGGCTGCTGGTTGTTCACGAGGCGCCCAAGACCTGCGGCCTGGGCGCCGAGATCGCCGCCTTCGTGGCCGAGAAGGCCATCTTCCAGCTCAAAGCTCCCATCCTCCGCATCACCGGACAGGACATCACGGTCCCCCTGGCGAAGGGCGAGGATTATTACTACCCCAGCCCCGAGCGGGTTGCGGCCGGAATCAAGAAAATCATGGAGTCGTGATCATGGCCAAACAATTCAAGTTCCCCGATGTCGGGGAAGGCATCACCGAGGGTGAGATCGTTCGCTGGCTGGTCAAAGAGGGCGACGAAGTCAAGGAGGACCAGACACTGGCCGAGGTCGAGACCGACAAGGCCGTCGTCGAAATGCCCTCTCCCTACCAGGGAACGATCCTTAGAATCCATACCAGGGAAAAGGACATCATCAAGGTCGGACAGGTCCTGGTGACGATCGGCGAAAAGGGGGAATTGGTCGTCGACGGAGCGGAAGAAGCGAAGACGGCAGAAAAGCCGGCTCCGGCCACAGGGCCTTCTGTTGTCGGTATCGTCCCTGAAAGCAGAGAAGAAATCCGGGAGGTTCTGGCCACTCCAAAGGTCCGCAAGCTCGCTTTGGAGCTCCGAGTGGACCTCAAGAGCGTCCGAGGGACCGGCCCGCAAGGTCGGATAACCGAGGAGGACGTCCGGGCCGCTAAGGCGGCTGCAGCAGCTCCAGAGGAAAAGAAGTTGGCTTTCAAGGTCAAAGAGAAGTTCGATTTCTATGGCGAATTGGAAAGGATTCCTCTGCGGGGAGTCAGGCGGGCGACGGCGAAGCGGATGCACCAGTCTGTTTCGACGGCCGCCCACGTCACTCACTTCGACGAGGCCGATGTCACCGAACTCGTGAAGATCAGGGATAGCCTGAAAACGCAAGCGGGGGAAAAGGGCGTCAAGCTGACCTATCTTCCCTTCATCGTCAAAGCCCTTCTGGCCGCCATCAAAGACCATCCCCTGCTCAACGCGACACTCAACGATGAGGACGAAGAGATCATCGTCAAGAAGTACTACAATTTCGGGATCGCCGTGGATGTGCCCGACGGGTTGATCGTCCCCGTGGTGAAGGGAGTGGACCAGAAATCGATCTTCGACCTAGCCGGGGAGATCCAGACCGTGGCCGAGGCTGCCAAGAAGAGGTCGCTGGACCTCGCCGACCTTAAGGGCGGGACCTTTTCTATCACCAATGTCGGAGGAATCGGCGGCGAGGCGGCAACACCCATCATCAACTATCCCGAGGTCGCCATTCTGGCGACGCTGAAAATCAAAGACCGGGTGCGCGTGAAAAACGGTGAGGTCAAGGCGATCAGGACTCTCCCCCTCTGCCTGTCGTTCGACCACCGCGTCATCGACGGCGCCGAAGCGGCCCGGTTCATGAACGACCTCGTCGCCAAACTGGAGGATGCGGACTTCCTTGGACGGGCGGCCGCCGGGAAAGAATAGGCCGCCCGCTGCCGTCCTAAAAGCAGCCGGAGGATTAACAGCTGTTTGACCCCTCTCCCCTTACAAATTTCCGTCCCGGACAGCGAATATCCGATGAGGCATCGTTCGGCCGGAGAGCCAAAAAAGTGTACCCTGCCACTTGAATAGTTTGATAAAATGACAGAAGCCTCAGCGGGAGGAGCGATATTTTGCTTTTGGATGGCCTCCAAAACGAAGACAAACTCAACCTCAGAAAATTCGGCGAACGTTATCAGGAATACATGAAAAAAGTCCCCATGTGGAACGTTTTTAAGGGACTTATAAAATGAGCGCCGGTCCTCCGCAACGTTTCCCGCGGACGGTCAGATCTGAACTCATCCCCAAGTCATACTGCATCCATCAAGGCTTCATTGGAGCCGGCCTTCTGTTTTGTCTTCCCCCCAGGTCGGGAGCTTGAATTGTCCGGGTTTGGATTTCAGCACTTCCATGAGCCATCCAGAGGGATAGCCCACGCCACGGGGACGCCCCCTCTCGTCCTTGACGTAGCCGTCGTTGTACTTGGTCAGAAGGTATTCTCCGAGCTCTCTCCAGCGTCTGACCACCTGCTCCCCCTGGCCGACCGAATAGTTCGTCAGATACTGGACCAGAAGCTTTGGATCTGTCTTTTGAAGATCGAGCGCCGTTTGCTCGACAATCGGCTGGAGAGAGAGCGCTTGCCCTTCCAGCGTTGACTGGACCTCTTGGATGTCTTTGATCATGTACGAATATTTCAAGTTGGCATAGTTGGCCACGAAATTGAACACCCACCAGGCCGAATCCCAGGAAAATTTTTGCAGGTCACCGACGGTGAACGGCTCGGGCACATCCTGAATGCAGCAGTAGAGAGGGACATAGCAACTCGTGTACGTATCGTCCACACCGTACCAATAGACCCCTCCGATGCCATCGGGGAGCCAGTCTCTGGATTGGGAAATGAACGAAAAGCCGGTCTGCTGCGTGGATATGGGACGCTCCCAGCTGTAGTTGACTCCATCCAGTTCCCAAGTGAGGTCCCGGCAGCGGACGGGACATCCGAAGGGCCCTGCATCGATCCCCTTGGTCATATCGAACTCCGTTCCCTCGTAGTGGTCCCGCATAATATCCATCACATCCTTCAGGGAGAGCTTCTGGTCGGGTTTGATCCAGAGCGGATACGGCTTCGCGTCCAGAACGCCACGCTGGAAATCCGGAGACAGATTTTGTGAGGGTGCACTCCGGCGAAACATGCTCCAGACACGCGCGGCGCAGGTCCTGAGCGAGGAAGGTTTGGGAGGATCATAGGCATACCGAAAACTGAATGGCTTTCCCGACTTTTTGTTGTAATATCCCTTTTCTTCTGCAAAAGAAATCGCCTTGGCCGAATAAAGGCAATTCTCGGGATCGTTCAAAGGGAATTCCCCGATGCGGGACATGTTGGCATGGGCGGACACATAGCCATCCGGAATCCGGAGCGCCACCCAGTGGGCGCCCTTCCCGCCAGGTCCCGGACCAATCATCTCCATGATCCAGGCCTCCTTGGGATCGGCTATGGAAAACGATTCTCCCGTGCTCGCATACCCGTACTCTTCGACCAGCTGAGCCATCACCTTGATCGCCTCCCGGGCTGTCTTGGCTCGCTGCAGAGCCAGGTTCATCAACATGAAATAGTGGAGAAGGCCGTCCGGGTTTCGGAGCTCGCTGCGGCCGCCAAAGGTGGTTTCACCGATGGCGAGCTGGAATTCATTCATCAGACCGACGACGGCATAGGTATGGGCCACCTGCTTGACCTCACCCCGAACCTTGCCGTCCCTTCCCATGACGGGGATGGTCGAGCCGGGCTCATGGTCTTGGGCGGGAGTGCGCTCAAGGTGGGGCAGAAACTCGCCGTCACAGGTATAGGTGATCATGACGGCGCCGTCTTTGGAGGCTCCTTTAGTCACCAGGAAGCTCGAGCAGTCATCCTGCGCCCATTGCTGAATCGCCAACAACCCTAGGAATAAGCAGACGACGGGAAAGACGTATGTTTTTTTCATAGCGAAGCCCTCCTTGTAGGTTTATTGACTATTCCGATTGAACGATCACCCTTTTTTTGTAGGGAATCCCTTTCCTCCCGGGTTTTCCCCGGGGACGCTGCCTTCATTTGATCTCGACAATTCTATTATCACCGTCCAGGATCATGATCTTGGGCATGAAAAAGTCGATTTCTTCCTCATCGAGGACAACATAGGACGCCACGATCAGCTTGTCACCGGCCCGGGCTTTGTGGGCGGCAGCGCCGTAAACCCCGACCTTTCTCGAGCCCATCTCCCCCTTGATAAGATAGGTCGAGAACCTCTCCCCGTTTGAAACATTGTAAACCTCGACCTTCTCGAAGGCCCGTAAATCGGCGGCTTGCATCAACTCTTCGTCGAGGGCCAGGCTGCCTTCGTAATCGATTTTGGTCTCGGTCACCCGGGCATGGTGGAGCTTGGTTTTGAGCATGATTCTTTTCATGGCTGTTCTCTCTTCCCTTCAAAGATTGTATTGTCGATCAACCTCGTTGCGCCGATAAATACAGCCATGGCGACGAGGGCATCTCCCTCGATCCGGTCGACCGGCTCGATGGTCCGGAGGTCGACGATCTCCACATAATCGACCTTGGCCAGCGGTTCGCTGCTGATCGTGCGCAACATCAGCTCCCGAATGGGGCCGGCCCTCCTCTCACCGCCGGCAAACATCTGGCGGGCTTCCTCCAGACTCCTGAAAAGGACGGTGGCGGAACGCCTTTCCTCCGGACTGAGGTAAGTGTTGCGGGAGCTGATCGCCAGCCCGTCGCGCTCTCGGATGGTCGGCAGGACTTCGATCTTCGCTTCCAGGTTCAAGTCCTCGGCCATCCGCTTGAGGATGATCGCCTGCTGGGCATCCTTCTGGCCAAAAAAAGCATAATCAGGCCGGACGATATTGAAGAGCTTAAGGACGACCGTCGCCACTCCCTTGAAATGGCCGGGCCTGGACCGGCCGCAGAGCTTGTCCTGGAGACCCGCCACTTCCACCGTCGTCCTGAAGCCTTCCGGATACATATCGAGGTCCCCGGGGCAAAACAGGATATCGACTCCTGCCTTCTCCAGCAGCGCCTCATCACGATCGGGGTCCCGGGGATATCGACGGAAATCCTCCTGCGGGCCGAATTGGAGCGGGTTGACAAAAATGCTGACCACGGTCGTGTGCGCGCTCCTCTGGCTTTTCTTGATCAGGCTCAGATGGCCCTCATGGAGGTAACCCATCGTTGGGACAAAACCGATGGTTTGGCCGCCCCTTTTTGTTTCACCCGCGGCCGCCCTCATCTCCTCGACCGCCGCTATTTTTCTCACGGCTTGGCCTTCTTCTTAGGATGGTAGGCATGGCTTTCGTCAGGGAAGATCCCTCCTCTGACCTCGTCGGCATACTGCTTGACAGCCCGACTGATGACCGACTGCATATCGGCATATTTCTTGACGAACTTCGGGTTATACCCGGTAGAATACCCCACCATGTCATGGAAGACGAGGACCTGCCCGTCACAGAGCGGTCCCGCCCCGATGCCGATGGTCGGCACCTTGAGAGTCTTCGTTATCGCTCCGGCCAGCTCCTTGGGGACACACTCCAGGATGACGGCGAAGACACCCGCCTGCTCCAGTTTTCGGGCATCGTCGATAATCTTCCTGGCCTCTTCTTCGTCCCCTCCCCTGACCCGGAACTGCCCCAGGTGATGGATGGACTGCGGCGTGAGGCCGACATGTCCCATGACCGGAATCTCGGCCTCGATCATCGCCACGATGAGCTTCAGCCTCTTCTCCGAGGCGCCTTCGACCTTGACTCCTCTGGCTCCGGCCTCTTTGAGGAATCGGGAGGCATTGGCGATGGTCACCTCCTCTGTCTGATGGAAGGAAAAATAAGGCATGTCGCCGATGACCAGCGCCCGCCGCACCGCCCGGCTCACAGCCTTGGTGTGATGGATCATCTCGTCCATGGTCACGGGGATAGTGTTCTCGTAGCCCAAGACCACCATTCCCAGGGAATCGCCCACCAGGACGATATCGACTCCGGATTGGTCGAGGATCAGGGCGGAGGGATAATCGTAGGCCGTCAGGGCGACGATCCTTTCCCCTCTTTCTTTCTTGCCTTGAAGATACGGTATGGTTACCGCGGGTTCGGCTTTTTCAGACATGTTCGTTCCTTTCTCCCCATCCCGCCTCGATCGCGGGATTGAGGTAAAGTCTATCTCATATCACGGGCCAGTTTCTATTTCTTCCGCAGGTCCCTCTGAGCATAGCTCTGGGGCACATAAAACAAGGGGCCCTTTTTGACCTGAGCGAGTTTATCAACGATATCGGTGATCTCCTCTTCTCGCGTCAGGTCGAGCTCGTCCGCCTTGACGACCAGCAGGGGTGTCGCCTGATAGTTGAAGAAGAAATAATCGAACGCTTCCACCAGGTCTCCCAGGTATTTCTCGGAGATATTCTTCTCTATCGGGCTTCCGTCCTTGGCGATCCGCTTGAGCAGAGTGGGAAGGGATATCTGGAGATAGATGACCAGGTCCGGCCGGGGGATTCTCTCGGCCAGAATGCCGTAGATACGCTCGTAGACGACCAGTTCGTCATCGCCGAGCGTCTGGTAGGCATAGATCTTATCCTTCTCGAAAAGGTAATCGCAGATGATCCTCTCCTCGAACAGGTCCCTCTGGGAGAGCCGGAGCTGCTGGTGATAGCGGTTGACCAGGAAGACGAGCTGGGAGAGAAAAGAGGCTCCCTCCTTCTCGTCATAGAAATCCTTCAGGCAGGGATTTTCCGCCCGGTCGAGGACGACCCGGCCCCCCATGAGCGGTCCCATGATCTGCGCCAGCTTGGTCTTCTGGGACTTCGGCGCCCCTTCGATCGCGATATGCCGGAAAGGAATATCTCCGTTGCTCATCTTGCCGGACCGGACCTCCTCCGGTTCACCATTCTTATCTGAGAAAGGCCCGGAGGTCAATCACCCGCTGGCTTTCGGCTCCTCCGCGGGGATGATGATCCAGGCGATCAGGTAGAAGATCATCATCGGAATGATCGCCGTCACCAGGGTGATGGCGACGAAGATCAGCCGGATGAGGGTGACATCGATATCAAAATAGTACCCCAGTCCCCCGCAGACCCCCCCGAGCATCTTCCGGGTCTGGGAACGGAAAAGCTTTTTTTCCATGATCATCCTCCTACTTATTTCTACGTTTTTGCCTGGAAATCGTTCAGCCTCTTCAGAGGGAGAGGAACTTTATTCAGGTTTTATAGCACACAATGCGGGCCGAGTTCAAGCTCACGAATGAAGGATTGGCTCCAAAAATAAGCCTCAATTTTCGCTAATTCGCTCTCTGTCTATAGGATACATATGGAAAATCATCGGAACGGGCTTATCTTGAGGTCGCTGCTGAAAGGTTTTTTTCTTGACTAAGAAACCTGGTTATGTTATCGGATTACGGAGTATTTATGTAAAAAAATCTATCAGGAGAGACTAGATCAATGAACGGTTGGACCGGCAACTTGCTGAGAATAAACTTATCCACAGAATCCGTAAAAAAAGAATCCTTTACGGAAGAATTTGCCAAAACATGGATCGGGGGGCGAGGATTTGCTCTAAAAATCCTCTGGGACGAACTCAAACCCGGAATTGATGCCTTGGGCCCGGAGAACAAATTGGTCGTTGCTTTGGGGCCGATCGCTGGAATTCCCGCCCCGAATACCGGCAAAACCGTAGTCGCTGCCAAATCTCCGCTCACCGGAGGCTATGGGGACGGAAACCTGGGGACAAGAGTCACGGTCGAGCTTCGCAAGGCGGGCTATGATGGCCTGATTATCGAGGGACAAGCCCGTTCTCCAGTCTATCTCAATATCATCAACGATCGGGTGGAAATATTGCCGGCCGGCGAAATCTGGGGAAAAGGCACCTATGAGACGATGAATTGGCTTTATAAAAAGTACGGGAAGGCCGCGGGAATCCTGACCATCGGACAGGGTGGTGAGAATAAAGTGCTCTACGCGGTGATCCGGAGCCTGGAAGGCCGGGCTGGAGGCCGTCCTGGAATCGGTGCCGTGATGGGTTCAAAGAATCTCAAAGCGATCGTCGTCAAAGGGTCGAACGACATCCCGATGGCCGACCCTCCGGGAATGAAAAAGCTAGGTGCAGAAGATTTAAGAAAAGTCGGGGAGATAGACAAGAAAACCGGATGGTCAGTTCAGGGAACAACTGGAGTGCTTTCTTGGTGTAATGAAGTGGCCGCTTTGCCGGTGAGAAACATGAGGAAAACTTCTCACCAGGACGCCTGGAAAATTGACGGTGAACGACTCAACAACGCCCGTGTCGCCACCTATGGTTGTCCGAATTGCACCATGCGTTGCGGCATAGCCATTCATGACCACGAAGGCCGCGAATCCGAACTGGATTATGAAAACGTCGGCATGCTGGGAAGCAACCTCGAAATTTTTGATTTGCCCCAGGTCGCGTCCCTGAACTATCTTTGCGATGATTACGGGTTGGATACGATATCGGCCGGAGCTGTTCTGGGTTTTTATGCCGATGCTATCGACCGCCGTGCCATCGAAGGGAACTTCAAATTCGGAGACGCAGAACGTGCCAAAGAGCTCTTAAGGATGACCGCCTACCGGGAGGGAGTGGGTGACTTCTTGGCCGAGGGGACGATGAGAATGGCTCAAAAGATCGGCCAGGATACGATGGACTACGCCATGCAGGTTAAAGGGCTTGAATGTTCGGCCTATAACTGCAAGTTCATTCCCGGCATGGCCCTGGCTTTCGCCACAAGCCCGATCGGGGCTCATCACAAAGAATCCTGGGTGATCATGTTTGAGATCACCCAAACCTCGCGCGAATCCTACGGGCCGGAAAAGGCACAAAAGGTCATCGAACTGCAGAGAATCCGCGGCGGGATATTCGAATTCATCGTCGCCTGCCGCTTCCCCTGGATTGAGCTGGGCTGGGATCTTCAACATTATGCCGACTACTTCAACAAAATCACGGGTATGAACTGGACTCTCGCCGACCTTTTCAAGGTCAGCGACAGGATCTATGCCCTGATGAAATTCTTCTGGCTGCGGGAATTCCCCAACTGGGACAGGACAAGAGATTATCCTCCAAAAGCTTGGTTCGATCCCTCCAATGCCGACAAAGAAGGCCCGATCGCGGGCAAGATCCTTGAGTGGGACAAGTACGAGAAGCTGCTCGATTCTTTCTATGATATCCGGGGTTGGGACAAGCGCGGAATCCCGACCAAGAAAACAGCCCTCGGTCTGGGTCTGGACAAAGAAGCCGCGGAAGTCGAAAAATACGCCAAGCTCGAATAGCTCTCAGGCAAAACCTTATTTTTAGGGTAAAATTGAAGTGATAAAAGTCAAAATCAAAGTGATTGGCCCCTTCATCTATGAGGCGGGGTTCAGTGAAAAAGAATTCGAGTTGGAAAAGCCAAGCACCGCCGGCCAACTCCTCTCTCTTGTCAACATCCAGGAAAATAGGCCAAAAATCATGACTCGCAACGGAAAAGCCATATCTCCAAATGAGGAGCTCGAAGATGGGGACAGAATTGCCATCTGCCCCATCTATTCGGGCGGGTAATAGCCCTCTTCTCATTTTCCAGGAGTTATTTCATGCGAGATGGCGACTCCCCTCTTTCTTAGGCCCTCCATAAAAAGAGGGAACAGCTCCTGGTTAAAAACACGTTCTGGAAAGACAATTCCTCTGGCTGAGATCCGGCCTGAAACGATCATCTGGGCAGCAATCGATGCGGGAAAACTCGTCGTTCTGGCCATAGAGGAGTATTTTTTTTCTGAATCGTTATAATCAACCATCTCAAAAACATGCGTTTGCGCAACTCCTGACTTTTTCCCGGAAACGAGGATTCGCAATAAGGTTACATCTTTTTCTTCCCCAAGTTTCATCCTCTCTTCGAGGAGTGTCTCCAGAACCTGCCGGGGGATTATGCGCTGGTCTCCTATGTGAACTGGATCGGTCGTAAATAAGCCGCATTCTTGGAGTGTCCTGAATCCTTGAGCATGGCCTCGATGCCGAACTGTTTTCTCATAAAGGTCTTCGTGTATCTTCCCTTTCATGGTATGGAGCAATGAACTCAAGCCATCCGTGAAGAAGCATTCCAGGTCGGGGAAATCAGGCGGGAAACTGATGGGTTCAATGCTTGAGAGCGGAGCCACTTCTTCAACTTGGCCATGTCTGATAATCAGGACCGGCCTCTGATAAAAATTGACAAGACTATCAATAGCATAGACAATCTTATAATAGAGAGGGGGCCGCGGATGGACCGGATTCCCTCCACAATAAATAAGAGCACTTTCCGTTTCATCAAGAAGATGGACGGCCCTCCCGACGAGGACATTGGTGATGCCGGGCGATACACCCATACCCGAGATGACAGTGACACAGTTGCCCTTTGCTTCTTGGTCATAGGACATCCGGGCTAAAGGGGCTTCGCCCGCCAGATCAACAAAATGAACGGCGCTGCGGATAGCCGTCTCTAAAGTGGGCAGGCTGTGTCTGTGAAGAAGTGCATTGATAATGACATCTTTGCCCTTGCAGACACTTTTTCTCTGCCCTTCATTTTCCATATCCCTCTCTAAGACCTCAAGCCTGGAGCTCGCGACAAACTTCCTGGCTTTCTCCAGTTGCTGCCGACTGATATCGACCAGCGTCACTTTATTTTGGGGGCTGCTTTCAATCAGGTCTTTGGCCAGGACGAGCCCCATCTTTCCGGCACCCAGAACAAGGAAATGACTCATCGGGACTCCTTGAATAAAGAACAGACTCTATTATTCATCTTTGCCTTTTCATTGACAATACAAAATGAGCCTGGTTATAATTCATAAAAAAGCAAGCGGAGGAACTCTATGGAAGTCCAACCCGTGCTCATTGACGGCGTCTGGCAAAAAGCGCAAGCTCCCGTTGGCTCTTTTACGGCGACAAATCCAGCGACCCGAAAAAGGCTCAATCAAAATTACCCTGTCTCGAGTTTTGACGATATCGATCGCGCCCTTCGGGCTTCGCGCAGGGCGGCTTCCGAGTTCCGCTCCTTTCGTCCCGATGCCATCGCTAGTTTTTTAGAATCCTATGCCGATCAGATCGAAAAACAAAGAGAAGCCTTGATCCAAATCGCCGCTCTCGAAACAGCTCTGCCTGGGGAACCCAGACTCCGATCTGTCGAGCTACCCAGGACGACCGATCAGTTGCGCCAGGCTGCGGCCGCCTGCCGCGACCGTTCTTGGTGCCGGGCGACAATTGACACAAAGAATAACATCCGCTCCAAACATGGACCCCTTGGCGGCCCGGTCGTCATTTTCGGGCCCGGCAATTTTCCGTTTGCGTTTAATCCAGTGGCCGGGGGTGACTTTGCTGCGGCGCTAGCTTCCGGAAACCCGGTCATCGCCAAAGCTCATCCAGGACATCCCGGAACGACGAGAATCTTCGCTAAAATGGCCATGGAAGTCCTAAGAGAAAACAACCTGCCTCCGGGAATCGTCCAGCTCCTTTATCACTTTGAGCCTGAGGACGGCCTTAAGCTGGCTGCCCACCCCCTGGTTGGAGCAACAGCTTTCACGGGAAGCCGTTTATCGGGGTTGCGGCTCAAAAAAGCCGCTGATGAGGCGGGTAAACCCGTCTATCTTGAGATGTCGAGTCTGAACCCGGTCATTCTCCTCCCGGGTTCCCTTGAAGAACGCTCTGAGCAGATTGCCAAAGAGCTTTTCACCTCCTGCACCATGGGCTCAGGCCAGTTTTGTACAAAACCCGGCCTGGTGATTTTGAGACAGAGTCCACAGAGCGAAGAATTTTTCGATTGCATCATCATCCTTTTCAGACAGTCTCCACCAAGTATTCTGCTGAGCCAAAACACCCTCGACAGGCTGCGCGAAACTATTGCCAGAATGGCCCTCCTCGGCGCAGAGATCGTCACGGGAAATAAGGAGCCGGATGGACCCGGATACCGCTTAGAAAATACCCTTCTCCGCGTTTCTGGAGAACGATTTTTGGACCATCCCGAAGAGCTGCAGATCGAGGCATTTGGAGGCGTCTCTCTTGTTGTCTTTGCCAAAAACAATGAGCAAATGCTGAAGATTATCGGATCTCTCGAAGGGAATCTCACCGGCACCATTTACAGCGAGAGCCACAAAAAAGATGATGACCTTTATAACAAAATCGAACCGGTACTCCGCTTGAAAGTAGGGCGTCTTATCAACGATAAGATGCCGACCGGAGTCGCAGTCTCCCCGGCTATGAACCACGGCGGACCTTATCCGGCGACAGGCCATCCGGGCTTCACTTCCATCGGAATCCCCGTATCCTTCCTCCGTTTTACCGCACTCTACTCTTACGATAATGTCCGCCCCCACCGCCTTCCTGAAGAGCTGCAAGACAAAAACCCCACCGGCAGAATGTGGCGCTTCATCGATGGAGAATGGACGCAGCGCGATGTCTAGTTATCACCTGTACAAGCAGAGGTAGGAGGTATCCTCGACAACCTTGAGATCAAATTTTTTATTGGCTTCGACAACAAACGTATCGTTGGGTTTGTATTCTATCCATTCTTGACTTCCGGGAAGTCTCACGGTCATCTTCCCGGTGATGACAGTCATGATTTCTTTTGTTGAAGTCCCAAATTCATACTCGCCTTTGGCCATGACTCCTATTGTTGCCGGCCCTTCCGCAGTCTGGAAGGCTAGGGATTTCACTTTGCCGTCAAAATACTCGTTCACTTTGAACATATCATTCTCCATTCCGTCCTGATCATATCTTTGATTTTTTGCCCTTCATTTTGACCAATAATTCCAAAGCCAGATTGGCCTGCATATTGGCAACGATGCCCACTCTAGGCGCCATGGGAGATACACATTCTTCGCATTCCGTTTCTTCGTCACCGCAAATATAGAGATTTCCCATTTCCCGAGTGTGGAGTTTCTCGTTGTTCCCTATTCCAGCTAGCCCCGAGGCAACAATGATTGGCTTTTGAGGAAAAAGTGAGAGCCAGGAATGGACGAGCATTTGTTTCATTTCAGCTTTATCAAAGCCCTCGACCAAGATATCCGCAGTCCCAAAAATTGTCGCAACATTGCCGGGCTCAATCCTGATATCGTGGGTCCTATACTGTGAATAAGGGTTTATCCTTTTCAGGTTCTCGAGCAGGGCTTCGACTTTGGGTTTTCCGACCTGCTCCATGAAATAGCATTGTCGATTAAGGTCAGACGGTTCGACTCGGTCAAAATCGGCGATGATCAGCGTGCCGACGCCGGCTCTGGCCAGAGACACTGCCGCATTGGATCCTAAGCCGCCCGCGCCGGCAATGCCAACGGTGCTACTTCGCAGAATGGAGAGAATCTCTAGGTCGAACTTGGAGAAGAATTTTCTTTCAAATTCTTGTTTGGCCATTTCGAAAGAGGGCATCCCTCCCTTAAACGGCTTCTCCGCCCATCACTTCAATGCTTCCCCAGAGAGAGCTAAAGAGCCATATCCAGACCCAATTCTTATAATTTTTCATCTTCCTTATTTTTCCTGATGATGTGCAAGCTGATACTCTGCGGATTGGGTTGAGTGTCTTTTAATGATCGCATCATTCCCAAAAGCATATTCTCAAAAATATTCTGGACAAAAGGATTTAAAGGGATGACTGCCCCATCGATCTGCAAAACGACCCGGGATTCCTCCATCTGTGCATCTTTCTCTAAAAAATTGGCGACCTCATTAATCTGGCTAAAATGAAAAACTGGCCGTGGGATATTGACATCAAAATCAGAAACAACAGCGGCAAGCTCTTCGATGGGGGTGGTCACTCTTTCGGCCACCCCTTGCCGAAGGAGTTCAACCTTGGGGATATGTTTGACCGCGTGGCGGCCTTCAACAAAGACAATATCCATGTTCCTAAAATAAGAAGTCGCCAGCACGAGATCCTCAGCCGTATCGGATCGCCTTTGAACGATGGCGACCTCCTTAGGAGAAACCAGTCCTACGCCGTCAGAACCGGCTTCTCTAAATCGCCAGCTGTCCTTGCCTTGTTGGTCAAGGCTGAACCCTCGGGAACAGTGCTTGATAGCCGCCACAGAAAGCCCGCGTCTCTTCAATTCTGCGATAAGCTGCTCGATCAATGACGTTTTTCCACTCCC